>Ga0210402_10001767_pt1 | contig 21973 bp, 19 predicted proteins | sample IncBWC7MmetaG_FD_161055 | JGI IMG/M metagenome (GOLD analysis project Ga0210402, IMG submission 161055) | Forest soil microbial communities from Barre Woods Harvard Forest LTER site, Petersham, Massachusetts, United States - Inc-BW-C-7-M | ecosystem: Environmental > Terrestrial > Soil >... | reverse complement strand
TACACTCGTGAGAATGTACCAACGCAATCGCCGGGCCTGAGAATTTGAGGTCGCAGATTGCGACCTCAAGTCCGGTGACACCCAGGCAATCAGAAATCCTGATGACAGCGTTGCCAACAGCATGAACATCGCATAGCTGCGGGCTTCCTGGGCGAAGCGAACACTGTAAGCATTAACCGCCAATAGGGCAGTCGCGATGAGGGCGACGCGACGGTCAAAGAGCTGTTTGGCGACCCAATAGATGGCCGGAAGCGTGGCCGCGGAAATTACTGCCGAAAGACTGCGGATAAAAAAGGGGCTCTGCCCGAAATGCAGCCAGACTCTCAGCAGGAAGTAATACAACGACATGTTGGCTTCGCGCCACCACATCAGGCGCAGGAAGTTGTGCCAGTCGATCCGGGCGACCTCGACGCTGAAGGTCTCATCGAACCAGAAGGGTTTGCAGGTCAGGCATCGGAAGCGCAGCACGATGGCTGCCCCTAGCGCGACTAATAGGCTCAACCAGTGCGGCCAGCCTGCCGAGCGGGACTGCGATGGAGAAGTGCCTGCGCTTTCGTTCACAGCAGTGGGCTGCATGCCGGCGGGTGTTCGCTGTCGATGATACTACGCGGAAAGAGTTTCCACCCTGCGGCAAAAATCCTTTACCACGAAGTACACGAAGTTACACGAAGAAGATCGGGATTTCCTTCGTGCGCCTTCGTGTCCTTTGTGGTGAAGCCTTTCTTGCGCAGTTCCACTGCTGGGTATGATCGTCCAGTACAATGTTCGGTTTGACTGTCCGGGTGCGGCTTTCGAACTGAAGGGTTTTGATGTTCAAGAAGATTCTGATCGCGAACCGGGGGGAGATCGCGGTACGCGTGATTCGCGCCTGCCACGAGATGGGGATTGCCGCCGTCGCCGTTTACTCTGACGTCGACCGCGCCTCGCTGCATGTCCGAAAAGCCGATGAGGCTTACCCGATCGGTCCTGCCGCCGCCAGGGAATCGTACCTCAACATTCAGAAAATTATCGACGTTGCCAAGCGATCGGGTGCCGATGCCATCCATCCGGGCTACGGATTCCTCTCCGAGAATGCAAAGTTCGCGCGAGCTTGCGCGGACGCGGGAGTGAAGTTCATCGGCCCGACGGCGGCCGCAATGGACGCGATGGGCTCGAAAACGCGAGCGCGGCAGGCGATGGAGTTTGCCGGAGTTCCCGTCGTGCCCGGCACCTCCCGCGGACTGGAGTCGTTCGAGCAGGCCGAGCAGGTTGCCGCACACATCGGGTATCCAGTGATGCTGAAAGCCGCGGCTGGCGGGGGCGGAAAGGGCATGCGCCTGGTGCAAGCGCCCGCGGAACTCAGGTCGGCGCTGGAATCGGCGCGCAGTGAGGCGGAACGCTCCTTCGGTGACAACGAAGTCTATATCGAGAAGGCGATCGTCAATCCTCGCCACATCGAAATGCAGATCCTGGCCGATGAGCATGGCAATACTGTCTACCTTGGCGAGCGGGAGTGCTCTCTGCAGCGCCGCCATCAAAAGGTGGTGGAGGAAGCCCCGTCTCCGATGGTCGACCCCGATATGCGCCGGCGGATGGGCGAGGTCGCGGTGCGCGTGGCCCAGGCCGCCGGATACACCAACGCGGGAACGGTAGAGTTTCTTGTAGACCAGCAGAAGCAGTTCTACTTCCTTGAGATGAACACTCGACTGCAGGTGGAGCATCCGGTGACAGAGTTGATTACAGGACTCGACCTGCTGCATCTGCAGATTCGCATTGCCAATGGTGAGCGGCTGCCCTTTTCACAGGCAGAGGTGATACTTCGGGGCCATGCGATCGAGTGCCGCATTTACGCGGAGGATCCCGACAATAACTACTTCCCGAGCCCCGGCAAGATTACGCTCTTGCTGCTGCCGTCCGGGCCGGGCATTCGCCGCGACAGTGGGATGTACGAAGGCTGGACGGTGCCGATGGATTACGACCCGCTGCTAGCCAAGCTGATCGGCTATGGTACCGACCGCGATCAGGCGATTGGCCGGTTAACCCGAGCGTTGAATGAATACTTCGTTGGCGGGATCAAAACGAACATTTCCTTGTTCCGCCGCATTTTGAGCAATTCCGATTTTCGTGCGGCAAAGATCGACACGGGCTTTCTCGACCGTCTCCTGAAGGAGACGGATCAGTCCAGGGACGTCCAGGCGGACGCGCAAACGACGGAGGTGGCGGTCATCGCTGCCGGGATGTTTGCCGCCTTGGGATCGACTGCTGCCGGTGCCGGAGAACGCGTTTCCAACGGACCGGCAGATAAACCCGCCGCTGTCTCTAAGTGGAAAATCGCGGCCCAGCGAGAAGCATTGAGTTAGGGAGATGCTGTCCGGCGCGGCTTAATGTCGTGCTCTTCAAGACGCTTTTCATGACCTACGAAATCGCCATTGACGGGAAGAGTTATCGACTGGATCTCGGCCAGGCCGAGGGCCGCTGGTCTTGTCGCGTGGATGGGCGCGAAGTTGAGGTGGATGCCGTCCTCGCGCGCCCCAATGTTCTTTCTCTTCGTCTCGGCAATAAGGCGTATGAGGTGAAATGCGAGCGCGTGGGCGGGGATGTACACATATGGGTGGGAAGCCAGCGTTTTGCTGCTGAGGTACGTGATCCGCGATCGTTGCGCAGCCGCACTCGCGCCGTCGATGATCATGGCCCGAAGAAGTTGACTGCACCGATGCCGGGCAAAGTGGTGCGCATTCTGCTGAGTCAGGGAGCCGAGGTCGAGGCTGGGGCCGGCGTACTGGTGGTGGAAGCGATGAAGATGCAAAACGAAGTGAAGTCGCCGAAGAAGGGAATGATTCAGAAGATCATGGTCAGCGAGGGCGCTGCCGTCAACGCTGGAGATGTGCTCGCCATTGTCGAATAGTTTCGCGACTTATTTTTCCATCCCGTTGCTGTCGAGGACCTTCTTGGCGTAGTAGTTCTCCACCTTGGCCGAATCCCGCAGAACTTCATAGTACGCAGCTTTGAGCAGTTGCTCACGGCGATCATGGAGTTGCGAACGAATCGCCTGCTGCACGCGCGGATCGGAGAGATCGCGCTGGCCGGCTGGTTCCTTGGCCACGAGCTTTACAATGCGAAATCCGACCGCCTGTTTTGTGGCTGGATTCACCACGCTCACAATGGGGCTGTACTGGCCGGGCTTGAGTCTCATCACTGTTTCGCGGGTCGCAGGATCGGTGCCTTTCAGGCCTGATTCCTGCACGGTGCCCAGATCTCCGCCGTTGCCGGACGTTTCCGGATCTTCGGAGTACTTCATAGCCAGCGTAGCGAAGTCATCGCCACTGTCCAGCCGATTCGCGATCATCTGGATTTTCTTTCGCGCCTCGGCCTCGTTTTGTGCTTTGTCATTCTGGTTGTGAGCCTGCGGGTTGGGGGCCGGCGTCACCATGATCTGAGCCAGGTGATACTGGGGCTCGATCAAGTTGAATTCCGCTTTGTGAGCGTTGTAGTAGTCGTTGATGTCCTGATCGGTGATGTTGATCTTGGAAGAGACTTCCTTGTTCAGGACTTTCTCGACCGTGATGGACCGGCGGATGTCGCGCTTGAAATCAGCCACGGTGATCTTGCGGTCCTGCATGCGCTTGTCGAATTCTTCCTGGGTGAAGGGCGCCTTGATCTCGTTGAATTTACCATCAACCTGGTCATCGGTGGCGAGGAGACCGAGTTTTTCCGCGCGGCGCATGAGGATCTCGTCGTCGATCATTTGACGCAAAATGTTCAGGCGCAGGGCCGTTGCCTGTTCTCCGGCGGGAGACTGCTGCGAAGAGGCGAGCGTGTTCTCGTAGTACTTATCGACGTCGGTGCGGAAGATTTTGCGGCCGTCCACGGTGGCCATGACGTCGCCACCCACTTTGGAAGTACAAGCGGCCAGGAACCCGAGCAGAACGATAACCGCGAGCCCAGCCGTCGCGTGGGCAATGCATGAGTTCTTTTTCAACACGATTTCTCCCGTTGCAAACCGCAAGCACACATGAAATCCGGAATCGAGGTCGTCCCCTCTGTCGTCTCCTCTTATGACCGGCTATTTTACTTGGATGCTGGCGCTGATGCCGACGGGATATGCACGGGCACCGGTTGCCCCGCGTCGCGGAGGGCGGTGTCCAGCGCGGCGCGAAGCTCGTTTATTGGGACTGCGCCATCAATCTTCTGGCCATTGATGAACAGAGTAGGCGTCGCGTTTACCCCAAGAGAGTCGGCCTCCTTCATAGAGGCCCGAACCTGGTCCTCGTTCTGCGCCTTCAAACAGGCCGCTAACTTGGATGAATCCACGTTATGCCGTTGCCCTTGCATGAGGGCCATCTTGTCCACAACATCAAGGCGGGCGTCAGCCGTTCTTCCACTGTCGATGACCTGCTTATTGGCGTGGATGTAGTCGGCAAAATCCCAGAAGGCGTCGCCGTTCTGGGCCGCCAGGCAGCCTGCGTCAACGGCAGCGTGGATGGCCCAGGGATGAATCTCCGCGAGAGGGTAATCCTTGTAGATGAACGTGACCCGGTCGCCGTATTCCTTAAAAATCTCCGGGAACAGAGTCTCATGCATGCGCGAACAGAAAGGGCATTCGAAGTCGTCGAAGTTCACTACCACGACCTTGGCGCCTTTCGCTCCGCGCGAAGGACGTCCAGTGACATCGATTTTGCTCATCAAATCACTGTAGGCGTCCTTGCTCAGGTCGAATTTCGTTACGCGAAGCATGGTCGCGCGGTCTTTCGAGAGCAAGAACGTATAGTCCTTCTGCTTGCCACCCCCGTCATCGAGTTTCACCGCGATGCTGTCGTAGCCCGGAACTTCGCTCGAGGGAGTAACCGATCCCACCGTAACTTTCACATCTGGCGGAAGGCTATAAAACGTACGTACCTGGTGCTCGATCTTCCGAACTAAGTCGGGGGGGGCGGACTGCGCAACACAGCCCAGACAAATCACAAGCAGGATGAACAGGGAACGTCGCAAAAGAGTCACCAGCAGCCGCCTCAGGAGCATTCGTTACCATTCGATTATCTCATAGTGGAAGTGCGCCATCCGCGGGGCTGGCTGCTTCCATGAGTATTCGCGAGGCGCGCGAAGGGCACGTGAGGGTCGTTACTGTCCTTTGGGGTTGACGAGATGCTCGGCCGGGAGCAAGGCATTCATCGACCCGGAGCGGAAGCCTTCCAGGTCCAGGGTGACGAATTTGAACCCAAGCTGCTTGAAGATCGTGGCGAACTGTGCCGCCATAGCGGGATTCAGGGCGCGATCCAGTTCTTCACGAGCGACCTCAATGCGGACGATGTCTCCATGATGGCGAACCCGAAATTGACGAAATCCGAGGGCCCGGATGGCGTCTTCGCCGCGCTCCACTACGTCCAGAGCCTCCCGGGTTACTGGACGGCCATACTCGATACGCGATGAGAGGCATGCTGATGCCGGCTTGTCCCAGATGCGGAGTGCGGCCTCGCGTGCCAGTTCGCGGATATCCTGCTTCGTCATGCCTGCCTTAAGCAGGGGTGCAGCCACGTGATGCACCCTGGCGGCTTGCTGGCCGGGACGGAAGTCTCCCTGATCGTCCAAGTTTACGCCATAGGCAATCGTGTCGAAGCCCTGAGCGGCGCGCAGGTTTTCCATGACTGTGAACAGTTCGTCCTTGCACTGAAAGCAACGTTGCCCGTCGTTGCGCGCATACTCCGGACGGTCGAGTTCAGAAGTGGAAATAACCTGGAGGGGGATTCCTTGCTCCTCGGCGAAGGCGATAGCATCCGCCAGATGAGTCCGCGCCAGGCTGGGGGAATCAGCGATCACCGCCAGCATGTTCGATCCTAGGACTTGATGCGCAGCCCAGGCGAGATAGGCGGAATCGACTCCTCCGGAATAGGCGACGAGCACGCGTCCCAATCCGCGTAGATCCGCCTGCAACCGGGAGGCTCTGGCGGTCGCGCTGTCCGGAGAATTCATACGGCTATGGTACCAGTCCGCGAGGCTGGACGAAATCATGTGGGGACAGCCGCCTTCGGCTGTCCGTCGCCCCAAGGGCGACTTTTTGGCGCGCACCGCACATGAATGTTGTTGTCACTACTGCTCAATAGGTCATTGCAGGATTGGGGAAAACACGGCCGCTCACGCGGCCGGACAGCCGAAGGCGGCTGTCTCCACAAAATTCTTCAACCCCCAGATGCTGGGACTCGCGCGCTTTCAATGTTATTCCCGGGCCACATCACACGTTCTAGTAGAGCCGCTCCTGCCTTCTAAGGTTGCCGAACGAAACGATGTTCGCGAGGCTGAAGGTGAAGCGGTAGAGATTCTCATTGCGCACATTGGCGATTGCGTAGCGCCTGTATTCCAGGGTAATGCCGCAGCAGTCCCAATTGTAGGTCGTTTGGCCTGTTGCAAACTGGAGCTGGCGGGTCTCCGCGTCGAAGCCGAAACTGCTCGCGGCGCTGAACCCGCGGCGCGTCAATCCGCCATAGCCAAGGGCAACACGAAACTGATGGAACTTGCAGGTGATCTGGGTGGATACGGTCGATGGGCCGCACTTGCCTTCACTCAATCCTGCGGGGGTGGCATTGGTTTGCGGAATCTGCAGGAACGCATCGCCGCCACCGAGAGTAAATGGACCGGCGTTGTAGTTCAGCAGCAAAGTGCTCGCATTAATTCGGCTCAGTTGAAAATCGTAATCCATGTCCCACTCGGTGTCGGTGTGACTGCCAGTTGCGACTCGGAGCCGCGACACTACCGGCGACAAATGGCGTGGCTCTGTGAGAAATGCGATGCCGGTCAGGTCCTCGGTCGTGGCTAGAACGTTGCGCTGTCCGGTGATTAGGGCGCCGCCGAAAGTGGGATCGAGGAAATACTTCTGTGCGATCTCCCAGGTCAGGACCTCCTTCACCTCGGGCGCCAGGGCGCAGGGCTGGCTTTGCAGAGTGCTGGGATGCTCCCATGGTACCGTTTGTTCCGCTCCAGCGGCTCCGACCGCCAGACTCGTCATGGGGGTTTCGCATTCCCGGATGGACGATGGATGCCGCTTGGCGTACAGACGCGTTACGAATCCATATTGGACTTCGTGGGTGTTGCTCAGGATGTCCCGTTCGTCGAAGTGCAGAAAATTTGTAAAGTTATCAATTCCCGTGACGTAGCGGTACTCGACTCGCGGCTCGATCACATGCTTCCATTTTCTGCCCAGGAATTCCTGATCGAAAACCTTTTCCAGCACAGGCGGACGTATCTCCACGGCTCCCTCAAGCGCCTTGCGGTTCGTGGCGTCGGAGTTCACGACTCCATTGACGTAACGCTCGGAGTAGAAGGTCTCGTGCAGGGTCAGAGCCGGGCGCAATACCCATCCCTTCCACTGCAGTGGGAGAGAAATCTCAGGATTGAAGTCGAACCGTCCCAGCAGATTGCTGGTGCGGAACCCTGGTTCGCTGCGCGAAAGTCCTGCCAGGGAGCCGTCCAATGACCAGAATAAGGGCCAACGGCCGAATGGGCGTTCCACGCTCGACGCATCGACACTGGGAGTATGAAGAATGCGGATTGAGTCAAAGGCCGGAGGGTTCGACAAGACTCCGTTCTCGGCAGTCTGGAAAAAATTCTGGTAGCGCTCGACCATACCGCTAAGAGAAAATCCCTTATAGGTTTTCGAGAGAAAAAGCTGGGACTTTACCTCGGAATTGATAGCCTGGGTGAAACTCTCATTGAAGGCCAACCGGAAGAGGAAAGAACTCAAGTAGTCGACGTTGGAAACTGCGCGGAAACCATAAAAATTTCCTTCGGCGGTGAAGCGTGCCTCTTGTCCGCCCTCGCGTAAGATTTGCGGTCCTGTGCTGGTGCCGGTTTCAAAGCCGCGGTCTATCACGCCGAAGTAATTCAGGTCGACGTATGAGGTGTCGCTCGGACGCGCTCGGAACTCTCCCCGCTGCGACGATCCTCGTTTTGAGAAGTATTCGCCTCCGATCGTGCCGTCCATGCTGCGATTGATTGCCCAATAAAAAGAATCTCCCACGACGTTCCCCTTGGCCGAGGAGCGCCCGGCTGTAGGGATAAGAAATCCGGTGTGGCGCGCCTCGCGAGCCACGGGATGGGTGGCGTAGGGGAAATAAAAAACGGGGAAACCATGCAGCAAGAAGTCGCTGTGATAGATGCTGGCGTTGCCCCCCACGTCCACCACGACCTTGTGAGCCTGGAACATCCACTTGGGATGCGGCAATTCACACGTGGTGATGCTGCCGTTATAGACGACGTAATGGTCTGAACTGGTCTTTTCCACGACCTTGCCTGTGAACGCGAAGGGAGCGGTCGAGGTGAGAATGATGCGGCTACCTTTGAACTGCAATCCCGTGGTTGCGGTGACGTCGTAGAAGCGGCCGGTCTCGGCCGTCACGTTGTAGGTTCCGTGGCTTGCCTTGATGTGATCGTCATTCGGGCCGCCATCGATCGTAAAGTGTCCGGTGGCTGTGATCTGGTCCGTGTCTGCGTTGTAAGTCAGTTCGTCGGCTCGCAAGATGTATGTGCGATAGTGAATCTCGGCATTCCCGTGCAGCTTGTAAGTGTTTCCGATCTTTTCCTGACTGTCTGCGCAGATGGTTGCGGAGTCCGCATCCTGGAGCGCAGCTTGAGCGGAGCAGGCGGCGTTCGTTGAAACCGGGGAATTTTCTTGTCCGTTCTGCGCAGTCAAGTTCTTCTCAGGATCCGTCAGCAACTGACTGGTTACTAGCGATGCGGCGGGAAGCTGATGACAAAGGAACAGCACCGTGATAAGGAATCTAGTGCGCAGAGTCATCGGAAGAAAATCAACGGAAGCCCATTGTGCCCGATTATAGGAGCGTTTTTTTGCTTGCTGGTTGCGGCATCGTGAACTTAGCACGGCACTGCCTTGGCCGCAAAGTGGCGACAAAGGCTAGGATTGCCGTTGGTTCCCTCCCGGTTGCTCGTGAGTAGTAACTTGCTCGAACAGATTTTCATAAGTTGTGAGAAGTGCGGCGAAGTCCGCCGGTGCCCTATGGAGCCCCCTCCCACGCAACAGCCAGTTCCCAATTCCGCGACGGCTCCAGGGACGGAGTCGCTGGCGGACCCTCGACCATCTCCCGGCTCGGATGCCTGGCGTGATGAGCTCTCGGCGCGGCTGAACCATTATCGGTCACGACGCAAGGCGCCGCCGCCGCGCTATCCGTCGCTTCGGTTGCCGTTCGGTCCGGCGGCTTCGGCGCTTGTAGCCCCGGCTCCGGAAGAGTCACTATCCTCTCAGGCTTTAGAGTCCGTGGCAGACCGTGAATTCGTGGCCGATGCAATCGAGAGCGAAGAAGTGCAGCCGGAACAACCAGCATTACCAACGCGAAGCCTGCCGCCAGCGACGCTCCATGCCGCGCAATCGGGCGCCAAGATCATCGAATTCCCCAGGTTTGCGTGGGGCCCGCCGCCGCCTCCGCTGGATCAGCTGGCGGAGCCCGTGATGGATATTCCACGCATTCTGGAAGTTCCGGACGTTGCTCCTCCGGCACCTGCGCTCGGGGGGATCACGATTGAGCCTGCGCGCGTCGAGGAACCGGAAAAGCGGCCCGGAATCGAAATTCCTCTGCAGACCGCTCCCCTAGGACGACGATTGCTCGCTTCGGGCATCGATGGGGTGATCATCGGCGCGGCATCGGCGCTTTTCGGATACGTCTTCTGGAAGGTCGCGCTCGTGCGCCCTCCGCAGATTCAATTGCTGAGTCTCGCAGCGGCGGTTCCTTGCCTCTTTTGGGTTGCTTATCAATATCTGCTCATCGTATACGCAGGCACCACTCCCGGACTTCGCCTCGCTCGCCTCCAGTTGAGCCACTTTGATGGCACGCCGACCAAGCGATCTCTGCGCCGCTGGCGCGTACTCGCGTCGTATCTTTCTGCTGCTTCACTGGGCATGGGATACGCCTGGGTCTTCCTTGATGAAGATAGCCTCTGCTGGCACGATCGGATTACGCACACGTACCTCGCGCCTATGAAGCGAGACGGTAACAACTGAAACTGAGGATTTGCGTGGCACTAATTGTCATTCCGAAGGCGTAACCGAGGAATCAGCTTTTCCCCGCCCGATCCTGCATGCTTCCCACCATCACCACTCCACCCATCCTCTGGCTATTCTGGCGCGGCCAGATGCTGCTCTGGTACTCTTACGAACACTATGCGCTTCTGCAGCATCCTTCTTGTCTTGATTGCCGCGTCGAGCTTTGCCCAAGATATTAAGCCGGTCACCGAACGCCTCGGCGCCCAGAACGCCCTATTCGACGAGCAATACGAGTCCGATCTTCGCAATTCTCCCGAGCGGGCCACCGCATTCGGGGACTATCGATACAACGATAAGCTGACGGACCACTCGCTTGCCGCGATCGAGCAGCGACATAAAACGGATGTGGACTTCCTCAACCGGCTGCAAGCGATTCCTACAGCCGGTTTCTCGGATCAGGATCAGCTTTCTCACGATCTGCTAGGGCGCGCGCTCGAAATACGCATCGCTGATTACGATCTCAAGGAATACGAGATGCCGATCAATCAGCAGAACGGCATCCACACCAGCCTCGCGGATTTGCCCCTCTCGGTGCCGCTGGACTCGGTCAAGCATTATGAGGATTACATCTCGCGCCTCCATCAGGTGCCTCGCGCACTGAGCCAGGTGACTGAAGTCTTGCATGCCGGCATGAGGGACAAGCTGATGCCGGTTCGATTCCTGGCGGAGAAAATTCCGGCTCAATGCGAGGGCATCGTCACGGCCGATCCATTTCTGAAGCCCACGAAGAAATATCCTGCCGAGATTCCTGCGGAAGATCAGAAGCGACTTACCCAGCAGATCACGGATGCCGTCAATACCGACGTCATTCCCGCGTACAAAAAGTTCGCCGAGTTTATTCGTGCCGAGTATGCGCCGCAGGGACGCACGACGCTGTCGATCACGTCTCTGGCAGATGGGCAGAAGCGTTATGAGCACGACATTTATGCGCGGACTACGACGCATATGTCGCCGGAGGAAATTCATCAGCTTGGCCTGCGCGAGATTGACCGGATCGAGGCGGAGATGACGGCCATCGCGAAAAAGGAAGGCTTTGCCGACCTAGCTTCCTTCCGTGCGTCGGTAAAGACCGACCCCAAATACATTCCGACCTCGGCCGAGCAGATTCTCGACGATTTCCGTCATTACATCTCGCAGATGCAGGCGAAGCTGCCTGAATTGTTCACATTGCTTCCCAAATCGCCGGTTACCGTCGAGGCCATTCCGGATTTTCAGGCGGCTGCGGCGACTCACTACATGACCGGAACGCCCGACGGCAAGCGACCGGGGCGCGTGGTCGTGGCAACCTCGGATTTCGCCCATCGCTCACTGATCGATGATGAGGCGATTGCCTATCACGAAGGCGTTCCCGGCCATCACATGCAGTTGTCGGTCCAACAGCAACTCACCGACCTGCCGAAGTTCCGTCAACACGGCCTTGGCTTCAACGCCTATGTTGAGGGTTGGGCTCTCTATGCCGAGCAACTGGGGAAAGAGGTTGGCTTTTACCAGGACCCAGCCTCGGACTATGGCAGGCTGTCCTCGGAACTCTTCCGTGCGGTACGACTGGTGGTTGATACCGGGATTCACGCCAAGGGATGGAGCCGCGATCAGGTCGTGGAATTCTTTCGCAAGTCCGGCGCGGTTGATGAACCCACGATCCAGAGTGAGACCGACCGGTACATCTCGTGGCCGGCCCAGGCACTCAGTTACAAACTGGGTCAGCTGAAGTTCCGCGAATTGCGCGAGCGCGCTCAGAAAGAGCTGGGGCCGAAATTCGATCTCAGAAAGTTCCATGATGAAATGCTGAATGGGGGGACGTTACCGCTCGATGTCCTCGATGCCCGAACCGACAAGTGGATCGCCGAACAAAAAGGAAAGTGATTTCTGCAAATAATTGAACGCTAACGGGCAGAGCATTGTGCGCTCGCGGTGTGTGCTATCTTCTAGGTTTACTGCTGAAGCCTAACAGACCCGTTTCAACGCATGGCAACATCCTCAGAGGGAACTAAACCGGTAGTCAAGGTCTTTGTCGCCACTACGGTGATGCTGACCTTCATCTCCTTCTGGCGCGCGGCAGCCATCGTCCTTTCTGACCTTGCCTCTTCCGCCTATTACGCGGGAGGCGACGCCGAAAAAGTCATCGGCAAGAGCGCCCCGTGGTTCATCCTCGCCGTCATGCTCTTTAGCTATGCGGTCCGGGCTCTCTATATCGAGTCCAGCAGCATGTTCACGCGCGGAGGTGTCTACCGTGTCGTGAAAGAGGCCATGGGAGGTACGCTCGCCAAGTTCTCGGTCTCAGCCCTCTTGTTCGACTACGTCCTTACTGGACCGATAAGCGCCGTCGTCGCCGGCCAGTATTTAGCCGGCTTCATTGAAGATCTCGCCCGATATATGGGGCATCCGTTTTCCCATTTCCCAGAGAACGCTTTCGCTGCCTCGTTCGGTGCGCTCGTAGCGATTTATTTCTGGCGGAAGAACACCCAGGGGATTCACGAGTCGAGCCAGAAAGCCGTGCAGATCATGATCATCACGACGGTGATGGTAGTGATTCTGATCATCTGGTGCACCATCACCGTGATGCGCGTTCCGATTCACATGCCCCCCAGTCCCTTCCGGCCGGGGATCGTCCCGCTGAACGGCGAATCTCTGGGGTGGCTGGCCAACACGTCAATCCCGCACCTTGCAGCCGGATCAGCCCTGCTGACATTCATCATCGTCTTCGTAGGCTTCGGGCATTCGGTGCTCGCGATGAGCGGTGAGGAAACCCTGGCACAGGTCAATCGCGAGATCGCTCATCCGAAGCTCAAGAACCTGGAAAAAACCGGGCTGGTGATCTTCATCTACAGCCTCTTGTTCACGTCGCTGGTTTCGTTTTTCGCGGTGATGATCATTCCGGATGGTATCCGGTCGCAGTATTTCGGAAACCTCATCGGCGGGATCGCCGTTTTCCTGGTCGGACCTGAATGGGCCAGGCTCGCGTTTCACGGATTTGTGGTTCTGGTCGGTGTTCTGATTCTGTCCGGTGCGCAGAACACCTCGATCGTGGGTGCCAATGGTGTTCTGAATCGCGTTGCCGAGGACGGCGTTTTGACCGCTGCTTTTCAGAAGCCCCATCCCCGATTCGGTACTAGCTACCGCATCATCAACCTGATTGTTGGCCTTCAGTTAGTAACGATCATATTCACCAGAGGCAACGTCTTTACGCTTGCTGGTCTGTATGCGTTTGGCGTCATCTGGAGCTTCGCCATGATGTCGCTTGCGGTGCTCGTGCTGCGCCACAAGGAACCGGGCGGCCGGCTGTGGAAGGTGCCGGGTAACATCAACATCGGTTCGCGTGAGATCCCAGTCGGCGTAATCATCGTTTCCGCCGTGTTGTTCACGACCGCAATCGTTAACCTCTTGACCAAGAAACAGGCAACGATTGGCGGCGTGGCGTTCAGCGCCCTGTTCTTCGTGATCTTCAGTTATTCCGAGCGGCGGGTTGCGCGCGAACGGCAGGGCAAGCCCGAGAGCTTGGATCAATTCCGCGTCTATGGCAATCAGGAACTGGGCAGCGGAGCGATGGGCGTTCGGCCCGGAAACGTGCTGGTCGCAGTGCGTGATCCACGAAATCTCTATTACCTCCGCCACATTTTGAGCCATACGAATACGAACAAACAGGACGTGGTGGTGATGAGCGCCCGTCTCTACCATCGCGAGCATAGCTTCAGCGGCAGCGCAGTTTTCGAAGCGAGCCAGGTCTTCGACCACTATGAGCAAGAGCTCTTCACCGCAGCGGTGGCTGTAGCCGAAAAAGAGGGCAAGCCGATTTCGCTGCTGGTGGTTCCCGCAACCGACGTGTTCGAGGCCATCATGGTAACTGCGCAGCGCCTCGATGCCAGCAGAGTGGTGTGCGGCCTTTCCAACAAGCTCACCTCTGACGAGCAAGCCAAGCTGACCGGTGACGCATGGGAGCGTCTGGCGGAGCCGCGTCCGCGCCTGACACTCGAGGTCTGCGCGCCCGATGGCACAGTTCGCGAATATTCGCTGGGGCCTCATACCCCCCGCATGCGTCCGCAAGACGTCGAACTCATGCACAAACTGTGGCTCGATATCACTATGGATCCCAAATTCGCGGGGGCTCACCATTATCACATCGTGGCCTTGGCGCTCGAGGAGTTGAAGCGCGAGCTCAGCACGGAACAGCGCGCCCAGCTTCTCAAGAAACTCCACGACGAGATGAACCCTCCCAAGCCGCAGTGAATCAACATACGGTAAGGAGCGCGTAATGGCACGCATTCATGGTGCGACCAGCAATCAGGGCGGTCCTATCCGTCGCCTGTTCGTAGGTCTGATCTATTGGCTGACGCGTCGCAGGCTCGGCCGCGTCGTCATGCCGGTGCAGGTCACTGCTCATCAAGGCAAGATCTTCTGGGGATACCTGCAGATGGAGCAATCTCAAATGAGCAGCAAGTTGGTGGACGCCAAGCTCAAAGGGCTCGCCCAGCTACGAGTGGCAACGCTGGTCGGTTGCCCGTTTTGAATTGACATCGGCTCTGCCGTCGGCAGAGAGAGCGGGATCACGGCCGAACAAATCGCAAATCTGAATCGTTATCGAACCGATTTCAACTTCTCTGACTTGGAGCGGCTGGCGCTCGGCTACGCGGACGCAATGACGCGAACTCCGGTGGAAGTCCCGGACGCGTTGTTCGCGCGGTTGCGGGAACGATTCTCCGAGGCACAGCTGGTGGAGCTGACCTCTGCCATCGCCTGGGAAAACTACCGGGCCCGCTTCGACCACGCCTTTGGAATTGAAGGCGAGAATTTCACCGAGGGCGCGGTATGCGCCATGCCCGTGCGCGAAACGTAGCGCTGGCGTTTGCCAACGCTAAGTAGCTGATTCAAATAGGCAGAGGAGTCGGGGAGCATCCTCCCGACGCCGAAATTCGCCAGAAATGGGGCACATGCATCTCACCCGGGCAGGCGACATCCAATCAAATGTAGGTTAAGGAGTCTATGGGAAACACGTTCAAGACCGCATTCCTTCTGACCGCCCTCACGCTGCTGCTGATGGCTATCGGACGCGTGTTCGGCGGACAGAACGGAATGTTCATTGCGCTGGCTTTTGCCGTCGTCATGAACTTCGTCTCGTATTTCTATTCCGACAAAATTGCACTCTCCATGTATCGCGCGCAACCCGCGTCGCGGGAAGATCTGCCGCGCGTCTACGCGGCCGTCGAACGCCTCTCACAAAAAATGGGCATTCCGATGCCCAAGATCTACGTGATCCCGACGGACTCGCCCAATGCCTTCGCCACTGGGCGGAACCCGCAGCACGCGTCGGTCGCCGCAACACGCGGAATCCTGCAACTGCTGAATGACGAGGAACTAGAAGGCGTACTCGCGCACGAGCTTGGCCATGTCAACAACCGCGACATCCTGATTAGCTCAGTTGCGGCAACGATTGCAGGCGCAATCACAATGATTGCCAGCATGGGCCGCTGGGCCATGATCTTCGGCGGATACGGCGGTGACCGCGACCGCCGCGATGGCGGAGGCCTCGCGGCATTGTTCATGCTGATCGTCGCTCCGATAGCCGCAACCCTGATTCAGCTTGCGGTTTCGCGTTCGCGGGAATATCAGGCCGATGCTACCGGTGCACACCTGACTGGAAATCCGTACGCGTTGGCCAGCGCCTTGAGGAAAATCGACTCATACGCCCGGCGCATCCCGCTGCAAGCGAGCCCGTCCACCGCGCACTTGTTCATCATTCAGCCATTCCTTGGGGTAAACGCCGGGATGTTCGCGAACCTTTTCTCTACGCACCCGCCGATCGAGAAGCGAATTGAACGGCTGACGGGAAGGCCGGCGGAGTATACGCAGTGAAGCTGTCAGCTCTCAGCCATCAGCCGTCAGAAAAATCAGTGCAAGTGCAGGACAGAGTGTCGTTCCTCACTGTGAGCAGACTTAATGGGCACCCTGATCCGCAAAGGTTCTTGCTGAAAGCTGACGGCTGAGAGCTGACAGCTAGTCTCATGACGTCGGTAACTCCTACGCCGTCTGCAGCCGATAGTAGAATCGAAAGAATGTCGCCCGAGATCGCCATCGCTGCGTCTACCAAGGCTGTCGAACTGGAAAAAGCTCTGCGCCGCGTGATTCGCGGTAAGGACGATGTCGTCCGCCTCGCGCTGGTCAGCATCTTCGCCCGCGGACACCTGCTCATCGAAGGAGTCCCGGGAGTCGGCAAGACCACGCTCGGACAGGCTCTGGCCCGCGCTATCGATTGCACGTTTCAGCGGGTGCAGTTCACCAGCGACATGCTGCCCTCCGATGTGCTGGGCATTTCGGTGTATTCCGCCGCAGAGCAAGCATTCGAATTCAAACGCGGCCCCGTGTTCACCAACGTTCTGCTGGCGGATGAGATCAACCGCACCACGCCGAAGACTCAATCCGCGCTGCTTGAAGCGATGAATGAAGGGCAGGTCACGGTGGATGCGCATTCCCACGAGTTGCCGCAACCGTTCCTGGTGATCGCAACACAAAATCCGGTCGAGCATCACGGAACGTATCCGCTGCCCGAGTCTCAACTCGACCGCTTCCTGATGCGCGTGCGCATGGGATATCCAGACCCTCAGGCCGAACGGCAGATTCTGCGCTCGGAAGCGGGGGTGGCGCACCTGGATTCTCTTCACCCTGTTTTGACCGGAGCCGACGTGCTCGAGATGCAGCAGGCGGTGAAGAACATCCGCGTCGATGATTCCCTGGTAAGTTACGCTCTGGAAATCGTGCGCCGCACACGCGAGTCAGAGTTCCTTTCCCTGGGCGTTTCCCCTCGGGGATCGCAGGCCCTTTACCGCGCCGCTCAAGCGATGGCCTTTCTGGAAGGCCGCACATTTTGCATTCCGGAAGATTTTAAGCCGCTGGTTGTGCCGGTCTTCGCCCACCGCGTGGTCGTCAATAATCTCTACGCTTCGACGCTGAAGAAGTCCGAGCAATCGGACCAGGTTCTGAAAGAGATCGCCGAGAACGTGGCTGTACCGGTCTAGCAAGTCCAACCCCGTTTTGCCGCCCTATGGCACTCTCTTCCATGAGAGAATCTGGTCGTTTCATGATCGCCGAGATCATTCCAGAGGCCTACGACGCGATCGGCAGGCAAGTCTCCCAGCCCTTTCTGCACCGCAAGGGACCTCGTCCGACTTTTCCGATGGGTCGGTATGTAAGTCAACCACTGACTGTGCAATGGGGCACGCTGGAAGATGTCTGTCAGTTCCTGAAAACGTGCCGCGCTGTTTCTGATGAAGAGCTGTTCGGTAAAGAGGAGTACTGGCAACCGCCGGATGAATTTGAGAAGCGCAGGGCTGGTGACTGCGAAGACTTTTCTCTTTGGACCTGGCGTGAACTGCTGGCTATGGGTGTTAATGCGCGAATCGTCTTCGGAAGGCACGGACGCTACAGAACTGGACACGCCTGGGTCATGTTTTTCCAGGATAGAGAGTGTTTTCTTCTTGAACCACAAGCCCGATTTCTTGGGCTGCGTCTGCCCCGCCTATCAACGCTACGCTATGAGCCTAAGTTCTCCGTTTCATGGGATGGCAAAACGCTCAGGTACTATGCCCATAAGGAAGACCCGACGTTTCGTCCGAGTTGGCGTCTTATTGTGCCGCTAGTCCCTGAGTGGGTCGGGATTTGGATCCCGTTTTGGGTTCGAAGACTCATCCGTCTTCCGGGTGGGTTAGGCAAGAAGATGTGGCACAAGCTAACTGCCTTGATTCGGCACAGGCAGGAGGGACCATCGAGGTTATAATCCTCCCGCCATGTCCGTCCTCCGTTTCTTAATGCTGCTCTCGCTTGTCGTCTGGATCGGCGGTCTCATCTTTTTCGCCTTCGTGCTCGCGCCGACGGCCTTTCAAGTTCTGCCCAATGCGCACCTTGCCGGCAACGTTGTCGGACGCGCGCTCGGTAAACTGCATTGGATCGCCATCATCGCCGGGATCGTCTTCTTGATTGCTTCTCTGCTCCACAGTTATCTCACGCAGGGAACGGCGCACATCTTTGCGATGCGGCACATCCTGATTTGCCTGATGCTGGCCCTTACATTGTTCTCGCAATTCTGGATTATCCCGCGCATGAACACGCTGCGCGCCTCGGTCGGAGACTTCGCCACTGTTCCGCTTAACAATCCGCAGCGCGTGCAATTCGATGCACTGCACGTCTGGTCGACGCGCGTGGAGAGTGCCGTGCTGTTGTTCGGATTGGTGGTGATCTATCTCACCGCGAGCGCCCTTTACCACCCGCGTTGATCGTGTAGCCCGGACGCCTCGTCCGGGGTTGCGCCCAGGCGCAACATGAACTGCCGGTTGCGAAAACAAACGCCTGTCACTGGCGAAGCTTCATTCTTACGAGCGCGTCGCTCCGCTCCGCGGGGCGGACGAGGCGTCCGCCCCTACACAAGCTCGTAGCGGAAGCAATCTACCACGTGATCGTTCACCATTCCGACGGCCTGCATGAAGGCGTAGCAGATGGTTGATCCGACAAACTTGAAGCCGCGACGCTGCAGATCTTTGCTCATGGCGTCGGACTCTGCCGTTCGCGCCGGAACCTCTCGCAGGGATTTCCGTTTATTGATGAGCGGCTTACCACCCACGAACTGCCAGATGTAGCGGTCGAAGGTGCCGAACTCGTCCTGCACGCGCAGGAATGCCTTTGCGTTCCCGATGGCGGAGGCAATCTTCAGCTTGTTGCGAACGATTCCCGGGTCTGCGAGCAGCGTCTTGATCTTCGCAGGCTGGTAGCGCGCGACGCGCCCGGGATCGAATCCGTCGAAGGCGCGGCGGTAATTCTCACGTTTGTTGAGGATCGTGCTCCAGCTGAGGCCCGCTTGCGCGCCCTCAAGGATCAGGAATTCAAAGAGCGTGCGGTCATCGTGCACCGGCACGCCCCATTCTTCATCGTGATACTGGATATAGCGCTCGCCTTTGGCCCAACCGCAACGGATGCGCTCGGCACCGGCGATCTTCTTCTTCGGCATTCATCTTGCTCCCTGCTGGTACCTTAACTACAGGGGACACCAAGGGTCACAGTGGAACTTACTCTAGAGACTTCGGGTCTGACTTATTTACAGGAGACTTCTTATCCAGCACGGCGACCAGTTCGCGGGCGCAGGCGGGAGTGCCGACCTTGCCTCCTCGAATGATTTCTTTTGCAGTGAGCTTCTTTCCGTAAAGCTTCTCATTCGCACTGCCGTCGGAGCGCAGCGTCGAGCCTTCCAGGGACACACCGGCGAACAGGCCCTTGTTACGAGAGTAGGAGAGAATTTCGGCCTGCATAACGATGTCGGTCGCACCCTCTGCCGTCCGGCCTTTGGGACCGGCGGCCGCGGAAGCATCAGCGCCGAGCTTCACTTTGCTGTACAACAACGATTGGGCGCCTTTGGGATTCATCACCAGCAGCACGAAATCTGTAGCCTGCCCGCCCAACTGAAATCCAATGCTCACACCTTCGAGAGCGTATAGCGCCGGAGCTCCCCACTTGCCTTTGTAGTGCTCGCCACTGCGGCAGATCATCACGCCGCGTCCATAACTGCCGCCGACTCCGAAGGCGCCCTTCTTCACGGAGGGCAGTATCACCACGCATTCGGCCTTGTCGAGAAGATCCTGGGGAATGTCATCCGGAATGTTTAAGATTTCTTTCAACACATCACCGGCATCCTTGACCCGGTCTTCTTCACGTTCGTCGTTGGCGGCAAACGCCGCCACAGACGAGATGAGTACCATTGCGAAACACACGACAAGCTTCTTCATGAGCCCCTCCGCAAAACAGATTTTAAGGAAAAACTTGACGACTGTGCGACTATGATAGCTCCCGCATTCGCAACAGCAACCCCCCGTAACGGGAACCGAGATCGTGCAAGTCATTTGGATTGCATGTTTTGTGCCATGACCAAACGCGTGCTCCTTTTGTAACTTGGCCTTTTGCTGGAACGCCCCTAAATTCAATCAGAAGGCAAGTGCAGTAAGGTCCTGATTTCGGCCCCTGGCGTGCATCCTATAGCTTGGGAGTGTGTTGGGACGCGTTTTATAGTGAAAAATTTGGATTCCCCGGGCATGAAGTACACTAACTGGAATTCGCTTTTTTTTACCCTTTTCCTGGCAACCCTTGCGGGAGTCGCCCCGTTACGCGCCCAGTCCGCCTATGTCTCCGGCCTGCCTACTCTGAATGCGTCGAACGCGACGGCCGGCGCTGCGGACGAACCACAGAACTCGGTGATCACGTTGCATGCTCGCGTGAACGAGGTGAACGTGTTGTTCATCGCGACCGACAAACATGGAAAGTTTGTCCGCGATTTGAATCAAGGTGATTTCAGCATTCTTGACGATCACAAGCCACCGCAGGCCATCCTGAATTTCCGTCGCGAAACCGACCTTCCCCTTCACATGGGATTGTTGATCGACGTCAGCGGATCGGTGGACAGCCGTTTCGATTTTGAGCAGAGCGCGGCTACCAGTTTCCTAGAGCACACGGTGCGTGCACATTTCGACAGGGCCTTTGTCATGGCCTTCAACAGTCACTCGCAGTTGACGCAAGACTTCACGGACAGCACTGCCCTGCTCTCGAAAGGGATCCACAGCCTGCATAATGGAGGAGGCACTGCGCTGTACGATGCCGTCTACCGTGCCTGCAAAGACAAATTGCTGAAGGACCATCCGGAACGTCCGGTGAGAAAAGCGATCATCATCGTCAGTGATGGCGAAGATAATCAGAGTGAAGTCACCAAGGCGCAGGCGATCGAGATGGCGCAGCGAGCGGAAGTCATCATTTACGCGATCTCGACCGATGACAGCGGCCTGGTCATGCGCGGCGACAGAGTTCTTCAGCAGCTGGCGGAAGCCACCGGCGGGCGGGCATTCTTCCCGTTCAAGATGAAAGACATCACGCACTCATTTGCGGCGATCGAAGACGAGTTGCGCAGCCAGTACATTGTGTCGTACAAGCCTGCCGATTTTGACGCCGACGGGCGTTACCGCACTATCGAAATTTCCTCGCTGAAGAAAGACCTGCAAGTGCGGGCACGCAAGGGATACTTCGCACCGGCAGCGGCCCCGCAGCAATAAGTTCTCCGGACGGTCGGTCTTCGGTTTGCTCTTACCTTCTTCTCTTCAGTGTGCGCGAGCGACCAGCACCGTCAAATCGTTCTGCGGATACTCGATTGACCTGAATTCCTCCACCGCCTGCTCGATTTTATCCAAGATCTTGTCCGTCTCGAGCGCGCGCGTCTGGCGCAGTACACTGAGAACGCCTGATTCACTGAACTCGTCTCCGTTTGAAGAAGTAGCTTCGGTCACGCCATCCGTGAAGATACTGAGCACGTCCCCGGTTTGCAGCTGAGTTTCCCGAACCGAACAATCCCAGTTCCCGAACAGGCCAAGAACGGTGGCGGTCGCTTCCAGGCGCTCAACCTCTCCACACTTCCGAAGCAGCAGCGCAGGAATGTGCCCGCAGTTTACATACGCCAGGCATCGAGTATGGTCGTCGTAGCATCCGAAGAAAACCGTGGCATAGCGATTGGCCTCTGTGTGCTCGTAAAGATGGCCATTGACCGCCGCCAGAATAGCGGGAAGATCGCTGGCTCGACATTCAGCCCGGTTGTGAAGGCTGCCCTGGAGGTTGGCCATCAGCAGCGCGGCTGCCACGCCTTTCCCGGCAACGTCGGCCAGAACAAAACCCACGCGGCCGGACCCCACGTCGAGAAAGTCATAGTAGTCTCCCCCCACGGTGCGCGCCTGAACGCATTTGCCGGAATAGTCGAGCGTCTGCAACGGTGGCTTGTGTCGAGGGAAGAGCCGGCTCTGAACATTGTGAGCGACGACGATGTCTTGCATGAGAGGCTCGTCATCCGTGCTCGTAGAGAGATCGAGATCCCATATGTTGGTCTCGGGACTCAAACATTCGAGGCCGACATTGCCTCAGCCGGCGTACCCGCGGGGCCGA
>Ga0210402_10001766_pt1 | contig 21974 bp, 13 predicted proteins | sample IncBWC7MmetaG_FD_161055 | JGI IMG/M metagenome (GOLD analysis project Ga0210402, IMG submission 161055) | Forest soil microbial communities from Barre Woods Harvard Forest LTER site, Petersham, Massachusetts, United States - Inc-BW-C-7-M | ecosystem: Environmental > Terrestrial > Soil >... | reverse complement strand
CCGCTTGCAGCACCGCGACATCATGGGCTTGGCCATGGCGCAACGGCGCGTGCGAGCGCTCCCGCAAGCCCGCCGCGCCTTCCCGGCGATACCGCCCGAGCCACTTGTAGCCGGTCTTGCGGCTGATCGCGTACTCGCGGCACAGCGCCGTCATCGCATCCCCGCCGGCCAAAACCCGAGCGATAAACTGCGTCCGTTCGTCCATCTGACAGGTCTCTCTCCACGGCATCGGCAGGCCCTCCCGCCGACAGTCCAAACCTGTCACCTATCCACCCGGTCAACTCTGTTACCAATCTACCCGGCTCGTACACCCCATCGGGCAGAGCCGAGCGGTCAATCCGATCGAGCCCGGCCCCGGGCACCTGGACGAGCTTGAGCCGGCTCGCTGCACGCGCCATCGCGTCCGTGAAGGCCATCGCCACCAACACGTCGACCTCGCCAAATCGTGGGATGTCATTGACCCCGTCGCGCCGGCCGAGGCATCTGGGCCCCGCCGGCCGCTTACGAGCCTCAGTATGGGTCGCGCACGAAGATGAAGGTCGTGCCGGTCACGATCGGGGCGCTGGCGCCGACAAAGGATACATTGGCGTCCTTGACCTGGCGCGATCCGGCGCGGCCCGAGGCCTGCAAGGCGCCTTCGATGATGTGCCAGAGGCCGTGGATGCGTCCGGTGCCGAGGCTGCCGCCAAAGGTGTTGAGCGGCAGCTCTCCATCGAGCTCGATCCGGCCATCCTGGATGAAATCGAGTGCGGTGCCTTCCGGGCAGAAACCGTAGGATTCGAGACCGTAGATCACCGAAGCCGAGAAACCGTCGTAGATCTGCGCCACGTCGACATCCTGCGGACTGAAGCCGGACCGCTCCCAGGTCAGCTTCGCCGAGCTGCTGCCGCCCTCCATGTAATTGCTGAGGCTGCCGATACGGCCCGCCACCTCGAAGTGCAGCCGCTGACCGTAGCCGGCGAGGTAGGCCGGCCTCGGCTTCAGGTCGCGCGCCCGGTCGGCCGTCGTCAGCACGATCGCGACCGCCCCCTGCACCGGGATGTCGCAGTCGAAGAGACAGAACGGATAGGCGACCATCCGCGAATTGAGGTAGTCCTCGCGCGTCAGCTCCGTGCCGTAGAAATAGGCGTGCGGATTGTGCTGCGTGTGGCGGCGCTGGGTCACGGCCAATGTCGCCATCTTCTCGCGGTTCTGGTTGTGGCGCTCGAGCCAGCGGGTATAGGCGACCGCCATGCCCTGCCCCGGACCGCCAAAGCCGTAGGGTGCCGCAAACTGAGCGGCACCCTGCGCTTGAGCGCCGGGAAGGTTCTGGTACGTGCCACGCGGGTTGTGCATCGCCCGCCACACCACCGCGTATCGGCAGACGCCGGCGAGCAAGGCGTTGACCGCCTGCTGCACGGCACCCCCGATGTTTGTCGTCCCGACCTGGATGTGCCAGCTGAGGTTGGGCAATTTCAGCATCGCCATCATGCAGTTGACGGACACGATCGAGATGCCGTCGACTTCCGCATGCCCGGTCGCCGGCAGTTCCGGATAGGTCGCCAGACCGTCGATGTCGGACATCTTGAGCCCCGAGTCGGCGACCGCCTCCTGCACAGCCGTCAGCGCATGGGCGGCGAGCGGAATCTCGGCCGAGCGCGTGACTTTGGAAAAGCCCACGCCGCTGACGGCCACTTTGCACCGGTTCTCCCACATGTGGCCTCTCCCCTCAGTCGGCTGGCGCCGTGCGCGCGAGGCGAAACTGCGGCAATGTGATGTCGTCGTTCAGCCTCTCAAAGACGACCTCGACGCGCCGCCCGACCTTCGCCTCGGTATACGGGGCTTCCAACAGGTTGCCGGCGAGCAGCGCGCCGGGCGCATCGTCGAGCTCGACGATGATGCTGGCGTAGGGCACGGCGGACGCGAAGCGTTTGTCGCCGGTATGATACATGATGGTGTAGGCGTAGATTGTACCGGCCCCCCCTACGCCATCATGGCGCACAGCTTCGAATTTCAGGTCCGTCGCGATGCATTTGACGCAGGTCGCATAAGGCGGGTGCTGGAAATGTCCGCAACTCTGGCAGCGCTGCAAGTCCAGAACGCCCCGCCTGGCCGCATCCCAGAATGGCTTCGTCCACTCGTTCGGAACAGGGATCGGCCGGGTCACTTTACTCCAGTCGCTCATTTATTTCCTTTCGCGATCTCGTAGGTGCGCCGGCAAGGGCATCCGCGGCACCAGCGTTCCGACGGCTGGCTTAACCGGGTTTGAAGCCGGAGACTCCGGTGTAGCCGAGCGCTTATCAAGCTCCTCCGTCACGATCTTGCGGACTTGAGGAAAACCGGGTGGCGCCTTAAGACAAAACTGGAAAATTTGCCCGAACGAATCCGGATGGTTCCAAATAGCTGCTAGCACAGCGTATCGCATGTACGAGGCAGGATGCCTGATAGCACATTCGACCAGCTTGGTAACGTCATTGCCGTCGAGCATTGCTTCCGCTGTGGTCTCTGGTCGCATGGGATGACTTGGTGAATCGCCGGTCAGACGGATTTGCGGCAGCTGTGTGTAATAGTCGTTCGTCACAACACTATCAGCGGGCTCCGCCTTTGTCGGCGTCTCCAAATATATGCGGTCACCCTCTCTCACCAGCATCGTTCATCGCCTCCGACAACATTCGTAGCACACCGGGTCCCGGGCCATCGTGCGGACGAAATGGTTCGCCTGCTTGACGACGTCAGCTCTGGGGGGATTATCCTCTTTCCACTCTGGGGGCGAGCCCGGATACATTGAAAGGAGAACGTCTTGGCGAAGCAAGCGGTGATCGCGCCAAGCCCTTTATCCACGGGGCCGGGCGAAATGATGGGCAGTGCCGGACCAGGCATGCTGGCGGGCCTCAGGGTGATCGAGATCGCCGACGAGCGCGCCGAATATACCGGGCTGCTGCTGGCCGGGCTCGGCGCCGAGGTGGTCAAAATCGAGCCGCCCGAGGGCAACGCGACGCGGCGGATCGGCCCCTTTCTCGAAGACAAGCCGGGCCTGGAGCGCTCGCTGTTTTTCTGGAACTACAACCGCAATAAGAAATCCGTGGTGCTCGATTTGCAGGATGGGCCAGGGAACTCCGCTGGCCACGAGCACCTGCTAGGCCTGCTCGAGGGCGCCGACATCCTGCTCGACGCCAGCTGCGGCACGCTCAACGAGGTGCTGGGGCTGGACCGCGCGGCGCTCAACACTCGGTTCCCGACGCTGGTGACCGCGCGGATGACCCCGTTCGGCGATGACGGGCCGTGGAAGGACCTGAAGAGCTCCGACCTCATTCATCTCGCGCTCGGCGGCGTGATGATGAATTGCGGTTACGATCCCGACCCGAAGCTCGAATATGACACGCCGCCGATCGCACCGCAGATCTGGCATGCCTATCATATCGCCGGCGAGCAATTGGCGACCGGGATCATCGCGGCCTTGATCCACCGCGAGCACAGCGGCGACGGGCAGGATGTTTCGGTGGCGATCCACGAGGCGGTGTCGAAGAACCCCGAGCAGGACATCATGTATTGGGTGATGCGGCGGGTGCCGCTGTGGCGGCTGACCAAACGGCATGCCGCCGAATTTCCCAACCATTCGCCGGGCATTTGTCATACGAAGGATGGGCGCTGGTTCATCACCCATGGCATGGGCGCGCGGGACCTGAAGAATTTGGTGCCGCTGCTGTCGAAATACGGTGCCCAGGCCGATCTGCAGCCGCCGCCGCCAGACGCCGATTTGCGGGCGCGTCAGGTGCCCGGCACGGCCGGCAGTGACGAGAAACGGGCGCATATGCTCGATGTCGTGCAGCGCTTCGTCCGCGCCTGGACCTACAACGACGTGCCGTGGCGCGAGGCGCAGGATGCAGGCCTCCTCTGGGCGCCACTGCGCAAGCCGCACGAGAACGCGCTCGACGAACATTGGCTGACGCGAAAAACCTTCGCCGATGTCGAGCACCCGGAACTCGGCCGCAGTTTCCGCTACCCGACCAGCAAATGGCTCGCCACGAAGACGAGCTGGCAGGTCGGCCGCCGCGCGCCGCTGCTCGGCGAGGATACCGAGGCGGTGCTCGGCGAGGCGGCCCGCCCCCCGAGCGTGCCAGCACGGCCGCGGCGGGTCGAAAATCCGGGCCTCTCGGCATTGCACAACAAGCCGTTCCCGCTGCAGGGAATAAAGATCCTCGATTTCGCATGGTTTCTTGCTTCGGCCGGCGGCACCCGGTTTCTCGCCGCGATGGGCGCGGAAAGCTTCAAGGTAGAATGGAAGGACAACCCCGACACACGGCTGGCGGCGATGGCGCCGGTTGGCGGCCGCGCCGCGCGCGATGCGGCGACCGGTCCGCTTCCGGGCGTGCGCGATTCCGACATGGGCGGGCAGTTCAACAACAAGAATGCCGGCAAGCGCGGCATCTCGCTGAATATCCGGCATCCCAAAGGCCTCCAGATCGCCAAGGACATGGTGCGCATCTGCGATGTGGTGGCGGAGGGTTTTTCGCCCGGTGTGCTGCAGCGCTTGGGGCTTGGTTACGACGTGATGAAGTCGATCCGGCCCGATGTCATCTACATCCAACAGTCTGGCATGGGTGCCAACGGCACGTACGGGCGAATGCGCACGGTTGGCCCGGTCGCCGCGGCGTTTGGCGGCCAGGGCGAGATGTCGGGCCTGCCGGAGCCGGCAATGCCGGTCGGTTGGGGCTATTCCTATCTCGACTGGATGGGCGCCTATGGCTACGCGCTGGCGCTGCTCGGCGCGATCTATCATCGCGAGCGCACCGGCGAGGGGCAGTGGATCGACGCCTCGCAATGCGAATCCGGCATTTTCCTAACCGGCGCTTCGATCCTCGACTGGTCGGCGAATGAGCGCGAGTTCCGACGTTATGGCAACCGCTCGCCGTACAAGCCGGCAGCGCCGCACGGCGCCTATCGCTGCTCAGGCAAGGATCGCTGGATAGCCATTGCCTGCTTCACTAATGACGAATGGCGCGTGTTGGCGCAGGTCGCCGGGCACCGCGAATGGCTCGATGATAGCCGCTTCGACACGCTGGAGCACCGGCTGATCCATCAGGATTCGCTCGACGCCGCAGTGGAGGCGTGGACGCTGACGGAAGACCGTTATGACTGCATGATGAAATTGCAGCGCGCCGGGGTGTCGGCCGGGGTTTGCCAGAACGCCGAGGATCGCGTTGACACCGACCCGCAGCTCAAGCACCTCAACTGGCTGACCGAGGTCACCGGTACCAAGATCGGCACTTGGCCGATCTATGAGCTGCCGATGAAGTTCAGCAAGACCCCGGCCTATATCGGCGGTCCGACCAATCGCGGCGCGCCATGCTATGGCGAAGACAATATGTGGGTGCTGACCGAGCTGCTCGGCCGCACCCCAAGCGAGGTCGAACGGCTCGCCGAGGAGGGCGTCATCTGAGGTTCAGGCGCTAGGAATTGTAGTGTGGGCAGCCCCCGAAAGCTGTCCTGGGCGAGGAGCGCAAGGTACCGAATCCGAAATCGTTCCCGTAGTGTGATCTACTTCACATTGGGCTAGACGTTTCCGGGCTAAATTGCCCCGCGAGACACCGAACCGGGACGGTGGTATCTTTGCCCTCGGGCTGAAGCGTCAGAAGCAAGGCGGGGAGCCGAGATATGGCGGATGCGACACTGACCGAGGAGCGCCCGCGGCACACGGGGGGAGGCACCTCCACCCGGGAAGACCGCCTGCTCGCGATCGACACGCCGCTCGGCAAGGACAAGCTGGTGCTGACCGAGTTCGCGGGCGAAGAGGAAATCTCTCAGCCGTTCACCTTCTTCGCGACATTGCGGTCCGAAGACGCCGACATCAAACCGGAGGATCTGATCGGCGCGAAGGTGACGATCTGGATCAAGCGCGAGACCGCCGAGCCGGTTCCGATCAGCGGCATGGTCCGGAGCTTTTCCTTCGCCTCGGTGGATGTCCGCGGCTTTCGCGAATATCATGCCGAAATCGTGCCGTGGCTGTGGTTCTTGAGCTGCACGACCGACTGCCGGATCTTTCAGAACCTGACCGTCCCGAAGATCATCGAGACGATCTTCGGCGAATTGGGCTTCACCGATTACGAGATGGGCGGGCTGACCGGCAGCTATCAGCCGCTCGACTTTTGCGTGCAATATCGCGAAACCGCTTTGGCCTTCATCTCGCGCTGGATGGAGGAACTCGGCATATTCTATTTCTTCCGCCATGAGGCCAACCGGCACGTCATGGTGTTGGGCGACCAGAACAGGGCATTCAAGCCGGTCGTCGAGAAGGATGCCCTCTTTGGTGACCATAGCGGCAGCAACGTCTCGCAGTGGCGGCACTCCTACCAGTTCCGCTCCGGCCGCTACGCGCACAAGGACTTTGCCTTCAAGACGCCGTCACAGGATCTGCGGACGACGGAATCGAGCCTCCTCAAACTGCAGCGAGCGAGCGCCTTCGAGATATACGACTATCCCGGCGGCTATACGCAAAAGGGCGACGGGCAGCAGCTGACCCGCCTGCGCATGGAAGAGCACGAGGCGGCCTACCATACGGTTGCCGGGGCGAGCATTTGCGCCAGCTTCTTCGCCGGCGGCAAGTTCACGATGACACGCCACCACCTCCAGGCGGAGGAGAAGCAGGAATACGTCCTGCAGCGGGTCGCGCACCGGGCGAGCGACTATACCTATATCACCGCCAATGCAGGCCCGCCGAGCTATGACAACAGCTTCGAAGCCTTTCCCGCCGCAACACAGTTTCGGCCCCCCGCTCGCACACCTTGGCCCAGCGTGCACGGACCACAGACGGCCACCGTAGTCGGGCCACCAGGTGAGACCATCCATACCGACAAGCACGGACGGGTGAAGCTACAGTTCCACTGGGACCGGCGCGGCAAACGGGACGACAAGAGCTCGTGCTGGGTGCGAGTCTCGCAGAACTGGGCCGGCAAAGGCTGGGGCGGCGTATTCATCCCGCATGTCGGCCATGAGGTGGTGGTCTCATACCAGGAGGGTGACCCGGACATGCCGCTGGTCACGGGCCGCGTCTACAATGGGGAGAATTCGAAGGCGCTAGATCTTCCCGCCAACAAGACGCAGTCCTCGGTCCAGGATCACAGCGGCAACTCGATCCTGATGGAGGGCAAAGGCGGGGCCCAGAAGATAAATGTCCATGCAGTCAAGGACATGAACGTAACGGTCGATAATGATCGAACGACGCATGTCAAAGCGAAGCTGACCGAAACAGTGGACAAGGGTCACGAGTTGACGGTCCATCAAAGCTACAAGGAGACGATTACCGAAGGTGCGACCAGCGACATCACCGGTGGTCTCAAGAGCACAGTGACTGGCGCGTGGGAGAGCACGGTCAATGGCAAGCTGACCGAAAAGATCAGCGAAGGCGAGGAGAAGACCATTACGGGCACCCGCAAGATCACGGTCACTGGGCCGATAGATCAGAGCTCCACGGAAAAGACAGATCTCCACGCGACCGGGGCTGGAACCTATACGTCCGAGACCAGTCTGAAATTTGCGGTATCGGGCTCGGTGATCGAGATCACCCCGACTGCAATCACGATCAGCGCAGCCGGCTCCACCGTCAAACTCGACGCGTCGGGCGTTGCCATATCCGGCGCAAAGATCTCGTTAAACGGATAGCGGGGAGTGCGGCGATGGCTCTCAACCCCGTCGAGCGCCGCCTGTCGGATCTCTGCGGGGACTGGATCGCCTTTCGCGACGACCCAGCAAAGCGACTGCTGGTTTGGAAAGCGCCCGATGACGCGGTGCGATTGTTGCAGTGCTTTTTCGAGGTTCAGAAGCACGAAACGCCCTATACGAGCGGCGATTTGTTCATCATCTTTGATGTCGCTTTCGACAACTCGATACAATACTCGCGCGAGCTGAAAGAAGCCCTTATTGGCCAATACGAGGCCAGCCGACAGGACCTAAAGGAAGAAGGCATCGAGCCGGACTGGCAGGCCAATCCCGAGCAGTTTCCGGACTGCGCTTACGGCCTGATCCAAAGCCTCCGTTCCTTCGGCTCCACGCATCACAAATCGATCGGCCATCTGGTTGCGGTCCTGACCCCCCTGGCGGTTTCGAGCCCAGTCGCGTTCTCGGCATGGATGATGCGCGCCCTCGATGCGGGCATTCCCGAACGGCTGCGCATTGCGGTCATCGATTCCACCGAGAACCCGCAATTGGAGACCCTTACGGACTCTGGTGACCCTCGCATCCTCGTGCATGTGCCTGACATCGACCTGGCGGCGACGGCCCAGGAAACGTTTGCGCAGGAGCCGACGGTCGGGCCGGCCGGGGTATTCCGGAACTATCTGATGGGTTTGGTCACCCTTGTTGAGAAGGGCTCCTTAGAACAGGTCAAAGCGAAGGCGGCTGACGCGCAGGGCTTTGCGCGCAAGGAGGGTTGGTTTGACCAGGAAGTCGTGGTCGCAACCCTGGTGGCGGGTGCTTTGTTGAAAGCGGGTCGCTTCGATGAGGCGGTTACGACACATCAGGAGGCGCGGAAGGCAGCCACGCAGGCAGCCGCGTCCAGGCATCCGGCGGGGCATCAATTGGTGCTGCAGACATGGTTCGGCGAGGCCGGCGCTCATATGGCTGCCGGCCGCCTTGCAGAGGCTGCGCGGTGTTATGACGAAGCCGCTTCCGTTGCGCAGCAGAGCCCAAACCTAATCCTCGCCATCGAGGCGTTCCGGATGGGAGCCTTTTGCCACGCCCGGCTTGGCAAGCGAGAGGAAGCCCTCTTGCGAGGCGATGCCGCGTTGAAAGTAGGCGCTCGGCTGAAGCCTACGGCGCGGGCCATGACGACGCTGCCTATCGCTGCAATGGATCTGCTCGGCGTAATCGAGCCTGAACGCGCTGAGGCAATAAAGGAGGTAAAGCACGGACGCGATGCGCGCGAAGCGGAGATCGGCGCAGTCGCTGAAGCGCGCGCAGGCGAGATGGAAAAGGCCAAAAATTTTCAAGCCATCTCCGCAGTTGAGGAGGGCCTCAAAGCCGATCTTCAGAGTTCGGAGGAGCGGGCCAGGAGGGAGCTTGAGGCTGCAGTTAACGGGAGCGGAACCGGGTTTCGCCGAACCTTTGCAGAGATCTGCAATTTGCTGGGGCCCGACTGGCCAATAGCGACGGCCGCCATACCGCGAATGCCATCGACGGATGGAACGACCGCGTCGAAAGAGGTGCTCGCGGCATGATGCCCGCTGCCAAACATGGCGACCCTCAGATCGGTGTCGACATCCACCTTTGCGTGGTGCCGCCGTCGCCGTCGCCGGTGCCGCTTCCCACGCCGCACACGTCGATCGTCTTCGACCCGATGGACTATATACCGTTCATCGGCGCAACCGTTACAGTCTGCGGCATGAAGCGCGCTGTCGCCGGCACGAATGCCAAAGCCATTCACATCCCCCCGGGGTTTCCGTTTGCGCCCAAGATCCCCGACACGAGCGACGAGATCTTTATGGGGAGCGCCACTGTCGTAGCGGACGGCGACCCGTTCTCTTTCTTGTCAGTACCGGTATTGAGTTGCCAAGTAGCAGGCATGTTGAGCCCCCCGCGGCTTAAGAAAAAAGAAAAAAAACTCATGCTGCTGCCCACGGTCACCAACCTGGCTATCCCGACAAATGTGTTCATTGGGGGGCCACCGACCATCTCACTGATGGGGATGGCGTTCAAGTTCGGCTTCGCGGCACTCGGCAGGTTCGCGAAGTCGGGGGCGTTCAAATGGGTGCGTAAAAAGCTGTTCGGATGGATGAAGTCGGGTTTCCTGAAGTGCGTGATCCTGCGCGCGGAACCGGTGGATATCGTCACGGGCGAGGTTTCGGTCGAGCAGCAGGACTTCACTCTGCCTGGCCGTATTCCGATCGATTGGGTGCGGACGTACACGTCCAATAACACGCGCAAAGGGGCGTGTGGCTATGGTTGGGAATCACCTGCAGACATTCGCCTCGAGGTTTACCCCGGAGACAACAGCGCCGTCTTTTTACGCCCTGCCGCTGCCCCCGCACCCTTCCCGGAGCTTCCGGCCGCCGGCGGCAATGACGAAGCAGTCCTCGAATTATGGGATGGCGCCCTCCTCAGCGATCACGGCAGAGAGTTTCGGGTCCGCACCAAAGAGGACCGGATCTATCATTTCGACAAGGCGCTGGCCTTCACCAATGAGGATGGTGTTCAGGAATATCCCATCAATCGCATCTCTGACTTGTGCGGCAACTGGTTGGAATTCGAGCGACTTGGCCGGCATCTGATGGCAATTAACGAGTCCGCCGGACGGCGGATCGAAATCGAGATCGAGGACGGGCTGATCCGGCAATTGGGGCTCTTCGTTCCGACGGCCGAGTATCGGCATTTTTTTGTCCAATACCAATACGACGAGGCCGCCAACCTTGCGGCGGTCGTGGATGCCCTTGGGAACCCATACACCTTCGGCTATGACAGCCATCACCTGACCCGCCACACAGACCGCAACGGCCTCTCCTTCTATTATGAATTCGACAAAAGCGGTGATACGTGGCGGGTCGTTCACTCCTGGGGCGATGGCGGGCTCTACAATTACTGCTTTGAGTATCTTGACGAACTGAACGAAAGACGCATCACCGATTCGCTCGGCAACGTGTCACTGGTGAAACTCAACAAAAATAACCTTCCGATCAACGAGATCGACCCGCTCGGCGGTGTAACGATATTTGAGTATGACGAAGTTGGACGAACCACCGCGATTGTGGATCCCGACGGGCAACGCACTGGGTATGAGTATGACGTGCGGGGAAACCTGATAAGGTTGAGCCGACCCGATGGTACGGCTATTGCCACTGAGTTCGATCCCAACAATAGAGCCCTAGTCATTACTGACGCCAATGGCGCACAGTGGATTCAGCATTGGGACGAGCGTGGACATCTGTTGGAGAAAAGTTCACCGCTGGGCAGCGTTTCGCGCTACGAATATGATGCCAAGGGACAACTTATCTCTTTCTTGAACCCACGCGGCGCGCGAGCGGAATTTTTTTTCGACGTTGCCGGTAACCTTGCCGGTATCAAAGACACTCTCGGCAGGTCCACACTTTTCGCGTACGACCTCCGCGGCAATGTCATTACGAAATCCGATCCGCTAACCCGAAATGCTATATATCGCTTTGACGAGAAAAGCCGGCTAACCGAGGCGTGCTTACCCTCGGGCGCAAGTATCTCCTGCATCTATGATGCAGAAGACAACCTAACCTCTTACCGCGATGGAAACGGCGCTGTTACGCAGCTAGACTATTCTGGGCAAGGGGAGGTTGTACGGTGGGTCCAGGCCGACGGGTGTAGCGTGCAGTACCATTATGACACCGAGGAGCGCTTGATCGGTGTCACCAATCAGAGCGACGAAACCTACCGTCTCAAGCGTGACGCTCTCGGGCGTATTATCGAGGAGATCGATTATTGGGGGCAACCCACAGCATACCGCTATACTGCCGGCGGTCGCATTATAGAAAGCATCGATCCGTTGCAGCGGAGAGTCGCGTACGAGACCGACCCGCTTGGACGCATCCTTCGGAAAACCCTGTTTGAGCCGGATGCCGCAGAGGAACCGTGGGAAGAGACCTTCGACTATGATGCCAATGGCAATCTCACCGCCTGCGCCAACTCGCACATCCGCATAGAGCGCCACTTTGACTCCGAAGGCCGGATGCTCCAAGAAAAGCAAGGTGAAAACTTTTCAATTCGTAACGAATACGATGAAGTCGGTAATCGCACAAGCCGTGAGACCCAGTTAGTACACAGAGAAGAATGTATTCAGCACAGAATTAAGTATATATATGACCTGTTGGACGAGGTGGTTGAGATTAAAATTGACAATCATCCGCCCTTCGTCATGCTTCGTGATGCACTCGGGCAGATCATAGCTGAGCAACTAGCCCCAACGTTGCGCCGAGAGACACAATACAGTGCCAGCGGCGAGATTACCGGCCATCGGCTGATGAATGAAGCCGAGGCGTTGATTGATATAGCCTACAGTTACGACGCCGTAGGCAACCTCACGGAACGGCGAGATGCTGAATTCGGCATCGACCAGTTCATCCTTGATCCAATGGGGCGTATAACGCAACATATCAATCCATTGGGCCGTGTAGATTTCCATTCGCCTTACCCCAAATTGGATCGGCTATCCACCCAGGTAGTCAAGCGAGAGGTGTCGGAGACTGTTGAGCGAACACGGGGGGATTGGTCGCGCGAAGGTGTGTGCGCCGGGAGGATCTACCGCTTTGACCGCGCCGGCAATCTCATCGAACGCCAAGACCAATCTGGTATATTATTGCTAAGCTGGGATGCCGATCAACGCTTAGCGAAAAGCACGATAAATGGCACCTCAACAGTATATTATTATGATCCGCTGGGCCGCCGCATTGAGAAGCGCAAACACGAAGAGCGTACTACTGCGTTCGTCTGGGATGGCAACGCCCTGGTCGGCGACGTCTCCTCTGGTATCGGACAGCCTTTAACTTGTGCGCGCGAATGGGTGTATTACCCGAGGTCCTTTCAGCCGATCGCAATGTTACGTGGTGCTACCGCTGACGAAGATTCCATACTGTACTATCACAACAATCCAAACGGGTGTCCCTCTAGCCTTACGGACGGAGAAGGCAAGCTTAAGTGGGCAGCAAGCTATTCGGCTTTCGGCAAGACCGCGGATATATCAGTAGAGGCCGTCGATAGCCCGATCCGATTACAGGGACAATATGCTGATCTCGAAACTGGCCTATACTACAACAGATATCGGTATTTTGAACCGAGTATCGGCCAGTTTGTCTCCCAAGATCCATTGGGGCTTAACGCTGGCCCAGACCTCTATCTATTTGGTCCAAACATTAATGATTGGATAGACCCTCTTGGTCTTACCTGCGTTTACCGTTTTCATACGCTCTCAAACCTTTCTACCCTCCTACCCAATATCACGCACGCGAGTTGGCTCCGACAGAAATGGGTCGGCTTCATGATGAAATTCAAGCTGTACCGCGAATGGCGAGCTAATCTCCACATGCGTGGAGATACCCGGTTCAGCCCCTTCGTTTCCGTTGTAACGGATCCCAATGCCCTTGCGCATTCAACCGATCCGTGGGCGAAGACAATCACAACCGGTCTCCCCGGCATGTCAGGGGTTCATCGTGCACCTGACCTATCATCCTTCGAGGTGGCGCCTAATCGGCTGATCGGACCTCCCGCCAATAATGCTCTCTCTCGGGCCGAAACGGAACTGGTGACCTGGGGCAATGACCTTGGCTCGCACATGACTGGAACAAAGCCGAATCCCTATTAATAGAGCATGAGATTTGCCTTGGACTTCGAAGACATAATAATCGTCCTAGATCACCCACATAGTCGTGTTGAAGTCTCACTTGCGGATTGGGCGAGGATTGGTCCGGGGGATCGCGTTTATCTTAGACCGGTCGCGGCCAGGAGTCGCTCGACCGGCAAATCGTTGCCGCTGTCCACTATTCCCCTCCCTCTGCGGAATACATCTTTATCGCGCGCATTGATACGAATGGGCCTGTTAGCCGATCCTTGGGGTAAATCGAAATAAGAGATTTTGTCGGACACGGGCCTTCGTTGAGCTTCCTCAGGTCTCATTGAGACTCCTAAAGCAGACCAGCAAGGTGAGATAGCTCATTCACTCTGTACATCGGGACCCGGCGTTCGTTGACATCAAATGAGACGGGCCAGTTCGCATTCGACTCAGCAAATCGATCCCTTCGCAGCCGTAGAGGCGTGGATGTACACTTAACGCCCACCGCCGGATCAGGTAAAGGCCGGGGGAGCAGCCCTCACACTGCAATTAGCTCGCAACTATGTTATAGTGCGACGGTGAACATGAAAAGGTCGGCTTCGCCGTGGCAACCGAAATCATCACTCTCCCCGGCCACCTGCGTGCGCTTTTTGACAAGGTCTATGAAGGTGAGCCGGTCTCCGGCAATGCCTGGGTGGTCTGGCAACGCGTGCTGCAGGCGCGAATTCAGGAGCCGGCGTTTTTCCGGCGTTTATCTGCAATACAACTTGCATGCAGGACCCTGCGACGGGAAGTAGACGGCCCTCTCATCGGCGCTGCAAGTATTACCGCAAGAACAAAGGCGTCGTGGGTTCAGTCGATCGAACAACTGACCTCGCTGACCATGCCTAACGAGTTTCACCTTTCGATCCCGCAATGGAAGGAGAAGGCACAACAATCCGATATAACATTGCTTGACACTATGCACGTTTATTATAATCTCCATAATATGTTTGTGGAACTTGACCTCGACCAGCTGAAAGATTTGGCTGCCCGGTTGGCTTCCCTGTCTGAAGGGATAAAGTCCAGCGTGCTGGAGGCACGAGTCCAAACGTTTTTTGTCCGATCGCTTGATGAAATGAGATTCTCTCTGGGCAACATCGAAATCTTTGGGTTTGAGAGCGCTTGGGCCGAAAGTGCCAACTTGGTGGGTGGGGTGCTGCGGTTTCGCAATGAGCTGGCAGCGATCCCGGATTTGCGACAAAACGCGGCAGCAACCGCTTGGCAGACGATGCAGTTTCTCGCTGACATCGCCGGCGCCAAGGAGGGGCCGGTTTCAATTGCCGAAGCAGCCCAAGCATTGCTAGGGGGCGCGCCGGCGGGTTAGAGGGCTGCCCGTCATCGGCGCTGGTTTTTAACGAAAATCAGCGGAAGTGTGAACCGCCTCACACCGCGCCCGCGCTTTCACGCTATACTGCATTAACTAAAGCGGGCGGGAGGGTGCCGTGAACGGAAATCTTGCGGTTCTGGCCTATGCAACGGGCGGATTCCTGATCGTTGTTTATGCGTGGCGGCGGTCCGATGTGCCGCTACGCAAGCTGGGGCTGGTCCTGCTCGTGTTTTTGGCCCTGGGGGGCCCGCTCTTCGCCCACGCAACGAGCTTGTCGCGCCAGCAGGTAGGCGGGCTGATGGTAGCAAACGTCGCGCATGTGCAGCTTGTGACGATCGGGATGGCGGTCTGGCTGATGCAGTGTCGCGCTTACTTCCGTCGCACCCCGGGCGATCCGCCGCGCTTTTCCGCCTATATCGCCAACAGCATTATCGCCGCCACATTTGGCACGGGCATCTGCCTCGTCTTCCATTTGGGCGACGCCGATCCGCTCGCCGGCACCGGACGCTTTCTGCGGGTCATCCTGCTCAGCTTCCCGCTATGTGCTGCGGTGGCATTTTTTCGCGATCATTGGGCCGGGGACACGACGCGCCCGATTTGGCTGCGCCATGTCGAAACGGCGGGTTGCACTTTGGTGATGGCCCTGGGCATCGCGCTCCTCTATTTCGGCGAACTGTTGCCGTTTGCGACCGATTTGCTGCGCGGATGGAGACTCGCCGTCCTGATCGCGTTGTCGAGCGCCATGGCGCTGATAATAGGCAGTTGCGTACCCCGCGCGCAGCGCGCCGAAGGGGTCGGAGCCGACGGTCCGAGCGGCCCCTACTTGGCAGCCGTCAAGGATGCGGTAGACGATCACCGGCCCGTCCCGGCCGCCAGGCAGCTCGTTGCTTAGCGCGTTACTGTGGGGGTCTGCCGTTAGTAGGCTTCTTGTTGGAGGGCTGATGAGATACCCGCTGGTCTACGACCCTGATGGACAGTCGGAGAGGGAAGGATCTCCCTTTCTATTTCGCGAATTGCCACCTCCTCTGTTATGATAACATGAACGATTATCCGTATCCTCTCTGGTCGGGTCAGGAACAGCGCCAGATGACGCTCACCCTCAATATGCTGCGCTGCCCCGACGCCGTGGCCCCGCAAACGCGCACGGTGCGGGGCGGCGAGTTCTCGATTGGCCGCGGGTCGGAGAACGACTGGGTGCTGCCCGATCCGGAGCGGTTTCTGTCGAAGCGCCACTGCATGCTCGCCTATCGCTCGGGGAGTTGGCAAATCGCCGACCTTTCGACCAACGGCACCTTTTTGAACGGCGAGGCTGAGCCGATTGGCCAGGCCCAGCCGCGCGACCTGCGCGACGGCGATCGGCTGCGGCTCGGCGCGTACGAAATCGAGCTGCGCGTCATCGCGGAGCCGGCGATGCTGCGGCGCGCACCTGCCGGCCGGGGCGACCCTTTCGCACTCGATTCGTTCGCGCCGCGCGCGGCACCGGAGACCGGACTGCTCGACCAGGACCCTCTGCTGCGCCGCGGACTGGGGCAGGATCCTTTCGCCGAGGCTCTGGTCCCGCCCTCGATCAATCTGCCGCCTGACTACGATCCGCTCACACCGGAGCCTGAGGGGGCATCGTTCGCCGGCCCCACCCAACCCGACCATTCGCCTCATCTCGATGACGCGTTCCGCCCGGCCTTGCCGCATTCGCTCTTGCCCGATGATTGGAACCACGAACCGGCGCCCCAGCTGCCGACCCGAGCGCCGGCGTTTACAGGAGCAGCTTCGGCATCGTCCTTGAGGGACACATCGGCTCCAGCACCCGGACCCCTTCCTGTCCCGCCGACCGCACCTGCCCCGGTGGTCCCGGGTGACGACCTCCTCGCGGCTTTTCTGCGCGGAACCGGGCTTCCCGATGCGCGCCCCGGCGATCCTGCCGCTACGATGGAGGCGCTTGGCGCGGCGTTTCGTGCGCTTGTCTGTGGCCTCCGCATGACCTTGATCGCCCGCTCCGCGATCAAGGGCGAGTTCCGCATAGAGCGGACGATGATCCGTAGCCGCGGCAACAATCCACTGAAATTCTCCGCGGATGACGATGACGCAATGCTCGCGTTGCTCGGCGCCGGCAGGCGCATGGAGATGGGCGCTGCCGATGCAGTGGCCGACGCGCTGCGCGATATGCGCCTCCATGAGATCGCGACGATTGCCGCGATGCGGTCGGCGGTGCGCGCAATGATCTCGCGGTTCGACCCGGTCAAGCTCCGGCTTGCCGCCGAGCAGGGCGGCCTGAACCTCGTACCGGTGCAGCGCAAAGCCCGCGCCTGGGATGCGTTCGAGGCGCTCTTTACGCAGACGAGCCACGCGCTCGCTGATGATTTCGACAGCGTCTTTGGGAGGGCCTTTGCGCGCGCTTACGAGCAGACTTTGAACGAAACCCGCGACAGGGACACCGACCGATGATCACGCGCCGCGTTCTCCTCGGCGCCGTCGCTGTGCTCGCAACGAGCTGCTCCTCGCCGCCGCCCCCGGCGGTACTGACCCTCAACGTCATCGGCGGCGCCGATCAGAACCCCGGTCCGTCCGGGCCCGCCCCGGTCGCCGTTCGCCTCTTCCAGCTGAACGACCCGGCGAAGTTCGAACGCTCCGATGTCTTTGCGCTGACCGAGCGCGAGCAGCAAACGCTGGGCTCGGAGAGCCAGGGCTCAGAGGAGTTCGTGTTGCGCCCGGGCGAGACCCGCATGGTAACCCGCGAGCTCAAGAAGGGCGTGCAGTTCGTCGGTATCGCCGTGCTGTTCCGCGACATCGACCAATCGCATTGGCGCGCAGTGTCGCCGGTCGCCGCAAGCGGCCCATCGAAGCTGACGCTGAAGATTAGCGGCCTCACGGCCACACTCACCTGACGCCGGGTCGAACGCCGGTTTTCGCGAGGCAGCGGTACGGGAGAAGGGCAGACGGCGATGACATGGACGAACCGGGTCGTCTGGCAGGAAGGCATGTTTCTGCGCGCCCAGCATTTCCAGCAGCAGGATCGCTGGCTCGAGATGCTGGTACGGACCCGGGCCGCGGCGCTTCGTCCGCATTCATGGGGCGTCATCGAGATGAGCATCGATCGCGACCTGCTGTCGACCGGGCGCTTCGCGCTGAGCTCGGCGGTCGGCGTGTTCGAAGATGGCACGCCGTTCGCGATCCCGGGCGAGACCGATCATCCGCCGCCGCTCGACCTGCCAGACAGCACGCGCAATGCCGTCGTCTATCTCGCCGCCCCAATCCGCCAGCCCGGCGCGGTCGAGATCACGATGAACGGCAGCGAAGGCCGTTACGCGCTGCGTGAGTTCGAAGCCTATGACACACACTCCGCCTCACCCCAGCCGGCGCCGTTGCTGATCGCGCGCCTGCGGCTGCGCTACATGCTGGAGACCGAGGAGCGTGCCGGCTATCTCTGCATCGGCCTAGCTCGTGTGACCGAGGTTGCGGCCGACCGGCGGGCTACCCTCGACGAGCGCTGGATTCCTCCCGCTCTGGTCTGTTCGGCTGCTCTCCCTCTCTCCGGACTGGTTACCGAGTTTTCCGGGATGCTCAACCAGCGCGGCGAGGCGCTCGCGGCGAGGCTCACCGCGCCCGGCTCCCGCGGCGTTGCCGAGGTCGCCGATTTCCTGCTGCTGCAGTCGGTCAATCGCTGGCAGAAGCTGCTCGCCCACTGGGCCGATGCCGGCAATATCCATCCCGAGGATCTTTATTCGGCCTTTGTTCAAATGGCGGGTGAGTTGGCCACCTTCACCGAGGTCACGCGCCGCCCAAACGCCTACCCCGCCTACCGGCACGATGATCTGCAGCGCAGCTTCGCGCCGGTAGTCGCTGATCTGCGGCGCTCGCTGTCGGCAGTTCTCGAGCAGAACGCGATCGCGATCCCGTTGCAGGAACGGCGCCACGGCGTGCGCGTCGGCTCGATTGTCGATCGCTCGATTCTGCGCGGGGCGAGCTTTGTACTGAGCGTGCAGGCCGATATGCCGACCGAGCAGCTTCAGCGCCTGTTCCCGAGCCAGGTGAAGATCGGCGCCGTCGAGCACATCCGCGAGCTCGTCAATGTTCTGCTCCCCGGTATCGCCGTGCGCCCGCTGCCTGTCGCGCCGCGGCAAATCCCGTTCTACGCGGGCGCGAGCTACTTCGAGCTGGACCGCAACAGCCCGCACTGGCAGCAGATGCAGGCCTCGGGCGGATTTGCCATTTTCGTGGCAGGGGAGTTCCCCAACTTGCGCATGGAGCTCTGGGCGATCCGCGGCTAGCGCGCGGCAATCGGGGGCGGTATGAGCGACAACCCCTTCTCGGAACCCGAAAGGACCGAGCGGACGGTCATCCGGCCGGTGCCGGGCGGCCAGCGGGCTCCTCCTCGGCCAAGCGGGACGCCCACGACGGACGCATCGCGCCCCGCCACTCCCGCAGGCGACGGCGCCGAGACTATCGCGATCGGCGTAAATCCGCTCATCGCCGCGGCGGGGCCGTTGCTGCAATTGCTCGCCCGGCTGCACAACACATCAAACCAGCCCGACCCGGGCGATCTGCTTGAGCGCTCGGTCCGCGCGATGCGCAGCTTCGAGCAGCGCGTGCGGGAGCTTGGGCTGCCAATCGAGCTGCTGCGCCCAGCGCATTATGCGCTCTGCGCCAGCCTGGACGACGTGGTGCTGAACACGCCCTGGGGCAGTACCGGGACCTGGGCCGCGCGCTCGCTTGTCTCAAGCTTTCATCAAGAGGTGCGCAGCGGCGAGCGTTTCTTCGACTTGCTCGGTCAGATGCGCCAGAACCCCGGCAAGTTCCTGCCGATTATTGAGCTGATGTATCTCTGCATGTCGCTCGGCTTCCAGGGCCAATATCGCCTCTCGCCGCGGGGCCCCGCCGAGCTCGACCGGCTGCGCGAAGAGACTTATGCGGTTATCGTGCGCCAGCGTCAGGCGGCCGAGCCCGATCTTTCGCCGCATTGGAAGGGCGTTATGGCCCCGTACCGCGCAATGCGCGCCACGGTACCGGTTTGGGTCGTCGCCAGCGCTGCGCTCGCCCTCATCGCCGCCCTGTTCGTCTGGTTTTCGCTGAGCATCAACGCTGCATCCGACGAACTATTCGCCCGCATGCTGGACGTGCCACCCACGCATATGCCGCAGCTTGCCCGCGTCGCTCCGATTGAGCCGCTACCGCCGCCCATCCCCCTCGCGGTCGACCCGCTGTGCGCGTTTCTCCAGCCCGAGGTCGACCAAGGGCTCGTCACCGTGCTGTGCGCACCGCCCTCACCAATTGTACGCGTCCGCAACCGCGGCATGTTCGCTCCGGGCAGTGCTATCGTCGAGCCCCGCTTCGTCCCGCTGCTCGACCGTATCGGCCAAGCGCTCAAGGCGGAGCAAGGGAATGTGCAGGTGATCGGCTATACCGACAATCAGCCGATCCATAACGTGCAGTTCCCCTCCAATTTTCAGCTCTCCGTGGCGCGCGCGGAGGCTGCTAAGAACATCCTCGGCAACACCGTCGGCAACGCCGCGCGACTAGCCGCCGAGGGCCGTGGCGAATCCGATCCCATTGCCAGCAACGCGACTCTCGAAGGCCGGGAGCAGAACCGGCGGATCGAGGTCGTGTTGCATCGCCCGAACGCACGCCCGTGACCGCGCTGCGCGCTTTCTTGGTCTCGCGCTGGTTCGTAACCTTTATTGGCACGGCGCTGCTGGCGCTCCTCATCTGGTTTTTCGGGCCGTTTTTGCCGGTCCTCGAAGACTGGAACATTCGGCTCGCCATCGTCGTCGCGATGTTGGCGCTGTGGGCTGGACTCAACCTCGTGCTCACCATTCGCCGCGCCCATCGCGAGGCGGCACTCGCCAAAGGGGTGACGGAGGCGCCGCCCGATCCCGCCAGCGTCGCCTCGGCCGAAGAAGCGGCCGCGCTACAGGAGAAGCTGACGACGGCGCTTGCACTGCTCAAGAGAGCGCGCGGCACTGCCGGCTATCTCTATGAGCAACCCTGGTACGCGATCATCGGCCCGCCCGGCGCTGGCAAGACGACGGCTCTTGTCAATGCCGGATTGCGGTTCCCACTCGCCGCCGAGATGGGCCAGGGTGCGCTTGCCGGTGTCGGCGGGACGCGGTTGTGCGACTGGTGGTTCACCGAGGACGCGGTGCTGATCGACACGGCGGGCCGCTATACCACCCAGGATTCTGACGCGGTGGTCGACCGTGCCGGTTGGATAGCCTTTCTCGATCTGCTCAAGCGCACGCGCCAGCGCCAGCCGCTCAATGGTGTGATCGTCGCCATCGCGCTCAGCGAAATCGGTGCCGCGACCCGCGAGGAGCGGCTCGCCCATGCGCGGGCCGTCCGGCGTCGTGTCAAGGAGCTCGAGGAGAGGTTGGCGGTTCGCTTGCCCGTCTATGCCGTCTTCACCAAGGCCGACCTCGTCGCCGGCTTCAGCGAGTTCTTCGACGACCTCGACCGCGAGAAACGCGCTCAGGTCTGGGGCGCCACCCTGCCGCTTGCAGGAGCGGAAGGGGGAACCGTCGGCGGGTTTGCACCGGAGTTCGGTGCCCTGATCGAACGCCTGAACACTCGCCTGTTCGATCGGCTGCAGGCCGAGCGCAGCCCCCAGCGGCGGGCTCTGATCGCGGGCTTTCCAGCCCAGGTCGCGAGCCTTGAATCGCCGCTTGCCGAATTTCTCCGGGAGGCCTTCGGCGGGTCCCGCCTCGACCCGGCGCCGACGCTCCGCGGCTTTTATTTCACCTCCGGCACTCAGGAGGGCACCCCGTTCGACCGGCTGACCGGCGTCCTCGCCCGCACTTTCGGCATCGATCAGCGTCGTGCCCCAATCCTGCATCCGGCCGAAGGCCGCAGCTATTTTTTGGCCCGCCTCGTCAAGGAGGTGATCTTTGGCGAGGCAATGCTGGTTTCGGAAAAGCCCGGGGCCGCCCGTCAGCGCCTGTTGTGGCGGAGCGGCGGGTTTGCGCTGCCCGCACTTGCCCTGCTCCTCGCCATCGGCTTGCTGTGGCACAGCGACAGCGACAATCGGCGGGACATCGTTGAGATGAATACCGCGCTCGCGGCTTACACGAAGACCGCCGCCGGGCTGCCGCTCGACCCGGTTGCGGACGCCGACCTCCCTCGCATTCTTCCACTGCTTGACCAGGCGCGCGCGCTGCCGCACGGCTACGATCGCGGCAAGGATGACGGGTTTTCGTGGATCCAGTTTGGCCTGTCGCAGCGTGGCAAACTGGCTGCGGGCGCACGCGCCGTCTACCGCCATGCGCTGGAACGGGTGCTGCTTCCCCGTCTGATCTGGCGGCTGGAGGAGCAGATGCGCGGGGCCATCGACCGGCCGGACTATCTCTATGAAGCCGCCCG
>Ga0210402_10001765_pt1 | contig 21977 bp, 19 predicted proteins | sample IncBWC7MmetaG_FD_161055 | JGI IMG/M metagenome (GOLD analysis project Ga0210402, IMG submission 161055) | Forest soil microbial communities from Barre Woods Harvard Forest LTER site, Petersham, Massachusetts, United States - Inc-BW-C-7-M | ecosystem: Environmental > Terrestrial > Soil >... | reverse complement strand
TTAGGCATGGGCATCTTTCCCGACGAAAAGCATCCCGCCCAATATGCCGTGCATCTGGGCCAGTCGGGCCTGGGCATGCCCGACCGCGATTATTACCTCAAGGACGACAAGGCGCTGGCCGCCGCCCGCGCCGCCTATAAAGTCTGGCTGGAAAAAGCCCTGACGCTGGCCGGTTTGCAAAACGCAAAATCCCGTGCCGCCGCGATCTATGACCTGGAAGCCAAGATGGCCGAAGCCTCCTGGGCCGCCGCCGACCGGCGCGACCAGGACAAGATCTACAATCCCACCACCCTGGCCGGGCTCGCCAAAGCCGCGCCAGATTATCCGTGGACGGACTATTTCACCGGCGCCGGCATTTCCGCCGGCTCTCCGCGCGGCCCCCGCACCCTGATCGTGGGCGAAGTCACCGCCTTTCCCAGGCTGGCGAAGATCTTCGCCGCGACGCCGGTCTCGGTGTGGCGCGACTATCTGGTGACGCGCTATCTGCACGCTTTCGCCGCCGAGCTTCCCTCTGCCGTGGACACCGCCGATTTCGCCTTCTTCGGTACCGTGCTGGCGGGCAACACCAAACAGCTGGACCGCGCCGAGCGCGGCGTGCAGATGCTCGATCGCCAGATGGGTGAGGCGCTGGGCAAGCTTTATGTCGCGCGCTACTTCCCGCCCGAAGCCAAGGCCAAGGCCGATCTGCTGGTGCAGAATCTTCTCAAGGCCTATGCCCAGGACATCAAAACGCTTTCCTGGATGACCCCCGAAACGCGGGCCAAGGCCTTGGTCAAGCTCACAAAAATCACACGCAAGATCGGCTATCCCGACCGTTTCCGGGACTATTCGGCGCTGGACATTCCCAGGGGCGATCCTTTGACCGCGATCAAACACGTCAACGCTTTCGAGGCCAACCGCGAAACGGTGCGCATTGACCTGCCGGTGGACCGCAGCGAATGGGGCATGAGCCCGCCTACCAACAATGCCTATTACGATCCCACCATGAATGAGATTGTCTTCCCCGCGGGCATTTTGCAGCCGCCCTATTTCGATGCCAAGGCCGACGATGCGGTGAATTATGGCGAGATCGGCGCCACCATTGGCCACGAGATCAGCCATGGCTTCGACGACCAGGGCTCGAAATTCGACGGCGACGGCGTCTTCCGCAACTGGTGGACTGTGGCGGACCGCAAGAATTTCGACGCCCGCACCGCCGCACTGGCAAAACAATATGCCGCGTATGAACCCCTGCCGGGACTGCATCTCAACGGGCAACTGACTCTGGGCGAGAATATCGCCGACCTGGCCGGCCTGGAGATCGCGCTCAAGGCCTATCATTTGTCGTTGAATGGAAAACTCGCGCCCGTGCTGGACGGGTTTACCGGCGACCAGCGTTTTTTTATCGCCTATGCCCAGAGCTGGCGGGAAGTCTGGCGCGACAGCCGAACGCGGCGGATCGTGCTGGCCGATCCGCACAGTCCACCCATGTTCCGCGTCAATGGCGTGGTGCGCAATTCCGACGGCTGGTATGCGGCGTTCCCTGAGATCAAAGCGGGCGACAAATATTATCTGGCGCCTGATCAGCGCGTACGGCTCTGGTAACTATTCACGCTTTTTCTTCTTCGGCTTGGCGCGCGCCACCGCCTGCGCCTTGTGGGCCCAGACCGCGAGTTCCTCCGGTTCGTCATAAAGCCGTTCCGGAATGGCAAAATAGGAACTGGCAATGCGCTTGCCGTCCTTGCGGAAATAAAAAGGCTCGCAGCCTTCCGCGCAAAAGGCCTTGCGGCTGGCCTCATCGGTTTTCATGAAAATGCGGTCGGCGATCACCAGCCCGATAATCAGCCCATCCGCATAGATGCCCTCGCCGCTGAACAGCCGTCGCAACGTCACTGGCCCAAAAGCCGCAAAGAGATCATCAAAACGGTGGGGATCGGCCTTCGCCGCCATCAGGCGGACGGGGCCGGCGTGATGGCGACACTCTCGCCGCAGCCGCAGGCCGAGGTCTGGTTGGGATTCTTGAAGGTGAAGCGGGCGCCCAGCTTGCTGGTCTCGAAATCCAGCTCGGTGCCGATCAGGAACAGGATCGCCTTGGGTTCGATGAATATCTTCACCCCCTGGTCTTCCATCACTTCGTCCAGCGGATTTGTTTCCTCGGCATAGTTCATGGTGTAGCTCATGCCGGCGCAGCCGCCATTGGTGACGCCGACGCGCACGCCCAGATATTTGCCGTCCGCGTCCGTCATGATCTGGCGCAGGCGTTCGGCCGCCGCCGATGTCAGGCGGACCGGCTTGGGGCGTTCTCTCGGCACTCGGGCGCGGCGTGGTTCCTGGGTTTCCATGATCAATACATGTTCAGTTCGAGTTTGGCTTCTTCGCTCATCCGGTCCGGCGTCCAGGGCGGATCGAAGGTCATGTTGACCTTGATGGCGCCGACGCCGTCGATCTTTTCCAGCGCCGATTTGACCATGCCGGGCATTTCCCCGGCCACCGGGCAGTTTGGGGCGGTCAGTGTCATATCCACCGCGACATCCTTGTTGTCCGCAACATCGACCTTATAGATAAGACCGAGTTCGTAAATGTCCACCGGGATCTCCGGATCGTAGACAGTCTTGAGGGCGGTCACCAGTTTGCTGGTGAAATCGTCCAGTTCCTGCGGCGACAGCGCCGAGGCCGTCACCTGGGTTTTCGAGGCCTGTTCGCTGGCGACTTCGCTCACGACGCGGCCCCCGCTTCAACAGCATTGGAAAAAGTGTGCCAGGCCAGGGTGGCGCATTTCACTCGCATGGGGAATTCGGAAAGGCCCGCCATGACGTCAAGATGTTCGCGGTCGTCGGGCGAAAGGTTTGAGGCCTCCTCGCCCTTCACCAGATGGACGAAGCCGTCCATCAGTTTGCGCGCATCTTCCAGGGTGCGGCCAGCCAGCATTTCGGTCATCAGAGAGGCGGACGCCTGGCTGATGGCGCAACCCTTGCCGGTGAACTTGATGTCGATGACGCGGCCATCTTCGCCCAGCACCAGCGTCACATTGACCTTGTCGCCGCACAGGGGATTGAAACCCTCGGCCTTGTGGGTGGCGTTTTCCAGCACCCCGAAATGACGGGGATGCCGGGAATGATCCAGGATCACTTCTTGGTACAGCTCGCGCAACGAATGATCCATGACTAACTCAAAATCTCCCGCGCCTTGAGGAGGCCCGCGATCAGGGCATCCACATCGGCGCGTGTGTTGTACAGCGCAAACGAGGCACGGCTGGTGGAAGCGACGCCGAAGCGCTCCATCAGCGGTTGGGCGCAATGGTGCCCGGCCCGCACCGCCACGCCTTCCCTGTCCAATATGGTGGCGAGGTCGTGGGCATGCATCCCCTCGGCCTCAAAAGAAAGGATGGCGCCCTTGCCCGGCGCGTCGCCGATCACCCTTATCCAGTTGAATTCCCCCACCCGGGCGCGGGCATAGGTGTAAAGGTCATGTTCATGCGCCTTGACCGCGGTGCGGTCGAAGCCGGAGAGATAATCCACCGCCGCCGCCAGGCCCACCGCCTCGATGATCGGCGGGGTGCCGGCCTCGAACCGGGCCGGCGGATCGGCATAGGTGACTAGGTCGCGTGTGACTTCGCGGATCATCTCGCCGCCGCCATTGAAGGGGCGCATGATTTTGAGATGCTGGCGCTTGGCATAAAGCGTGCCGATGCCGGTAGGGCCGTAAAGCTTGTGGCCGGTCAGGGCGTAGAAATCCACGTCCAGAGCCTGAACGTCGAGAATTTCATGCACGGCGCCCTGGCAGCCATCGGCCAGCACCGGTACCCCCTTGGCATGGGCGCGGGCGACGATCTCCTGCAGCGGCGTCACCGTCCCCAGCACGTTAGACATGTGGGTGATGGCGACGAGCCTGGTTTTCGGTCCGATGGCGGCGTCCAGCGCCTCGATGTCGAGGCTGCCATCGTCACGCACATCCACCCAGCGCAGCACCGCCCCCTGGCGTTCGCGCAGGAAGTGCCAGGGCACGATGTTGGAATGATGCTCCATCACCGACAGCACGATCTCATCGCCCGGCTGGATGCGAGGCGAGAGATAGCTGTAGGAGACAAGATTGATCGCCTCGGTGCCGCCCTTGGTGAAGACGATTTCGTCCTCATGCGCGGCGCCGACGAATTTCTGGATAGTACGGCGCGCGGATTCGTAGGCGTCGGTGGCCGCGCCGGACAGATAATGCACGCCGCGATGGACATTGGCGTAATCGGTCTTGGCGAATTCCGTCATCGCATCCAGCACCACGCGCGGTTTTTGCGCCGAGGCGCCGCTGTCCAGATAGACCAGCGGCTTGCCATGCACTGGGCGGGTCAGGATGGGAAAATCGCCCCGCGCGGCAGCGGCGTCAAAAGCCCGGTTAATCTTGACCTGGGCGGTCATGTGGAAATTCCGTCCAGGGCGGCATTGACAGCATCGCGTACCTTTTCGCGCAGATCGTCGCGCGCGATGCCGGCAAAGGCGTCTTCCAAGAAAGCGTGCAGCAGCAAGGCGCGGGCTTCCGCTTCGGCAAGGCCCCGGGCGCGCAGGTAGAACAGCGAATCCGCGTCCAGGTCGCCCACCGCCGCGCCATGGGCGCATTTGACGTCGTCGGCGAAAATTTCGAGTTCGGGCTTGAGATCGGCTTCGGCGCGCGCGCCTAGCAGCAGCGCCTTGGCGGTCTGGCGGCTGTCGGCGCCATTAGCGCCCTTGGCCACGGTCACCTTGCCCTGATAGATGGCGCGGCTTTTTCCGGCCGCAACCTTCTTGAAGAGCTGGGTGGATTTTGTGTTGCCGACGGCATGGGTGACGCGGGTAGTGATGTCGGCATGCGCCTCATCGCCCAGCACAGAGACGCCGAACAAATGCGCCTCGGCGCCCTCGCCTTCCAGGGCAATGTCCAGTTCCAGGCGGGAAAGTTTGGCGCCGAAGCTGGCATAATGGGCGTGATAGCGCGCGCCCTGCGCCAGGGTTATCGCCACTTCTTCCACCTGCACCGCGCCGGCGGCGAACGGCGCCAGGCGGACATGATGTAGATGGGCATGGGCACCCAGCACAATCTCGACACCCGCATTGCGCGTCTCGGCGTCTTCGCTGCGTTGCACCAGGGTGAGAGAAGCGCCCTCTTCCAGCACCAGAAGAGCACGGACATGGCCCTTGCCGGTGAAGGTCAACGTCAAGGGCTCGGCAATGCTCTTGTTCTTCGGCATGCGAAGGGCGATGCCGCCCCGCGCCAATGCCAGCGACACGGCGCTGACCACATTCTGTTTCAGCTTGCCGTAATGCGCCTTGACCCATTGGGGACGGTTGGGTCCATCCAGCGCGAACATTTCCACGCCGTCGGGCAATGGCCCAAGAACGGCTTTCGCCTGATCCGCGCCAAAGCCCGCTTCGCCAAGCGCCTGGGAGAGGTCGGAATATTTCCATTCCTCCACCCGCCGGGATGGGAGAACCGTCGGCAAGGTGAGAACAGCGCTCATGCCGCGTCCTTCACGATCTGGTCGTAACCCTTGGCTTCCAGTTCCAGCGCCAATTCCTTGCCGCCTTCGGCCACGATCCGGCCACCCGCCAACACATGAATGCGGTCGGGCACGATGTAATCCAAGAGGCGCTGGTAATGGGTGATCACCAGCATGGCGCGTTCCGGCGCGCGCAAGGCATTGACCCCTTCGGCCACCAGCTTGAGAGCGTCGATGTCAAGGCCGGAATCGGTTTCATCCAGAATGGCGAGCTTGGGTTCGAACAGCGACATCTGCAGGATCTCCAGCCGCTTCTTTTCGCCGCCGGAAAAACCCACATTCAGGGCGCGCTTGAGCATGTCTTCGGAGATGTTCAGCGCCGCCGCCTTCTTGCGCACATTCTTGAGCACGCCGATGGCGTCCAGCTCGGATTCGCCGCGGGCCCGGCGCTGGGCGTTGAGGGCGCTTTTCAGGAACATCATGGTGGTGACGCCCGGAATCTCCACCGGATACTGCATGGCCAGGAAAACGCCCTTGGACGCGCGGACTTCCGGCGGAAGCGCCCCCAAATCCTCGCCGTTATAGGTGATACTTCCTTCAGTGATGTCATAGCCGGCGCGGCCCGCCAGCACATAAGACAAAGTGGATTTGCCTGAGCCGTTGGGGCCCATGATGGCATGCACCTGGCCGGCGGCGATGGACAGGTTCAATCCCTTGAGGATTTCCTTGCCGCCTACGGCCACATGCAAATTCTTGATCTCAAGCATGTTTCAATTTCTCTTCTCTGCGCCGATGAAGGCGAACATGATTTCCGGTCGCATGAGCAAATGCCAATTGATGATCGATATTGAATTCCAGATGGACCAGCGCCTCACTTGAGTTGATGTCTATGATGATGATCGTTCCGATAGTACCGGCAGGAATTGTCCCGCGAAAAAACCGCAGCTCTTCTGGAATTGAATCAGTCGGCACTTCTTGTAGAAGAGTAACGTCGTCATATGTACGTAGCAACTCGCCGTCGGCATCGAAAGTCGTTGTATCTTCTGTTTGAATTTTCTTTGGTTTAAGCCAATCCAGAATCATCCCACGCTCCCTTCCAGGGAAATGCCCACCAGCTTCTGCGCCTCGACCGCGAATTCCATCGGCAATTGCTGCAGCACTTCCTTGCAGAAGCCGTTGACGATCAGCGCCACCGCCTCTTCCTGGCCGAGGCCCCGCGCCAGGCAATAGAAAAGCTGGTCATCGGCGATCTTGGAGGTGGTGGCTTCGTGTTCGATGCGGGCGGTGGGATTGCGGCTTTCGATATAGGGCACGGTATGGGCGCCGCTATTCCCGCCGATCAGCAGGGAATCGCATTGGGTGAAGTTGCGCGCATTCTCGGCCTTGCCATAGACCGAAACCAGCCCGCGATAGGTGTTCTGCGCCTTGCCGGCGCTGATGCCCTTGGAGATGATGCGCGAGCGGGTGTTCTTGCCCAGATGGATCATCTTGGTGCCGGTGTCGGCCTGCTGGAAATGGTTGGCGATGGCGATGGAATAAAATTCGCCCACGCTGTCATCGCCGCGCAGGATGCAGCTGGGATATTTCCAGGTGATAGCCGAGCCGGTTTCCACCTGGGTCCAGGAAATCTTGGAACGGTCGCCCCGGCAATCGCCGCGCTTGGTAACGAAGTTATAAATGCCGCCCAGGCCATTCTCATCGCCGGGATACCAGTTCTGCACCGTGGAATATTTGATCTCGGCCCCTTCCAACGCCACCAGCTCGACCACCGCGGCATGGAGCTGGTTCTCGTCCCGCTTGGGCGCGGTGCAGCCTTCCAGATAGGAGACGTAGGAGCCTTCATCGGCCACGATCAGGGTGCGCTCGAACTGGCCGGTCTCGCTGGCATTGATGCGAAAATAGGTGGAAAGCTCCATCGGGCAGCGCACGCCCTTGGGCACATAGACAAAAGTGCCATCAGAAAAGACCGCCGAATTCAAAGTGGCGAAGAAATTGTCGGTCACCGGCACCACGGTGCCCAGATACTTCCTCACCATCTCGGGATAATCGCGGATCGCTTCAGAGATGGGGCAGAAAATCACCCCCACCTCATTGAGCTTTTCCTTGAAGGTGGTGGCAACCGAAACGGAATCGAACACCGCGTCCACCGCGACGCCGGCCAGGGCCATCTGCTCGTTGAGCGGAATGCCCAGCTTCTTGTAGGTCTCCAGCAGTTTGGGATCGACTTCGTCCAGGGATTGTTTCAGCGGCGTGTTCTTGGGCGCCGCGTAATAATAGGCGTTCTGGTAGTCGATCTTGGGATAATGCACCCGCGCCCAGTTGGGCTCGCGCATTTCGCCCCAGCGCTTGAAGGCGCCAAGACGCCAATCCAGCATCCAGGCTGGCTCGCCCTTGCGGGCGGAGATATAGCGCACCGTGTCTTCCGACAACCCCTTTGGCGCGCGCTCCATCTCGATATCGGTGATGAAGCCGTATTTGTATTTCTCGCCCAGGGCGGCGACTGTGTCTTTGGTCTCTTTGTTGATTTCCGTCGCTGCGGAGGACATGGCGCTACTCCGCTGCCCGCTGAAGGGCGCGTCGATTGAGCCGCACCAGCGACGCCACCACGGCATCGGCGTCTTCCTTGGTGGAATTCCAGCCGAAACTGACGCGCAGGGATGCCCCGGCCAGCGCCTCGCCCACGCCCATCGCTGACAGCACATGCGACGGGGTGATCTTGCCCGAGGAGCAGGACGAGCCGGACGAGACCAGCACACCATCGAGATCGAGCGCGATCACGATATTTTCGCCCGACAGGCCCGGCAGCGCGACATTGGAAGTGCTGCACAGCCGCGGGGCATTCTCGCCGAAAATGGTCACGCCGGAGATCGCGGTTTTGAGATTTTTCTCAAAGCCATCGCGCAGCGCCGCGATGCGGGCGCGTTCCTCGCCATCATCCATGACCGCTTTCGCCGCCGCGCCGAAGCCGGCAATGCCGGAAAGATTCTCGGTGCCGGCGCGCAGGCCTTTCTGCTGCCCGCCGCCCGCCAGCTGCGGCGCGAAGGGCGCGCGCTGATCCTGACTCTGGCGCACCACCAGCGCGCCGGAGCCTTGCGGCCCGCCCAGCTTGTGTGCTGACAGGGTCATGTAATCGCACAGCGCAAAATCCAGATCGATCTTGCCGGCCGCGGTCACCGCATCCACCAGCAGGAGCGCATGCGCTTCCCGCGCCAGCCGCGAAATCTCCGCAATCGGCTGCACCACGCCGGTTTCATTGTTGGCGGCCATTACCACCACCAGGGCGCGGCCCTTGCCTTCGCGCAACGCCACGCGCAGGGCCTCGGTGTCCAGCACACCGTCTTTGGTGACGGGAAGGATCTCAAGCCTGAGGCCCGCGCTGCGCTCGGCGACGCGCTGGGCGGTTTTCAGCACCGAAGAATGTTCTATGGCGGAAACAAACAGCCGCGTGATGCGAACAGGCTTGTCGCCTTCGGTCATCGCGCCTTCGACTGCGCCCCACAAGGCCAAAGAATTGGATTCAGTGGCGCCGCTGGTAAAGATCACCTCGTCCGCATTGGCGCTAACCAGTTTGGCCACCGCTTCGCGCGCTTCTTCCACAATCGCATGCGCCGCCCGGCCCGCGGCATGCACCGAAGACGGGTTGCCGCCGATGGTCAGAGCGTGCAGCACCGCGTCCCGGCAGGACGGCCGCAATGGCGAAGTCGCGTTATGGTCGCAAAAATGCATGTCTAAGCCGCTACGAACTTCTCGGCCATGTCGTTGCAGGGCTTGGCGCGGCCCAGCACCCGTTTTTCCACCACATCGGCCAGCGACACCGAGGACAGGAAAACATGAATCTGCTGGCCCAATTCCTCCCACAAATCATGGGTGACGCAGCGCGCCCCCGTCTTGGTGCAACCCTTGGCGCTGCCGGTCTTGCAGCGGGTGGCGGCGATGGGCTCATCCACCGCCACGATGATATCGGCGATGCGAAGTTCCGCGCTGGGCCGTGACAGGCGATAGCCGCCGCCCGGGCCGCGCACACTGGTGACCAGCCCGCCGCGCCGGAGCTTGGCGAAAAGCTGTTCCAGATAGGACAGGGAAATATCCTGGCGCTCGGCGATCTCGGCCAGGGCGACGGGCTTGGCTTCGGTGTGGGATTCGGGGGCGTGCCCGGCCAGGTCGGCCATCGCCATCACCGCGTAACGCCCTTTGGTACTCAGCCGCATGGCCAAACTCCCTCTAAAGAGGCGATTTTTCTTGGGGTGGCCGAACCCGTTGGTGTAAGAAGCGCGGCCTGCCTGGAAAAATCGCCGTAGATTCCTCCAGAAAGGATATAGAATTACCTACTAATGCGGTCAAGTATTAGCCGCCATCCCACCGAATAACAATTAACTAACTGATAGTAAAAGGATTTATGTGAGCTTTTCGAGGCCGAAATCCGACTTATCCGCTATGCCAAATCCGCGCACCCGCTCGCCCGTGAGCCCATAGGAGCCCTATGCCCGACATCATCCTTCCCGGCTCGGCTGGCCGCATCGAGGCCCGCTACCAGCGCCAGAAAAATCCCGGCGCGCCGATGGCGTTGGTGCTGCATCCCCATCCCCAGTTCGGCGGGACCATGAACAACCCCCTGGTCTATGACCTGTTCCACATGTTCCACGGGCTGGGCTGCACCACGGTGCGATTCAATTTCCGCGGCGTGGGCCGCAGCCAGGGCAGCTTCGACAATGGTTCGGGCGAATTGTCGGACGCCGCCGCCGTGCTGGACTGGATGAACACGCTTTATCCCAATCCGTCGAATGTCTGGGTGTGCGGCATTTCGTTCGGCGCCTGGATCGGCATGCAGCTTCTGATGCGCCGGCCCGAGATCACCGGCTTTGTTTCCATCGCCCCACCCGCCAGCATGTATGATTTCGCCTTCCTGGCGCCCTGCCCCGCCTCCGGCCTGATCGTGCATGGCACCAGGGACAATGTGGTGCCGGAACCCGATGTGCAGAAGCTGGTGGACCGGCTTACCGCCCAGAAGGGCATCAAGATCACCTATCACAAAATCGAAGGCGCCAATCATTTCTTCGACAAGCGCGAAGCCGATGTGGTGGAGACGGTCAAGGAATATGTCTCCAACATGATGAGCAAGCCGCGCGAAGGGCGATAAGTTTTCGCAAGGGCCCCTTAATCCGATTCCGGGCCGCGCCGTTTGATATCCTGGTACGGCGTTCCGTCACGGCGGACATAAATGGCCGGTTTTCCACTCGCGGGGGCCAGCATATCAATGTCGGAATAGATCGCGGAATCCGTATCCAGCCGGGTTCCGACCTCCAGCACCACCGCGTCATTGGCGGAGCGGTTCTGCAGGCAGTGGCCATCGGGATCATTGGCCCTGAACCCTGCAGAGTCGCCCGCATGCAGGACTTCCTTTCCACCATCGGTGACCAGCGTCACCTCGCCGGAAACAACAAAGATGAATTCATCGCATCCGGTGTGCCAATGACGCTGGCTCGACCAGGCGCCCGGCGGCAAACGCAGCAAATTGACGCCAAACTGCGTCAGCCCCGCCGCATCGCCGAGCTTTTTTCGTTCGCGGCTTCGGCATCGCCTGTCGAACGGTGACGGGTAAAGCGTGCCAATGACGGGCGTTATGCTTGCGGGATCGATCCTTTTGCTCATGAGATGCCTTTCCTGTGCAATTTCCCGCCCGTCATGGGCTGCTGGACGCCGGTAGTGGTGGGAAGAGACAGCGGCAGGCCTTTTTTCGCGCGCATGGCGAGATAGGCGAAGCCCTCCGCTTCCATGGCATCGCCGTTCCAGCCCGCCTCTTCCGCCGCGATCACCGGGGCATTGACCCGAGCCTTCAGCATGGCCATCAGCGTTTTGTTGTGCCGGCCACCGCCGCAGATGATCCAGGTGGTGGCCGGTTCGGGAAAATGCTCGCGCGCCCGGGCAATGGACGCGGCGGTGAAGGCGGTCAGCGTGGCCGCGCCATCGGCGGGTGACAAGTTCTTCACCGCCTCCATCCCGAAATCCATGCGATCGAGGGATTTGGGTGGAACGCGGTCGAAATAATCGTTGGCCAGCATCTTGTCCAGCGCCGCATCATCCACCTTTCCGGTCGCCGCGAAAGCGCCGTCTTCATCCACCGGCTTGCCGCTGTGCGTCTGCATCCAGTCGTCAATCGGGGCGTTGCCGGGACCGGTGTCGAAGGCCAACACGGTATCGCCGGATACATAAGTGACATTGGCGACACCGCCGACGTTGACGATAACCAAACCCCCTCTGCCCTCGCTGGCCCGAGGGCCAGCTACAGCATCTCCCCCTTCCAGGTGCTTCGCACCGAAGGGGGAGCCGGACCGGGGATGCGTCAACGCTGATTTGCGAGCCAGCACGGCATGATAGAACGGCATCAGCGGGGCGCCCTGCCCGCCCGCCTTGACATCGGCGCTGCGGAAATCATTGACCACGTCTATCCCGGTCAGCCGCGCCAGGAGCGCGCCATCGCCAATCTGCCAGGTCCAGCGTTGCGCCGGGCGATGCAGGATGGTCTGGCCGTGAAAGCCGATCAGCGCAACCTGTTGCGCCGCCAGCCCCGCCTTTGCCAGCAGCGCCTTGACCGCCTCGGCATGCGCCTCGGTCAGATGGCGCTCGGCCTCGCGGACGGATTGCGGCACCGGTGCGCCCTCGGCCACCTTGCGCGCATCGTCCAGCGCTGCCCGCAGCAGCGCGCGGGTTTCTTTGCTGTAGGGGATGGTCAGGGCGGGGCCGGGAATGGCGATATCGGCGCCATCGGTTTCCAGCAGGGCGGCATCCACCCCATCCAGCGAGGTGCCGCTCATCAGGCCGATAACTTTTTGGATTTCCGGCATTTATGCTATTCCCGCCCCGAACCCTTCGACAGTCCATAGCGACAGCGTATGGACGGGTGAGGATGATTCTTAGCATCCTCATGCTGGTCGTACTACGCTGCCGCCAACGACTGTCAAAGCACGAGGACTGAACAAACATGCCTCCCGCGCCCCAATTCCAGTCCGAATTCCTTCGCACATTCGTGGCGCGGGGCGCCTATTACGACTGCTCAGCCCCGGCGGAGCTGGACGCGCTATTCAAGACGGAACGCGTCACCGCCTATATCGGCTTCGACGCCACCGCCAAGAGTATGCATATCGGTAACCTGGTCCAGCTGATGACCCTGCGCCGGCTGCAGCAGGCGGGACACCGCCCCATCCTCCTGATGGGCGGCGGCACCACCAAGCTGGGCGATCCCTCCGGCAAGGACGAGGTCCGCAAGATCCTGAGCCCGGAACAGATCGGCGAAAACAAGAAGAGCATGCTGGCAGGCGTCAGCCATCTGCTGACGTTCGGCGATGGACCGTCGGACGCCATCATGGTGGACAATGCCGACTGGCTGGACCAGCTGGATTACATCCCTTTCCTGCGGGATGTGGGGCGGCATTTTTCGGTCAACCGCATGCTGACCATGGAAAGCGTCAAGATTCGTCTGGAGCGCGAACAGCCGCTTTCCTTCCTGGAATTCAATTACATGGTCTGCCAGGCCTATGACTTTGTCGAACTTTACAAACGCTATGGCTGCCGTCTGCAATCCTGCGGCAGCGATCAGTGGGGAAATGTCGTATCCGGTATTGACCTGGGCCGCCGCATGGAAAGTGTTCAGCTGTTCGGACTGTCAACGCCGCTGATCACCACGGCCTCGGGCGCCAAGATGGGCAAGAGCGTGTCGGGGGCGGTGTGGCTGAACCAGGACATGCTCAGCGTCTATGACTATTGGCAGTTCTGGCGCAACACCGAGGACGGCGATGTCGGCAAGTTCATGCGCCTGTTCACCGACCTGCCCGAAGCGGAGATCGCGCGGCTGGAGAAATTGCAGGGCGCGGAGTTAAACGAGGCCAAGAAGATTCTCGCCACCGAGGCCACTGCGGTCCTGCATGGGCGGGACGCGGCGGTAAAAGCCGCCGAAACCGCCCGCAGTGCCTTTGAAGAGGGTGCAATGGCTGTGGGGTTGCCAACTATCACTGCGAAACTGCCGGAGGGAATTTTAAATCTGACGGTGGCGGCCGGCTTGGCCAGTTCCAATTCCGAAGCCCGCAAACTGATCGCCAACAATGGCCTGAGGCTCAACGATGCGAGTGTCAGCGATCCAAGACTGGTGGTGGATGCCTCGGCCCTCAATAGTGACGGCGTTCTGAAGCTCTCAAGCGGCAAGAAGAAGCATGTGCTGGTGAAACCGCGTTAAGCTGTCTGGAGCTTATTGCTCGGGACGAGGCGTCGGTGTCGGGGCGGCGGCCTGGGTATCCGGCGGCGCTTGTGTGGCAGGCGGATTGGCCGCCGGCGCCTGCGCGCCGGGCGCGTTCGACGGCGCGCTGGCGGCATTGGGCATGCGGCCCTCGAAAATGCGGCGCAGGATTCCCGGTGTCAGCGCCGAAAGCGGATTGACGCTGATATTGGGCTGGTCGGCATTGCCGGTGGCCGAGTAAGTCATGCCGATAATGCCTTCGCCTTTTTTCGAGGCCAGGATATCGCCCAAGAGCGGGATATTGCTCAGCACCGAATTGAGACCATAGGCGGGCACCAGCGAGCCCTTCATCGCCACCATGTTCTTGGGCCGGTCGATATAGCCGTCGGCGCTCACACCCACCGCGGGGCCGGCCGCCACGCTGTTCTTGACGCTGATCACATTGTTCTTCGAGCTGAAGGGCACATCGAGATTGTCCACCGTGATGCCGCTGCCGCCCATCAGGTCGCCCATGCCGGTGAACGAGCCTGCCGAAAACAGGCGGCTCAGGAAGGGCTGGTTGACCATGGTGAATTTGTCGATGTCGAGCTTGCCGGTGTAATCGGGATTGGGCCCGGCCTGTTCAGGATCGGTCGCCTTGCCGGGCAGGCTGGCCGTCAGCGTCATCTTGCCGCCGCGCAGGGATTCAAAAGCGAACATGCCGCGGATCAGCATGCCCGCATCGCCGGCGGAAAGCGTCAACTGGCGTCCGGCCGTCGTCGGAACGATCGAGGCGGTGAGCGGCGCGGTGCGCGTGACGCTGGCCTGGGTCAGCGTACCGGACAGCGCCAGGCTGGCGGGGCGGTTGCCAACCCCGGCCAGGTCCATGGTGAAGGGTGCAATGGACACGCCGTCGCGCATCGCCACCCGATCGAGCCTGGCGTCTATATGGAAAGCGCCGTTGGGCGTTTCGTCCGGCTGCGGCGCCGAAGCGTTGACGCCGGGGCTGGATGGCGGCGTGCTGCCGTTGCGCCCTACCAGCGATCCGTCCAGCGTACGGCCGCGCAGCGTGTAGGTGTCTCCCGCCGACGTGCGCGCCAGGACAAAGGAAAAATCATTCAGCGTGCCCATCTTCACAGAAGGGAAGTTGAGTTCGGTCAAGACGCCTTTCTGATCGAAATTCGCCGTGCCGTTGGCGGCCAGGGTGGGGCCGGTGAGACGGATGGTTTCGTCGGCGATATTGTCATTGGCGCCGAAATTCACCGTGACGTGTCCGGCCGCCGCTTGCCCGGCGGGCTTGCCCAGATGGACGATGGGGATCAGGACGTTGGCGGGCGTCAGATCCAACTGGGTGTCGGCGCTGCGCAGTTGCCCGCGATGGCCCGTGAGCGTACCGGTCACGCCCACCGGCCCGGTCAGGATGGTGGTGAGGCCAATATTGAGCGCGGCGCGGCCCGCGTCGGTGATCTGGCCCTTGACGTTCAGGCGCGTGGTGATGGGATCGGCTGTCTTGAAATCCTCCATCCAGTCCACATTCAGGCGCGAGTCCGCGATATTGACCTGGCCGGTCTGGTGCAGGCTGTTATTGTCGATGTCGAAGTCCACATCGCCGTTGGTGAGACGCAGTTTGCCCAGGATAATGCCAAAATCCTGGACATGGGCTTTCACCCCGATACCGACATCGTCCACCTCCACTTCGGCCAGCATCGGCACCCGGACATCGATGTCCACGCCGGCATTGCCCGCCGTCTGTTTGGGATCCACGCCGAAGCGGGTGGGATAGCCGAGCGGCTTCATATCGATCAGCGTCATCACCTCGGGCATCGAGCCTTCCACATGGGCGCTGAACTGGCCGATCGTGCCGTGCGCATGCAGCGTCGGGATCAGGGCGTGGCCCTTGCTGACGGTGAGATTGCCGATCTTGCCGCTGGTGAAATCGGCGGTGAAGGTGTCGCCCAACAGGGTGGCACTGCCCGCCACGCCCGAAACATGTGTCAGACCCTTCACATAATTGCCCTCCACCCCGCTCATGGCAAAGGAGAGTTTGAGGGATTCATCCGGCAGGATGGGCTGGTCCAGCATGCCGGGGGTGAAATGGGTTTCGACGGCGACCTGCCCTGCCTGGCCCGCGAAGATATTGCCGTCTATCCATTGGCGCGCGCCGGGCGCCACCTGCAGCGGCCAATAGCGCAACAGATCGCGCAACCCGATCGGCGCCAGCGAGCCCGTCATAGTGAGGCCCGGCGACTGACCCGGCTCGCCCAACTGGACGCCGCCTTTTACGTCCAGCGCGAATTTCGGCGCGGTGATGGCGAGCCGCTCGACATCGAAATTGCGCGTCGCCGCGTGCCACAAGCCGCGGAATTCCGCCGACTGCAGCATCACCGGCCCCGGCATCATCCCGGGCAGGGTGAATGCGGCGCGGATGGTGGAGATGTCCGGGGCGATACTGTTCAGCTCGCCATTGGCGAAGACGAAATCCGCGCCGCCTTTCAGCCGGATATCCGCTTCCCGCGCCTCCAGGCTGGCCTGGCTGAAGGCCAGATGTTTGCGCGCGCCGTCATAATGGCCGGTCAGGCGCAGCTCGCGCACATGCAGCGCCTGGTCCTTGAGACTGGCATAGGGAATGTCGCCCGAGGCCTGAAGATCGAAATCTGTTTGGGTGACATGTCCGCCCTCCGCCAACACAAAGCGAGTGGACAGATTGGTGGACAGTGGCAGCAGGCGCAGCGGCCGGAACAGAGGTGCATTGACAGCCAGGGCCGAAAGATCGAGATGGCTGATGGCGGCTGTGCCGCTGATCGGACCGGTATCGGAGGGCAGGATCAGGTCAGCCTTCACATGCGCTGGCTTGCCGGAAACATTCACATCGGCGTCGAAGCTGGTGAGAAGATTGCGCGCCTGCGCGGTAATCGAAAGATTGGCGCGCGGCGCGGTCAGGTTCAGGCCGGTCACTTCGTCGAACAGCGTCAGCTTCGCATCACGCACCGCGAAGCTTTTAAGGGTGGAGGTGGTGGATCCCTTGGCGGTGATCAGATCATTGAGGCGATCATAAACGTCATTGGCCTTGTCGCCTTCCGCCCCCAGCCTGATGCCGCCATTCTTCATGTGCACCAGGCGCAGGGCCACGCCCACCAGAGTAATACGCTGCACTGCAACCTTGCCGTGCAGGAACGGGGCCGCGGCAAGGTCTATGTCGGCCTTGGGCGCCGAAACCACCACCCGTCCCCCTTGGTCCAGAATGCGCGCGCCCAGCACCACTAGGTCGACCCGGTCCTGCTCCCGGTCCCATTCGATTGCAGCTTTGTCATATTGCAGGGTGATGCCGGGTAACGCGCTCTGGATCGCCCCGGCCAAGGTCTGCTGCAGGGGCCCCAAGGAGACCGGCCCCACCAGCAACCGGACGCCGGCGCCGGCCATGAAAAATACAATCGCGGCCACCAGCGCGCCGACACAAAGGGCGGCGTGGCTGATGTGATGGGCCTTCACATAGTTGGAAAAAGGCAGTTTCAACGCGACCTATCCCAGCAATCGAATGCCTTTATTGCATGTGTTGGGCTTAAAAAGGGCAGAGAGTCCAGCACCTTGGTAACCGAATTTGGCATTGCCTTGGTCTTTCTTTCGCCCCATAAGTTAAGGCCGTTGGTAGGCGGAACGGGCAAATGGCGTTGCTGGCGGGGGACAAAGCCCCCAATTTCAAGCTCGAAAGCGATGCGGGCGCGGTCTCGAAGACCGGCCTGAAAGGCAAACCATTTATCGTCTATTTTTATCCAAAGGACGATACTTCCGGCTGCACAAAGGAAGCACTGGCCTTCTCGGCCGCCGCCAAAAAATTTGAAAAGCTGGGAATTTTCGTCCTGGGCGTGTCCAAGGACAGCCTTGCCAGCCACCAGAAATTCAAGACCAAGCACAAACTGAAGGTCGCGCTGGGTTCGGATCCCGACATCGCCATGGCGAAGGATTGGGGCGTCTGGGTCGAGAAAAGCCTCTATGGCCGCAAGTATATGGGGCTGGAACGCGCCACCTTCCTGGTTGACGCCAAAGGCGTCATTGTCAGAGCCTGGCACAAAGTCAAAGTTCCCGGCCATGTCGAGGCCGTGCTCGAAGCGGCAAATTTGTCATGAAAAGAAAACGCAATCCTCTCGATGCCTTTGGTCCCCGGTTAACCTCCCGGTCCTTTTTCTGGCAACGCGGCTTGAACACCAAAGGCCAGCCGGGTGAGATGCCGGCCGGGAGTTCGCCCATGAGTGAGGACAGCGAGAATTCGGCGACGGTTTTGGAACGCGTCTGGGCATGGCTGCATCGGACCTTTCCGGAGCGCCAGATCTATATCCGCAGTGACGGAAGGGTGCAGTTCTTCACCTTCGGCCCTTCGCTGCAGGCGACCCTGGCCGGTTTGGTGCTGATCTTCCTGGGCTGGGTTGCCTTTGCCACCGTCAATGTCGTGTTCAAGGACCGCATCATCGCCGCCAAGGATCACCGTTTCCAGCAGATGCAGTCGGCCTATGAAAACCGCCTTGCCGATCTGCAGATTTCCTATGACGAGCTGAACGGCGCGCTGGTTGGGGCCGAAGACAAATTCAAGGCCACCGCCGACGCCCTCACCGTCAAGCAGAACGCCATTGCCGGATTTCTCAGCCGCAAGACTGAGGTGGAATCCGCGATCGGCGCGCGGGCCGCGGACAGCGACACGATTTCCTCCGGCCCCGCCCTGGACCGGGGCGTGGCCAGCGACAGTGTCGGTTTCAGCGGCGCCATCCCCGCCGATGGCGAAGAGGCGCCCGACTCTTCATTGACGGTGCTGCCCGGTCCTGTCACCGCCCAGCCCAGGGTGGAAATACCCAGCAAGGCGAGCCTGCTGAACAATACCTGGAAGAAAGTGGAAAAGATCGCCTCGGCCCTGTTCGACCGCCGCGCCCGGGCGGCGCCGGAAATGCGGGTGGCCTATGCCCAGCACCCCGCGCTTCAGAAGCTGGCCGAGCAGACCGCCCGGGTGGCGGCGCTGGGCAACGGCGAAACAGACCTGATGTCGCAGACGGAAGTGGCGCTGAACGGCGATGTCGGCCTGCTGCGCTCGGCGGTGAAACGCACCGGAATTGACCCCGACAAGTTCTTGCGCAAGGCCGCGGCCAGCGAAGGCGTGGGCGGGCCGGAAATTCCGCTTGAAGCGGTGCATATCGAAGGCATCGCGGACGCGCCCTTCAACCAGGAATATCTGCGCGCCGGCGCGGTGCTGAACGAGCTTGATACGCTCACTTCGGAAATGAGCCATATCCCCTTCACCATGCCGGTGGCCGGCGCGGCCTTTGACCGGTCGAGCGGCTTCGGCGCGCGGGTTGATCCCTTCACCGGCCGCTATGCCTTTCATCCCGGCGTGGATTTCGCCGGTCCCTGGGGCGCCGCGGTCACCGCGACGGCGCCGGGCACCGTGGTTTTCGCGGGCGTTCGCGGCGGCTACGGCAATATGGTGGAAATCGATCACGGTTTCGGCGTGCATACACGATATGGTCACCTTTCCCGGATCATGGTGGCGATGGGCGCCAAGGTCGGCAAAGGATCGGTGGTCGGCCGCCTTGGCTCCACGGGCCGCAGCACCGGCCCGCATGTTCACTACGAAGTCTGGTATGATAATGTTGTCCGCAACCCGAGCAATTTCATAGAGGCAGGCCGGCATGTTCTCTAAAAGCAAGGATTCCAGCCCCGCTGCACCCAATATGCCGCAGGCGCCCTCGGCCCAGGCCAAGCGCGCGGGCCGCACCAGCGCCCCCTCGATCATCAGCGAAGACCTCACCGTGACCGGCTCGCTGGTTTCGAACGGCGATATCCAGATTGAGGGCAATGTCGAGGGCGATGTGCGCAGCGCCGGCCTGGTGATCGGCGAGAAGGCGCAGATCCGCGGCGAGATCCAGGCCGACGACATCGCGGTGCGCGGCCGGGTCATCGGCCGCATCCGCGCCCGCAAGGTTCAGCTTACATCCACCGCCCATGTCGAAGGCGATATCCTGCACGAAGCCTTTTCGGTGGAAGCCGGCGCTTTCTTCGAAGGCAGTTGCCGCCATTCCGACAATCCGCTGGGCGACGAAGCCAAGAAACCCCTGATCCCGCAAAAAGTTGCGGCACAGCCGACGGCGCTGAGCGTGGCCCGGACCGGCCTTGCGGGCCTTACTCCCATTGGTTCGGCGCCCCTGGGACAGCCGGCGGAGTAGTGAGCCATCGGCGCGCGTCTTGGCGCGCGAGCATGTCCAGTGGACATGCGAGAGGTGGCGAACGCCCCGAGCTTGAGCGAGGGGCGGCGCGGCAGGCAACGAGATCCTACTCCAAATCCTCTACCTTCTCTTTCGGTTTTCCTCCGACCTCCTGGGCCAGGGCCGCGGCCATGAAGGGATCGAGATCGCCGTCCAGCACATCGCCGGGGGTTCGGCTTTCCACCCCGGTGCGCAGATCCTTGACCAGCTGATAGGGTTGAAGGACATAGGAGCGTATCTGGTGGCCCCAGCCGATATCGGACTTCTCACCGACAAAGGCGCCGGTTTCGGCTTTCTTGCGTTCCAGCTCGATCTCATAAAGTTTTGATTTCAGCATCTCCCAGCAATAAGCGCGGTTCTGGTGCTGGGAACGCTCGGTCTGGCAGGCCACGGCGATGCCGGTGGGAATATGAGTGATGCGCACCGCGCTTTCGGTCTTGTTGACATGCTGGCCGCCCGCGCCCGAGGCGCGATAGACGTCAATCCGCACGTCCTTTTCGGCCACTTCGATATTGATGGATTGATCGATCACCGGATAGACGGTGACGCTGGAGAAAGACGTGTGCCGCCGCGCGTTGGAATCGAAGGGCGAGATGCGTACCAGGCGGTGGACGCCGGCCTCGGTCTTGAGCCAGCCATAGGCGTTCTCGCCATTGACCCGGATGGTGGCGGATTTCAGGCCCGCACCCTCGCCTTCGCTCTCCTCGATCAGCTGCAGCTTGTAGTCATGCTGTTCCGCCCAGCGGGTGTACATGCGAAACAGCATCGAGGCCCAGTCCTGGCTTTCGGTGCCGCCCGCGCCGGCATGGATTTCCACAAAGGCGTCGTTGCCGTCCGCCTCGCCCGAGAGCATGGATTGAAGCCGCCGTTTTTCGGCCTTGGCGGCGATGGCCGTGACGGTTTTTTCGGCGTCGGCCACCATGGCGGCGTCGTTTTCAGCTTCGGCCATTTCGATCAGGCCGGTGGCATCGTGGAGTTCATTTTCCAGGGCGCGCACGGCGCCAAGGGCGACTTCCAGTTTCTGGCGTTCGCGCATCAGTTTTTGCGCCGCCGCCGGATCGTTCCAGATGGCGGAATCCTCGGCCTTGGCGTTCAGCTCATCGAGGCGGCGGACGGAGCGCTCCCAGTCAAAGATGCCTCCTCAGCAGGGCGATGGCCTGCTCGATCTCGGCGATATTGCGTTGGGTATCCGGGCGCATGGTACGGATATAGGGATATCACAAAGCAACGTAAAGGCGTCAGTACAGGCCACCTGTACCCTCGCCAACTGATCCAGGAGTCGTACTGCGTCCCGCGGACGCCGTGCCCGCCGCCGGTGTGCCGGTGCCCGCCGAGGCAATGCCGTCCGCGGCGCCGATCACACTGCCAACGGGCGCATTGGCCTCGCCCGGCGCGGTGCCGGCCTTGAAGGCTTCCATGATCGAACCCGGCGAGCCTGCCGGCACCGGCTCGCCGGTGATGGCATTGACTGGGATTTCCTCGATGCCCGGCGCGACACGGAAGGGCGTGGGCGGCTGGTCGGCCAGCGCCGCCTTCATGAAATCGCGGAAGATGGGAGCGGACACGGTGGCGCCCTGTTCGTCCTGGCCTATGGAATCCTTGCCCAGGGTGCGCGGATTGTCGAAGCCGACATAAACGCCGGCGGCCAGGTCGGGCGAGAAGCCGATGAACCAGACAGAGAGCGAATCCGATGAGGTGCCGGTCTTGCCTGCCACCGGCTTGCCCACCGCCAGTACGGAGCGGCCGGTGCCGCGCTGGACCACGCCTTGCAGGATCGAGACGATCTGATAGGCGGTGCGCGGGTCCAAGACCTGCGCCCGACTGTCGGCCAGCAGCGGCTCTTCCTGGTCATGCCAGGCGGCGTCGTTGCAGCCCTGACAGTCCCGCGCGTCGTGGCGCCAGATGGTGTGGCCATTACGGTCCTGGATGCGGTCGATCAGCGAAGGTTGAATCTTTTTTCCGCCATTGACGAATTCCGAATAGCCGGTGACCATGCGAATGAGCGTCGTTTCATAGGCGCCCAACGAATTAGCCAGCAGTGGCGGCAGCTTGTCATAGACGCCATGCGGATGGGGTATGGCAC
>Ga0210402_10001764_pt1 | contig 21977 bp, 20 predicted proteins | sample IncBWC7MmetaG_FD_161055 | JGI IMG/M metagenome (GOLD analysis project Ga0210402, IMG submission 161055) | Forest soil microbial communities from Barre Woods Harvard Forest LTER site, Petersham, Massachusetts, United States - Inc-BW-C-7-M | ecosystem: Environmental > Terrestrial > Soil >... | reverse complement strand
AGCGCCTGCACGCCCGTGTCACATGCGCGATCCAGACCGATGGGGTCGGCTACCCACCGCGCCGGCTCCTCTCGCTCAGGCTCTGGCAGGAGCTCCTTTGGAACCGCTTGCAGCACAGTGGCCGCTTCTTGCCGAGCCTGGTCATGTGGCAGCTGGGCGAAGTGAACCGCCACGACGCGCCAGCTGGCCACCGCTGCGAGAAGGCCGCCTACCGCCATCGCCAACACCGGAGAATGAGGGCGCAGCTGAGAGGATTCTCCAATCGCCTCTTCGATGATTGGGTCGAGCTCGACGACCCGCCGAATCCGCTCCTGCCGCATTGGCTGCGTCTCCGGAAGTTCCGGGCCAGACAGCGCCAAGGTACAGACAAACCGCCGCATAACCTCGGTCGAGATGTCCGCGATCAGGGTGGCCAGCCGGCGACTTGCGCTACCGAAATCGGTTCCCGTGAGCACGACGCCTGCGGAGACGATGCCAACGCAGATCTCGGTGCAGCGGATTACGGCGAGCATAAAGGCTTCGCCGTTTGCGCCCCCGGTTGCGCCGAGCTGGCTGCTCGCGATGATTGCCGCCGTGATCCCGGCAAGCTGCGCCGCAAGGGCTAAAAAGTTGCGGAGTATCGTGGCAACAAAAGCGCACCCCGATCCCCACAATGCTAGACCTACGAGAAAGGCGACGCGGTTCTGCGGGAAACACGCAGTCAGTACCACGATCGCCACGGCGCCTACTACAGTGCCGATCACGCGGAACCAACCTTTGCGCAGTGAAGCGCCGAGCTGTGGCTGACAAGCCAGAGCCGCGGTTGTTCCGGCCCAGTAAGCGTTGTCGAGCTCAAGCCAAAACGCAAGATAGAGCGCGAGGCAGACTGAAACCCACAGTCGCAAGCCAAATAGCAGCGGCGGCCCTGCAGCCCTTGACGCATTCGCCAAGCGGGCAGCGAAGGTCGCACTAGATGCAACCGGCGAACCCTGCCCCGGAGGCCCAGCCTCTGTCATGAAACGAATTTTGGCCGAAACCTCTCAATTTAGATCGTCCGTCAGAGATCGATCACGATATCGCCCTGGGGCCGAGAGCAGCATATCAGCGCATTGCCGTCGGCCGGCGGCTCAACCGGGTCGGACCGATAGCTGACGTCGCCGCCGATGAGCGCCGTCTCGCAATTGTGGCAGACCCCGGTGCGGCACGACCATCGCACCGGTACATCGCACGCCTCGGCCATCTCCAGGAGGCTTTGGAACGCCGGGTCCCAACGGACATTGAGGCCGCTGCGCGCGAAGGATACGAGCGGCCCCGCGCCAACGGGTTCCGCCAGCAGGTGCGGCGGCTTGAGCGGAGCCGCGGCAATTCCCGGTGTCAGGGTCGGACGCGCTCCGAACGTCTCGGTGTGAATGCGTTTGGCGGCTACTCCCCAGGCTGCGAGGCCGGCTGGCAGATCGGTCATAAAGGCAGGCGGCCCGCATAGGTAGAAATCGGCATCGCGGGGCACGCTCAATTCTTCAAGGACGCCCACTCCCAAGCGGCCAGGGGCGTCAAAATCGACGGCTTGCCGGTCCGCGGCACCGGGTGTGCTGTAGCGGATATGGCCGTGGATGTGGGGCAACGCTCTGAGGCGGGTGCGCACTTCCTCGGCAAACGGATGCTCCGAGCCGTCATGGGCTCCGTGGATCCACCAGACCTCTCTCGGCGGCCTCACGGCAGCCAATGCATTCAGCATAGCAAGCACAGGGGTCACGCCAATGCCGGCACTCATCAGGATGACGGGTCCGTCACCGCCCCCTAGCGTGAAGCTGCCGCGCGGAGCGCTCACCTCAATGAGATCTCCGACCCGAACCTCGTCACCGATATAGGCTCCAGCCACGCCGTCGGGATTGCGCTTGACGCTGACGCGATAGCCGGTGTTGCTCGGCTCGCCCGACAGCGAATAGCTGCGCAGCAGCGGGGGCGCATCGGGTGTCGGCCGCAGCCGCAGCACGATGAACTGTCCGGGTAGGCCGGGTGTCAGAGGGTGTCCATCGGTCGGCTCAAGCAGCAGCGAGGTCACGCTGCCACTCTCACGCTTCTTGCCCGTTACACGCATCGGGCGGAACCCGGTCCACGCCGCCGGCGGGCCGGTCGCCGGAGCGAGCCCAGGGTTGCCGCTCGTCCCGCCGGTGCTCTGCGTCCGTTCGAGCAGCGCCTCGAACGACCGGCGCCAGCCGGCGCTGAGCGCCGGAATGCGCAACGCCCGTTCCAGCCGGTCCGGGCTTGTACAAGAGCGCATTCACGTCGGAGATGGTCATGGTCTCGGGCCCTTGCGTCACCCGTACGATCTCGTCGCCAGCCTCGACCTCTCCCTCTTCTAGGACACGGAAGTAGAAGGCGGGCCTGCCGTGCGAGACGAGCAGCGCGGCCATTCGTGGCTCGTTCATGCGAATGCCGATCCGGTAGCAGGTGACGCGCGGTTGCGTCACCTCGAAAACAGCGCTCCCGATACGGTAATGATCGCCGATGCACACCTCGTCATCGGACAGACCTTCGACAGTGAAATTCTCCCCGAATTCTCCAAAAGTGAAGTCGCTTCGGCCAAGGTGGTTCTGCCAATAGCGATAGGAGGCGATCTGATAGATGAAGACGGCCCGATGCTCGCCGCCGTGTCCGGCCAAATCCTCTTGACCATCGCCGTCGATATTGAGCCGCCGCACCTTCCGCCGGCCCTGAACCGATGTCTTCCAAACGGCAGTGTGAACAGTCTTCCCTTGCCACGCGATGTCACGCGGAAGACCCACGTTTACTGAGATCAATCGCGCCATTACTTATTCTCCAACCGCGGGCCAACGCTTCGCTCAGCCGGGGGACCTTCTTCGCGGTTCGGTCCGACGTCGGGCCTTCGGCGACGACGCCTGATTGGCCGTGCGCAGCCTGCTGAGCCTGAAACTAAGATCAAGCTGAGGTGGAAGGGAATACTTTCTATCCGACAGACACCCTTCCACGCTGTGAGCGAATAGCAGTTCCAGGGTCGCTTACGCCAGTCTCGGCAGCAAGAAAAACGCCCATCTGCGCCACGATGAACACGGTTAAGGTCGGCGTGACCACCGCCCGCCACGTCCCAACCCCTCTTCCATGGGTACATAGGCACTGCGAGCCCCATGCGGGCTGATATCGCCTTGATGACGGCGCGCAAACGACACGCAATACTTTGCAAGGCGTTCGAGCCGAGGCCATGTCGCACTCAGTGGGGCGAACGATGGCCGAAAAGTGCGGCAAGAGATGGATGGTTTCAGATTACTCGCCCGGAACGAACTACCGCTCGACACGGTCTTGCTCGCCTGCCAACTGATCGGCAAGATATTGGTGCGAGAGACCCCCGAGGGCTCGGTCAGCGGACGCGTTGTCGAGACTGAGGCCTACCCGGTCGGCGACGCCGCAGGCCACGCCTATCGGGGGATGACGCCGCGCAATCGCTCACTTTTCCTATGTCGCGGGCACGCCTACGTCTACGTGGCCTATGGCAAGTTTTGCATGCTGAACGTTGTGAGCGAAATCGCCGGCGTCGGAGCGGGCATCCTGATCAGAGCCCTCGAGCCGATGGACGGTATACCAATTATGCAGCGAAATCGTGGCGCCCAGAGTTTGCGCCACCTGACGCGAGGACCGGGGCGCCTCACCGTGGCGCTTGAGATCGATCGCCGTCTGGACGGCACGGACCTCTGCCGGAAGGGTCCTTTATGGCTTGCATGGGACGACCAGAACCCCTGGGAAATCGGGAGAAGCGCACGAATTGGCCTTTCGCGTGAGGTCGAGCACCTGTTGCGCTTCTACATCCGCGGCAATCGGTTCGTCAGCGGTCCGAACACGCTTAATCGCTGAGCTTTTGGACGAGACGGATGACCGGTTTCTGCGCTATCTTGCCGTTGGCGCGCGCGCCGACGAAGGACCGGAATCCACCCGCAGCGGAAATCCAAACTGAGGTGCTACCCACCCAGCTGATCCGTTGCGACGTCTTCATTTTAGGGTTAACCTCGGGCCGCAACTCATCTGGGCATTAGGCTCGCGGTTGGTGCCGGACTCCGATTGACACAACTTTAACTCTTGGACCGCGGTGGAATAAAGGTTGAAGATTTTCGGCTGGATTTCCGCATGACATCAGCCGGCTCAAGCTCGTCTTCTGGCACCTTTGCGACCCCCGACGCTGGATCGGGCTACTTTGCGACGGCAGAGCATCACCAACACCTCGCAAAAGGAGTGATCGACGCCTTGTACAGGGGCGGTGTGGTCCTCGTATCCGGAGATCCGCCCGCATGCCTGCCGATGCTCGTCGAGGCGCTGAGGACCGCAGCAGCGCCGCGGGCGGTGATCGAGATCTCCTGCGGTCCCGGGCTCGACTTTAGTGAGCTATACGCCGGCGCGGTGCTCCCTTCTCCGATCTACGTCTTTGACGACGCGGATCGGCTGTCGGATGTCCAGATCGAGGCTCTGCTCGACGCGACGCAGGCGGTGCCGGTGCGTGCGCCGACGCCGAGAGCGGGTGTGCTGCTGGCGAATTCGTCCTTCCCCAGCGCGCGCGGCAAGCCGGTGCAAGACCTCCTCGAGGAACGGCTCGCGGCGCGCCTACGCCTCGGGCAGCTCGACCGTGACGAGACCGAGGCGTTCATTCGTTACCAACTGCCGCCGGACGGCGGGTCGAACCTCCTGACGGCGCAACGTGTGGCGCTGATCGCGATTACCTCGGGGGGTGATCCCGCGGTGGTCAACCGCCTGGCATATCGTATGTTCGCCGAACCCGGGGCGAGCCTCGCCAGGGACGAGGCTGCGGCGCCGCGGGCACGCTGGCGGCAAACTGCAGGAATCTTCGTTTGTCTCGCTATCTTCGGGTTGATCGTGGGCGCTGTAGGTTCGCGAGATCTCGGCGGTCTTGTGGGCAATGTGCTGCCGCAGAAAGACAACATAGTCCCTGCCGCGGGGGTGCCGGCCCAAGAGGCGCCGCCAGTAGCGTCGTCAACGACCGGCGCCACCAAGGCGGCGGTCGAACCCGCGGCGGCCGGCAGCGAGCGGCCGCCCGCCGCTCCTCCGTCATTCCCGGCGGCAGTACCGCTGGGACCACGGCTATCCGCCGACGAGATCGCGGCTCTCGTGGCCCGCGGCGATGGCTTTCTCGCTGCCGGCGATATCGCCTCGGCGCGGCTCTTCTTTCAGCGTGCCGCCGATGCCGGCGACAGCGGTGCGGCGATGCGCATGGCGATGACCTTTGATGCAGCCTTTCTCGACCGCGCCGGAGTGCACGGTTTGCGCAGCGATCCGGAGCAGGCCGCCTTCTGGTATCGGCGTGCGCGCGATCTCGGTGCTGTCAAGACGCAGCCCGCTGTGACCCCTGCAAACGAGCCGCCCGCTCCGTCCCGCTGAACAGCAGGCGGCGCTGACCGAGGGCATGCCGGGCATGGACGCGGTGTTCACTACCCCGCCGCCGCCGGCAACGCCGTTGCGCGCCGTGTTGCGCGACAGCTGCCGGATCGACGAGACCGCCGCGGCGGCGCGCATCCTCGCCGCGGCCGAGATCCCGGCTGACATGCAGGACCGCGTCGCCGAACGGGCGCGCGGCCTCGTCACCGCCGTCCGCCGCGAGCGCCTCGGCAAGGGCGGCATCGATGCGTTTCTGCACGAGTACGCGCTGTCCTCCCCGGAAGGGGTGGCGCTCCTGTGTCTCGCCGAAGCCTTGCTGCGCATCCCTGACGCCGAGACGGTCGACCGGCTGATCCGCGACAAGATCGGTGAGGCTGACTGGGAACGCCATCTCGGGCATTCGCAATCGGTCTTTGTCAACGCCTCGACCTGGGCATTGATGCTGACCGGCCGCCTGCTGCGTTCCGATACGGCAGAGCACGATCTGCGCGCCACCCTGCGCCACTTTGTCGTCCGCTCCGGTGAACCGGTCGTGCGCCAAGCCGTGACCGCGGCGATGCATATTCTCGGACGCCAATTCGTGATGGGGCGGACGATCGCGGAGGCGGTCGACCGGGCGCGCGGGGCCGAGCAGGCGGGCTACCGGCACTCCTACGACATGCTCGGAGAAGCCGCGCACACCGCCGCCGACGCGGCGCGCTATGCCGCTGCCTATGATGGGGCCATCGCCGCGATCGGCGCGTCGACGAGGGGCCGGGATGCCGTCGAGGCGCCCGGTATATCGGTCAAATTGTCGGCGCTGCATCCGCGTTACGAGATGGCGCAGCGCGACCGCGTGCTCGCCGAAATGTCCCCCGTTTTGCTCGACCTCGCGCGCCATGCCCGGCGGGTCGGCATCGGTCTGACAATCGACGCCGAGGAAGCCGATCGCCTCGAGCTCTCGCTCGACCTCGTCGAGATGGCGGCGCTCGCCTCCGAGCTCGCCGGCTGGGACGGGCTCGGTCTCGCCGTGCAGGCCTATCAGAAGCGGGCGCTTCCCCTGATCGAGTGGCTGGCTGATCTGGCCCAGCGGGGTCGTCGGCGGTTGATGGTGCGGCTGGTTAAAGGCGCCTATTGGGACAGCGAGATCAAACATACTCAGGAGCGCGGGCTCGACGGCTACCCGGTCTATACCCGCAAGGCCGCGACCGACGTCTCCTACCTCGCCTGCGCGCGCCGGCTGCTGGCGTACGGCCCGGTCTTCTATCCACAGTTCGCCACCCATAACGCCCACACGGTGGCCGCCGTCCTCGAGCTCGCCGGCGCGCGCCGGGACTACGAGTTCCAACGTCTGCACGGGATGGGCGAGGCACTCTACGAAGAGATCGTCGGGCCGGAGCGGATGAATAGGCGGTGCCGGGTCTATGCTCCCGTCGGCAGCCATGAAGACCTGCTTCCCTATCTGGTGCGGCGGCTGCTCGAAAACGGCGCCAACACTTCCTTTGTCAATCGGATCATCGACGAGGCGCAGCCGATCGACGAGATCATCGCCGACCCGGTTGCCCGCCTCGCCCGACTCCCGGTGAAGCCGCACCCCAAGATCCCGCTGCCGCGCGACCTCTATGGCCCGGCGCGGCGAAATTCGCGCGGGCTCGACCTTAATCATCCCCCGGTGCTGGCTGATTTGCGCGGCGGGCTCACCGCGGCATTGCGCCGGCCATGGACGGCCGCGCCGATCATCGGCGGCGTCGAGCAGCCGGGGACGGCCGAGCCGGTCCTCGATCCGAGCGACCGGCGCCGCCAGCTCGGGTCCGTCGTCGCGGCCGAGCCCGCCGAGCTCGATCGAGCGCTCGCCCGTGCGCATCGCGCCGCATCCTCTTGGGATCGCAAGCCGGCGGGCGATCGTGCCGCCGCTCTGGAACGTGCCGCCGATCTCTTCGAGGGCCATATGGCCGAACTAATGGCTCTCATCATCCGAGAGGGCGGTCGCACGATCCCGGCGGCGCTTGCCGAGGTGCGCGAGGCGGTCGACTACCTGCGCTACTACGCTTTGCGCGGGCGGGCCGATTTCGCGGCACCCGAGCGGCTGCCCGGCCCGACCGGCGAGCGCAACGAGATCGCCCTCCATGGTCGCGGCGTCTTTGCCTGCATCTCGCCGTGGAATTTTCCGCTGGCGATCTTCACCGGCCAGATCACCGCGGCCCTTGCCGCCGGCAACGCGGTCATCGCCAAGCCGGCCGAGCAGACCCCGCTGGTCGCCGCTGCCGCGGTGCGGCTGCTGCACCGGGCGGGCATCCCCGGCGACGTCCTTCACCTCCTGCCGGGGACCGGCGAAGCCGTTGGTGCGCCGCTCGTCAACGATCCGCGGATCGCCGGGATCGCCTTCACCGGGTCGACCGAGACCGCACGGCGGATCAACCTCGATCTCGCCCGCCGCCCCGGGCCGATCGTGCCGTTGATCGCCGAGACCGGCGGGCAGAACGCGATGATCGTCGATTCCTCGGCACTCGCCGAGCAGGTCGTCGTCGATGTCCTGACCTCCGCCTTCGAGAGTGCCGGGCAGCGCTGCTCGTCGTTGCGGCTGCTCTATCTGCAGGCCGACATCGCCGACCGGCTGCTGATCATGCTGACGGGTGCCATGGCGGAGCTGGCGATCGGCGACCCTGCGCTGATTGCGACCGATGTCGGGCCGATCATCGATGCTGCAGCCCGCGACGCCCTCGAACAGCATGCCCAGCGGATGATGCGCGAAGGAGGGCTCCTCTACCAATGCGCGCTGCCGGCCGGGACCGAGAACGGCACCTTCTTTGCGCCCCGCGCCTTTGAGATCGACAGTGCAAAGCGGCTCCCGGGCGAAGTGTTCGGCCCGATCCTGCATGTCGTGCGCTGGCATGCCGACCGGCTCGACCAAGTGCTCGAGGAGATCGCCGCGACCGGCTACGGCCTGACGCTCGGCATCCACAGCCGCATCGACGAGACCGTGCGCTACATTCTTGCCCGGCTGCCCGTCGGCAACACCTACGTCAACCGCAACATGATCGGTGCGGTGGTCGGCGTGCAGCCGTTTGGCGGCGAGGGGCTCTCCGGCACTGGCCCCAAGGCAGGCGGCCCGCGCTACCTCCACCGCTTCGCCACCGAGCGCACCACCTCGATCGACACCACCGCCGCCGGCGGCAACGCCAGCTTGCTGTCATTACAGGAGGAGAATTAGGCCCCCGACGAAACACTCGCCGGGGCGGCCCTTCGAGAAGCCAGCCGAGTGGACCGCCCAGGCCTCGCGTCCTTTCGGGGCTATTGACGAGCGACGGCACGCGTCGCCGCGGTATCGTCGCCCACGAAGGTGGGCAGACCGAGCGTGATCGCCAGCCTGCTGCGCCCGGGCAGCCTGGCGCGGCCGCGCGCGATCCACCTCCACCTCTTGCTCTGCGCGACCCGTGACGCGGGCCAAAACACGGGCATGACGCCGTGCGATCAGTTGTCAACCTCGCAACGCGCTGCAAGAGGGGTTAGTTAGCTGATCAGCGTGTGTTCTATGAGGATTTTAGCGCCAATCACAATCAGCCCTAACCCGCCGATCGCCTCGGCGATGCGGCCAAACTTTTCGCCGATGAAACGGCCGATCAGAATGCCGGCTGTCGCCATCCAGAAGGTCGCGCACCCGATCGCGAGGGCGGTTGCGACGATGTCGCCGTCGATGAAGGCCAAGGTGACGCCGACCGCCATCGCATCGATGCTCGTACCGATGGCGGTGGCGACCAGTATTTTCAGGGAATGGCGTTCTGGCTTGTGTCGACCGTCGGAGGGGCGTGCGCTCTCCCAGATCATTTTACCGCCTATCGCCGCGAGCAGGCCGAAGGCGATCCAGTGATCAATAGCGGAGATATAGCTGCTTGCCGCCAGGCCCGCCGCCCAACCCATGACGGGCGTGATCGCCTCGATGATGCCGAACACAACGCCCGTGCGCAGCGCTTCGCGTAAACGGGGTCTCTGCAACGCCGCGCCTTTGCCGAGTGCGGCGGCAAAAGCATCGGCCGACATGCTGAAGGCCAGCACGACCGTCGTCAGTAGATTTTCCACAGGAGCAGCCAACCGGACAGAGATCAGCACGTCCCGGAGACCGGCCGGATCGGTCGTCCGATGACGTACTGGTCTCGCTAAGCCAGCGGTTCAGGCCCGCCGCCGACCGTGCCACGCGCCTCGGCGCGAGTGTGTTGACACGGAGCCGCCTCAAGGGCGGAAGCTACTCCCCAATGGCGGTGGATCTAGCGTACCGTCCCGACCTGTCAAGGGCACCATCTCCTTCACCCACGAGCACGGCCTGCACCGCCTGACGCGGCGGCTATGGTCGTGGCGCGACGAGTTCGGCATCGAGAGCCAATGATCGCATGAGCTCGGCAAAGGGGGATGGCGCCCGGCGCCGACGCCTTTTGGCCAACGATCACCGCTGGGTCATCGGAGACCTGCGCGGCATTGCAAGTCCTGCGGTCGGCGCGATAACGTTGACCGGAATGAGAGCGAGGAGGAGCGATGCTCCGCACATCTCTCTGCGATCTGCTCGGGATCGAGCTGCCGATAATCTCCGCGCCGATGGGCCCCGATATAAGCGGTCCGGAGCTCGCCGCTGCGGTGAGCGGTGCCGGCGGGCTCGGCATGATTCAGGCGCAGTTTCACCCGCCACATTTGTTGCGCGAGGCGCTTCACCGGGTTCGCTCGCTGACCGACAAGCCATTCGGCGTCGGCTTTCTGCTGCACTTCCCGAGCGACGAAGGTGTCGCGGTCTGTCTCGAGGAGCGCGTTCCGGTCCTCTGGATTTTTTGGGGAGACCCGGCTCCCATCGTTGCGCCGGCTCGTGCGGCTGGGGTGAAGGTCTTCGCGCAAGTCGGCTCCGTTGCGGCGGCCCGCGCGGCTGTCGCCGCCGGGGTTGATGTGGTCGTGGCGCAGGGTATGGAGGCGGGCGGGCATGTCGAGGGCGAGGTCTCGAGCCTCGCACTGGTTCCACGCGTGGTCGACGCCGTTGCGCCGGTTCCCGTCGTTGCCTCCGGCGGGATCGCCGACGGGCGCGGCCTCGTCGCGGCACTGGCGCTCGGTGCCGGCGCGGCCGCCCTTGGCACTCGCTTTCTCGCCACGAACGAGGCCAATGCCCACCCGCTCTACAAGGCCCGCGTGCTCGCCGCGGGCGAGGGGGACACGGTCCGCACGATCCTCTTTGGCCGTGGCTGGCCCCATGCTCCGCACCGCACCTTGCGCACCGCCTTTGTCGAGGAATGGCTCGGGCGCGAGGAACGGGGCCAGGAGGAGCGCCCCGACGAGCCGGTCGTCGGACACACGCGGATCGCCGGCCGGGAGATGCCGATCCACCGCTTCGTCGGGATCCCCCCGAATCGGGACGCCACCGGCGAGATCGAGCAGATGGACCTGCTGGCGGGCCAAGGGGTCGGGCTCGCGGCGGAAATCCTGCCGGCAGCCGACCTCGTCCGCAAAATTGCCGACGAGGCTCGCGCCGTCATCGAGCAGCGCCTACGCCCATCTCGGCCTTGAGGATTATGTTCGACAAGGCCCGGCAGTGCTTGAGCCGCGCGAATTATTCTCGCCTCCGGAGCAAGCGTAGGACGGATGCAATCCGCCATCTTGGCTATTGCCGGTGTTCGGCTGTTTCATGGCGTAACCCAAGTGAACTGGAAGGACGGCACCTCGTCCGGCTACGCGACCTGGAACCGGTAGTTGTACAACCAGTAGCCGCTCCATTAGGGCGGTGCGGCGGCCCTTTAATCCGGAGGCTTAGGTTATGGGTCAGCTCTATCTGCAGCGGTACGAGTACCGCGCCGTCAGCAAATCCGAACTCGATCAGGCTTGGGCGGTTGCTTTAGAGGTGTTCGCTCGGACCGGCAATTTCGGCGCGGTCGAATCCGGTGTCCGTCACCTCAAGGGTTACGGAACGGGTTGGGGCGGCTATGTCCTGCTCGAGGTAGACGATCCCGCGGCATTTGCCCGCTATCAGCTCCACCACAACCAGAATTACGGCCATGTGGCGGACATCACATTCGAGCCATTATACGATTCCGATGCGGCATTGGCGCCGAGGGTAGCCGAGCTCAAGCGCTAACCCGAGGGCGCGGCCCTTTCAAAAAATGGCGCGAGAGCGGAGGTGCGTGGACCATGCCCGAGAATGTACCGTGCGACTTCCCGGCCGGATATGATGGCGCGGCCATTCTCGATCGGCTCGAACAGGTCCTAGACCCGGAGCTGGACGAGCCGATCCTTGACCTGGGGTTTGTCCGCTCCCTGCGGCTCCGCTCCGGCCATGCCAATGTCGCGCTGCGCCTGCCGACGAGCTGGTGCGCGGTGAATTTTGCCTACATGATGGCGGACGACGTTCGCCGAGCGCTGCTGAATGTGGCGGGCATCCGCCAGGTGACGGTCCGTCTCGGCGACCACTGCGCCGCCGCGGAGATCGAGGCGGCGGTCAATGAAGCCCGGCCCTTTGCCGAAGCCTTCCCCGGCGAGGGCGCCGGGACCCTGGAGGCGCTCCGTCTCACCTTCCAGCGCAAAGGGTTTCTCGGCCGCCAGGAGCGCTTGTTGCGCGAGCTGCGCGACGCCGGCTGCTCGCCCGAAATCATTTGCGCTCTGCGCTTGGGCGAGGTGTCGGTGTGCGACGACAAGATCATGATCCGGCAGGTCCAAAGCGGAACCGCCCAGACCCTGCAGCGCTACTTGGAACGGCGGGCCGAGCTCGCGCTCGACTGCAGCCCCGCCGCTGCGCTGATTGTCGACCTCGAAGGCAAGATGCTGTCGGCGGATCAGCTGCTCGCCCATTACGAGGCTGTCCGCACCGTACGCGTTGCGATGGAGGCAAATGGTTCATTCTGCCGTGCCTTGCTGAGCCTGCACCGCCTCGATGCCCATAGAGGAGAGAGAGATGTACAAACATGACGGGCACGATCTTTTTGTAATCGACGGCCACATGCATTTTTGGGACGCCAACCCCGAGAATTGGAAGAACAAATACGGGGAGAGCTGGATCAGATGCTTTTATGCTTATCACAGCAGCCTCAGCCCGGCCGACGCGGTGTGGCCGTTCGAGAAATTCTGCCGCTACGGCGAAGAAGCACTCGTCGATGATCTGTTCCGCAACGGTTATATCGACATGGCCATTCTCAACTCGACCTACCTCTACGAGTTCTACAAGAACGGGTTCAACTCACACGCCCAGAACAACGTCGTCAAGTCCAAGTATCCGGACCGCCTGTTGCTGTGCGGCTCGTTCGATCCGCGCGAAGAAGCGGCGGGGATCGACGCGTTTCGCCGGATGGTGGCGGAGTACCCGGTCACTGGGCTGAAGCTCTACACCGCCGAGTGGCGCAATGGCTCGCGCGGCTGGCGCCTAAACGACCCGTGGGCCTACAAATATTTGACCCTGGCCCAGGAATTGGGGATCAAGAATGTCCATGTGCACAAGGGGCCGACCGTCTACCCGTTGAGCGCCGACGCGTTCGACGTCCACGACGTCGATTACGCCGCCACCGATTTTCCGGACCTCAATTTTATCGTCGAGCACGTCGGATTGCCGAGGCTGGACGATTTCTGCTGGATCGCCGCGCAGGAATCGAACGTCTATGCCGGGCTCTCGGTCGCGATGGCGTTTGTCCATCTCCGCCCCCGATATTTCGGCGAGATCATGGCCAATTTGCTGTTCTGGCTCGGCCCGGACAAGCTGTGCTTCGGCAGCGACTACGCCATCTGGTCGCCCAAATGGCTGATCGAGAAATTCATGGCGTTCGAGCTGCCGGAGGATCTGAAACAGGAATACCACGTCGATCTGACCCTCGAGAACAAGCGCAAGATCCTGGGCGAAAACACCGCCCGCCTCTACGGCATCGACATCGCTGCCCAGACGGCCAAGCTCAGCCAGGACGGGATAGGTCTCGGCAGGTAATCTGGGTTAGCAAGCGTAGGGCGGATGAAATCCGCCATCTTGGCGATCGCCGGTGCTCAGCCGTTTCATCAGGGGCGCGAGGCGAACGAGGGAGCTTCGCCAGCGAACTCCGTGGCATCGACTCGACCCTCGTACACCGCCCCGCCGAGCGATCCCGGATCCAATAAAAGTGTCGCTGGTCACCTGAGCTCGGCGGAGCGGCCGGCGCAGGCGCCGCGTGGCCGACGGTCACCGCGGAGTGATGGCGAGAATGTGCAGGCAGGCCGCATCCTCAGTCCATGGCGACGTCGATCACGGTAAACCCTTCCTTCTGCGCAGCGCTTGCCAGACGCTCGTCGAGCGTGATCATTTCCAACGAGGCTGGACGTTGTTCGGCGGCAATGAAGGCTGCCGCGAGCTGCAACGCATCGGCGGCTCTAAGCGGGTGTACCCGAAGAAACCGCGCCGCCACCTCACGGACGATATCGCTCGGGTCCACCTCGTGCCAGCCGGCGGCGAGCTGCTTGAGCCGATCAAAAGCAAGCACCGCCGCTTGCGGATCAAGCGCTCCGTCACGTTCGAGGCGTGCCAGGGCCGAGACGCATTCCACTGGCGATCCCCACCACACCAGCAGGTCCGGATCGCCGGCGGCGAGCGCCTGTAGTCGCCGCGTCGAGGCCTCAGCGATCAGCAATGGCACGATCGCCGAGGCATCCCAAAATTTCACCGGCTTTGCCGGCGCTCTTCGAGGAGGGCGGTGAGGGCCGATGCACCTGCCGTGGCGCGCGGCGGCTGATCGCTGAACAGCGACCGCGGCGGCGCGTCGCGGCGCGGCCGCACGATACCGTTGCGGACGAGCCGCGAGAGTCTTCCGTCGGGCTCGGCGTCGAGGCCGGTTGTCACCGGTTCGAGGCGTGCGACGGGGCGTCCCCGGTCGACAATCAGGACCGGCGAGCCGCCCTTGAGGCCATCGATCAAGGCGCTGAGGTTGTTCTTGGCTTCGGTAATGCTGGCTATCTTCATCTTCCTAAACTGGCTCTTTCAATCCAGCTATTCAAGCTCAATGCCGGCGTTGCTCCCGCAAGTTCGGACGCCGCGCGAAGGCCCTAGGCGTTTTGCAAGGCCCCATGTTTAAGGGACCAGATATACCGTTTGACAATCGTGTTGTCAATATGTATAAATGCGCTTATAACACCACGCTTGATACGATACCGCAAACAGTGCCGGTGGATGATGTCAAACTTCTCTCTCCCTGGTGCCTCCCTCAGGAGCGCCTCTCGGCTCCCTGCTGCCCGAGTGTGGCTTTGGGTCTCTAAGTATTTGGCCGACATCGTATTATGGGAAAATCGACGGGCGATTTTCAGGGTGGCATCGATTTTTCTCCCTGAGAGCAGGGAGGCTGCCGGGCCGGGCGGCTCCCAAGAATTCGCGCCCGGCACCGCATTGTGTCACAATGGGGCCACCATCGCTGAACCGAGGAGCCCCTGCCATGAAAGTCGCCAATGCCGTCGCCGAAATCCTCAAGCGCGAGGGTATCGAGTTTCTGATCGGCTACCCGGTCAACCCGATCATCGAGGCTGCGGCCGAGGCCGATATCCGCACGATCATGGTCCGCCAGGAGCGGATCGGGCTGCATATGTGCGACGCCATCGCCAAGGTCACCTCGGGCGACCGCATCGGCGTCTTTGCGATGCAGCACGGGCCGGGGACGGAGAACGCCTTTGGCGGCGTGGCGCAGTCCTGGGGCGATTCCTGCCCGGTCGTCGTGCTGCCGGCCGGCTATGCCCGCAACATCAACCAGGTCCGCCCCAACTTCAACGCCGCACTCAACTATCGCAACGTCACCAAATGGTGCGAGCAGGTGACGGTGGCCGACGCGACCGTCGAGGCGATGCGCAGGGCCTTCACTCAGGTCAAGAACGGGCGGCCGGGCCCGGTGCTGATCGAGTTTCCCTCCGACCTGTTGCGTGAGGAGATCAGCGGCCCGCTCGACTATCAGAAGACGCCGCAGCTCAAGAGCGGTCCCGATCCGCGCTCGGTCTCCGAGATCGCCGCAGCGTTGGTCGAGGCGCAGCGGCCGGTCATTTGCGCCGGCCAGGGCGTCCACTACGGCAAGGCATGGAAGCAATTGCAGGAATTGGCCGAATTGCTCGAAGCCCCGGTCATGACCACGCTGCCGGGCAAGAGCGCCTTCCCCGAGGCGCACCCCCTGGCGCTCGGCTCGGGCGGTATCGGGATTTCGAAGCAGCTGCATACTTTTCTGCAAAAATCCGATCTGGTGTTCGGCATCGGTTGCAGCTTTACGCGATCGAGCTTTGCAACGCCGATGCCCAAGGGCAAACGCATTGCTCATGCCACGCTCGACTCGACCGACATCAACAAGGACGTGCCCGTTGAACTGGCCGCGGTCGGCGACGCCGGGCTGACCCTCGACGCGCTGCTCGAAGAGGTGAAGGACCGGCTGCACGGCAAGACCCGCGACCGCCTCGCGGCCGTCACCGGCGAGATCCGCTCCCTGAAGAGCGAGTGGATGGAGCAGTGGATGCCGCGGTTGACCCAGAACACCAAGCCGCTGTCGCCCTATCGGGTGATCTGGGAATTGCTGCACGCGGTCGATGTCAAGGAGACGATCATCACCCATGACGCCGGCAGCCCGCGCGACCAGCTGTCGCCGTTCTGGGTCAGCCAGACGCCGCTCGGCTATATCGGCTGGGGCAAGACCACACAGCTCGGCTATGGGCTCGGACTGGCGATGGGCGCCAAATTGGCCAAGCCCGAGAAGCTCTGCATCAATGTCTGGGGCGATGCCGCGATCGGCTTCACCGGCATGGATTTCGAGACCGCGGTGCGCGAGCGGATCCCGATCCTGTCGATCCTGATGAACAATTTCTCGATGGCGATCGAGTTGAAGGTGATGCCGGTCGCGACCGAGAAATACCGCTCGACCGACATCAGCGGGCATTACGCCAACTTCGCCCAGGCTCTGGGCGGCTATGGCGAGCGGGTCACCGAGCCCGAGGAGATCGTGCCGGCGATCCGCCGCGGCATCGAGAAGACCCGCGAGGGCACACCCGCATTGCTCGAATTCATCACCGAGAAAGCGGTCGACGTCTCGCGCTTCGGGTGAGAGCAGTGCCCCTCACCCCCTCCCTCTCCTCGCAAGCGGGGAGAGGGCGGATGAGCAGATGAAAATCAACGATGTTATCTACAGCGTCGGGCGGTCGGGGTTCTTCAATCGCGACTTGGCCGCGATCAAGGCCGGCGCCCGGGCCGACGGGTTTGCCTATCCCGGCAAGCCGGTCAGCCCGGGCTTTGAGAAGATCGTGCAGCCGGGCACGGCGATCTCGGTGATGCTGCTGCTCGACGACGGCCAGGTGGCCTTGGGCGATTGCGTCGATGTGATCCTGACCGGCGTAGCCGGTCGTGATCCGTTGTTCCGGGCGGAGCAGCACCTGCCGTTTCTGCGCACGAGGATGAACGAGATGTTGCGCGGCCGGCCGATCGGCCGCTTTCGCGAGATAGCCGAAGAGATCGATGGTCTAATCCACGAAGGGAGGCGGCTGCACACCGCGCTGCGCTACGGCATCACCCAGGCCCTGCTGCACGCCGCCGCCCTCGCCAACCACTGCGCGATGGCGGAGATCGTCAGCCGCGAATACGGCTGCGAGATCGCCACGGCGCCGATCGCGATCCTGGCGTCCTGCCACAAAGAGGACGCGCAGATGATCGACCGCATGATCCTGAAGCGGGTCGAGCTGCTGCCGCACGCCTCCTTCCAGCAGGTCGAGCGCGACATCGGTCTCGGGGGCGAGAAGCTGATCGCCTATGCACAGGGGATCGTCAGGCGCATTCGCGAGATCGGCGATCCCGATTACCGCCCGCGGATCCACCTCGACGTCTACGGCACGCTCGGCGAATTGTTCGGTGACGATATCGACGCGATCGCCCGCTATCTCGACACATTGGAAGCGGCGGTGCGACCGCATGAGCTGCTGCTCGAGAGCTTTGTCATCGCCGCGACCCGAGGGGCGCAGATCGACGCCTTTCGCGCATTACGCTCGGCGCTCGCGCGGCGGGGTAGCCGGGTCAAGATTGTCGTCGACGAGTGGTGCAACACGCTCGACGACATCAAGGCCTTTGCCGACGCCGGGGCAGCCGATTACGCCCAGATCAAGACCCCGGATCTCGGCGGCATCAACAACACGATCGAGGCGGTGCTCTATGCCCGTGAGAAGGGGATGGGCTGTTGCCTCGGCGGCACCGGCAACGAGACCGACCAGTCGGCGCGCATCACAGCGCAGATCGCGCTGGCCTGCCGGCCCGACTTCATGCTCTCCAAGCCCGGCTTCGGCGGTGACGAGGCCTTGATGATCCAGACCAACGAGATGCTGCGCACCCTCGCGCTAATCGACGCACGCAGTGTCAGCGGTTGATCGAATAGGAGTCGCGGAATGTCAGAACTTTATTCGTCATTCCCGCGCAAAGCGGGAATCCAGGGTCCCGGGCTCAAGCGTTTGCCCTGGACCCCCGCGTTCGCGGGGGTGACGTACCGTTTCATAGCCGACGTGATGTTCCGATCGGACGCTCAACGGGCCATCAGCACCGGGATCTTCGCTTCCATGATGATGTGACGGGTGCCGCCGCCAAAGATCATCTGACGGATGCGGCTCTGCGTGTAGGCACCCTTCAGCAGCAGATCGGCCCCTGCCTCCATGGCCTCCTTCAGAAACGATTCACCCTGCGGCTTTTGCCGGCCATAGGCGGTTCGCAAGCTCACCTCGATGCCGTGCTGCTCGAGCGTGCGGGCGAGCTCCTCGCCCTCGGGCCCCGGCTCGGGCATGTGCTGCGGGCCGACGGCGACGACCACGACATGTTTGGCCTGCTTGAGAAAGGGCATGCCCATTGCCACCGTTACCGCGGTCTCGGTGCTGCCGTTCCAGGCAATGGCCACGACCTCGCCCAATGTCGCCGGCGCACGCTTTGGCACCATCAGCACCGGACGGCCGCTCTCGAACAGCGCGTCCTCGAGGGTGGCCTCGGCGATCGAGGCGAGCTTTTCCGGCTGCTCGACGACGATCAGGTCATAGACCCGGCCGATCATGCCGACGACGGCATTCTGCCGCCCGTCCTCCTCGCGCCAGGAGGCGCTCGGGCCGTTGTGCCCGGGCGGCACCGGCCCTACCGGCACACCGTTCGAATTCATGAATTCCCGGAACAGCCGGCGTGCCTGATCGCGCCGTTCATGCCCCTCGCGCTCGAGGGTGCGATCGACCTCGGAAGAGATCGAAAACCCCATCTCGCCACCAAACACCACAGCGTATTCAGTTGTCAGGCTGTGCAGCCCGACGACGTGGCTGTTGAAGCGTTGCGCCGCCATCAGCGCGGTGTCGAGGACCGGCGCTGCGTTGCCGTCTCCGATCACGGTCAGCAAATTTTTCATCCTGCCCTCCCTGTGCTCGCCCGTCCCGAAATGGAGCGGGCGATTTTTCGAATGATACCATAATTCTGTCGTCTAGCGCGAGAGCAGCGCTGCTCGACGGCCGCACAGCCCCCGGCTACACTCGCCGGCGCCAGAGAAGGGAGAGCCGGCGGAATGCGCCTTCTGATCAGTGCCGTCTTCGGCGCCACAGCCGGCTTGGTGTGCACCGATAATGCGGCCGCAGAGACCGTCAGCTTCGGCACCGACTGGAAGGCGGAGGCCGAGCACGGCGGTTACTATCAGGCAATTGCCACCGGCATATACCGGCAGCACGGGATCGAAGTGACGCTGCGACAGGGCGGGCCGCAGGTCAATCATGCGCAGCTGCTGGCCGCCGGCCGGCTCGACTTCAATCTGGCACCCAACTCCTTCGGTCCACTCAACTTCACAGCCGAGAACGTTCCGATGGCGGCGGTCGCCGCGCTCTTCCAGAAGGACCCCTCGGTGCTGATCGCCCACCCCGGTCAAGGGAATGACAGCCTCGCAGCACTCAAGGGCAAGCCGATCATGATCGGCTCCGACACCCGGATCACCAGCTGGGCGTTTCTGAAGAGCAAGTTCGGCTACACCGACGACCAGATCCGGCCCTACACATACAGCGTGGCACCCTTTCTCGTCGATCCCAGCGCCGTGCAGCAAGGCTATCTGTCGAGCGAGCCCTTTATGATCGAATCCCAGGGCGTCAAGCCGGTCGTGCTGCTGCTCGCCGACGCCGGTTATTCGAGCTATGGCTCGCTGATTCAGACCTCGGACAAGCTGGTGCAGGAAAAGCCGGACCTCGTGCAGCGCTTTGTCGACGCCAGCGTCGAGGGTTGGTACGGCTATCTCTACGGCGACCCCAGACCGGCGAACGAACTGATCAAACGCGACAATCCGGAGATGACCGACGCGCTGCTCGCCTACGGCATCGCCAAGATCAAAGAGTACGGCATCGTCGACAGCGGCGACGCCAAGACCAACGGCATTGGTGCCATGACCGAGGCGCGCTGGCACGATTTCTTCGAGACAATGGCAAACGCAGGCGTCTATTCCAAGAACCTCGATTTCCACAAGGCGTACACTCTGAGATTCGTCAACAAGAAAGTCGGAATGCGGCCCTGACGCCGGTTGTCACGTTGCGCGGCATCGGCAAGCGTTTCCGCTCGGGAGTGGCCGCACTCGCGGGGATCGATCTCGACATCGGCGATGGCGAGTTTCTGAGCTTCGTCGGCCCCTCCGGCTGCGGCAAGACCACCCTGTTGCGCATCATCGCCGGTCTCGCCGAGCCGAGCGAAGGCGAGCGCCGCCTCTTGCTCGGCGCCGATGGTGGCGGCCGGATGTCACGGGAACGGGTGGGCTTTGTCTTTCAGGATCCGACCCTGATGCCGTGGGGCACCGTCGTCGACAATGTGTTGTTGCCCTTTCGGATCGCCGGGCGGGCCGGGCCCGCTGAGCGCGAGCGCGTAGGCACGGAACTCCGAGCGGTCGGGCTCGCCGGCTTCGAGCGTGCCTATCCGCGCGAGCTCTCCGGCGGCATGCGGATGCGGGTTTCGATTGCCCGCGCCTTGGTCACCGATCCCGACCTCTTGCTGCTCGACGAACCTTTCGCGGCACTCGACGAGATCACCCGGATGGCGCTCAACGACGACTTGCTGCGGCTTTGGGAAGCGCGCCGGACGACTGTCGTGTTCGTCACCCACAGCGTCTTCGAATCGGTCTATCTCTCGACGCGGATCGCGGTAATGACCCCACGGCCGGGACGGATCGCTGCCGATTTGACGATCGAGCTGCCGCAACCGCGCGACCGCGGGTTGCGTGCATCCCCGACCTACGCAGCGACTTGCGCGACGGTGTCGGACGAGCTCGCACGAGCAATGGCAGAGGGATCGCGATGAGCGCGGGCCGCTCCCTGCGGCTGTGGCGCGTCGCCGCTCCTTTGGCGGTAGGCGTTGTCTTCCTTTGCGTGTGGGAGATCGTCGTCCGGGTCAGCGGCGTTCCGCGTTATATTCTACCCAGCCCGCATGAGATCGCCGTGAGCCTGTGGACCGACGGCCCCAGCTTGCTCGGCTCGCTGCTGGTGACCTTGCGCGTCACGCTGGCCGCACTCGCTGCAGCCACCGTTCTCGGCGGCGGGATCGCGGTGCTGTTCTCACTGTCGCGCATACTCGAGCTCGGCCTCTTCCCCTATGCTGTGATGCTGCAGGTGACGCCAATCGTGGCGATCGCGCCGTTGATCATCATCTGGGTAAAGGAGCCGTTTCTGGCGCTCCTAGTTTGCGCCTGGATTGTCGCCTTCTTCCCGATCGTCGCCAACACGACAGTCGGGCTCAATAGCGCCGACCGCAACCTCTTGGCGCTCTTCCGGCTCTACGGCGCCTCACGGGGCCAAACGCTACGCTACCTCAAGCTGCCAACCGCCTTACCCTATTTCCTGACGGGGCTGCGGATCAGCGGCGGGCTCGCGCTGATCGGTGCGGTCGTGGCCGAATTTGTCGCCGGCACCGGCGGCACCGAAACCGGGCTCGCTTTCCGCATCCTCGAGGCGGGTTACCGCCTTGCCATCCCTCGCCTCTTCGCCGCACTCTTCCTGCTGTCGCTGACCGGCATCTTGATCTATCTCCTGCTCGACTTCCTGTCGCGGCGGTTGCTGCGCCACTGGCACGAAAGTGCGATCGCGGAAGAAGAGGAGTAGTCGCATGGACCGGATCGTCGATCGGCTGATCGAATTGCTCCGTACCAAAGGCGCCCGGCAATATGGCGGGGAGCGTGTCTCGCAATGCGAGCATGCGTTGCAGTCCGCATCTCTGGCGGCGGAGGAGGATGCGCCGGGACCTCTTATCGTCGCGGCGCTGCTGCACGATATCGGCCACCTGCTGCACGACGAAGGGGAACAGCCGGCGGCGCGCGGCATCGACGACCGGCATGAAGAGATCGGCGCCGAGTACCTCTTGCCGGCCTTCGGTCCGGCCGTGGCCGAGCCAGTGCGGCTGCACGTTCCGGCAAAGCGATATCTTTGCGCCACCGATCCCGGCCATTTCGCGCGCCTCTCGCCGGGCTCGGTGCGCAGCCTCGCGCTGCAGGGCGGGCCCTTTAGCCCGGAGGAAGCCGCCGGGTTCCGCGCTTTGCCCTTTGCCGAGGACGCCATCCGCATACGGCGCTGGGACGAAGCGGCCAAAGTTCCCGGTATCCCAACTCCGGACCTCGAACGCTACCGAGCGACGCTGCAGGCCGCGTTGAAAACCTAGTGGTCGG
>Ga0210402_10001763_pt1 | contig 21986 bp, 16 predicted proteins | sample IncBWC7MmetaG_FD_161055 | JGI IMG/M metagenome (GOLD analysis project Ga0210402, IMG submission 161055) | Forest soil microbial communities from Barre Woods Harvard Forest LTER site, Petersham, Massachusetts, United States - Inc-BW-C-7-M | ecosystem: Environmental > Terrestrial > Soil >... | reverse complement strand
AATCACAGCGACGCGCGTGCGCTTGTTGTGGTCTCGTGCCGGACCACGAGCCGCCGCGCGTAGTTGCTGCTACTCGGCGCGCGCGGCTTCACCGGACTCGCCGAGCACGTCGCCCACTCGCATGATCGAACCGCTCGTCGCCGTCGCGTGGGCGCGCGCGCCCTCGGGATCGAGGAACCGGGCGCGCAAGCCGCGTTCGGTGCGCCCGCGCGGCGTTCACAAGTTGAGGCGTTGAGGCTGCTGCTGCTCGCCGCGCGCGCGTTCTTCGACGGCCTCGCCGTGCCCGGGCGCGCGAGTCGAGCCGAATCCCCGCGCGGAGATTCGCGCGTGCGTCGATGGACTCACGTGGGCGCGCGTGCGGTCGGGAGCGAGGAGCCGCACGCGGGTCGCGTCGAGTTCGCGCGTTTTGCGCCCGCGCGGCGCCGTCGTCGATCTCGGGCGGGACCACGACGCGCGCCCGGCGGTCTCACGCAGTTGGGACCGTCGCGGCTGCTTCTCGTCGAGCGCGCGGCCTCACCGCCTGCCGCGTCGGTGGCGGATGGTCGTAGTCCCACAGGGCGTAGCTGTCCGGGAACTTGGGCCCCATCTGCTTCCTTACCAGCATGTTGTACTCCTACCACCTCCGGACGGCCGGGTCCGCGGACGTCGAGTCTGCTTTCGGCTCTGCCTTCCCTGAGGATGGGGTCGTCGTCTTCGCGTTCGGGAACCACTGATGAAGAGATCGATTGCGGCCCGTTCGCCCTCTGTTTAGTAAACCTTCATTGCCTGACGGAGCCGGTTCTTGGCCTGCTGATACTCTTCAAGCGTCGCGAATCTGTGCCTGACTCCAGAACTCGTCTCGGATGTTCTGTCGTGCGGCTTCATTGATTGTGAGATTCTGTTTAGCTGCACGCGCTGCCGAAGTAATTCCCATTTTTGGCGGCGGCATCGTCGGTTCCCCAAGTGACCTCCTGTTCCACCTTCTGCATCCGGGGAATGTGCTTGGCGCAGTGTATGAAAGCGTCGGCCACGGAAACCAGCACCCATCGTTCGACGCTTCCGCCATCCGCACTCGTAGGCTTCTGAACCGCCGCGCCGCCCAGCACCGCCGCTTCGGCTGGGCGACATTTGAGCAGGCGCTCCAGTTCATCCTTCTCAACGATCCGGGCCTCGCCGTTTACATGCAGACCGATACGGTCCGTTTGAAAGTCCAGGAATGTCAGCCCCACATGCGGATTCTCCGCCAGGTTACCGAGGCTGGACATCACTCCGTTTCCCCGATACTCGGGGTACGCGATGGTTCGCTCGTCCAGCACTTTGACAAAACCGGCGTGCCCGGCCCGAAATGACGAGTGTGCGTGCCCCTGACGATCCGCCGTGGCTACGAACAACATCTCCTGGCGGGCGATGAAGGCCTGCATTGTGGGATTCAGACAATGGAATACACGGTGCTTATAGAACGCCAGAGCCTGGACGGTGGTGCCGTATTTTTCCTGGAGCCGATGCTCGCCATCCGAGCCCGGCAACGCGAAAGTATCCTGTGCCGCCGATCCGCGGCAGGCCCAGGCGACGATCTCGCGAAGCGCCGGCTCGCACGAGCCGCAGGCCTTGCCGGCACGTGTTGTTTCCATCACCGCCTCCGCCGAGCGCAGCCCGCTCTGAATACAACCGAGGACCGCGCCCATGCGGATGCCGGCGCAACTGCAAATCTGCGTTTCCGGCGGGACCTGATCGAGACCTCCCCGCGTCTCTCGGGCGCCCATGTGAAACAGCAGCGTCGCGCGCTCTTCAGGAAGCCGCGCGCCGCTGTCGAAGGCGGAGAGCAGGCCGGCGGCCCTGTCCGCATCCCCGAGCAAGATAGCTCCTATCAAGCGTCCGCTGCGGATGACCAGCTTCTTGTATGTGCCTTTGTGCGGCTCGGCGAATTGCACGACTTCATCGCGCTCCTCACTGGGGTCGATTTCACCCATCGAGGCCAGTTGCACACCCGCCACCTTGAGCCTGGTGGCGATTTTGGAGCCGTGGTAGGCGGCCTTCGAATCCCGTTCCGTGAGATGTTCCGCGAGCACCTTGGCCTGCTCCCATGCGGGTGCAACCAGACCATAGACCTGCGCCCGATACTGAACGCATTCGCCGACCGCATGAACGTTTGGGTCCGCCGTGCGAAGCTGGCTGTCCACAACGATACCCCGCGCCACCGGCAAGCCGCACCGGACCGCCAGCTCGGTATTGGGCGTCGTGCCGCTGGCAAACACCACCAGGTCGCACGGGAGCTCCGGCCCATCCGCGAACGCCAGGCCGCTCACGCGCTCTTCCCCCAACACCGCGGTGGTCTGCTTTTCGAGATGCACATGCATGCCGAGCTTTTGCATAAGCGATTGGAGAATCGCCCCGGCAGGCGAGTCCAGTTGATGGTTCATCAGGTGCTTAGAACGGTGGATGACGTGCGCCTCGATCCCCAGCGCCTGCAGCGCGTAAGCGCATTCCAGGCCGAGGAGTCCGCCGCCGATTACGGCGGCCCGGCGCCGGCCGCGGGCGTATTCGGCAATGCGCCGGCAATCGTCGAGCGAGCGAAAACCGAAAATACCGGGCTTGCCGCCGCCGTCTTCGCCCTGGAGACCGTGGAGCGGCGGAATGTACGGACGGCTGCCGGTTGCGATGATCAGTTTGTCATACGGTTCCACGGTCCCATCGGCTCCCAGCACGCATTTGGCATGACGCTGAATCCGCAAGGCGCGCACGCCGGCGTTCAGCCTGATTCCGTTATCGGCGTACCAGGCCGGCCGATTCAGCATGACCTCTTCCTCGCTCCGGGTGCCCTCCAGAATGCTAGAGAGCAGGATGCGGTTATAATTCCCGCAGGGTTCATCGCCAAAGATCGAAATCCGGAACAGCTCACTGCCGCCGCGCGCAAGAATCTCTTCGACCGTTCGCGCCCCGGCCATGCCGTTGCCGATCACGACCAGGTTCTGTTTCCTCTTCATGGACTAAACCTCTATCAGGCCGAAATCGACAATCACCGTGCTGTTGAGTCCCTCAGGTGCCCCGATCAGAAGCTCGATCTCGGTGTCGGGCGGGACATCTTCGATCACGAAAAGCTGAATGTTTATGCCCGCTTTGGCGCCCGCCGGGAAATATCGCATGGGCCTCTGATCGCGGGTGAGCAGAATATAGATCAGCTCGGCGTTGGGATTACCGATGCGGCCGTATATGAACTGCGCGCGCCGGTCCGAGGGAACCCTGTAGGTAAGGGGTGGCTCAAAGCGTGCTGGGTTCTCCAGCCCGCGGCCCTCAAATCGAACGATACCCTGCAGGAATCTGGGCGTCTCAACCATGTCTTTCTGCTTCAAAACCACAGTTCGTTAATATAGTCTACAGGACCGCGACCCTGGATAACATCAGAAATTTGCAACGTTTCCTGACGCTCCCATCTCCTAATGGCATGTGCGGCGCGCTCGCGACTTTGGTCCAGGATTCCGGTGCCGGCTAGTAACGGCGAGGTCGCAGGTGGATGGTTCGGGCGGCATGCGGCGAGCAACGCCCTCCAATTCTTTCAATAAATCAACGGATAATTTGGTGGCGAACCTTTGAGATGATCATGCTCAGCGGCGCTCGACCAGGCTTCGCCGGTGTCGCCGTGATCGTCGCGCCCACGCGCAATTCGAGCCAGATCCCGCGCAGGGAGCTTCGCGCCGCTCGTCGCCGGGGCACGTGGGTTCCGCGTGCCGGCGGGATCGAGGCGCCGCGCGGGTCGCGTCCGCCCGAGTTCTGCGCGCCATCGTGGCGCCGTCGCCGATCTTGGGCCCGCTCGCTACGTGCGGCTCGCCGCGGGCGCCCGGCTCTTGGCGCTCTCGGCGCGCGCGCCGCTTCGCCGGCTTGGCCGCGGCCGTCGCGCCCACTCGCACAATTCGAGCCAGACCCGCACCCGGATTCGAGCCGTTTGTCGCGGGCGCGCGCGCCGTCGGGAGCGAGGAGCCGTGCGCGGGCGCGTCCGGTTTCCCGCGTTCGGCGTGCCGCGCGGCTACCGGCGTCGATCACGGGCCGGATCGCGACGCGCGGCTCGCCGCGGGCGCCCGTTGGACGCAGTTGCTCGGGCCGCTACCGCTTCTCGGCGCGTGGCTTCGCCGGCCTCGCCGTGCCCGTCGAGCCCACTCGCGCGATTCGAGCCAGATTCCGCGCGGCGAGTCGAGCGGTTCGTCGCTTCGGCTACGTGGCCGCGAGCGCAGGCGGGATCAAGGAGCCGCGCGCGGGCGCGTCGGGATCCCGAGTCAGCGCGCCGTCGTCGATCTTTGGCTGGGCCGCGCGCGCGGCTCGCCGCGGTCGTCCGTGTAACGCAGTTGCTCGCCGAGCCGCGGCTGCTCCTCGGCGAGCGCGCGGTTTAGCCAGCCTCGCCGCGGCCGTCGCGCCCGCTCGTGCAATTCGCGCCGTTCGTCGCTGCGGGCGCGTGGCGCGGTGCCGACGGGAGCGAGGTACGGAGCGCGGGTCGCGCCCGGCTGGCGCGTTCTGCCGCAGCGCCGTCGTCGTTCTCGGGCCGGACCACGACGTGGGGCGCCCGGGCGCGCAGGCACGGGAACCGACGAGGCCCACGAGGCAGACTTGACACGCGGCTGCTGCTCGGCGAGCGCGGCTTCGTCGGCGGGCGACAGTATCCTCCACGGGCTCGCCGGGGGGCAGGCACCCGGAAACGAACACCCGCTCCAAGGAAAGTGCCGAAAAGGCGGAAAACTAATTTAGCGATCCACACGCGCAGATTACAGGCCGCGCAGTACGGCCATTGGGTCGATGCGGGAAGCCTGTCGAGCCGGGATCTGTCCGGCTAGCAAGGCCACAGTACCGAGAAGCGACATCATCAACGTGAAGACCAGAGGATCGCTGGGCTCCGTCCCGAAAAGCAGGGAGGCTATCCACCTGGAGACGGCGAACGACGCCGCACCTCCGATGGCGACGCCGGTCAGCGTCAGGCGCAGGGTCTGCGCGATCACGCCGAGCTGAACCCGGCCAGCGCTCGCACCCAAAGCCATGCGGATCCCGATCTCCTGCGACTGCCGGCTTACCGAATACGAGATCACTCCGTATATGCCGAGAGAAGCCAGTACTAGGCCGAAAGCCGCGAAAGAGGTGACCAGCACAACCAGGAAGCGCCGCGGCGAGACCGCGTGGTCCACGATGCCCTGTATCGCGCGGAACTGGGTATGGGGTTGCCCCGGATTCAGACCCCGCAACGCGGACATCACTGCCGGCTCCACGCTGGAGATCGGAAGCTGCGTGCGCACTACAAGCTCCGTACCTTCTGGGTCGAACTGCGTGATGGGGATGTACATCTGGACGCTGGCGTGGTCTTCGAGGCTGCTTTCCCGAACATCGGAGACAACGCCCACAACGCGCGCCTCACCGCGTCCCGGTCCGTACGCCAGCCGTCCGATGGGATCTTGCCCGGGCCATTCCCGGTGCGCGGCGGCCTCGTTTACGATGATGGCGTGCTGCGTGTCGGAGCGATCATGCCAGGAGAGATCGCGGCCCCGCCGCAAGCGCATCCCCATGGACTCCAGGTACCCGGGGCTTACCACGTAGACGAAGGCGCCATGCTCAATGTTCTTGTCATTCACGTTTTCCTTGGCGACCAGGCCCCAACTCCGGTTGCGATCCAAGGGCAGCATGTCGGTCATGCCGGCTGCTTCGATACCGGGAATGGCCCGGACTCGTTGCAGGATTTCCTGCAGGATGGGCCCGCGCCGCGCCCGGTCGCCGCCATCGTTTACTTCGATCTGGATGGCGGACACGTGGGCGGGTTCAAATCCGAGATCGACGTCCAGGAGACGCACGAAACTGCGCAAGAGCAGGCCAGCGCCGACAAGCAGCACACACGCCAGGGCCACCTCGGAGACGACCAGCGCGGATCGCAGCCGCTCGTGGCGCCTGCCCTGGCTCATCCCTGCACCGCCATCCTTCAGCGACTCCTGGAAGTTGCCGCCCGAAACTCTAAAGGCAGGCGCGAGGCCGAAGGCTGCGCCGACAGAGATCGCGACCAGGACCGTCCATGCGAGCGCGGTGGCATCCACTCGGACCGTGGAGAGCAGGGGCAGCGCCATCTGATTCTGGCGCGCGAGGTAGAAGGTGATCGCCCAGGCGAGAACCAAGCCGAGCGCCGCGCCGGCGCCCGACAATGCCAGGCTCTCCGTCATCAACTGGCGAACCAGCCGGCCGCGTGCTGCGCCCAGCGCGGTTCGCAACGCGAACTCCTTGCCACGCGACATGGCGCGCGCCAATAGCATGTTCGATACATTGACGCATACGATCAGCAGGATGAGCCCGACCGCACACCAAAGAACATAGAGTGTGCGGCGCAGCTTGCCGCTCACCCGGTCCTGCAAGCCGGAGATCTTGGACTGGTAGTCCGAGAACCAGTCGCGATGGCTGGCCTTGAGCTGCGGGAAGAGGATATCGGCTTCCGCCTGGGACTGCACCGTGGAAACCCCGGGCTTCAGACGGCCGAGGACTGCTACAGTATTTCCCCAAGTGCGCCAGAAGTCCATGTAGGCGGGTACGTAGAAATCCACCTGCATTCCCGGAGAAAAGACGGAGCCGAAATCGAAAGATGCAGGGAGAACGCCGACGACAGTGACGGGTCCAGCGACGTCGGCCGGTGAGGCGTTGATGGTGATTGCCCGGCCCACGATGCTGGGGTCGCCGCCAAACTGGCGCTCCCAGAACTGGTGACTCAGCAGCGCCGTGGCACGGCCGCCTTTGCGGCACTCTTCCGGCGTGAAAAACCGTCCTAATAATGGCGTGACACCAAGCATAGGGAAGAAGTTCCCAGCGACTTGAACGCCCACTATGGGCAGCGGGTCGCCGCGGCCCACGAGTTTGTACTGAATGGAGTTGAAGAAGGTCTGATAGCTCGTTACGTCCTCGAACGATCGGTTGTGGCGCTGGAACTCCTCGAATGCGGAGACCGTGTAGGTCTGGTCCGAGAGTCCGCCCTTGCCCCGGTTGCCGGCAAACCAGACCAGACGGTTCGGCTCGCGGAATGGAAGTGGACGCAGCAGGATGGTGTTGACCACGCTGAAGACAGCAACGTTCGCGCCGATCCCGAGGGCCAGCACGAGAATGACGACACCGGCGAGAGCACGGTCTCGCCGCAGCGTGCGCAGCGTAAAGCGCAAGTCCTGGCACAGAACATCCAGCGCCGGCAGACCACGCGAATCGCGGTGCTCCTCCACAGCCCGCGTGAGGCCGCCAAAGCGAACAAGCGCCTGGCGGCGGGCTTGTTCCGGCCCCATGCCCCGGCGAACATTCTCCTCGATCGCGGCCGCCAGGTGGGATGCGATCTCCGCTCCCAGATCGGTATCGAGTGGGGTGCGGCGAAAAACTGCCAAGCAGCGGTTCCATGCCCGGCGCAAGGAGTCCATCATCTTTCGGCTCCCTCGGATGGAAACGCCAGCATCCGACCCATCAGGTCGTTCAACCGTCGCCAATAGGCCGTGTCTTGAGCCAGCTGTCTGCGGCCCTGGCGGGTGATGGAATAGAACTTGGCCTTGCGGTTGTTATCGGAGACGCCCCACTCTGCGAAGATCCAGCCGCGCTGCTGCAGTCGTACCAGGGAGGCATAGATCGTCCCTTGGTTCAACAGCACCTCCTCGCCGCTCGTCTGTTCGATGCGGCGCGCGATGCCGTAACCATGCAGCGGGCCCAGGCCCGCGAGTGTCTGCAAGACCATCAGGTCCAGCGTTCCTTGAAGGAGTTCGAGTCTGTCTTTGCCCATGTCGCCCCGTACGTGTGGTGTCACCACATGAGCTTGGACGAACCTGCCGGCGCATGGTTAGGGCATTATCGGCTTTCTTCGGTTCCCAACACTGGGAGGATGCCGCATTGGGAGATTCCCCGAAACGCGTATCTCGTAGGGATGCCGCGTTCCGCGCTCGCGGAGCGGCGCTTGCGATTTCCGGCGCTGCGACGGGTCGCTTCTTAGCGAGCGAGCGCCTCCGCCGTCCCTGCTCGCACGATTCGAGCCAGATCCCGCGCGGAGATTAGAGCCGGTCGTCGCCGGGCGCGTGGCCGCGCGTGCTCGTCGAGAGCGAGGAGCGGCGTGCGGGTCGCGTCCAGATGCCGCGTTTTGCGCAGACGGCGCCCGTCGTCGATCTCGGGCCGGAACACTGCGCGCCGAGCCTCGGCTGCTTCTCGGCGAGCCAGCGGCTTCGCCGCCCTCGCCGTAGAGGTCAAGTCGCGCTTCAACTTTCGTTTCGCAGCCGTGCTACAACCGTAAAACAATGAGCGAAATACAGGATCGGACGTTTTCCGCCCGGCTGGACTGCCATTACCTTCTACACACGCCGGACGTTGTGGATGCCCATACCCTGCTTGTCGTCACGCTCCACGGGTTTGGGGCTAGTCCCGGTGCCATGGTGCAACCAACTGCCCGGTTGTTTGAGGGCCAGCCCGTCATCGCATCCCTGCAAGGCCCCAATCAATTCTTCCTCGGTGACGCAACCCGAGACGTTGGCTATGGGATCACCAGCCGGCGACCTGCCGAATCCATCCGTCTGCATCAAGATATGGTAATGCACGTGGCAGAAGAGGCCGGCGCTCATTTCGGCATTCCGCGCGAGCGGCGGCTGCTTGTCGGCTTTTCACAGTCTGTGGCGCTGAATTACCGGTTCGTCGCAAGCTATCCGGATGCGGTCCGCGGGGTTATCGGCATCTGCGGAGGGTTGCCTGGCGACTGGGAGGCCGGTGCCTACCAGCGGGTAACCGCGTCTGTGCTGCACATCGCAAGGAGGGCTGACGAGTACTATCCGCCGAACGGCACCGAGCACTACGCCGAGCGATTGAGACGGCGTGCCCCCGATGTCGAGTTCCACCTGATCGATGGCGGGCACAAGATGCCGTCAAGCAGCAGCGGGATTGTAGTCCCATGGTTGCGCCGAATCCTGAAATAGCGGCTGAAACCCGTTGGCACCGGCTGGCGCATGGACGATTTTCTTGGTACATACTCGGAGATGACCAACGCCACTGTGGTTAGGACAACGCTCCCGATCGGGCGGTGGAGTGATCGCGCCTTTTATATCGGAATGTCGATGGCGGTGATCGCCACGATTCTCCGAGGCTTCGCTCGATCCTATTTTCTGAGGAGCTACTATTTCTCAACACCTTTGGCGCCGATCGCGCAGGTGCATGGCGCAATATTCCTGTCATGGACTTTGCTGTTCCTCGTACAGACGGTGTTGGTGGCGCGACGGCGGACGGATCTCCACCGGCGGCTCGGGGTTGTTGGCGCGGTGCTGGCAGGCGCGTTGGTTGTCGTCGGCACATCGATCGCCATCGTGTCGTTGCGGTACAACCTCGCCCACGGCAATATGGAGGCGCTGTCGTTTTTTGCGATTCCGGTTGGGGACATGGTGGTGTTTCCCATTCTCGTCGCAGCCGCTTTGGCCTGGCGGCGGCAGACGGAGATGCATAAGCGCCTCATGCTCCTCGCGACCATCAGCATATTGGACGCAGCAGTCGCGCGATGGCCGCTCGCGATCATGGCGAACGGGCCGGTGGCGTTCTTCGCGGTGACCGACTTGTACATTGTGGCAGGCGTGGTTTTTGACGTAGCGTCGCGGAGGCGCGTGCATCCCGCCTATCTTTGGGGCGGCCTGCTGATCGTCGGCTCTCAAATCGCGCGGCTGGCGGTGTGGCACACAGCGGGGTGGATTGCGTTTGCGAGAATGCTCGCGGCGTGATAGCGACCGGCTACTCCTGGCCCGAAAAGTGACGGCGCGCTGCGGGCTTCGCCGGCCTCGCCGTGCCCTACGCCCCTCGCGCAATTCGAGCCGTTCATTGCGGGTCGCGCGCGCGAGCGCCGTCGGGATCGAGGAGCCGCGCTCGCGCGCGCGTGCGAGCGGGGGTCGAGGAGGCGCGCGCGGCGCCGTCGTCGATCTCGCTTCCAACTGCCCACGAGCGGCTCGCGGCGGGTCTCCCGACGCCGCCCGTTACTCGAACGCCGGGCGCCCGATTGCGAGGTAGGGGAGCCGAAGAGGCAGCACATCGACACGCGGCCCGAGCGTGATACGGCCGTAGCAGTGGGCACTGTGCCATTTCTGCTCCACCTGCTACTCCACGGGCGCTCGGCGATTACTTCGAGATCGCAGCCTGCTTATTCTTTGCGGCGAGCCTCGCCTGCACGGCGCTCGGGATACCTTGTCCGAACTGGCTCACGGTGCGCACCAGCTTCACCTCGCCTTCAGTCCCATATTCCTTCCCCGGCGTTTCTCTGAAGGCCAGCTCCAGGAACTTCTCGCTGTGCATGGGCCTTCCGTACTCGTCCTTCATCTGCCCGACGATCTTCTTGGTCTTCACATCGACAATATCGGCAGACGAAAGGTAGGCGTACCGCCCATCAAGTCCCATCGTAATCCAGTCGGCGGATGCCGTAGTGGGGAACGTCGACCTATACACCGGCCATTCACCAGTGTTGTCGTAGACCAACACTCCGTAATTGATGTTGTCGACCACCCAGAGCTCGCTCTCGTCCGGAGTCAGGGCGATGCCGTGGCTGGGGCAGCCATGTCCGAAAAACCGCACCCCCGGCTTGTCTCTGTTAGCCCACTTCTCCTTCCACATCTCGGCCGGCGCTTCAATGTGCTTAATCACCTCGCCGGTTTTCACGTCAGCAATCTCGAAACCGAGCAAGTTGTTCAAATTGGCGTAAACCCGCGTCGCGTCATGGTTGATCACTAAAGGGCGCACATGGTCGGAAAAGGTGATGGTTCGGATGGCCTTCATGGAAGGCACATCGCCCACCGTCACGGTGACCCCGTTGGGGGCCATTAACACCGTCTTGCCGTCGGCGCTGAGCGCCATGTTATGCGCATCCGTTGCTGCGGCCTGGATCTTGCCCTTCATCTCTCCGGTCCTGGCGTCGATGACGTACCAGAAGTTCCTCAGATTGGAACCCGCCACAATGGTCAAGCCGTCCGGCGTGATTTCCTGCCGTTCGCAACAGAACCCGTCATAGGTTTTGTCCCACACCTTCTCGTCGGTAGCCAAGTCGAATGCCGTGAGCCTGCCGCGCATGGCTAGATAGATCATGTTTGTTGCGGGACTCGCGGCGATGCCGGCGGCTTCTGCGGGACGTACGGCAGCGGCGATGTTGTAGGTGGGTATCCGCTTCACGAACTCGAAATTCCGGTCGACATCCAGAACGACGATGCCCAGCCCGTTCATTTCGGACGAAAACTGTCCGCCAGCCGAACCACCAGGCAGAGCTACGTAGAGCAGGCGCCGGTCGCGCCTGTTAAATCCCCTCGCCCTAGCCGCCGCGCGCTCCGCCTGGTTAGGGCCATTGTACGGGGGCTCCCCCGGAATGGCACCGTCGTACCTCGGCTGCTGAGCCAATAGATGGAATGTAGAGATCGCTAAGATACACGCGGCCGCTGCCGCGAAGAGTTGGTTACGAGATGCCATTTTATCCCTCCACTACCAAGCTGGAGCTATACCTACGGCTCGCACGGTCATAAACCGGCGTTTCCGTTTTGCCCTCCCGGACAGAGCCAGTATACATCCAACGGTCCTCTGGTGGCAGTTTTTGTTGGACTCTTTCAGCCGACCACCTCCGGGCATCCGCTTATGTCCAATCCCCTCCTATGTTCGGAAAACGAAAACACTTCGATTCTAGCGGCCTGGCCGCGGCGCCTGCGATTTGAGACGCCGAGTCGCGCCTACTTCTCGGCGAGCAAAGCGCTTCACCAGCCTCGCCGTGGCACCCACTCGCGCAATGCGAGCCGTTCGTCGCGAGGGGCGCGAGTGCGTCGCTGGGGTCGCGTGGACCTTCCCTCGGTTGGAGTGGGTGAGGTGCCCGTGGCATCAGAAAGCGCTCGATGCTAACCTGACCGACAATAGAAACCCAACACGATCCCGGAACGCCGAATTCCTTCCGGTAAAGCGCGTAATCCAGGCACGATTGGGGCAACGCGAACGGCGCGGGCTTTCTCTGATTGGGCCGTTGCCCTGGTCCCCACGCGGAGACTTCTTTCAGGACGTAGAAGTCTGACTTGGACGGTTCGATGATTGGCCGGCGACTGCTGCATTATGAATTGTGCAGGCTAACCACAAAGTGCGATGATTACCGCATGCGCTGGCAAGGTGAGTTGGTGACCATCCACGTCGCCACGAAAGCGTCGGCACCTATGGACGCACTCTCCGATTTCGCCAACGTCACGCCGAAGCGCATCCTGATCTACGCCGACGGCCTGGAATTCCATTCGGCCATCCGCCAGCGAATTCATGACACCCGGCAGTCCAACCAGCTTCAGACCGAGGGATGGCAGGTGTTACGATTCCTTGGGCCTCACGTCCAGCGAAACCCAGCCGACTGTGTTACACAACTGCAGAATGCCCTTGGTCTGCGGCAACCATGATGAAATCTCATCAAGCATGGCCAGAATGGGAGGCCCAGGGCTTCTTGACTTGCAGCGCCCAGGGACGAGTCGGCTCCGGTAGCGCGTGCACGGACCCCTTTCAAAACGTTGTCGTTTTGGAGGTAAGAAAAGGCACCATGGAGTTTGATTCGCATTTCGACCGGGCTTGCTCTCCGAAGCTTTTTGGAAGGAGACACCGGCCGTATCGATTGTCACCGGCCATCCTCTGACGCGCACGAACATCTTCGCTCAGATGGCGTTCTGGCTGTCCTCCGGGTGGGCGTCGGACGACATCGAGGTGCCTTTGAACGATCTAGTAGTTCCAACAGGGGTTCCGTTCGTATCTGAATGGAACTAAAGAATCAGTTCCGTAGTTCCGTTGGTTCCGTTCTTGAGACGTTGATGCCCCCCGATTCGCGGCCGCCCGCCAAGGTGACCACTTGTTCTCGCAAACAACGGAACCGGCGGAACTAAATATATAGAATCAATAAGTTATCTGCGGAACTACCCACGGAACTATGGCGGAGCTCATACGGAACTCCTCACTGGCTCACTCTGCGATAGACTTGGTCTCGCTTTTCGATAAGGTTCATATTAGTGGCTTTGCGGAGCATGGATGCGACGGCTTTTCGGTTGGTCGTCTGTGCTGTCCTTATCACGTCGCTGAAGGAAAACCCCTCGAGGTTTTGAATGGCGCGCCAGAAGTCCAGCTCCTTGGGAGTGAAAGCCTCTCGACATCAGAGCCTTCCGCAACCCGGAAACGCAAGGTCTGTCTTCGTCCAGCAGAAGTGTCCTGGGCGCGGTGTTGCGGGCGACCCCCGCAAAGATAATCAGCTCGTCTCCGTCGGCGTTCTCGCGCTCCAAGCCGAAGCAAGCGTCCACGTGGGCGACAAACGCATAATGGCCACTGGCGGACTCCACCCATGCCGATGGATCAACGCGTAGGCTCGCCTGCCTCTCACCCTGTTGCTGTTTGCGCATGTGATGCACGACGATTAACGTAGCAGCACTGGCGACACCTCCGCCTGGTGGAGAAAGCGGAAATCAATCCGTTCACACCCGAACAAGCTGGCGCATTTCTAAAGGCCGCGATGGGGCACAGGCTTGAGGCGCTGTTCACCACGGGATTGGCGGTCGGGCTCCGGTCCGGCGAATGCAGCGCCTTGCGATGGCTGCCGGATGTGAATCTCGAGAAGGGAACGATAACAGTTCACCATACGCTGCAACGGAACAAAAACGAGGGGTTAGTTCTGATGCCGCCGAAGTCCGAGAAGTCGCGACGCACAATCCAACTGCCAGCCTCGTGCGTAGTGGCCTGCAAGCTTACAGCGAACGTCAGCAGCAGGAGAAGCAAACTTGCCGGCTCCCGTTGGGTAGAAACGGGTTTCGTCTTCACCAGCACCATAGGCACACCGATTGATGATCGCAAGATCCTGAAGGAATTCAACGCTCTGGTGGCTGCCGCCAAGCTGCCTAAGCAGCGTTTCCATGACCTCAGGCACGCCTGCATTTCCCTGCTGGGCGCACAGGGCGTTCCACTGAAAGTGATCGCCGAAATTGTGGGGCATTCGGATGTCCGGCTCACCCAAAACGTCTACCAGCACGTCTACCAGGACGCTAAGCAAGACGCGGCGCGCAAGATGGACGCACTACTGACGGCGAAAGCCCCCGAAAACCATGTTGCTACCAGGGTTGCTACCAAACCCGCCCTGGAGGACATCAACTACTCTGTAAGTAATTGATTTTATGGAGCCACCCGCCGGGATCGAACCGGCGACCTGCTGATTACGAATCAGCCGCTCTACCAACTGAGCTAGGGTGGCGACCCTTTTGTTGCAATGAATTACGGGAAACGAGAAAGGCAAGACGTTCGTTTTGTGCCAGATACCCCTTGACCCTGCCCCTGCAGACCGTTTTTGGCTACAGCGCTGGTTCCCATTGCCCTTTCATCTTAACATCGGGACTTGGGGTTGCGCACGTGCTTGGCCAAGGAATGTCGGCCAAGGAAACCAGAAGGGCACTTACGGATGGGGGACGGCCCAGAATTAGGATAAAACTAGGCCAAACTTTTGCGGAACTGCTGCAAGATATTGATAATGCAGGGTTCAAAAAAGCGGCTCTCGCAATACTTTCGCCGAACTGTGAACTCCGCAATTCCTCGTATGGCCCGCGTCAGACGGGCGCTTCGCGCTTGAGGAGATCACCGCCAAACGATTGATAACAAATGATTAACTAGATGAAAGGCTGCCTGCTTGGCCGCGAGACGCGAGCGGCTTCCTCTCCAGGACGTCCCCGCAGCATCCGGACGCTTCGCTTCTGAGGGAAGGCGGGTGCAGGGTGCGGGTACCTGCGTCCGGTGGGCGGGTCACTTCTGATCGTTGCCATTCTTGGCGTGCAGATGCTTATACAGTTTGTCAGCCGCGTCATGCAGGTCCCGTTCATCCACGCGTCACGATCGTTTCGTGCCGCCAACGGAAACGTCGCTTCCAGACTCGCGGCCGCTGCCTTCCGGCGTGCGCGAATCCGAACTCTTCGGGAAGACTCGGGGTCGGCATCGCACATTTGAATGGGGGCGGCAGGCCTGGAGACCGCTGTTTTAGTACCTCGGCCAGATTCTCGCCGGCGTGCTTGCACCCGGTGAAATACAACGCCATGCGTCGCCTTGAGAGACCCACACCAGACCGCTAGTGAACACCCCGTCCGCTCCGGGGAGATAAGTTCCGGATAGCGAGTCATCCGCTCGGGGCTACGCCCGCGTTGAAAGACTTTGGAGCGAGATGCGCACCATGCAGATCCAGTGCTCCGGAAATTGACCAGACACCAGCGAGAACCTGCAGCCGCGCCGGCGCCGCTCACGCGCCGGTAGAATGGTCTGCAGCTTCTGCCGCAGGGCACCGCACGCCTCCGCCGCATACACACCCTCGGCAGCGCATGAAAACGCGCCAAGCCCCACAAATTCTTAGAATGGATTCGAAAGCAAGGTCCGAATCTTCTCCCCATAGGTCCGGCCTGATTGCAGCCGCTCCCCGGAGGCCAGTTCCAGAACGAATTGCCCGTGCGCTAATGTCCACACTTGCCTGATGTGCTGGAGATTGACGATGTAGGAGCGATGGATTCGCATGAAACGCTCGGGATCGAGCGAGGTCTCGATGGTGTTCATCGGCACGTGCAGCAGGTGAGCCGCGTGACTGGCATGCACGCGGACGTAGTTCTGCTCTGCTTCAATCCACTGCACGTCATCGGTCGTCAAGAAGATCGTGCGGTCGCCCGATCGAACGGCAAGACGAGAGAGATACCGCCGCGGGTTGGCAATGGCGTCGAGGACTGTCAGCATTTGGCGCGTGGATTCATCCGTCGGGGCCGCGCGCAGCCGGCTCCTGGCTCGTTCGAACGCGATTCGGAAGCGCTCTTCCGTCACCGGCTTCAGCAGGTAGTCGACTGCGCTGATTTCGAACGCGCGGATCGCGTATTGGTCGTAGGCAGTCACAAAGATCACGGCCGGCATCTTGTCTGCTCCGACTGCCTCGATGACGGCAAAACTGTCCATACGGGGCATCTGGACGTCCAGCAACACGAGATCCGGCTTCTCGACGCGCACCTTCGCCACCGCTTCTCTTCCGTTTCGGGCCTCAATCACGTGGGAATCGCTGCCGAGCATCAACTTGATGCCCTCGCGGGCGAGCGGCTCGTCGTCGACGATCAGTACCCTCAAGCGCATTCCTCGTCCTCCGGCCGCCCCGTGCGGTAGGGCAAGGTCATGGTCACCTGAACCCCTCGGGGAAGCCGGTTCTCCGCCGAGAATGTGGCCTTGGCGCCGTAAAGACGCGTCAGGCGATTCCTGGTATTGGCAAGTCCGATCCCCCTTTCCTCTAAAACGGGAGCGGAACACCCGGGCCCGTCGTCTGTAACGGTCAATGTGAGATGGCCGTCCGCTCTGGATACGCTGACGTGGATGAGGACCGGTTCCTCGCTCTGTCCCAATCCGTGGCGCACCGCGTTCTCCACGATTGGCTGAAGGGCCAAATGCGGGACAAGAGCATCCGAGACCTCCGGCCCAGCGTCGATCCGGACGCACAGCCGATCCTCAAATCGAACCTGCTCGATCGAGAGGTAAATCCGCAGAAAATCGAGCTCGCGCCAAAGCGGGACTTCCTGCGCTTCCACGTCCTCCAGCGTGCGCCGCAGCAGGTCGCTCAGGCGGCTGAGCATCGTTTCCGCTTCTCTTTCCTTCCGCTGGCGAACCAGCACCATGATCGCGCCCAGCGTATTAAACAGAAAGTGGGGATGCATCTGCATCTTCAAAGCGCTCAGTTGCGACGAGGCCAACTGCTCGGCGAGCTGCGACGAGTGGACCTTCAGTTCCATTGCTTCGCGCTCGCGCCGGCGAGCCTCCTGATTCGACCGGAAGAGCGCCTGCAGGCCAACCACTGCCCAGTATCGGATCACGCCTCCATGCAGATCGTATGGCAGAAGGATCCAGAAATCCTTGACGAACGACATTGGATCCATAAAAGCCGGCAATATCCCGATCGCGGTCAGGACCGGCACTTCCAACGCGGTCGACACCAGCGAGAAGGCGACCGAGGCGAAGAGGTGGAGCGCGATGCGGCGCCGCCGATAAGCCCCCTCCACGGGCCAGCGACGACCGAGCCACAGGATAGTAGGGGTGAATGCCGCGCAAATGTACATGGCGGCCATCCAGCCTATGACGACATTCCGCCAGAGGATTGCTTCATTGCGAGAGAGCCGCGTCATGAAGTCTTGCGTGATGTAAAAGAGTCCGGCCGCGGTCCAGGCGAGCCAGTATTTCACCCATCTTCGGATCGTAGGAGGGGACGGCAGCAGCATTCCGATTCCTCCATTCTGGTCCGGATCCGGGCAAAAGGGAAGGAAGGCTTGATCAACCGGGCGATTTCGTTGACGAGCGATCCCGGCGGACGCAGGAACGTAAGAAGACGAGCCACCGCGGACGTTCGTCCCACGGAGGCGCCGCTCCACGGTTTCGGACGGCCGGCTTGTCAAAAATCCGTACCCGCGCCGGGCGGAGGAGGGCACAAATGGAACACTGCGCCGCCACCCGGCGCAATCGAGGAGGAAAAATGGAGAGTCATCGGAAGCCGATCGTGCGGGACGCTGTTGCGTTCGTGGTTCTGTCGGTGATTGCGTTGAGGGTCACGGCGGCGGAGAAGAGCCCGGAGGTTCCGTTCCCGGACGGCTACCGTTCGTGGCAGCATGTCAAGTCTGTCGTCATTGGGCCCGAGCACACGTCGTTCGTGATCGAGGGCGCTCGGATCTTCCACTTCTATGCCAATCGACAGGCAATCGAGGGGTATCGCGCGGGGAAGTTCCCGAGCGGATCCGTAATCGTTCGCGAGACCCTGCGCACGACAGTGGGCGAGGGCGAGTCCAAAGGCGTCCTCAAAGAGGGAGAACGGAGCGCACTGGATGTGATGGTAAAGGACGCGCGGCAATACAAGGAGACGGGAGGGTGGGGATTCGAGACCTTCGACAGCAAATATGTCAGGCTGGCGGAGAAGGACCGGGCTCAGTGTTATGCCTGCCACGCAAAGCAGAAGGATCGCGATCTTGTTTTCAGCTCGCTCCGGGTGGCCGACGCCGGCACTCCATATCCGGAAGGGTATCGGCACTGGACCTTCCTCCATAGTTCGATGGTTCCGGCGACCTTCGATGCGTTTGGGAAGAAGCCCTGCGAAAAGCCGTGTATGGCGGGGGTGTTTCATTTCTATGCGAACGACCAGGCGATGGACGGCCTGCGCACAGGCTCGTATCCGGATGGAGCGATCATTGCCGAAGAGATGCTGGAGTGGATCTCCACTGCCAACGGCGGAGCCAGGGAGGGGCAGCGCCGGGTGGTTGGCGTCATGGTGAAAGACAGCCAACGCTACGGCTCGACGGGAGGCTGGGGATACGGAAGTTTTGAGGAAGGGAGCAGGGCAGATAAGCTGGACCTGAAATCGCGCGAGGCTTGTCATCAGTGCCACATTGCGCGCAAGGATCAGGGGTACGTGTTTACGGAATACCGGGAAAGGTAGGTGCAGCACCGCGTCCCGCCAATAGCAAACTCACGGGTAAGACGCGGCTGTGGTACACATCAGTCATGCGAGCTTGTATTCTGGCGCTTGGATTCGGAGCCATGGCGGCGCACGCTGAAACCGTGTCGAGCCTCTGGCTGCGAGGCTATGCCGTGCTGCCCGAACCGCAACAGGTCGAATTGCGCGAGGGCGATGTAACTTTCGGACCCGCGTGGTCGCTCGATCGCGGCGCCGGCGTGGCGCAGGGAAACGTGGCGGCCGAGACGCTTTCGGATGAACTGCAATCGCGTTTCGGTTTGCGTGCGGCAGCGGCCGGCGGCACGGCTGTGCGCCTCGAAATTCGCGCCGGCAGAGTGTTGCCGCGGCAGGCTCTCGATCCCGACAAACAAGCCATTGCGGACCAGGCCTACCGCCTCGAGATCGGCGACTCCGGTATCGCCATTACGGCGAACGCCGCGGAGGGCCTGTTCTACGGTGTCGAGACGCTGGTGCAACTTCTCCGCCGTCGCTCCGGCGGCGTATACCTGCCTCAATGCCGCATCACGGACTGGCCCGATCTGCACCTGCGGCATATCTACTGGGACGATGCGCATCACCTGGAACGGCTGCCTGAATTGAAGCGCGCCGTGCGTCAGGCGGCGTTTTTCAAGATTAATGGCTTTGTCCTGAAGCTGGAGGGCCATTTCCAGTTCCGCAGCGCGCCCGCGCTGGTGGAGCCCTATGCTCTTTCGCCCGCCGAGTACCAGGAATTGACGGATTACGGGCTCCGCTATCACGTGCAGGTGATTCCGTACCTGGACGGGCCCGCGCATATCGCCTTCATCCTCAAGCATCCCGAATACGCCAAATATCGCTCGTTTCCCGACAGCAACTACGAGCTGTGCGCGACTAATCCGGAAGCCGTGAAGTTCCTCTCGGGCATGTTTCAGGACCTGGCCGACGCCAACCGCGGCGGTAAGTTCGTTTATTTCTCAACCGACGAGCCTTACTACGTGGGAATGGCGGACAATTCCAACTGCCAGGAGAAAGCCGCCGCGGCTAAACTTGGCAGCGTGGGCAAGCTGCTGGCCCGGTTCATCACCCAAATCGCGGAGCCACTGCACGAACAGGGGCGCACGGTTATGTTCTGGGGGGAGTTTCCGCTGGTTGTCTCCGACATCGAATCGCTGCCGCCATATGTTGTCAATGGCGAAGTCTATGGGCCCGATTTTGATCCGCTATTCCGCAAGCGCGGAATACGGCAGATGATCTACACCTCAACGCAGGGTGAAGAGCGCTTCTTTCCCGACTACTTCATCCTGCCCAATTCGCGGCGCCTGCATCCCAGCAGGGCGGAGGCGGGGCGCGTCGCCGATGGGTACTGGAAAATCGCTGCCGATCAGGCGCGCCTGCAAACGGACATTATCGGGGCAGTGGTGGCCGGCTGGGCTGACGCGGGACTGCACCCGGAAACGTTCTGGCTGGGTTACGCGAGCATTATGGCTGCGGGCTGGCGGCCGGGATCGCGCACGGCGCAGGAGTCTTCCGCCGCATTCTATAAGCTGTTCTACGGCGATGGGGCCGTCACCATGAATCGCGTATATCAGTTGATGAGCCAGCAGGCGCAGTTCTGGTCCGATAGTTGGGAGCCTGGTCCCTCGCCGCGTATAGGGCTGTTCGGTAATTCCGATCGCATCTACAATCCGCGCAAGCCGGTTAAGGATCAGACGCTCAAGCTGCCGCCCGCGCCGGGTCCGGGCCTGAAGGCCGCGGGCGCGTCGCGAAAGCCTCCGAAGGGTCAGGAAGTGGATGGCGGCTGGCGGCGGGATAACGCCCGGCGCCTGCAACTGGCGGCTGACGCAATGGCTGATAACGATGAGTTGCTGGGGCTTCTGGAAGAGAATCTGCTAAGCGTGGAGTTCAACCGCCACAACCTGGAAGTGTACATTTCGATCGCTCAGCTCTACCGCCAGAACCTGGAGATGTTGTCGGGCATTGGCCGCATGGACGCGCTGGTTGAGGCCGCGCAAAAGGCGGCTGCGGAGGGTAAGGCCAAGAACGCTCTGGAATCTCTGGACGGCGCGCTTGGAATCGCGGAAAACATTCGGCAGCACCGGAACCTGGCCCTCCGGGACGCGGTGTCCACATGGTACAAGAGTTGGTGGCCGCGCGTCGAAGAAGCCAACGGCCGGCGATTCCTGCATCAACTCGACGACGTGAAGGACCATGTTCCCGACCGCACCGTGGATATGACCTATCTGGTCTATCGCGAGCTGCAGTTGCCGTTCGGCGAGTGGGTGTCGGCCGTCCGCGGCACGCGGAATCAATATGCTGCCGCCAACCATCTTCCCGAAAAAACGGGTGAGTTCGATTGGCGCGACACGGAGACGGTCCGTTGACGAAACGGATCGGCGGAGGCTTACTGGCCGTTGCCTTCGCGATGCGTGCGGAGTTTCATTTTGGGCAGTTTCACTTGGGGTTGAGGATGCGCCACATCGTTCCCGCGAAGATGTTCCTTTGAGCCTCCGCCGGCACAGCGCATTCGTCCAGCATCCGATGATAGCGTTCCAGCGCGCGATCCAACTCCGCCAAATCCCCGTCGAAAACATCGGATCCGAATACGATCTTCTCGAAGGCGCTGGCGCCGCTCTGCGGACTGTGCGGCGTGGCCGCGCTGGACCACCAGAAAATACCGTTGAACGACGGATAGTCGCGTTGCTTCTTGATCAGGGTGGAGCCGGAGAGGTCCCACCAGACGTTGGGATTCCAGCGCGCGATCTCGGCCGCCCAGGCGTAGTCCGGGTTGCCGAGGTGCGCACCGACGATCCGCAGTTTGGGAAACCGCCGCGCGACCAAATCCAGCGTTCCGGCGCGCATCCTGTCGGAACTGACGTCGCTCGGCGTGTCCGGATCGGTCCGATTCACGATGCCCGTATGGAACAGCAGAATCATGCCATATTGCGCGGCGCGTTCGTAGATGGGCCAGTAGCGCCGGTCGTCGTAAGGGTATTGCGGCCCAGTCATCTCGCCCAGACCGCGGAAGCCGGCCTCATGGAAACGGTCCACCAGCGCCAGCGCCTGTGGGTCGTCGAGCCGGATCTCACCAAGCCCAACCAGCCGTCCTGGATGGGCGGCCATCGCCACGGTGACACCTTTCAAATCCCGCGGCGAGGTGATCAGCAGAGTCATGCCGTCCAGCGCATCCATTTTCGCAGTGAGCCGGTCAAGAAACGCCTGCTGCCCGTTGTGATGGACGTGGCAGTCTATCAGCTTCGGGGGCTTGACCTGAGCCTGGAGTAACACACAGCCAAGAAGCAGCGCCAAACTTAGCTTCATAGAGTACCCCCAATTATAAGTGAAAGCGCGCTTGCTGCTTTTCTACCGAGCACAAAATCTAGTTCCTGCGCCCGATGCCGAATGGAAGGGTCTGCCGGCTGGGTTGGCTGCTATGTGGGGCAGCTTGTGCGCCGGGATAAACCGGCATGCAATAAGGAATGAAAGAGTCCGACAGGAAAGGAGGAGCGAATCCATCCTGACCCCGAGTCTTGCGGGGCGTATCGTGAGGTGCGCACCG
>Ga0210402_10001762_pt1 | contig 21990 bp, 23 predicted proteins | sample IncBWC7MmetaG_FD_161055 | JGI IMG/M metagenome (GOLD analysis project Ga0210402, IMG submission 161055) | Forest soil microbial communities from Barre Woods Harvard Forest LTER site, Petersham, Massachusetts, United States - Inc-BW-C-7-M | ecosystem: Environmental > Terrestrial > Soil >... | reverse complement strand
TCCTGCGCAACATGATCACCGGCGCCGCGCAAGCCGACGGCGCGGTGCTGATCATCGACGCGCTGGAGGGCGTGCGTGACCAGACAAGGCGGCACGGCTATCTGTTGCATCTTCTCGGCATCAGGCAGGTCGCAATCGTCGTCAACAAGATGGACCGGGTCGATTTCGCCGCCGCGCGCTTCAATGAGATCAGCGCGGAGATTTCGGCCCATCTGACCGGTCTCGGCGTGACGCCGGCGGCCATCATCCCGATCTCGGCGCGCGATGGCGACGGCGTCGCCGCGCGCACGCCGCGGATATCCTGGTATCACGGCCCGACCGTGGTCGAAGCGCTCGACGCGCTGGAGCCGGCGCGGCCGCTTGCGCAACTGCCGCTGCGGCTGCCGGTGCAGGCGATCTACAAATTCGACGACCGCCGCATCGTCGCGGGCCGCATCGAGTCCGGCCATCTCGCAGCCGGCGACGAGATCGTGATCATGCCCGCCGGCAAGATCGCGAAGATCCGGACGGTGGAGAGCTGGCCGGTCACGCCGGTCAAGGGCAAGCAGGGCGCCGGTCGATCGGTCGGCATCACGCTCGACCGCGAGCTGTTCGTCGAGCGCGGCGACATCATTGCGCATGCGGGCGCAAGCCCACGCGACACAAGCCGGCTGCGCGCCCGGATTTTCTGGCTGCACGACAAGCCGCTCTCGAAGGGCGACCAGATCCTGGTCCGGCTCGGCACGCGGGAAGCCCGCGCCACCGTGGTCGCGATCGAGAAGGCGGTCGATCCCGGCGAGCTTTCAAGCGCCGAGAACAAGGCCATCGCGCGGAATCATGTCGGCGAGATCGACATCTCGCTGGCGCAGCCGATCGCCGCCGACGCCTATGCCGACAATCCGCGCACCGGGCGGCTGGTGATCGAGGTTTCCGGCCGCATCGCCGGCGGCGGGCTCGTGCTGTCGGTCGAAGCCGGCCAGCGCGCGGTGCCCGTCGATATCGTGCCGGTGGAAAGCGCGCTGCGTCCCGACGAGCGCTCGGCGCGCTATCGTCACAACGGCGCGGTGATCTGGCTCACGGGCTTGCCGGGCGCCGGCAAATCGACGCTGGCGCGCGCGCTGGAGCGTCGGCTGTTTTCGCGCGGCGGTTCGCCTATCCTGCTCGACGGTGACACCTTGCGCGCCGGCCTCAATGGCGATCTCGGATTTTCGAGCGTGGATCGCAGCGAGAACATCCGCCGCCTCGCCGAGGTCGCAACCCATCTGGCGCGCAATGGTCACATCGCGATCGTCGCCGCGGTCTCGCCCGGACGCGAGGACCGCGCCGCCGCGCGCCGGATCGCCGACAGCACCTTCCGCGAGATCTATGTCGCAACGCCTGCGGAGGTCTGCGAGAGCCGCGATCCCAAAGGGCACTACGCCAAGGCCCGCGCGGGCGCGCTTAGGGGTTTTACCGGCATCAGCAATGATTACGAGCCGCCGGCGGAGAGCGAACTCACCCTCGACACATCGACCCGGTCGGTCACAGAGGCGGCCGACGAGATCGAGCGCATGCTGGCGCGAACCGGCATTCTCTTCGACGAGCTCGTCGACCTCGCGGCTAATATTTAGCGCAGGGTATTCCTCGTTGCGCGAGATCGCCGGACCAATACATCGCGGCCATCGCGCTGGCGGCTATCAGGCCTCGACGATCGTAATCAACAATGCAACGACGCTTACAGCGAGCGCCACGATCGCTAAAAACGCCCACAGAGGATTTAGATACGAAAAGATATCAATGAGAATTTGAAGAATTAAGACCACCGATCCAAGAATAAGCAACGCGGTCACGATCGGCCACACAATCCACGACACGAGCAGATAGGCAATCCTGTCAATCCATCGCTTAAGGAAACTAGCCATCCCACATCCCCGTGTGGACAATGGCCGCGTGGCTCCGAGCGCGTTCAATCGATTCGAAAACAGACTTCATCGACCAACGATCGTCTACGGCACGCTCATGCACGAGCTGCTGCAGTCGAATACGCCAAAACTCAACATCCGCGCTCCAGACACAAATCTCTGCAAGGATAGCACAAGAATCCTGCTACCCACACACATACCTCAATCGACAAATTTGCGGAATGGCTCCGTCATGACGTTGGCGGAGACGTCGCCGCGACAGTGGCATCGACAATGAAGATATTGCGACAGTGAAGGTCGCTCGCCCGACGGGCGAATCGGTTCGATGTCCTATCGCGAAACGCCTTGCAACACCGTCACGCTGGCGAAAATCGCGTGCGCGTAAAAACGCATTTCGCAAGTCCTTTCAATCCGATTCCCCCTGTCCACTCCCGCCGCGAAAAATATTCCGCTTTCGTTTTTTCCGAAATCGATGTCACCTGCTCGCGTCCCGCGCTCGAAAAGAGGGGCGCTTCGCGATCGTCACGAACGTTGAGCGCGGGATGCGGTGGACGTCGCAACGCGAGGCGCGCGAGCATGATCCGGAAAAGTGCCTAGCGGTTTTCCGACAAGCATGCCCTCGGGCTTGACCCGAGGGATCATGCTCAATCCAAAAGCGCGGAAAGACGACTTGCGATGCGACGGACGGCCAAGCCGTGTGGTCCTGGCATCCCGACGCTGATGCTAAATTCGTGATGATGCTTCGCATCACACGGGTGACGGTGGCCAAAAAGCCCGGTGCACCGAGGAGAGCGCGGAGTAAGCCGTTAAAACCATTGCGCAGGGAAGGCCGGCTGTCCGGCTCGTACCTGTGGTTCCTGCCCCGTGCATTTTATTCGCACGGGGGCCATGGGTGCGGCCAGCACCCGGCCTTCCCTGCGCCCTCCTTGACTCACGAGGGCGGATCGTTCGCAAAGCTCGGGCGCGCCGGTGCCGCGAGGCCGCGCAGGCGCGCCCGCTAGCGTGGTTTTCGCGAGGTGGACCCGCATTCGCCCGATCTCGCCTGTGTTTCACGTGGCCGTTGCCACGGCCGTTCCGCGGGACTGAGCCCTTCTCAGGCCCCCGCCTTTGAGGCTAAAAGGGCTGGGAATGTGGCCCCTTTTTGGTGCGCCCATGCTGCTTTCAGGCTGATAGCAGCATGCAAACGCTGTCCCCTTAGAGAAAGCTCATCATGAAGCGTATCGATGCCCATGGATTGAAGATCGCCCCGGTCCTGTTCGATTTCATCGCCAAGGAAGCGACCCCCAAGACCGGGATCGACCCCGATAAATTCTGGGCCGGGCTTGCCGCGATCATCCGCGACCTGGGGCCGAAAAACCGCGAGCTGTTGGCAGTCCGCGACACATTGCAGGCCAAGATCGACGACTGGCACCGCGCCAACCAGGGCAAGCCGTTCGACATCAATGCCTATACGGCGTTCCTGAAGCAGACCGGCTATCTCCTGCCCGAGCCCGCGACGCAGAAGGTGGAGACCGCCAATGTCGACGAGGAGATCGGCAAGATCTGCGGGCCGCAGCTTGTCGTTCCCCTGACCAACGCACGCTATTCGCTGAACGCAGCGAATGCGCGCTGGGGCTCGCTCTACGACGCGTTCTACGGCACCGATGCGATTCCGCATGATCCGAGCGAGAGCGGCAAGGGCTATAGCAAGGCGCGCGGCGACAAGGTGATCGCCAAGGCCAAGGCGTTTCTGGATTCGGCTGCGCCGCTTGCGACCGCAAGCCACGCCGATGTCACGTCCTACAGCGTCGTCTCCGGCCAGCTCTCGGCGAAACTGCAAAGCGGCAATGCCACCGCGCTGAAGAAGCCCGCGCAGTTCGCGGGCTTCCAGGGCGACGCGGCTGCACCGTCCGCCATCCTGCTCGTCAACAACGGCCTGCATGTGGAGATCAAGATCGACCGCAAGCATCCGATCGGCAAGAACGACCCGGCCGGCGTCGCCGACATCATCATGGAAGCCGCGGTCTCGACCATTCTCGACATGGAGGACAGCGTCGCGGCGGTCGATGCCGAGGACAAGGTGCTGATCTATCGCAACACGCTCGGGCTGATGAACGGCACGCTGTCAGCCGATTTCGAGAAGGGCGGCAAGACCATGACGCGCACGCTCAACGCCGACCGGATCTACAAGACGCCGGACGGCAAGCAGCTGACGCTGCACGGCCGCAGCCTGCTTCTGATGCGCAATGTCGGCCACCACATGTTCACGGACGCGGTGCTCGACGAGAAGGGCGAAGAAATTCCCGAAGGCATTCTGGATGCCGCGGTGGCCGGCCTGCTCGCGATCCACGACGTGAAGGGCAACTCGAAGGTCAAGAACAGCCGCACCGGCTCGGTCTATATCGTCAAGCCGAAGATGCACGGCCCCGACGAGGTGGCGCTGACCTGCGAATTGTTCGACCGGGTCGAGAAGCTGTTGTCGTTGCCGGCCGACACCATGAAGGTCGGCATCATGGACGAGGAGCGGCGCACCACGGTCAATCTCAAGGCCTGCATCCAGCAGGCGCTCAAGCGCATCGTCTTCATCAACACCGGCTTCCTCGACCGCACCGGCGACGAGATTCACACCTCGATGGAAGCCGGCCCCATGATCCGCAAGAACGAGATGAAGGCGCAGCCCTGGATCAAGGCCTATGAGGACTGGAACGTCGATATCGGTTTGATCGACGGCCTGCCCGGCCATGCGCAGATCGGCAAGGGCATGTGGGCCGCGCCCGACAAGATGGCCGACATGCTGGCGCAGAAGATTGCCCATCCGCAGGCCGGCGCCACCACCGCCTGGGTGCCCTCGCCGACCGCGGCGACGCTGCATGCGCTGCATTATCACGAGGTCAACGTGCTGGCGCGGCAGCAGGAGCTGGCCAAGGGTGGGCCGCGCGCGAAGCTCTCCGACATCCTGACGATCCCGGTGTCGCAATCGAACTGGGCGCCGGATGATGTAAAGCAGGAGATCGACAACAACTGCCAGGGCATTCTCGGTTACGTCGTGCGCTGGATCGACCAGGGCGTCGGCTGCTCCAAGGTGCCGGACATTCATGACGTTGGGCTGATGGAAGACCGCGCGACCTTGCGCATCTCAAGCCAGCATCTGGCGAACTGGCTGCACCAGAGCGTCATCACCAGGGATCAGGTGATGGAATCCTTGAAGCGCATGGCGGTCGTGGTCGATGGCCAGAACAAGGGCGATCCCTTGTACAAGCCGATGGCGCCCTCCTTCGACGGCACGGCCTTCAAGGCCGCCTGCGACCTGATCTTCAAGGGGCGGGAACAGCCGAACGGCTATACCGAGTTCATCCTCACCGCGCGGCGCCGCGAGGCGAAAGCGGCGGGATAACATAAGCATGCGGTATCGACGTCACGATGCCGCATGCTGTTCCAGGAACGTCTGAGGGTGCCATCCGTTGACGCGTCATCTCAATTCCAATGGAGGGATGATGATGGATTGGAACCGGATCGAAGGGAACTGGAAGCAGTTCAAGGGCTCGGCCAAGGAAAAATGGGGCAAGCTCACCGACGACGATCTGAACGTGATCGAGGGCCGCCGCGAGCAGCTCGAAGGCAAGCTGCAGCAGCGCTATGGCTTCGCCAAGGACCAGGTCAGGAAAGACGTGGACGACTGGTTCAAGACGTTGAGGTGAAACGGACGGCATCTGTCAGAAAGACACAAAAGCCCCGGCCAAGTGCCGGGGCTTCCTTTGCTTTTCGCTGAATTTAGAACACTGCGATGTATTTCAACAGCGAGATCACCCCGAGGATGATGACGATCACGCGGCAGATCTGCTTGGCGCGGCCATCGATCGGCAACAGGTTGATCAGATAAAGAATAAGGATAACGACAAGGAACGTGACGAGTGCACTGATAAGCATTTGAACCCCTGAAGCCTCAACCGAAGGCATGACGAAAGCGCTGGCGGCCTCCTAACGCGTGGCCGGCGCGATCGGTTCCACCATCTGGAACTTCAAAAGTTCCAGATTTGTCAAACACCTCCGTAGTTCTACGTGATCAGGCTCTCTAACTGTTTACCCTTTGCAGGCGAAATGGCCCGGGGTTGTTCTGGGGGCCAGAATGCTGAATCGCGCGACCGTATCCGCACTGCTCAAAGCGGTGATCCTGGCGACCGCGCTGTGCGTGATCGCAGCCGTTTCGTTGGGCGCGTGGAGCTCCTGGGAGCGCCTTCAGGCGACCGGCCGCATGGCCGGCGTCGCGGAGGGATCGGCAAACCTGTTCAAGGCGATGCATAATCTGCGCACCGACCGGCCCTACACCAGCCGGAACCTGAACGCCGAGCAGCCGATCGACCGCGATGCGGAGAAGTATCTGCGCGATCTCCGCAACGATGAGATGCCGGCGCTTTCGCGCGCGCTGGACCTGCTTCCAGGCATCGACTTCGAGCAGAAGCAGACGCTCCTTCCCGAACTGGATGGGCTGAACAAGCTGCTGACCACGCAGCAGGCGGAATTCTGGGCCGAAGTCGTCAAGCCGAAGGCGCAGCGCAGGCTTGCGCTCGCCAAGGAATATACGGACACGATCCAATCGCTGCTTGCGGTTCTCGACAAGATGTCGGGCGCTCTTGCCAACAGCGTCAATCACCAGGATGCGACGTTCGACCAGTTGCTCGCGGTCAAGCAGATCGCCTGGCTGTTGCGCAATGCGGCGGGCGAGGCATCGGTGACGGTTTCGAACGGACTTGCCAGCGGCAGCCTCACGGCGGAGGCCCATCTCTATTACATCAAATGCGTCGGCCGCATTGATGCGGCCTGGAACGCGCTGCAACTGACGGCGTCGGGAATGCAATTGCCGCCGGCGCTGTCCGCCGCCATCGCCGCGACCAAGTCCGCCTATTTCGAGCCGCAATATACCAAGCTTCGCGACGATCTGGCGGCGGCGCTTGCCGCCGGGCAGAAACCTGACGTGACCGCCAACCAGTGGAGCCCGATCACGGTCGGGCGCATGGGTTCGGCCGTCAAGGTCGCGGAGGCCGCACTCGATGCGGCCAAGGAGCACGCCGCCGAGCTGCATTCCGGATCCGTCCGCTCGCTCTTGCTGCAACTCGGTTTGCTCGCTACGGCCATCGCATTGACGTTCGCGGCCATGCTGACGGTGACCCGCCGCGTCATCAATCCGCTGCACACGATACGGGACGCGATGCTGAAGGTGGCCAGCGGCGATCTCGCCGTCCAGACCGGCTATGTCGAACGGCAAGACGAGATCGCCGATGGCACGGTGCAAGGTCTGGCGACGTCGGCGGGCAAGATCGGCGAGGTGGTCGGGCTGATCAACAGCATCGCCGCGCAGACCAACCTGCTCGCGCTGAACGCCACCATCGAGGCCGCGCGCGCCGGTGACGCGGGACGCGGCTTTGCCGTCGTTGCCTCCGAGGTCAAGTCGCTGGCAAGCCAGACCGCCAAGGCGACCGAGGAGATTTCCGAGCAGATCGCCGACATTCAGAAGGTCGCTGGCGATGCGATCGACGCGATCAAGGGCATCGGCGGCATCATCGGCGAGGTCAATGAAGTCGCGACCGCCATCGCCGCCGCCGTGCAGGAGCAAGGCGCCGCGACCCACGAGATCACGCGCAGCACGCAATTTGCCGCCCAAGGTACCAAGAACGTCTCGGACAATATCAGCGGCGTCAAGACCGACGCCGATGCGGCCGCGGCCGCCGCCGAGAACGTCAAGGACGCTTCGGAGACTCTGGAAACCCAGAGCCAGCATCTCGGCAATCAGGTCACCGAATTCCTGGGCAGGATCCGCGCGGCGTAGAGCAAGGATGGATGGCTACTGACGAATTACCTGCGCGATCGGCCCGCGCCCCGCTCCGGGATGCCAATGCTTCATTCCGATGCCACCACGGGGACGCGCCGGTAGCGCGCCTGAATCGATTCCGAGGCGGGCGAGAAGTTCACCGAGGCGCGCTTGCCCGCGCTGCGGCCTGCCACGACCAGACCATTCGCGCCCGCGACAATGTCGCCCTTGCGCAAGGTCGGATCGTTTTCGATGCCGACCTGCGCAAGCCCGAAATTGTCCTTGCCGTTGCAACTGCATCCCGCGACGATCTCCTTGCGATAGCGGAACGCGTTGGACAGGTCGGAATAAGGCTTGCCGCCCTCGGTCGCGGCATTGTCGATGTTGCTGCCATACACGACCTTTGTCTCGCTCGCCGGGCAAAAGCTGTTGCACGACGCCACCCGGCTTTGATCGTCGGACCCGGAGATCGGGAAATAGCGGCCGTCACAGGTCCGCACGCACCAGGCCTGACCGCCTCCGCCGCCGTAAGACGTCCGCGAACGCGGCACCACCGGCGCAGCTTCGTTTCCGAAGGGCACGACAATCTGCTGTCGCGGCTGCGGCCGGGCGCCGAATCCGCCGAACAGCGTGGAGAAGAAGTCCTGGGCTCGCGCGCCTGGCGGCAGACACGAGGCGCCTGCGAGAAGCGTGACGCCCAAAACCATTTTTGTACAAGATCGCCTGCGCACGGAAACACCAACCTCAATAAATCGTCGAAACGGCAATGTTCATTGCCTGGCGGCCCGAAGGCAGTGTCGTCACCGCCGGACGCGCCGGCATTGGCCGCGCGGCCACCGTGGCCCGCATCTGCAGCGCCACGCTCTTGGACGCGCTCTTGGGCAGCACCACGACCTTGGTGCCGACATCGACGCGGCCGAAGAGATCGGTGACGTCCTCATTGGTGAGACGGATGCAGCCCGAAGACACGAACTTGCCGATCGTCGAAGGATCATTGGTGCCATGAATGCGGTATTCGCTGCCGCCGAGATACATGGCACGCGCGCCGAGCGGATTGCCGGGACCGCCCGCCATGAAGCGCGGCAGATAAGGCTGCCGCGCGATCATCTGTGCCGGCGGATGCCAGTCCGGCCATTCCGCCTTGCGGCTGATCGTCTGCACGCCCGACCAGGTAAAGCCCTCGCGCCCCACGCCGACGCCATAGCGGATCGCGCGGCCGCCGCCGAGCACGTAATAGAGCACAGTATTGCCGGTATCGATGATGATCGTGCCGGGCGCCTCGCGGCTGTCGAGATTGACGATCGCACGGCGCAGGCGTGCCGGCACAGTGCTATCCTGCTCGCTCGGACTTGTCACGTAAGCTTGCGGCACCTGCTCCGGCTCGGCCGTCGCATAACCGAACGACTGCGCGTTGGCGGCGCCGGAGAAAGCCGTCGTCGTCAGCAACGCCGCCAGCAACATCGTGCCGGCAAGAACGCGGGCGCCAACTGCGCGGAGTGACGGACTGCAATCAACGGAAAAGTAATTCAGCATGACCTGCCCCCTATCGGATTTGCATCGCGTCGATGCGTCTTGCCTGCAAACGCAAATGGGGCGCGCGCAGTTCCGCTGCGCGTCAGGCTTCGGCTGCACCGTCAAGAGTCAGCGCGACTTGGCGATGGAACTTCTCGCCGCAGCGCGCGTTGTCCGCGAGTTCGGTTCGCGAGGCGCGCTCCCGTACGGGGGTTTGTTCGGTTTTGCGCGGGGAGAGCTGATGGTGCGCGTGCTTCCGACTGAACGTGTGCTGCCCAGCGCGGAAACAGGCTCTCCGCTGCCCGAAAGCAAAAGCGAGCTGCCGCCTGTCATCCGCCGCGCGGAGCTGGTTGCCTTCGCGCTGATCGCGCTGCTCATCATCTGCATCGTCGCGGTGCTGTGGGCCGCGAAAGCGTTCTTTCTCCCCGTGGTCATGGCGTTCGTGGTCGGCACCATGCTGTCGCCGGCGGCAAGCCTTCTTGAGCGCTACCGGATTCCGCGGTCGGTGGGCGCGGTTCTGATCGTGACCGCGGTCGGCGCCGGTGCCGCCTTCATGGTTGGCCTGATCTCCTCGCCCTTGATGGAATGGAGCACGCGTCTTCCCGAGATCGCCGCCCAGCTGAAGGACAAATTGCATGTGCTCGATCGCCCGCTCGCGCTCTGGCGGGAATTGCAGAGCATGGTTGGCGGCTCGGACACGTTGACGACGTTCCAGATGCCGAAATTCGACTGGATGCAGCCAACCATCGAATTCCTGTCGCCGACTTTCACCGAATTCTTGCTTTTCTTCGCGACCCTGGTGCTGTTCATCGCGAGCTGGAAGGATCTGCGCCGCGCGCTGATCCTGACCTTCGGCGATCACGATGCGCGGCTCAGGATGTTGCGCATCCTCAACGAGATCGAAGTCCATCTCGGCAACTATCTGCTGACGGTCACGCTCATCAATGTCGGCGTCGGGATCGCAACCGGCATCGTCTGCGCCATCACGCATATGCCCAATCCGGCCGGCCTCGGCGCACTGGCGGCGACGCTGAATTTCATTCCGATCATCGGGCCCGTTGCGACGTTCGCGATCCTGGCCGTGGTCGGCATCGTCGCACTCCCCACGCTCGGCGCTGCGGTGATGGCACCGATGGCGTTTGTCGGGATCGCCTTCTTGGAAGGCCATTTCATCACGCCGACCATCATCGGGCGCCGGCTTGCGCTCAATGCGCTCGCCGTTTTCCTCGGACTTGCATTCTGGACCTGGCTGTGGGGCCCGATGGGCGGCTTCCTGTCGTCGCCGCTACTAATCGTCGCACTGATCATCAAGGAGCATCTTCTGCCCGATACATCGCCGCAGCTTCCGCCGGATTGACGAGGTCGAAGACTGGAACTTCCCTCCTGACGGGACGTTTTCAGCCAATGAGAACCGCGTTCGAGGAGCGTTCGATGTCGATGACGAATGGCGAGCCCCAGAGGAAGAACCTGGCCGACGAAGCGACCTATGAACGCCTGCAGAAGGATGTCACAGCCGTGAAGAACGATATCGCAGCCCTGACCGAACAGATCACCGACGCGCTCAACGCTTTTACCGGCGAGGCCAGCAAGCAGGCCCGGCGCGGCTACAAGCAGGCTCGCGCCAATATGGATTCCGCGCTCGACGACGCCTCCTCCCGCGGCGGCGCCATGCTGGATGCGGCGCAGGATGCAGCCTCCTCGATCGAGGAATCGCTGGAAGACGTCATCGCGCAGCGGCCACTGGCAACCGTCGCCCTCGCACTGGGGCTGGGCTTCCTCATCGGCGTGACTTGGCGCAGGTAAGTTGGCGCAGGTGAATTGGCGCAGATCAAGTCTGGCGCAGGTAATGCCAGCGCCGGTCAGACCATCGGCGCGACGCAAGGGGCAGATCGATGTTTCAGCGCATGATCGATGATATCAAGGCCTCGGCCGGCAATGCGATGCGGCAAACTTCGCTTGCCGCCATCGCGGCCTTGGGCTTGTTCATCACGACAGGATTTCTCTGCGCCGCCGGCTTCGTCGTCGTGCTCGACCGATATGGGCTGGTGTGGGCGTGTCTCGCCGGGGCCGGCCTGTTCTTCGTCGTCGCGCTGATTGCCGCCATCAGCTACATGATCGGCAAACGGCAGATCGAGGCGAGGGCGGCGGAACGGACGAAGTCGGCGGCGCACAGCCTGCTCACCGACCCGGCACTGGTCGCGACCAGCCTGCAGATTGTGCGCATCGTCGGCGTCAAACGGCTGCTGCCTATTCTTGCGGTGGGTGGATTGGCACTGGGGCTTCTCGCGAGCCGCAGCAACGCGGGCGATCAGGCGCCGGCGGAATAATCATGCTAAAGAAGTAATCAAAGCGAAAACCTGCCGCTAATACAGGCGGCGCTTGTCAGGTCACGCAGCGGCCGGGCTGCAGCCGCTTGGCGATCTCGGTCAGCACGCTGACCATGGGCTCACAGGCAACCTTCGCCTTGCGCTCCTCGGACTGTATCAGCCGGGGCGCCGACGGCGCGCTCTTCCGTGCCTGCTGCAGACGCGGGATGCGTACCAGCACCGAACTATCGGCGACCCGGTCGACATGAATGGAGATCGTCTGCATCGGCTCCGCCGGTGCAACTGCACCCGCCGCCCGATCGCCCTTGGCGGTTCGGTTGACCACTGCCGCAGGCATGACGCCTTCCGTGGGTATCGCGGCGAAAGCCTTCAATCCGAGGGTAAAGTCCAGATCATGGCCCGAGGCCAGTTGGACTGCGCCAAAGCTCGCCGATACGGCGATGACACCCAAAATCCCGGTACGCGTGTATGACATGACAGGTCCCTCGCCCCATGGCGATCGGTGACTTAACGTTGGTCGCGCGAAGGCGGTTCTGGGACGGGTCGATCACTTAACCGTGTGTAAATTTTTTTTTTGGCAGCCGGAACGACTCTGCGCGCTCTGCGTCATATCTGCAGCCGGTTATTCCCCCCTGCCCCATCGACCGGCGACGTAGGGCGCGACCGTGGTGATGCCGGTCGCGCCTTATTTTTTTCTTTTCTGATACTTAACTAGTCTAGCGCGATGTCCGCTTACGAATTTGCGACATATCAAAAACGCCGGCTCATTCGCTGACTGTCGCGATCGGCATCGACGTACCGACCACACGCGAGGTCGAAATCGGCAGACGTTTTTCGTGTCCTTGCAGCGCTTTCCGGGAACCTCTCGGGCTCTATCGCATCCAACGATCAGACGCCGTCCGAGTCATTGCTACAGAGCAGCAACATCGTCATGGGCCAAGTAACCGGCCAAGTAACCGGCCAAATCACGGGTCAAGGCCAAGCACCGCAGACCACTTCCACTGATGCCAGTGAGGGCGGGCTGGTGAGGCGTGCGCTTGCGCGCGACGAGGCGGCTATCCGCGCCATCATGAAAGCCAACAACCGCAGGCTCTACCGGCTTGCCCGCGGCATTCTGCGCAATGACGCCGAGGCGGAAGACGTGGTGCAGGAGACCTATGTCAGGGCATTCACGCGCCTGGGGGACTTCCGCGGCGAGTCCGGGCTTTCAACCTGGTTGTCACGGATCGCGATCAACGAGGCGCTCGGCCGGCTGCGCCGCCAGCGGGTCGACTTGTCGTCGCTGCCGCAACACAGGCTCGAGGCTGCGATCATCCAATTTCCCCTCGCATCGAGCGACGACCCGGAAAAGTCCATGGCCCAGCGCGAGATTCGGCAGGTGGTCGAGCGCGCGATCGACGAACTGCCAGAGGCGTTCCGCCTTGTCTTCATGACCCGCGTGGTCGAAGGCATGAACGTCGAGGAGACCGCCGATCTTCTCGGGCTGAAGCCCGAAACGGTGAAGACAAGGCTGCATCGCGCCCGCGCCATGCTGCGCGACAATGTCGAGAGGAAGATCGGCCCTGTCGTGATGGAGGCTTTTCCGTTCGCCGGCAGGCGCTGCGATCGATTGACCGAGGCCGTGCTGAAACGGTTGAACGACCTTGCCTCGAACGCGATGGGATTAAACTGATTGACCATCGGGCTCTAGGCTTTTGATCGAGCATGATCTTTTCGGTAGCTAAGGGAAAGCCCAATTTTTTCGGCTCATGCGTAGAGTTTTTCAGGAACCTCGGGCGCTTTTTCTCATCCAACCCCTGTGCAATCAAACAAAACGCCGGCGCAAACCGCGTTCGGCGCCACAGGAGGGTTAGCCATGTTCGTTCGACTGAGCGCGGCAGTGGCCGCGATGAGCCTTTTGGCCAGCGGCGCGCTGGCACAAGGCGCCAAGCTCACCGATCCGCAGATCGCGCATATCGCCTATACCGCCGGCGTCGTCGATATCGCGGCCGCGAAGCAGGCGCTGGGCAAGGCCAGCAACAAGGACGTCAAGGCGTTCGCGGAAGACATGGTCCGCGACCATGAAGCCGTCAACAAGCAGGCGCTCGACCTGGTCAAGAAGCTGAATGTGACGCCCCAGGACAACGACACCAGCAAGACGCTTTCGAAGCAGGCGTCCGACAAGCTCGCCGAGCTTGGCAAGCTGAACGGAGCGGCGTACGACAAGGCCTATGTCGCCAACGAAGTCGCCTACCACAAGGCGGTAAACAGCGCGCTCGCGACGCAACTGATCCCGTCCGCGAGCAGCCCCGAGCTCAAGAGCCTGCTGCAGACCGGCCTGAAGATCTTCCAGGGCCATGAGCAGCATGCCGAACATGTAGAGGCCGAGCTGAAGTAGGGAGCGCGGCCATGTCGCCGGGACACCATCTTGTCATCGCGGTCATCTTGGCGCTTGCGGCGACGGCCATGCCGGCGAAAGCGGCGACCATCCAGATCTCGATGGAGAATTTGGTCATCTCGCCGGCCACCGCCTCTGCCAAGGTCGGCGACACGGTGGAGTGGGTCAACAAAGACGTGCTGGAGCACAGCGCGACGGCGAGGAATGGCGGTTTCGACGTGACCCTGCCGCCGAAGAAGACCGGAACGGTCGTCCTAACCAAGCCGGGCACGGTGGATTATTATTGCCGCTTCCACCCCAACATGAAAGCGGTGCTAACGGTCGCGCCCTGATAAAGCGCGTATCGCCACGGGCGCCCCGATCAGCGCAGCGCGGTCACCTGCGCGCCGTTCAACCGGCTGATCGCGGCGACGATGGCCGCATCCGTATACGGCTTCGGGAGGAAGACGCCGCCATCAGGCAGATCGCCATTCTGCACCATGTGATGGCCGGAGGTCACCATGATCTTGACCGGCGGCCAGCGGTCGCGGACGTAGCGGGCAAGCTTCAGACCGTCCATCGATCCGGGCATCCGGACATCTGTGAAGATCAGATCGACGTCGCGGTTTTGCAGAACGGCGATGGCCTCGTCAGCATTGCCTGCCTCCACAGTCTGGAAGCCTGCCTTCTGGAAGACAGCGGCCGCGCTGATGGCGATCAGAAACTCGTCTTCGACGATGAGGACGGTGGGTCGGCTTGCCATTGTGACTCGTGATGCAGTGACTCGTGATGCGTTTTTGACTCCAACTCAGCCAAACTCGCCAGGGGGCGGAATCGTTCCACCTTCAGCGAATATTCATTTTTCGCACAAGCCTATGGTTTGATTGGAAAAAGCCCGGCGAAGCCGTACAGTTCGAGTTAATGGTTAATCGGAGCTTTCCATGACAGCAGACAGTTTGCGCGGGCGAACCGCATTGGTAACCGGGGGCTCTCGCGGAATTGGCGCGGCCGTTTCGCGGGCGCTGGCCGAAGGGGGCGCGGCGGTTGCCGTCAACTACCGGGAAGGAGCGGACCAAGCCCGCAAGCTCGTGGACGAGCTGCGCAAGCAAGGCGTTCAGGCCATGACCGTTCAGGCCGATGTGTCGCAGGCCGACGCGGTTGCGAGGATGGTCGAGAGCGTGAAATCCGAACTCGGGACTATCGACATTCTCGTCAACAATGCGGGTATCGCAATCACGCGCGCTGTTGACGATCTGACCGAAGCTGATTTCGACCGCACGATCGCGGTCAATCTGAAATCGGTCTTCCTATGCACGCAGGCGGTGCTGCCGCTGATGCGCGGCCGGAAATGGGGACGCATTGTCAACATCTCCTCGGGCGCGGCGCGCGGGGCGGGCGCGATCGGCCCGCACTACAACGCTTCAAAGGCCGGCATGGAGGGACTGACGCGCGGCTACGCGGCGCGGCTCGTCAAGGAAGGCATCACTGTGAATGCGGTTGCGCCGTCCTTGATCGAAACGGACATGATGAAGGGTCAGGACAGTCTCGTCGGCCGGATACCCCTCGGCCGCATGGGAAAGCCGGAAGAGGTCGCGACTGCCGTGATGATGCTGATCGACAATCCCTACATGACGGGCCAGACCGTCGCGATGAGCGGCGGCATGGCGTTCAACTAGAGCGTTTTCGAGCGAAAAACCTGCCGCGCACTGGATGCGGGGTGTTGCCGGTTCGCGTGAAGAAAACGCGTCTAAGGGACTAGAGCCTCCGTTCCGATTCAATCGGAACGGAAACGGCTCTAGTCAACGGGCTGAAGGCTCGTGTCGGCGTTCGACGGCCGTCTCGACTGCGTGGTGAGCATGCGATCTCTGACCAACGCGTCCATGCCATTGCGGTGCAACCAGAGCAGCCCCATGGCAAGCTGCCGCAAATCATTGCGGCCCGCCCCGATCGGCAGCCTCCTTGCACGACGCAAAGCATCTGCAACCTGTTGCTCAATGTGTGATCGCTGGCGTTCCATCTTTGCCCTTCACAATGCTGATGAAGAACGTCCGACTTCGGCAATGCGCGGACCGACACGTAACTGACAGATCGCTAAGCGCCGCCACATTACAGGTGCTTGCCGCAGAGATAATTAAACCGTGAGATACGGACGAGCGCAACTGCCGCGTTGGGCATTCGTCGGAACTCTGTCGGAGCGCTGCGCCGCACACACGCAACTGCGGTATCGGACCATGTTACCCGCCCGATGGTTTCCGCCGCGTTTGAAACAAGAGTTTAAAGACCATGCGCTAACGTTGCGGTACCGGCGCAGGTGGACGCGACGAGGACTGCGCTGAATGAGCGGCCGATGATTTCGCAGCACCTTTCGATCTGCCGCGTTGAGGCGCATCGACGGATTCCAGATAGGACGTCAGAGCCCATGCCGTCTCCGAACCGCTTGAATAGTGCTTTTGCAGGAAGAGATAGAGCGTGAGCCGGAAGCGGTCCTTGGTGAGTCCGCGCGGACTGTGATGACAGGTCGCGCAACTGTCGGCAAAAAGCTTTTGCGCCGATTTGCCCTGGTCGAGGTTCTGGGCATAGGCCGCTCCGCCCGCAAGCAGAGCGATTGCGCCGAGCGCGAGCAGGCAGGGCCACAGTGTCCGCCCCGACCTCATGTCCAACGTGACCCGCATGCCATCCCCCCTCGTCGCAACATGACCGCCCTCGGCATGTCCGAGGATCTTGGTCGAAATCTGTTCATGTCCTTGCCAGGCGCTCGGCATATTCGATGGCCTCGATCATGCTGCGCTCGTTTGCGATGCCTTTGCCTGCAATGTCAAACGCCGTGCCATGGTCGACCGAGGTGCGGATGATCGGCAGGCCGAGCGTGATGTTGACACCGGAAAGCTCCTGCCACTTGCCGGTTGTCGGATCGACCTCGAAGCCGAGCAGCTTGACTGGAATGTGTCCCTGGTCGTGATACATCGCGACGACCGCATCGTATTGGCCTGCGCGCAGCTTGACGAACACAGTGTCCCCCGGAACAGGACCGACGACATCGAGACCCCTCTTGACCATGTCGTCGATGACCGGCTGAGACACCTCGATGTCCTGCCGGCCGAACAAGCCGCCTTCGCCGGCGTGAGGATTCAGCGCGGCTACCGCGATGCGGGGGCGCGCGATGCCGATCCCGAGCAGAGCGTTCTGGGTCAGATCGATGACATGGCGCAGCCGCTCCGGCGTCAGCCGGCTCGGCACATCCTGCAGCGCGACATGCGTGGACACATGGCTGACGCGCATGTTGCCATGGGCCAGCAGCATCACCGAACCGCGCACACCGGTGAGCTCGGCGAGCATCTCGGTGTGGCCGGGATAGTGATACCCGGCCTTGTTCAGCGCCTCCTTGTTCAGCGGCGCGGTGACGATGCCGCCGACCCGTCCGGACAGCGCGAGACGCACGCCCTGCTCGACCGCCTTGTAAGAGAAGCGGCCGCCATCGGCCGACAGTACGCCGGGTTGGATCGACGTGCTCTCGTCATCGGCCTGCAGGAAGCTGAGATTAGGCCAGTCCGGCTCGGCGGCGCCGACCCGGGTCGCCTCAACGCCGGCGGTAAGTTGCGCGTTCGCAAGATCGAACGCGCGACGGCTGCCGATAACCAAGAGCTTGAGGTCCGACGCATCAAGTCGGTCGCGCAGCCGTGCGCAAGCCTTGACGATGATCTCCGGACCGATGCCCGCGGGATCGCCCATCGTGATCGCGAGATGCCGCTTGGACATGACCGTTTCTTCCCTCAAATCAATCCATTTTGGCGGAGCAGCTTCCACCAGAGATCAGGCGGACCAAAAGCACCCGATTTCGAAATCACGTCAACCCCTGCCCACGCGCCGCCCTGAATTGTGGATTTGGGGACACCCGGCTCGAGCCGGCCGACGACTTCAAGCGCCGTGGCGCCGACAGCATCGCATTGCGCTCTGAGTGTCTCGCCGCCCGCGACCAGAAGCGTTCCGGGCGGATCGATCGACTGACCGAGACGCACCACCTCGCGCGCGAAGTGCGCCGCAGCGTCCGCCCGCGAGGCGCCGCCCGGGACATCGAGCTTGATCAAGACGGCACCATCGGCCAGCCGCCGCCTGATCCGGTCGAGGTCGGACCGGACGTCGGCGGTTTGGACCAAGATCTCCTCGCAGGTCGCGAGTTGCGCGGCGGTCGCCGGATGATCCGACCCGAACGCCCCGACAACAGGTCTTTTCAATTCCGCCGATATGCGAACCTCCGTGCCGCGCGCGAGCGCGCCGGCAAGCCCGCCGCTGCCGCACCAGAGGAGCTTTCCCGGATAGCGCCGGCCGATCTGCACGACGCGGTCGATATCCTCATCGGTCTCGGCATCAAATAAACTAATCCCGGGCTGGAGGGCCGCAACGTCAGCAGCCGAGTGCGCAGCGAGCCCCCGCTCGCGAAACTGCCGGGCGATATTGTCGCCGACAGGACGCCAGCATCCATCCGGCGCTCGTGCATAGTGCTGGCCGCCGCGCGTCAGCCTCCCCTGATAGGCAAAAGCCGGCGCGATGATGATGGCGTCCCACAAGCCTGTTCGAAGACAGGCATCGACTTCCGCGACCCACGGCCCGCGCAAGAGACTGTCTATCTTCTTGTAAGCGATGGTTGCACCATCGAGCAAAGGCGCAAGTCCGCGCACAATCGCAAACGCCTCGTCTGCGCCGCATTCGCGTGTTCGGCTGTCGAGCGAAAAGCAATCACGGCCCGCCGGGATCGCGGCAGCCGACCAGACCACGCGGAACGGTCCAAACAGGCCGACGAACTCGGCAGATGTGTCGAGGGCGCCGGTCAAGTCATCGGCGAGGAGTTTGAGGGAAGGCATGCGGCCGACAGACTATGCTGGATTTCGCGCTTTGCCGAGCGAAACGCGCCTGTCTCGAACACCGGCCGTTACCTGACGCGGTTGCGATCGCATCGGGATGCTTTTCATCTCAGTGACGAACGACTAGAGAATGCCGAATTTTCCTAAGTGGCTGCGAGCCAGTGGCCTTGGTCTCGTGATTGGCACGCTGGCGCCTTGCCACGCGCAGGCCGATTCCGTCAGAGAATGGGAAAAGCAAATCTTCGATCGCCTGGCCGGCCAGAGAAGATTCCCGCCTCAAGCGAGGGGCCAGAGCGGTGCCGCGAGAGTCGCTTTCACGATTGACCGTTCGGGCAATCTGATCTCTGAGAAACTCATCCAAAGCACCGGCACCCCTCTGCTTGATGCTGAAGCAATTGCGATGGTCAAACGAGCTCAACCGTTTCCACCGCCGCCTCCAGAAGTTGACGAAGACAAACCGAAATTCGAGTTGCCCGTCGTTTTCGACAGCCCCCCACGGGGCACGGCAATCGATTCCGCGACGTTCAAGGGCGAGGATGACGTGGTGAATGCCAAGATAAGCGGCATCTGCCGCGGCTGTTAGCAAATCCGGCGCGCTTCTGATGAAGCGCACCGGATCAAAACCAAATGCAACGCCTGCCCGTTTTCAGGACGCAGCCGCCTTCGGCGTGCGGTTACGCGAATTGCGCTGGAAGAACAGCGCCTGGCTCGCGACCGCCGACACCATCGCCGGCTGGAACGGCTTTGAGATCAGGAACGCCGGCTCCGGCCGCTCGCCGGTCAGGAAGCGCTCGGGATAGGCGGTGATGAACACGACCGGGACCTCGAAGCTGCGTAACAATTCATTGACGGCATCGAGACCGGAAGAGCCATCGGCGAGTTGGATGTCGGCGAGGATCAGACCAGGCTTCTTGTTCTTGGCGAGCGCCACCGCATCGGAATGCGTGCGCGCGACGCCAATGACATTGTGGCCGAGATTGCGGACCAGGCTTTCCAGGTCCATCGCGATGAACGTCTCATCCTCGATGATCAGCACGTCGGTCGCGATCTCAGCCGCCATCTCGCGGCCGGCCGCATCGGCGAGCCTGCGTGTCTCGCCGACGTCGGTGCCGAGAATGTAGGCCACTTCCTCTTCGGGGAAACCTTCCAGCGACAGCAGCAAGAATGCCTGCCGCGGTAATGGGGTAATATTGGACAGCCGCCGCTCCGGCGGCATCGGCAAGGTTGCGATCTCGCTGTCCTCGTTGAGCGAAACCGAGTTCCAGATCCGGGTGAACAGCCGGAACAGCCCGGCGCGGGGTCCGTGCTGCTCGTCGAGCAGCGATGGGTCCTGCAGCAGGGCCTCAAGCATGGCGCCGACATAGGCGTCGCCGGACGACTGACTTCCCGTCAGCGCGCGGGCATAGCGGCGCAGCAACGGTAAATGTTCAGCAACAAGCTGTGATCGGGACATCCCCACTCCATTGATTTTGAGGGCCGCGCTATTGTTGAGGGGATGGCCCCGGTTCCCCTGCTAGATCTGATTACGCCTGAGCATGAGAAAAGTTCCGAGAGTCTGGGAACTTTTAGCGGGGTTCCGCATTAGCTCTCCTACGAAAGGCCCTAAAAGTGAGAAATTCTTGAAGCTACAGGGACTTAACTCCCGGGGAAACGTGGATCATGTCATGAAGGATGTAAAGTCTCCAGCCAAGAACCCGGCGTCGGGCAAGCAAGGCGGCCTCAATGCCGAGATCCAATCCAGGATCGGTCATCAACTGCGCGCGATGTATGACGACGTCGTGCGGCAAGGAGTACCGGAACGGTTCGCGGAACTCATTCGCAAGCTTGATGTGCCGGCGAACCCTCCCCAAGTGGGAGAGACGGGCGGCGGCACCAATAACGACGGGAGGGACTAATGCCTCTCACGGATGCCCTACGCGACGACATTCTGGCGACGGTTCCGAGCCTGCGTGCGTTCGCGATCTCGCTCAGCGGCAATAGCGACCGTGCCGACGATTTGGTGCAGGAGACGTTGCTGCGGGCGCTTGCCAATATCGACTCGTTCCAGCCCGGCTCGAACTTGCCAGCGTGGATGTTCACGATCCTGCGTAACCTGTTCCGCTCCGATTACCGCAAGCGGCGGCGCGAGGTCGAGGATGCCGAGGGAAATTACGCCAAGACGCTGAAGACCCAGCCGGCACAGGGCGCGCATCTGGAATTCGAGGAGTTCCGCGCCGCGCTCGACAAGCTTCCGCAAGACCAGCGCGAAGCCTTGATCCTGGTCGGCGCCTCCGGCTTCTCCTATGAGGACGCGGCGACGATCTGCGGCTGCGCGGTCGGCACCATCAAGAGCCGCGTCAACCGCGCGCGCTCGAAGCTCGCGGCGCTGCTCTATGTCGATGGCGCCGAGGATTTCGGACCCGATGATACCGTGCGCGCAGTGATCGGCGGCAACGGGTAGCGTTCGGCGGACTATCCATCCACTCATCATTCCGGGGCGCGCATATGCGCCAACCCGGAATGCTTGCGTGATTGTGGCGGTAGATTTCCGAGCCCCGCGCCTTCGGGAGCTTTACCGGACGGGCCGCACCGGCGCCGAGAACTGCTCGGTGCGGTCGCGCTCGTTCATGTCGACGACAGTGACCATCGGCGCGGTCAATTCATAGACATAGCTGATGTCGGTGAAATAACGCTTCGAGGTGCCGCCGAGCGCCTCCGGCGCAACACGGTCGAGCAGGATCAAGCCGAAATCGCTGTCAGGACGCCGCGTCGCCTCGCTGGTGTTGAACTCTTCCCAGCGGAACGTGAAGACTGTGTCTGGCTCTTCTCCGGTCACTTCCCACTTCGCGACAATGTGCGGATGCTTGCCGACCAGCGACAGGCCTTCGTCGGAATGCGAAGCCAGCTCAAAGAACAAAAGCGACAGACTTTGCGCAGCGCGGGCGCTCACGGCGATATCGGGCCCGCTCACCGCGATGCGGTCGGCGTGAGGAATGGCGCGCGACTCGAACAGCCCTCGCAACTTGACGCCCTGCCACTGGCTTTCGCTGAGCAGCGAGACCACGTTCGACATGGCGTGGATGCGGCCGATCAGGAGGTCGCGCGCGACATCGATATCGGACCCGTGGCGCAGCGTGCGGGTCACGATCGACTGGATCACCGCGAGGATGTTCTTGACCCGATGGTTGAGTTCGTCGATGACGGCGGTCAGCCGCCGCTCGAAGCCGATCCGCACCTGGATCTCGCGGCTGAGCCGCAGATTGTTGTAGGCGACATAACCGAACAGGCCGCA
>Ga0210402_10001761_pt1 | contig 22004 bp, 20 predicted proteins | sample IncBWC7MmetaG_FD_161055 | JGI IMG/M metagenome (GOLD analysis project Ga0210402, IMG submission 161055) | Forest soil microbial communities from Barre Woods Harvard Forest LTER site, Petersham, Massachusetts, United States - Inc-BW-C-7-M | ecosystem: Environmental > Terrestrial > Soil >... | reverse complement strand
GCTGCTGCGAGTCGTCGCTGATCAGAGCAGTTGCCCGATCGTATCCTCGACCTCTCCCGCGCTGGCCTTTGCCAAAGATCCTTTGGGGAACGCGAAAACCACGTTCGCCTTGTTATAGGTTGTGGGATCGGTCTTGTTGCAGGTGTCGCACGCGACGATTCCCATCGTCACCGTGTCCTTCTCCACACTGACGTCGATCTTGGTCGGGTATACCTTGTCGCCCTTGGCGAACAATTTCGTCGTCTGCCCTTGCGACTGAGTCTGGGAGAAATGTCCGAGAATCGCCTTTTTTCCCGACACCATCAGTCCGTTGGGCCCGTGCACCGTGCCGCCTTCATATTTGTTCGTAAGAGAGGCTTTGTCCGAATAAGGCACGCCCAGCATGCCGCCCTTCTGCACCGCCAGAAGTGTGCCCTCTTCGATGACGGAATATCCGCTGGTGTCCGATCCCATTTTTACGACCTTATACTGGGCGGCCAGTTGCTCCTGCAACGAAACCGCTTGCCCGGCGGCGCGCACCGATGAAAACATGGTGACCAACGCCACAACGACGATTGCCGGAATCATTCTTTCGAACTTGTACCCCATGACGGGAGTTCTCCTCTCAAGATCTGCCCTGCTCCGGGCATGCTGCGGACAAACGGATTTCGATTAAAGGAACTTACCGGGAGCGTCACCCGCTGGGGTGACGCTCCTCTGGCCATTGCGGAGACTGCCCTGGCGAACCTACTGGGAACCGCCGCCTCCCGATGCTGCTTCTTGTTTGACGTCCGCCTCGGTCTTGTCGGCATCCGCGTCCTGTTCCTCAAGAGTCTTGGAGGCCGTCTTGTCCGGCGGCGGAGGGGGAACGTCGGAAGCCACCGTTTTGGTATCCGGAGCTTTCGGCAAGCCGCCAGTTCCGCTCTTCGCGGCCATGGCCTTCATGCCCTCGTCGATCTGCTCCTGGAAGTGGTTCTGCATTTCCTGCAGGTCGTCGACTGCGACTGCGACCGTTTTGCCGGCGGCGCAATCGGTCTTCTTGCTGCTGGCGACGCTCACATTCACCTTTTGATCGTCATCGGGAGTGTCGGTGAGCCGGGTGATGACATCACCCTGAGTCAAGGCGCATTCCTGACCGTCGGCTACGACAGCGAGGTCGTCCGATACGACAAACGTCCGCCGCGCCGGATCCAGCGCCGGAGGCACTTCGCCGCTCGCCGGTTGACCGCCCGACGCCGACGCCGAACCCGACTTACCGGCGTCAGCCTGTGTGGCCGCAATCTGCGCTTTCACTTCATCTGCAATCGCCTGCTTCACTTCCGGTGAGAGCGCGACTGGGGCGCTCGGCGCCGATCCAGCGCCGCCGTTACTGGCGATTTGATTATCGGATGAATCCGCGTTGCTCGCGCCCTCTGCCGCTGCGTTAGCCTCCGCTTGCGCCGCATAAGCGGCCTGCAGATTCGCCGCAATCAGATAGTCGGTGAGCCAGAACGCCGCCGAAGGATACACCGGATACGGAGCGAAATATCCGCCGTAGTATCCGTACCACGGGGCTCCGCCCCATCCCCATCCGTAGTAAACCGGCGCTGCCCACGGGTTATACGCCCAGCCGTAATACGCCGCGCCGAAGTAATAGGGGTGATAGTAGCCGTAGTAGGGATGTCCGCCCCAGTAGTATCCGCGATAGACGCCCGACCGGTAACCGCCGTGATAATAGTACGTCCGTGAATAATAGGAACGCCCGCCGCGCGTGACATAGGCGCGCTGTACGTAGCCGCCATGCCTTCCGTTGCTAACGACCCTCGCCCCGTTGTGTTCTCTCACAATCGTGCGCCCGCCGTGCAGGTTATGTTCAATATGCATGCCGTTCCGGTTGACCGACCGGATCTGGCCATTCGGCCGGATGTGCGCCGATCCTCCGCCCTTCAGGGAAACGCTGTGCCCCGGGGGAGTGCGATTCATACCCGCGCGGGTCGTAGTCCCGGTGTGGGTTGTGGTGCCGGTGTGGGTCGTCGTGCCTCCGGCGTGCGTCGTCGTGCCCGTGTGGGTCGTGGTGCCGGTGTGCGTGGTCGTACCTCCGGCGCGCGTTGTCGTCCCGGTGTGGGTCGTCGTGCCTGTGTGGGTCGTCGTGCCACCGGCATGCGTCGTCGTGCCCGTGTGCATCGTGTTTCCGGTATGCGTCGTCGTCCCGGCGTTGCGGGTTGTCGTCCCCGTGTGCATAGTTGAACCGGTATGCGTTGTCGCATTGGTGTGACTCGGAGCGGACGGACGACTGGGCGCTGAGGCATGGGCCGGGGCGCTGGCATGGGGCGCCGGCGCACTGGCATGAGGCGCCGGAGCGCTCCGGTGCTGGGCGAGGACGAACCCCGGAACCAGCAGCACAAGCGCGAGCAGAGCATAATTTCGCAGACCTTTTTCGTTCATCATGAAATTCATCACAAACTCCTAAGACTTACAGATTCTCCCGACTGCTATGAGGCAAGTGCGCGCGCCCATAGCGGACGAGGTGGTTCCAATCGACGTTGCGGGGCCCACGTGAGAAGACCGGCAAGGAACTCGGTCCGGCATATGGAAAGTGCCCAGACTGGCCTCCAGCGGCGGAGCAACGTTACCAAAACCCGGCTGGACATTCAATCGTTTTCTGGATTCCAGTTCTTCCTCGCCGGAGCCGGGCTGAGGTAATCTATCTCGTCAACAGGAGGAATACTTTGCGTTATCTCGATCGTTTGCAGCCCCTTGCTCTTCTTATGATGCGCCTGGCGCTGGGCGCAATCATGGTGGTACATGGCTACCACAAAGTTTTCGGAGGCTTGCACCACCATGCCCAGATGGTGGCCGGCCTCGGCATCCCCGCATGGCTGGGGTATGTCTCCTCGTTCACCGAACTTCTTGGCGGAATACTGATTCTCGCAGGACTTTTCACCCGTCCCGCCGCTTTCGCCGTCTGGGTCGACCTGGCGGTAGCCATCTGGAAAGTCCACTTGCACAATGGGCTTATAGGATCGCCCGACCGCCCGGGATACGAATTCGCCCTCGCGGCATCCGCCCTGGCCTTCGCCCTGATCTTTTTCGGAGCCGGCCCCATTGCCATCGACCACGTCCTCAGAGGGGGAGGCAGCGGAATGTCCAAGCGATGAATCCTACCCGCTGGCGGGCGGGGGCGCAGGCGCAACTTGTTGCCACGCCCGGGGTTTGACTCTGCGGCTTCAGCCTTCCCGGACCGCAGTCCGGGTTGGCAAGACCTGGTTGGCAAGACAATGACCGTGGGGGCGCAGCTGGATTGAATTCCCCGGTTATTGAAATTATGATGGAGTGAGTCATCCATATGCTTGCATCCAAGTGGTTTGGCGGCGGCATCTTACCGCTATCGACCTTAAATTACAGGAGGTTCCTCTTGCGAAAGACAGTCCTGCTGGCCGTGATGAGTGGGTTCTTCTTCCTAGCCTGCTTTGCCCAGGCGCAACAAGCTGATGTCATGTTCGGCGGCGGTACCCTCATGTCTTCCGGATCATGCGATCCGGTTGTCGGCGTCTGTCCTGAAAAGGGAGGATTCTATCCCAACATCGGTGCTGACGTTATATTCCACAAACGCATCGGGTTCGCGTTTGAGAGTGCCTGGAAAGGGAGTCAGGGAGCTTACGGCGGACCCGGAGGTCAGCCCTTCCGCCCCATCTTGTTTGCTTTCAACGCCGACTTCCAACCTAAGCTCAGCAAAAAAGTTGGCCTGGATCTTTTGGGTGGCGTCGGTTGGCAAACCACTCGCTTCTATCTGCCCTTTTGCACCAACCAGTTCACCTGCAACAACTACACCAGCAGCAACCACTTTCTCGTGGACGTTGGTGGCGGCCTCCGCTACTACGTCTGGGGACATGTATTTCTCCGCCCAGAGGCGCACTACTATCACATCGTGAACAATACCAATGACTTCACCAACAACAACGTAATTCGCGTCGGGGCCTCCATCGGCTATACCATTGGTCCAGACTAGGCTTTAAGCGGCGGTCGGAGCGTAGGCATAGGGCAGCCAGCTCCGGCCGCCAGTATTCTTCTTACCGGCCAAACCACTCGCAAACGCTTTGCCGGGCGCCACTTATCCAAACGTTTACACTTCAAGAATTGAACGAAACAAAGGGGGCTGTATTTGAGAAAGTTCGTGTTGCTGATGTCCGGGTGTGCGCTCCTGGGGTTTGCCGCTCTCGCTCACGCCCAGCAGATTGACCTCGCCGTTGGAGCTGGCATTCTCGAGTCCAGCAAGAACACTACCGCCTCCCAGGCGTATCTGCCTCCTCCGGAAAAGGGCGGGCTCTATCCCAGCGTCAGCTTCGACCGCATGTTCAAGAATCATTTCGGCTATGGCGCGGAAGCTTTCTTTCGATACAACTACGCGCTTTACAACAACTACCAGCAATACCGACCCGTGGTATACGACTTCAACGCCATGTTCGCGCGCCGCCTGGCAAAACGGACCAACGCCGACCTCATGGCCGGCATCGGCGGCCAGACCGTGGTGTTCTACAACCCATACGGAAACTGTTACTACCCCTCCGGTTGCACGCTGCACCTGAACAGCAACCATTTCCTGCTGCACCTGGGCGGCGGCGTCCAATACCGGCTCTGGCGAAATTTCTTCGTCCGGCCGGAAGCGCATTACTACTACGTCATCCACAACACCAGCGTCTTTCACTCCGATAACGTATTTCGGGTCGGCGCATCCATCGGCTACACCTTCCACATCGACTAACCTCCGCCGAGATCGGCCGGAAACCTCCAGCAAAGAAAAAAGGCAGCGTCCCAGGACGCTGCCTTTCCATCCGATCGCTACGTCTTTAGTGCATCGACATGCAGATTTCGGCTTCGTGGATCGCCTGGTTCAAATGTTCAATCGCCTTTACCCGGTGGCCGTCGAAATCATGATCCGCCGTTTCCAGGTGATGCTTGGCATTCCGCATGGCTTCGAGTGCTTCGTCAATGTGCGGATGCCGTTCGGGCACCGGGGCAACGGCCGGCGCCGCTGGCGCTGCCGCCACTGCGGGCGCTGGGGTGGCCGGAGCTTTTGGTCCGGCTGCCGCCGCTGGGAAGGCGAGAGTGAAGAGAAGTGTTGCCATGATGAGCAGAGTCAAGAACCCGATCTTTTTCATGTGTTCCTCCTCGTCCGACTTCCGGCTCGGACGCAACCGGTTTGGTGCAACAGTAATCTAACGATGACTGCCACGGACATTGCCCCTCCCGCCCGAAACGCCCGCGACACCCGCACAGTATAGTCGCTCGCGCAAGCCCCGCCGGTGTGCAAGTTGTGCAAAAGGTTACTGGAAAGATGCCCGCTCAGTTCTTGCGCCGGCTTCGCCGCCACCAGTAAGCCACCGCCAGCAGCACCAGAATCGCGGCGACCAGGTCGAAGCGTCGTATGTACCGCTCCAACCGGCCCCAATGCTGGCCGAACAGATAGCCCGCGCTGGAAATCATCGTTACCCACAATGCGGCCCCCAAGAAATTGAAGATCGTGAACTTCCGCCATGGCATCCGCAACACACCGGCCAGCGGCCCCGCGATGATCCGCATGCCGAATACGAAACGCGCGACGAGAATTGTTGCCGCTCCGTAGCGCGCGAGCAGTTGTTCCCCGCGCGCCACCGTTGTGTCCTGAATTCTGAAAAACGCCTGGTAGCGCGCCAGCAGTGGACGACCGCCGTAGTAGCCCAGAGCAAACCCAATGTTGTCGCCGGCCGTGGCTGCAATCGTCGCCACAACTATGATCCAGGGAAGCCGCAGATCGTGTTCGGAATAGGCCAGAAAACTTGCCAGCAGCAGAACTGTTTCCCCCGGCACCGGCACGCCGGCATTCTCCAGCAACAGGGCGGCAGCCACCGCCCAGTACCCATACTGCACCACCGCATTCCGCAAGAAGTCGAGAATGGAGTGGGTCATGATCTCAGTTTTGAAGTAAGGTAGCGCCGGCGTCCCGCTGGCTGTCGCGGGAGCCTCCCTGAGCTTGCCGAAGGGGCGTCTCGCCCGCGCACTCAAATTTTCATCGCGTTAGGAACTCGATCAATGCCCGATTGAACTGCTCCGGACACTCTTCATAAGGCAAGTGCCCGACGCCCGGAAAAACTACGGTCTGCACATTCGCAAAATGCCGCGCCAGCGGCGCCATCGACGAAACGTACACTGCCGGATCCTTGTCTCCCCACATCAGCAGCGTCGGAACCGACGCCAGCTTCGGCAACAGCGCTTCCAGTTCTTTCAGATCCGCAGTCCAGGTGCGGACAATACTCAATGCATGCTCGAACAATCCCGGGATCGCCAGCGGCGCCATGTAGCCTTCGAGAGTTCCGGGAGGAATGTTGTCGGGGTCACCGTACATGCGCCGGTGCCAGTATGGATACATCATTTTCGTGCGCCCAATCAACGAACGAAAGGTCGCAGCCCCCAAGCGCGTGCCAAAAAAGGGCGCCAGCCACTTCCCATGCCGCGAATACGGATTCACCGGAGCCACCAGCACCAGCCGCCGCACCCGGGGCCTGGAGCCGCCGGCACGCAGGCACTCCGCAGCCGCAGCCATAGCGACGGGCCCGCCTCGCGATGTGCCAAGCAGGTCGAACGAGCTGAGATCTGGGTTATCGAAAGCAAGCTTCTCCGCAAACCTCAGCACGCGCAAAGCCGTCCCTCGCATGGAGTGGTCGAGCCCGCGGGGGCGATCGGAGAATCCCGCGCCGAGCAAATCGGGCGCGTACACGGTCGCGTAGGGCGCCAGGGCCGGCATGGTATATCGCCAGGAGAACGAATATCCCAGCAACCCGTGCAGCAGGATTAGCGGCGGCCCGGAACCGGCCCGCAGATAGCGCATGCGGGCGCCGTCGAAATCCATCCAGCACTCTTCCACGCCCTCGCTCAGCGTCGTAGCCGCCCCGGCCGCAATCTCCTGAGTCTCATGCACAAGAATCTTTCCGTCCGGACAACTCTTTCCTCACCACTGGATTCTACTTAAGTGAAACAACGCCTCTGTCGCTTCACTTGGGGAGCTTCGGCTCCCCGTTTTTTTTGTGCGGGCTTCCGGCTTGCGGCTCTCGGCTTCCGCAACGACGACGCCTTAGGCCGCCGCTTTCGTTTTCTTGCCCAACAACTTCTTCAACACGCGAATCCCTTTATCGATGTGCTTCTCTTCCATCAAGTAGGGAGGCAGGAATCGCACCACCGTATCCTGCGTGCTGTTGAATAGCACGCCCTCGGCCAACGCCGCATCCACAATCGGACGCGCCGGAATCTCCAACTGAATTCCCTGAATGAACCCGCGGCCGCGTACGCCAATCGCCGCATTGCGCTTCGATACCAGTTCCTTCAACTTCTCCTGCAGGTACGCGCCGACTTTGTTCACGTTCTCCAGGAGTTTCTCTTCCTCCACAATCGCCAGAAATTCGAGCGCGATGCGGCAGGCCAGCGGACCTCCGCCAAACGTCGTGCCATGCTGCCCCGGCGAAATCGCGGTCGCGAATTCTTCCTTGGCGATGAACGCTCCCAGCGGCAGCCCGGCGGCAATCGGCTTGGCGATCGCCACAATGTCCGGCGTGACTCCGAAACTTTGAAACGCGAAGATGGTCCCCGTGCGTCCCAGGCCGCACTGAATCTCGTCGAAGATCAGCGCTACTTTGTGACTATCCGCCAGCGCACGGCACTCGCGCAAGAATTCCACCGAACACTCGTAGATTCCGCCTTCGCCGAAAATCGGCTCCAGCACAATCGCGCAGGTATTGTCATTGACCGCGGCGCGCAGCCCCTCGAGATCGTTCTGCTTCACAAACGTCACATCTTCCAGCAGCGGTTCGAATCCCTTGCGATGTTTGTCCTGCCCGGTGAGAGACAAGGCACCGAATGTGCGTCCGTGATACGACCCTTCCAGCGCCACCAGCCGGCTCTTCGCCTCGCCACCGGCGCGATGTCCCGCCAGCCGCGCCAGTTTGATCGAACCTTCGATGGCCTCGGTCCCGCTATTGGAGAAAAACGCCCGCGACAATCCCGAGAGCGCGCACAACTTCTCCGCCAGCGGCCCTTGATATTCGTGGTAGTAGAGATTGGAAACATGCACCAGCTTCGCCGCCTGCTCCCGAATCGCCTTTACGATCCGGGGATGGGCGTGCCCCAGCGCATTCACGCCGAGGCCGGAAACAAAATCCAAATACTTCTTGTCGTCGATGTCCCAGAGAAACACTCCCTTGCCCCGGGTGAGCACAATGGGATAACGGTTATAAGTCTGCAGCAAAAATTGCCGCTCACGTTCAGCGATTTGTTCGAAGGTATTCATAGGAAGACTCAATTTTACCGGAAAGGCGCGGCTCGAAGTGGATCAGTGGATCTTTGCGCTTGTAAACAGACCGATAAGAACGCTACGCTGCGAACGTATCCGCATGCTAGAAACTGCGAACCCTCCAGGAGAGAACTTTGTTCTGCCGACGATGGTTCTTGATCGCGATCGCCCTTGCAGCCTTTCCGCACGTCTGCCAAGCGCTCGTTCTCGCGCAGCAGAACCCGGGTTCCGCCGGGGAGGCCCAAGTTCCGCAATCGCCTGCCAAGCCCGACGTGATTGAGATCCCCGTCCAACGCACGGAAGATCGAGTAGCGCCGAGCACTTCGAGCTTTCCCGAAGTAAGGATTCCAAACTTCGCTACATGCTCGATCGCCGAACTCCAGCAGATGGTCCGGGAGTTAGAGCACCTCAACGCCGACCAGGACCAGTCGAAATTAGCTGCACTTCTCGACAAAATTGGAGCCCGGACAGTCGAAATTGCCGGCAAAACGCCGAACCTGATCTCGCATGAGGCCGTCGTCTCCGAACAGGGGCGCGTCAAAACGCGACAGAATTTCTCTTATCTGGTTCTGCAACACTCGCTCGGCTCCAAAGGCACCGTCCTCGACGAGTTTCGCGTCGATCTCAAGAGCGGCGAAAAGTTTCAAACCGAGGAAATCGAGGAGGCCGCGGTATCGAACGCGCGCGGCTCTTCCTCTCCTTCTCTGGATTTGCTATCCCGCCACGATTCATTGCCGGGGGCTGAATCATCCCCGATGTCGCAAGGCTTCGGCAACGACTGGCTTCATTTCTATCCTTCCAATCGGTCGGAGTCGACGTTTCGCTATCTCGGAGAGCAGAAGATGAATGGCCATCGGACGCTGGTGGTGGCCTTTGCGCAAAAACCTGGAGCGGTTCGACTGCCCGGCATAGTTGCCTTCGAGCACAAGACTTTTCCAATTTACATGCAGGGAGTAGCGTGGATAGATCCATCCGACTTCAAGATCGTCCGACTGCGAACCGATATTCTTTCGCCTCCGGCGGGAGTGCCTCTTCGCCAATTGACGGCGGACATTCAGTTCACGGAAATTCGCATTGCAGAGATGGCTACGCCTTTGTGGCTACCCCGACAGGTAGTGGTTACTACGAGTGTAGGTGGAGTGACTCTCCGCGAGACCCACGTGTACTCGAACTACCGCCTATTTCGGGCACACTCGAAACTCCTGTTGAATCCGTGATTCTTTCCGGCGTCTCGGTGTTCTACTCATACCGCAGCGCGGTCATGGGATCGACCTTGACCGCACGGCGCGCGGGCGCGGAGCAGGCAATTGCCGCGACCACGCCTAACAGCACCGTCACCAGAAGCAGCACCAGCGGGTCGCGGGAACTGCCCTCCGCCCACTTGGCCAAGACCTTGTTCAGCGCCAGCGTCAGCACGATGCCCGCCGCGATTCCGCCCCCCACGCTCGCGGCCGTGGATGCGAAGACAATTCGCAACACGTGCATGCGCTGCGCGCCCAGCGCCATACGAATGCCAAACTCGTTGGTCCGCTGCGCCACCGAGTAAGAGACGACGCTGTAGAGTCCCACCGCCGCCAGAGCCAGCGCCAGCACGGCGAATGCGCCGAAGAGCCACGCCACCAGTTGTTCCTGCTGGTATTCCTGCTGGCCCGTGATCCAGTGGTCGAGATCCTCGACGCTGCCGCTGATCTGTTGCTCCGGGTCGATGGAGTTCACCTGCAATCCTACCGCGTGCAGCAACGTGAGCGGCTTTACTTCGGACCGCACCAGGATTTGCGTCCATACCCGCATCGACAGCGTGTAGGGCACGAAAGCTTCGGGCAGAATCGGATTTCTCAAGCCATCGTCGCGCTTGTCGGCAATGACGCCGACAATCTGTAGCCAGGTATCCGCACCCGACGACGTCGTGACATACGGGGGCGCGTCCTTGATATCCGGCACTCTCAGAGAGTGCTGTAACGCATCACCATTCGGGAAGTAAAGCCGCGCCATCGTCTCGTTGATGACGGCCACGTGCGCGGAGTTGTGATTTTCCGTTTCATCCCAGATTCTTCCCTGCGCCAGCGGAATTCGCAGGATCGGAAAATATCCTGGGCTCACAAAGTTCACGCGGATCTTCAGCCCGTCGCGCTGTGGCCGGCCCAGAATCTCGACGCCAGTCTGCCATCCATTGGAAGGAGGAGTGGCGTTGCTTGAGATCGCGGCCATGGTCACGCCGGGAACGGTGGCCGCTCGATTCCGCAGTTGCTCGAAGTACGCCTTGCGCGCCTCAAAGTTGGGATAAGCGCCATCATGCACTGGAATTCCCACCGACATCACATTGTGCGGGTCATAGCCCAAGGGCGTGTGGATGAGACGCAGAAATCCCTCCATCGCCGCGCCCGCTCCCGCCAGCATCACCAGTGTGAGCGAGACCTGCACCGCAGTCAGAACGGCGTGCGTCGTGCGCCCACGCACCCCGCTCGCGATCTTGCGCGTACTCGACTGCATCACCTGGCTCACTTCCGGCCGCGAAAGCTGCAGCGCAGGCCACAAGCCAAACAGAATCCCGGTCAACAGGGCGACCGCCACGCTGAAGGCCAGCACCGGCAAATTAATCTGGATCGACGCCTCATGTGGAAACGAATATTTCGGGAGCAATTCGATAATGAGCGCGAGTGCCCGGTACGCCAGCAGTACGCCCAGCGCGGCTCCGGTCAGGGAAAGCAGCAACGACTCGGTCAGTAACTGCCGGATGATCCGCCCCCGGCTCGCGCCAATCGCAGTGCGCACCGCGAATTCATGCTGCCGCGACGTACCCCGCGCCAGCAGCAGGATCGACACGTTGCCGCACCCGATCGCCAGCAACAGCGCCACCGCGCTAAACAGCAGATACAACGTCCCCCCCAAGTCGTGAACAAACTGCTCGTTCAAACCAACTACGCCGAAGCGGAAATGATCCGAAGGAAAATGTTTGGGCGTCTCCTTGGCAAACTGCTCGATTAACGGCTGCAAAGCGGCGACCGCTCCCTCATGGGTGACGCCACTCTTCAAGCGAACGCCCACGTAGTAGGCCTTGACCGGATCCTGCGTAACTTTCAAGGGGAGGTAGACATCGCCGTCTCCCCAGGTAAAGCGCGGAGCGGCCACGCCCACGATGGTGTAGTTCTTGCGCACCAGTTGCAGGTTCTGGCCCAGCACCGCAGGGTCTCCGTTGAAATGCCGTTGCCAGAATTTGTAGCTCAGGACCGCGACCGGTTGCGGCTCCTGGTCATCGATCGCGTCCGACGGAATCAATCCGCGGCCCAGCGCCGGGGGAACGCCCATGAAAGAAAAACCATTCGAGGTCAGGTAGACGCCTTGCACATCTTCCGGCAGATCGCGCCCGGTGACAGTGAGATTCCAATCGTCCTCCATAAAGGCATCTTCGACCACCGGGGACTTGCGAATCTGCTGCCACTGGGAACCCGTAAGCCCGAACCCGCGCGGCTGCTGCGAATCGTCGAGCAACCGCATGTGGATCATGCGGTCGGAGTTGGCGTACGGATAGGGATTCATCAGGATCGCATAGACCACGCTGAAAACCGCAGTAGTCGCGCCAATGCCCAGCGCCAGCGAGAGCACCGCCGTCAAGCTGAAGCCCGGACTCTTGAACAGTTGGCGAAGGCAGAAGCGGAAATCCTGAAACAAGGTCTGCATAGACGTATCCCTCAGACGGATGGACGGAACAACCGCACGTCGGTCACCAACTTCGAACCTGGGTTAGGCGCTTAATTTTCAGGGAGCAACAGTTTGTGGAGAGTTTGTTGTGTCCGGTTCTGTCGTGTCGTGTCCACGAGCGGACAGGAGTTTGCAGCGCACGTTGTGCGATCCAGAGCTTGCCGACCGAATTGCATCTTTGACCTGCGCCTTCCCTGCCAGTACTATTGGACGCCCTGTCAGGACCGGCAGCAGGGTCCAAACTTCAGCTCTTCACGGAGATTTCGCGGATGAGAATGGTTACCGCCGCAACGCTCACCATCCTGGGTACAGCAATCTGGCTCACTCCGTCGCGCGCGCAATCCAAAGACGACGCCGCTGCCAAGCACGATTCCGCGGCGCACGAAGTCTTCAAGCCGGAGCAGCAGGCGAGCAAGGGATCGGTCACCGTCTCGGGAAAAGCGATTGCCTACGACGCGTTCGCCGGCACCATTGTCGTGCATCCCAAGGGCTGGGATGACGTCCCTCCCAGCGACGACAAGAGCGCCGACAAGGACGATGCAAATCCGACCGCCGCAGCCAGCATGTTCTATGTTGCGTATTTCAAGTCTGGCGACTCGCCCGCGCCGCGTCCCCTTACCTTCTTTTATAACGGTGGCCCCGGCTCTTCGACCGTCTGGCTGCACATGGGAGCGTTTGGCCCCAGACGCGTGGTCACCGCCGATGACTCGCACACTCCGGCCGCACCTTATCCCATCGTCAACAACGACTATAGCCTGCTCGATGCGACCGACCTGGTTTTCATCGACGCGCCTGGAACCGGCTTCAGCCGCATCGCCGGTAAGGATCGGGAGAAGTCGTTTTATGGCGTCGATGCCGATGCCGAAGCCTTCGCCGATTTCATTTCGCAATTCCTGGCGAAATATGGACGCTGGAATTCGCCGAAATATCTCTTCGGCGAAAGCTACGGCACCACGCGCTCCGGCGCGCTGATCAATCTTCTGGAAACGTCCCGCAATATCGATTTCAACGGGGTGATTCTGCTCTCCCAGTGCCTGAGTTACGACGTTTACTCGGACTCGCCGCAGCTCAATCCCGGCAACGATCTCTCCTATCAACTGGCCCTGCCCACCTACGCCGCCTCGGCCTGGTACCACCACAAGTTGCCCGATGCGCCTAAAGATCTGGCTACGCTGCTTCAGGAAGTCGAGCATTTTGCGATGACCGAGTACGGAGTTGCGCTCGGCGCCGGATCCACGCTGCCTCCCGACCAGCGCCAGGCCATCGTGGCAAAGCTTCATCGCTACACCGGTTTGCCGGTCGACTACATCGAGAAATCCGACCTGCGCGTGAATGGGGGACAATTCGAAAAAACCCTCAAGGCCGACGGCGACATCACCACGGGCCGGCTCGACACCCGCTTCTCTGGACCGACCCTCGACCCGCTCAGCAAAGAAGCGGAATACGATCCCCAGTCGGCGGCCATCGCCTCGGCCTACGTCTCGGCGTTCAATGACTATGTGCGGAAGGATTTAAAGTTTGGCGAGAACCGGCAATACAAACCGGAAATCGATATCGAGAAGAATTGGAATTTCCTGCACCAGCCGCCGGGCTCACCGATCCCGTTGCCGCAGGCCGTGAATGTCATGGTCGATCTCGCGGCCGCCATGAAATACAACCCGAACTTGAAAGTCCTGCTCAACGCGGGCTACTTCGATCTGGCCACGCCCTTCTTTGAGGGCGTGTACGAAATGCAGCATCTCCAGATTCCCGCCGGGCTACAGAAGAACATTGAATTCAAGTTCTACGAATCCGGACACATGGTCTACGCCCACGAGGCCTCGCTTAAGGATCTTCACGCCAACGTGGCGGCTTTCATCCTCAGCACGGGGAGTGCGAAGGCAAAGTAGGAATCTGGTTCGTCTGCGGTTCTTCATCTTTAATACAGCATCTTTAATACAGCGGAGGCTGACCCTCGGGCCGCGTCTTCCACCGCCGGTGCACCCACAGCCATTGATCGGGATATTTCCGTACGTAGTCCTCAATCACTTTGGTGAACTTCTGCGTGTTGGCCACCAGGTCGGCATCCAGATCGCCGGTGCGCACCAGTTCCACTGCTGGATCGAAGCGCAGCCGGTACTTCCCCAACTTCGGATCCCAGATCGTGAACCCCGGCACCACTGCCGCGTCCGTGCGCAGCGCAATGCGCGCCAGTCCACTCGCCGTACACGCGGGGATGCCGAAAAAATCCACGAACACTCCCTGCGGCGGAGTCATATTCGTATCCATCAATATTCCAACCGTCTCGCCCGCCTTCATCGCCGCCAGCAACCCGCGCACGAAATCGTCCTTGGCCACCGTCCGGTTCCCATGCATGGTGCGATACTGCTGCAGCAACCGGTCCAGATAAGGATTGTCCATGGGCCGCATTACCACGTGCAGCCAGTGACCGTGCAGGGAGTGAGCGAAGGCGGAAAGCTCCCATCCTCCGAAGTGCGCCGTTAAGAACAGCACTCCCTTGCCGCGAGCGAACGCCTGTTCATAGTTTTCCAGGCCGTCGTACACCACGACTTCGTCGACATTCTCGGCCGTATAGCGGGGAAACTGGCAAAGCTCGGCGAGTTGCCGTCCCAGTGAGGTGAAAACGCCGCGCAGAATCTGCGTTCGCTCAGGCGCACTTTTTTCGGGAAGCGCCATCGCCAGATTGCGCTGGCCCACCTGGCGCAGGCGGAAGTGCAACAAATAAACCACCTGGGCAAGACCAATGGCGAAGCCGCGCGAGAGGGAGCGCGGCAGAATACCCATGATCTTGATGAACGGCCAGGCGACCGCGTATTCGATTTTCCGCCGCATCAGGGAAGCGTGACCGTATCACCCAGCAAAATTGCTTGTCAATCTCCCGATTGCAGCCATATGGAGACTGCCGCTTTAGCCTGCGCTGAGCGAAGTCGACGGTGCTGTCTGCTCGAGCGCAGCCCGACCACTCCCGCTACCCACCCAGCAGTTCCGACTCGTGCTTCTCAAACACAGCCCGCAGCGCCTCCGGAGACCGCTCCTTCATCGCATGAATGTGCTGAATCAGCGAATAGGTGTTTGAGGTCATGACCAGCAGGTAACGGACCAGACCCGGCCCCGGATTCCAATACGTGTGTGGCGTACCCCGCGCCACAAAAACCGCAGCGCCTGCGGTTGCCTCAACGACGTCCTTTCCCACCTGAACGCACAGCCTGCCTTCGAGCACATACCAGGCTTCGTCGTCGTTGCGATGCAGATGAAGGGGAGCGATCCAGCGCGGTGGCCCAGGTGGCCCGCCTGCGTCCTTCCATTCGGCGACCACAAAGCTCGCACCCACCGTCCCGGCTACATTTCCCGCCAGCGGAGGCGCACTCATCGGGGAAACCATGTGCAAGCCTGCTCTCAACCGCCCGATTACTTCGCCGCTTCCTGCGCCCATTTCGAGAGCGTGGTCAGGAAGCCATTCGCCTCCGGCGTGGGATCGACTTCGCCCGTCAATGCCGCTTTCGATGTCATCATGTGCCCGTAGAACTCGCGCGTGCTGTCCTTATCCTGCTTCACCACCGCTCCACTCAGGCTCACGCCGGCGAACACTCCGCGGGCGCGCGAATAGGTGAGCACCTGGGCGCGCATCTTCCAATCCGTACTGCCTTCGGCGTGTCGCCCCACCGGGCCCGCCGCCACCGACGCATCCGCTCCCAGCGCGAACTGGCTCGCCAGCAGATGCTGCATGCCGTCGTTGTTCATGATCAGCATCACTAAGTCCACCGCTTGTCCGCCGATCTGAAATCCTACGCTTCCCCCGGTAATCATGAAAAACGCAGGCGTGCTCCAGCCCTTGGGCGTGCGGCAACTGGCCAGCCCGCGCCCGTACTTTCCGCCCACGATGAATCCGCCCTTCAACATCGAGGGAACCACCGCCACGCACTCCGCCTTGCTCAAAATTTCCTGGGGAATGCCCGAGTCCGGCGCCGACTGGATCTCATTCAGTACGTCCGCAGCCGCCTGCACCCGATCGGACGCCTTCGTTTGTTTCGCCGGGTCATCCGCAGCCAGCGCGAAAGTGCAAAGCGACACAAATAGGGTCAACCAAACAAGTTTTTTCATGCTACCTCACCACACAAAGATTGACTGGGATACGGTAGATAAATTGTAAACGAAGTCCAGGCTCACGATAGGGGAGGTCTCGACATCGCCACGCCTGTTAGGAAGGATGGATTCCGGCTCGGTCGGTTAAATAGAGGGCTAAAAGGATGGCTAGGGACAAAAAAATGCGGGGCTGAAAGCAGTGACCCTAATCGCCACTCTCAACCCCGTCTCCCAGGTTCTGTGGTAGGTGAGGCGAGTATCGCGCAGACACTCAAGCCCCACAAGATTACGAAGGTAAGTGCCCAGAAGTTACGCCCCAAAGCCGAGTGTCTCGACGTGGCTAAAAGCTAGCAGCTAGGAGCTAGCAGCTTCCCTACTTCGTCGCCACCAGCGAATGCGTAATGGCATGCACCGACAAAGCAATCCGGTTCTGCACGCCCACCTTGCGCATCAGCTTCGCGACGTGCGCTTTCACGGTGCGTTCTTCGATTCCCAACTGACCGCCAATTTCTTTGTTGGAACGTCCAGCCACCAACATCTCCAATACTTCCTTTTCGCGATCGGTAAAGGTCACGCGGCCCGCCGGGAAAATCCGACCCGGCGACGACGACACGCGCTCGATGAACATGGACAACACTCTTCGCGGGGCCCAGACCGATCCCTGGTTCACGATGCGAATCGCCTGCGCGAACTCCGCCGGCGTGGCCGCTTCGTCGACATATCCCTTGGCGCCAGACGCAATCGCTTTCAGAATGGTTTCTTCGTCAATGCCGGAGCCGGTCACAATGATCCGCAGATCGGGCCGCGTGGCTTTCAGGCTGGCCATCACGTCAAACAGGTTTTGTCCGTTGCGGTTGCCGAGCAGAATGAGATCAACGCCTTGCAGCGTGCTGATCTCGGGCAGTGCAGCGGAGATGAGCTCGAACTCGGGCTCGGAGTCGAACAATGCGCGGAACCCAACGAAGCGCAATGGATCGCTTTCCACCACCGCGATTTTGATTACTGGTTTTCTGGCGACTGCTGCTTTCATAGTTTTCCCTGTAGGGTTTGAATTCTTGTATCCAGCATAGTGATAATTCATCACGATGCAAAGGAAAGGTGACCGAAGGGAAATTACGGGAGTAACATGGAAAAATGAGCTTGAGCTTAACATTGGCACCCGGAGTCAGGCCGCGCGGGTGGACGATTTCAACTGCGTAACCCCAGGTAACCTCACGGAGAAACCGCAAGCATGACCGATCTCATGAAGAATCCGAAACGACGGTTGGCCGTCATCACCGCAATTTTGCTGGGCGCCTGCACGCTCTACGCCCAGGACGCCCCGCCGGCACCCGTTCCCGCAGAGCAGAACGCACAGAACGCACCCACGTACAAACCCAAGTTTCACGGGGATCCCGCCCGCAACGATTCGGAAGCCGGCGCGCTCGGATACATGCGCGTGGTCATGCGCGCGCAAATGCTGTTCAACAAGCAGTACGGCCACTACGCCATCTCGCTCAGCCAACTGGTTCACACCGGTACCTTCACCCAGCGCCTGGTCAACCCCGAGCGCGGCGACTACACGGTGGGATTCAAGAGCAAAAAAGATAATTTCGCCCTCACCATGACGCCCAAGCTGCTCGACCCGCAGCACCGCTCCTTCTACGCCGAAAACGACGGCAAGATCCACGCCGAGGAAACCAAAGCCGCCGACGCGGATTCTCCAGTCGTAGAGACCCACCACTGGTAAACCGCAGGACAGGAAAACCGAGGAGGTCAATGTGGGGACAGCCGCCTTCGGCTGTCCTCCGCGCGCAGCGCGGCGTGTGTGGGACAAGTGTGGGGTGGACACTCTTGTCCGCCGCCTTTGACTTTGTTTTCGACTTTGCTTTGCCGGTCGTACCATTTCTCGCGCCCTTTGCGCGAGAACGCCTGCCCTGAGCGAAGTCGAAGGGTGGGCATTTCTGATTCAGGGCGCTACGGCCGATGATTATCCGCGACCGCAGGCTGTAACAGCCGAAACCCGCCCGCCGGACACACATCCGGAAACTCCGCGTACAAAAAAGCCTTCCCACCGGTTGGTTGAAATCGCTGCAACCAATCCACCACCTTGGCGACCGACCCCGGAAACGGATTCTCGCCGTCAGCATTCAGCCACTGTAAGCGCCACACGTCGCGCTCCATCCAGAGCCGCGGCGTCCCATCCGGATGCGCCCGCATCGGCCCCGGAATCTCCGCACTAAAACTTTCCGCATCCTCACGAATCAGCCCGCCATGGTACCGGGACAAGGCCCGGAATTCGGCCTCCTCCAGCAACTTGGTCAATTGCTGAAATTGTTCCTTCGGCATTTTCCCGCGCAGCCGCACCGCCTGCCCGTAGTCCCCGGATCGGACCATGCGGTAATCTCCGTCCCGCGTGACGGCCACACAAACGTGCTGAACTCCCCCGGACTGCACCACCGTGGAGTTCGCGTAGGAAAGCCGCGCCAGCATTTCGGAATCGTTGGCGTGATCACTCTCTTGCGCCCACATGCCGAGCGAAATCAAAAGGGATGAAATCGTGAGAATTGTCTTCGCGTGGGAGTGCATTCAAGCCTCCAATCTTGTGGGGCGGACACTCTTGTCCGCCGCCTTTGAAGTTGATCTTGCTGCTGCTGTTACTTTCTGACGTTGCCTTACCCCCGATTCTATCTCCGAACTCGTCTCCGCCAGAAGTCCCCTACTGCTCTTCCCCCACCACAATCGCCTCTAATTGGACCGTCTTCCGATCCCCTTCGCGCACGAGCAGTCCACTCCCCTGCCCCTCATGACTTTTCAAAAATTCCGGATTGTAATAAGCATCTCCATCTACGCTTTCCCAGGCAAAAATTGTGAACTCTCCCGGCTCAACTCCATGCAGAGTAAATCGCCCGCTCTGGTCGCTGACCGTCTTGCGATAGCGATCCACCCGCGCCCGCAGCCGCATCTCCGGCACCGCAACCACCACTGCGTTCGCCACCGGCTCGCCTTTTTGATCGGTGACGATCCCGTCGACCACGCCGCCATTCGCGCTCGCCACGAGGTCAATCATCACCGAGCCGCCGTTCACGTTGATGCCCGCGTCGCCCAATTCGCGATTCCCTGCCACCGTTGACTTGAGAAATAAATCACCATTCGCGCCGCCCGCGAGCTGGACATAATAATTTCCCGGAGGAACGCCCTTCCATTCAAAGCTCCCGTCCGCTCCTACATGAGCCACGTGGGAAAATCCGTCGCCAATACTGACCGATCCCAGCGCCTCATCGTCCCCGTCGACCGACCGCAACTCAAGAAAAATCTGGCCCGGCTCGACTCGTCCAGCACTTTTGTTTTCCAATCTGTTTTCCGATCGCAGGCGCCCGTGAATCCATGCCCCGGGTTGCGGCGCCAGTCGCAGGTCTTCGACGCTGCTCGATCCCATCTGCAGGGCTTGCCGCGCCATCAGCGGTACCGGCCCGTTCTCGACGGTAGCAAGAAGCGTGTACGCCCCCGGGGCCACGTCGCGAATTACGAAACTGCCGTCCGCATGCATCTCCGCGCCATTCAGCACCAGGCTGAAATCCCGCGACTGCAGCAGGATCGCCGCCGAAGACTTCGGCGGCAGATTCACCACCGAGCCGCGAATGCTCAGGCTCGGACTCGGCGTCAGCGAAAAGTTCACCGGAAAATCGTCGCCCGCGTGCAGCTGCACCGGCGCCGCCTGGCCGCGGTCCGTCGTGCCCGGATAGTAGGTCGTCTGGTAGGAAGTCGCCGCTGGCTTGTCGCTCGGCGCGCGCGGCTCCGCCGCCGTACTAGCGGCTTCGATCAAGGTTTTGAAATCCGGCGGCGGACTCACCGACACGTAATAATTTCCTGCTGGCACGCCAGCGATGCGATATTCGCCCAGATCGTTGGTGCGCTCCGCGCCCGCCTGCTCCCACCGGCTTCGCCCGGCAACAAATGTCTGCCGCAGCACCGCCACCTGCGCATTGGGCAAAGGATCTCCATCTTCGTCGGTCACTCTTCCCTGCACCACCGCCGCAGCCTGCAAGCGAATCCGCAGGTCCTTGAGTTCCTGCCCGGCGGTCAGAGTCAGCACCCGCCCGTCGCTGCGAGCCCGATGCTTGTCGACTTCGAGCCATCCCGTGCGCTCCGCGAACAGATGGTAGCGACCCGGCACGATGCCCTCGATGTGAAAACCGCCGTCCGCGCCGCTGACCGCCGTGTAGTCTCCACCCTCCGCCTGATTCTCCGCGATGAGCTCGATCAGCGCTTTCTTCACCGGTTCGCTGCCGGGCTCCTTCGTGACCATGCCCTCAATCACCGCGCGCCCCGCCGGTTTCGCCGCGACCTGCGCCAGAACGCTGGCGCCCAGCAGAGCGACGAGCACAGATACGGCTCCGAGCGTTTTGGAACGTGGCTTCATGGATTCAAGCTGGAAGGGCCCGGAATGGGCTCCCACAGGCCGTGAGGGTCGACCGGTTCCCTCTCATTCTACCCCAAAGCGGGCTTTACCCAAGACGCCTTTTTCTTCGGGAGTCCTCCTGAACGGAGCCGTTCTGCAGGCGAAGTGAAGAGCCTGCCCTGAGCGAAGTCGAAGGGATCTCGCGTGCCGAAATTGTCGACAGCGCTTCGCCGGCCGGGTGCCAGGTTGTGGAATGCGTTCTGGCCGGAAGCTTTCTCGACCCAGCTCCAAACCCTAAGAAGTAAATTTCGTCCCAACATCGAAAATTGCTCTTACTACCGGCGGAACTGCCTCCGTCCACAATTCGTATCTTCAATCTATGAAAAAGCAACTTGCGCTCGGCGCCGTTGGTGCGATCCTCATTGCGGTTGCGGCATTCTTTCTGGGATTGAAGATGAATTTTCATCCGGAGAACCAGAAGCCGGGAAAATTTCCGGAGCAACTGGTTTATGTTCGCTCTACGGACGATGTTGTCGACGGCGGGATCCTCTTTACTTCCGCGAGCTCGCCATCGAAGCCTCTGGCGATTATCTGGGTGCACGGTTGGGGAGCGAATTTCTATACCCCGAGCTACGTTGGAATCGGGCGGGCGCTGGCGGGACGAGGGTATCCGACCATCTCGGTCAATACGCGCATGCACGACATAGGGAACGTGGAGAAATACACACTCCTCGGAAAGCGAGTGCGGGGCGGCGGGTACTGGGGCATCACCAGCGAGGACGCGCGAGACATCGCCGCTTGGATTGACTACGCGCAGCAATTGGGATACAGCCGGGTCGTTCTGGTCGGCCACAGCGCCGGCTGGGCCAGTGTCGCTCACTACCTGGCCGATTCGCAGGACCGCCGCGTTGCCGGCGTGGTTTTTGCCTCCCCTGGCGTAGGATACTCGGCCCAACCAGATGACCCGCAGGGGCTTGCTCAAATGAAGAAGCTTGTGGACGAAGGCGCCGGCGAGGATCTGATCCGGCTGCCGAACCGCTCGTACCCGTCGTTCGTCAGTGCGGCGACCCAGCTTGACATCGTCAACACACCGCGCCAGTACAAGGACTTCTTTGGAACCCAGACGCCGGATGCTGCCATCACCAGAGTCACGTGTCCGGTGCTGGCTTTCTTCGGATCGAAGGATGACATCGGAGGCGAAAAGGACCTTGCACTGCTCACATCTTCAGTTCGGCGGTTGGCGCATGGCCCAGCCAAGGTCGATACCGCCATGATCGCAAATGGTAACCACGAGTATGTGGGAGAAGAGGCACAGGTTGCCCAAGTCATCGCGCGGTGGATTGAAACAGCGGTGGAGGGCCACTGAGTTCCTGCCCACGCCCACGTTCCTTTTGTAGGTCATATGCGCCCTTGACAAACGGATCCCTTCCCTATACATTTCGATAGTCGTCTAATTACACGACGGTCTAACTATGGCCCCATCCTCTAACGAAGCGTTCAAGGCAATCTCCGACCCCACCCGCCGCGAGATTCTGCGCCTCCTCCGCCGCGGCGAGATGACCG
>Ga0210402_10001760_pt1 | contig 22007 bp, 19 predicted proteins | sample IncBWC7MmetaG_FD_161055 | JGI IMG/M metagenome (GOLD analysis project Ga0210402, IMG submission 161055) | Forest soil microbial communities from Barre Woods Harvard Forest LTER site, Petersham, Massachusetts, United States - Inc-BW-C-7-M | ecosystem: Environmental > Terrestrial > Soil >... | reverse complement strand
GGTTGCGCATTTCCTGCGCACCGGCAGCCGTCTGACCGAACCGCCGCTGGCGATGCAGAAAGACATATTGACAAACCATTATCATGCGATCCTGGAGCACTTCGGCGACCACGCCGGGGTCCGTCTTGCGCGCAAGCACGTATCCTGGTACTCGCGTGGCCTCCCTGGTTCGGCGGAATTCCGGGCGGCGATGAACCGGCTGTCCGATGCCGCATCGGTCCTGCAACTGATCGATGCGTTCTACGGCCGGCTGGTCGCGCGCGGCGTCACCCGAGCGCCGCCCGCACGCGACGACGTATTGGCCGAGGCGGCATGAGCCGCTCCGTCACCCGCGTGGCGCTGGCCCTCCTGGATCGGAAACGGGCACCCGACGCGGCGCATATTCTCAGCGCGCTGCCGGTGCCTGTCGTGTTGCTCGACCCTGAAGACCGGTTTCGCTACGTCAATCATGCTGCGGAGCAGTTCCTCGGCATTTCGACGTCAGGGCTGGCACAGCTTCGGCTGCGCGATCTGGTTCCCGAGGACAACCCCTTGTTCCTGCTGGTCCAGCAGGTTCGCCAGAGCGATGCCACCGTATCGGATCACGACCTGAACCTGGAAAGCCCCCGACTGAACAAGCGGGGCATCACCGTGCAGGGTTCGTCGCTGCCCGAGGAGCCCGGAGCGGTGCTGTTGGTGCTCCAGGACGCATCGGCAGCCCGTGCGCTCGACCGGCAGCTTGCGTTCCGCGGCGCTGCCCGCAGCGTAACCGGGATGGCGGCCATCCTCGCACATGAGGTGAAGAACCCGCTCTCAGGCATTCGCGGTGCGGCGCAATTGCTTGAGACCAGCGTGGATGCCCAGGATCGCGAGCTTGCCGTTCTGATCCGTGACGAGGCTGACCGGATTCGTGGGCTGGTCGATCGCATGGATATCTTCGGCGAAAAGCCTATCGCGCGGACCGCGGTGAACATCCATCGGGTGCTCGAACACGTGCGGAAGTTGGCGCAGTCGGGTTTCGCACCGCATGTCCGCTTCCAGGAGGTATATGATCCGTCCTTGCCGCCGGTGTGGGGCAATCGCGACCAACTCGTGCAGGTTATGCTGAACCTCGTGAAGAACGCCGCCGAAGCAGTAAGCCCGGAAAACCAATCCAAGCCGGAGATCACATTGATGACCGGTTTCCAGCACGGCATGCGTCTCGCCGTTCCGGGCAGCACGACGCGGCTCGATCTGCCGCTTCTGGTCACCGTTCGCGACAACGGCCCGGGCATTCCCGAAGACATCCGACCGCATCTGTTCGAGCCCTTTGTCTCGTCGAAGGCCGCGGGCAGCGGGCTTGGCCTGGCATTGGTGGCGAAGATCATGGGCGACCATGGCGGGCTGATCGAGGTGAACAGCCGGCCGGGACGCACGGAGTTCCGCCTGCATCTGCCGGTGGTGACAGACGAGGAGGCCGACATCGGCGCCTGACCGATGGCGAAAGAAATCGCATGACCCCACCCACCGTGCTTATCGCCGACGACGATCGTTCCATCCGGACAGTGCTGACCCAGGCACTGGGCCGGTCGGGCTACCAAGTGCGCAGCACCGGCAACGCCGCCACCCTGTGGCGGTGGGTCGAGGACGGTGAAGGCGATCTGGTCATCACCGACGTCGTGATGCCCGACGAGAACGGCCTCGACCTGATACCGCGGATTCGCAAGATACGGCCGGACCTGCGCGTGGTGGTCATGAGCGCGCAGTCCACGCTGATGACCGCGGTGAAGGCGACCCAGCGCGGCGCCTTCGAGTATCTTCCCAAGCCATTCGATTTGCAGGAACTTTTGTCCGTTGTCGGCCGTGCCCTGGCGGTTCCGACGGAACCCTTCGTAAGCGCATCCGAGCCACGCGACGCCGACGAGCGGCTGCCGCTGATCGGCCGCAGCCCGGCCATGCAGGAGATCTACCGGACCATCGCGCGGCTCACCACGACCGACCTGACCGTGATGATCAACGGCGAGTCGGGCACCGGCAAGGAACTCGTCGCGCGCGCCCTGCACGACTATGGGAAACGCCGGGCCGGTCCCTTCGTTGCCATCAACATGGCGGCCATCCCGCGTGAACTGATCGAGAGCGAACTGTTCGGCCACGAGCGCGGCGCCTTCACTGGCGCCACCACGCGCTCGCAGGGCCGCTTCGAGCAGGCGAACGGCGGCACGCTGTTCCTCGACGAGATCGGCGATATGCCGCCGGAAGCGCAGACGCGGTTGCTGCGCGTGCTGCAGGAGGGCGAGTTCACCTCGGTCGGCGGACGCCAGCCGATCAAGGCCAACGTGCGCATCATCGCCGCCACCCACCGCGATCTGCGGAATGCCATACGCCAGGGCCTGTTCCGCGAGGATCTGTTCTACCGTCTCAACGTCGTGCCAATTCGCCTGCCGCCCCTGCGCGAACGGGCAGAGGACATTCAGGTGCTCGCGCGGCATTTCCTGGAGCGCGCCCGCGACGACGGCTTGCCCGGCAAGACGCTCGATCAGGGAGCCGTCGAGCGGCTGAAGCGCTACGGGTGGCCGGGCAATGTGCGCGAATTGGAAAACCTGATGCGGCGCCTTGCCGCGCTCTGTCCGCACGAGACAATCGGCGCGGACCAGATCGAGGCTGAACTGGTCGAGACCACCGCCACACCAGCGGAAGCGCCCGTTCCCACCGGCCCGGAACCACTGGTGCGCGCAGTGGAGCGGCATATTCGCGAATTCCTCGCGAGCCATGAGGGAGGAGTGGCTCCTTCGGACATCTACGACCGTGTGATCGCCGAGGTAGAGCGACCGTTGATCCGCCTCACTCTTGCGGCTACCCGTGGCAACCAGATCAAGGCTGCTGCGATGCTCGGGCTTAACCGCAACACGCTGCGCAAGAAGATCCGCGATCTGGATATCCCGGTGGTGCGGGGGCTGATGTGAATATCGCTCCGCCACCCGGGTCGCTGCGACCCGAACACCAGGGACAGCCGCAACCCGGCGCAACCCCCGGGGCTACGACCGGCGCCGAAGTCGAGGCGGAGAGCCCGGCACGCACGCTGCTGGCACGCATCGCCAACGTTATGCTCGGCAAGGCGTTTACCCTTGTGCTGGCTACGCTTGCGTTCGGTATCGGACTAGCCACGTTCGTCTTCCTCGCGCGGGGCTCACCATTCGGCCTGAAGCCGGGCGTGAGCGTCGGCCTCGTCCTTGGAAATCTATCGGCGGTGCTGCTGCTCGGCGCAGTACTGGCGGCGCGTCTGACCCGTGTCTGGGTCGAGCGCCGGCGCGGTTCCGCCGGTTCGCGCCTGCATGTCCGGCTGGTCCTGCTGTTTGGTGGCGTGGCGGTGGCGCCCGCCATTGTGGTGGCCTGCTTCGCCGTCGCGTTCTTCCATTTTGGCATCCAGGCCTGGTTCAACGACCCGGTGCGCCAGGCGGTCAGCGAGTCGCTGCAGGTATCGCGCGGCTATCTTGAAGAGCACCGCAACAACATCCGTTCGGTCGCGCTGGAGATGGCGAACGACCTGACGCGCGCTGGCCAGTTTCTGTCAGCCGATCCCTCGGTGTTCGCCGAAGTGCTGAGCGTTCAGACCACGCTGCGCGGGCTGACCGAGGCAATCATCTACGATCCGCTGACCGGGCAGGTGCTCGCCGCGGCAGGATTGTTCGCCGGCATGGGCGTGGAATTGCCACCGACATCCATGACCATGCAGGCGCAGGGTGGCGACGTCGCCATACTGGCCGCGGGTGACGGCACGCGGGTACAGGCGGTGGTGCGGCTCGATTCGACGCCGCCGCTAATGCTGATGATCGGACGGCCAGTCGATCCGCAGATTCTTGAACACATGGAGCGCACCGAACAGGCGGTTGCCGAGTACCAGCGCCTCGACCAGAATCGCTCGTTGCTGCAGATCGCATTTGCCTGGATCTTCGCAATCGTCGCCTTGCTGGTGTTGATGGCCGCGGTGCTGATCGGCCTGGTGCTCGCCAACCAGATCGCGCGGCCGATCGGGCGGCTCATCCACGCGGCCGAGCGCGTGCGCGGCGGCGACCTGCACGTTCGCGTGGCGGAGGCGCAGACCGGCGACGAGGTTGCCGGCCTGTCGCGTGCATTCAATCGGATGACCGGCCAGCTTGCCGCGCAGCGTGGCGAGCTTATGGATGCCTACAGCCAGATCGACGAGCGCCGGCGTTTCACCGAGACGGTGCTGTCGGGCGTCTCTGCCGGGGTGATCGGGTTGGACGCGTCCGGCCGGATAGAGTTGCCCAATCGTGCGGCGGACGAACTGCTCGGCATCGATCTGCTGTCGGCGATCGGACGCGAGCTTGCCGAGGCGGTGCCAGAATTCGCCGACCTGCTGCATGAGGCGGCGGCATCGCCGGAACGGGCGCGGACTGCTGAAATCCAGCTTGGGCCGCCGACGCGACGGCGTACGCTGCTGGTGCGGATCGGCGCTGATCTGTCGGGCGGTCGCACCGATGGATTCGTCGTCACCTTCGACGACATCACCGAGCTGCAATCGGCCCAACGCAAGGCTGCCTGGGCTGATGTCGCACGTCGTATCGCACACGAGATCAAGAACCCGCTGACACCGATCCAGCTTGCCGCCGAACGACTGAAACGCCGCTTTGCACGCGAAATCACCTCCGATCCGGAGACTTTCACCCAATGTGCCGACACGATCGTTCGCCATGTCGGTGACATCGGCCGCATGGTGGACGAATTCTCTGCCTTCGCACGCATGCCGCAGCCGGTGATCAAGCCCGAGGATGTCGGCCGCGTCGCGCGGGAGGCGCTGGTGTTGCAGAAGGCCGCGCGGCCACAGATCTCATGGCGGACAGACATTCCGGAAAAAGGGCCGATGGTGCCGTGCGATCGGCGCATGCTGCTTCAGGCACTGACCAATCTGCTGCAGAATGCCGCCGATGCGGTCAGCATGCGTGAATACGCCTCGGGCCAACCTGCTGGCACGATCAGCCTCTCAGTGCAGTCGGGCGACAATGAGGTTCGCATCATCGTGACCGATGACGGCGTCGGATTGCCGCAGGAGGATCGTGCGCGGCTGACGGAACCCTACGTAACACACAAGCCGAAGGGCACCGGGCTCGGCCTCGCGATCGTCAAGAAAATCATGGAAGATCATGGCGGACGGTTGACATTGGACGACAGGCTCGATGGCCCGGGAGCAGTGGCCGTGCTCGTTCTGCCAACGAAGGTGTCGGATGGCGCATGACATCCTGATCGTCGACGACGAACCCGATATTTGTCTGCTGATCGACGGCGTTCTGCGCGATGAAGGTTATGACACGCGCTCCGCCGGCGATTCGGACGCCGCGATTGCCGCATTCCGCCTTCGCCGCCCTTCGCTGGTCATCCTGGATGTCTGGTTGCAGGGCTCGCGGCTCGATGGGCTGGGGCTGCTGCAATCGTTCCACAGCGAGGAGCCGCACGTGCCGGTGGTCATGATCTCCGGCCACGGGACGATCGAAACCGCGGTCGCGGCGATCCTGCAGGGCGCTTACGACTTCATCGAGAAGCCGTTCAAGTCGGACCGTCTGCTGCTGGTCGTGCGCCGCGCGCTGGAAGCGGCCGCGTTGGCGCGGGAGAACGCGGAACTACGGCTGCGCGCCGGTCCGGAAAGCACCCTGATCGGTGAGAGCCCGCCCATCAGTTTGCTGCGTGCGGGCGTCGAGCGGGTCGCGCCGACCGGATCGCGTGTGCTGATCAGCGGCCCGGCCGGTTCCGGCAAAGAGGTGGTGGCGCGGATGATCCATGCGCGCTCCCGCCGCGCGGACGGGCCGTTCATTGCGCTCAACTGCGCAACGCTCAATCCGTCGCGCTTCGAGGAGGAACTGTTCGGACTGGAGGCCGGCAGCGATCCGATCACCCACCCGCGCCGCGCGGGCGTGCTAGAGCGCGCGCACGGCGGCACGCTGCTGTTGGACGAAGTCTCCGACATGCCGCTGGAAACCCAGGGCAAGATCGTCCGCGCGTTGCAGGATTCGACATTCGAACGGCTCGGCGGGTCGGCGCGTGTGAAGGTGGATGTGCGCGTGCTTTCGACGACGAACAAGGACCTGCAATCGGAGATCAGCGCCGGCCGGTTCCGCGAAGACCTGTATTACCGGCTGTCGGTGGTACCGCTGAAGGTGCCGGCGTTGAAGGATCGGCGGGAGGACGTGCCGCAACTTGCGTTGCACTTCATCGAGCGGTCGGCCGAGAACGCCGGAATGCAGGTGCGCGAGCTTTCGGCCGACGCGCTGACCGCGCTGCAGGCGTATGACTGGCCGGGCAATGTGCGGCAGTTGCGCAACCTGATGGACTGGCTGCTGATCATGGCGCCTGGCGGGTCCCATGATCCGATCCGCGCCGACATGCTGCCGCCCGAGATCGGGTCGAATGCGCCCGCGCTGCTCAACATCGATCCGACCGCCGACATCATGGGTTTGCCGCTGCGCGAGGCGCGCGATCTGTTCGAGACGCAATATCTACAGGCGCAGTTGCTGCGCTTCGGCGGCAACATTTCCCGGACTGCGCAGTTTGTCGGCATGGAGCGCAGCGCGTTGCACCGCAAGCTGAAGCAGCTTGGGGTAAATTCCGACGAGAAGGTCTAGCCGCGTCATGGTGGGCGAAGGCCCGCCATCCACGTCTGTGCCGATCGCAGCAAGGTAAGACGTGGATGCCGACCTCCGTCGGCATGACGGGGCGGCGGACGGCAGCGGTTGCGACGACGTTGCAGGACGGTATGCTCGCCGGCGCAACAGTATTCTCGTCGGGACGGAATGGCATGAGCCGCATCGCCTACGTCAATGGTCGCTATCTGCCCCAGCGTGAAGCCGCGGTGAATATCGAGGATCGCGGCTATCAATTCGCGGACGGCATTTACGAGGTGGTGCACCTCTACCAAGGACGGTTCATCGACGAGGACCTGCATCTCGACCGGCTGGAGCGCTCGCTGCAAGCGATCAGCTTGCCGGAACCGATGAGCCGGGCAGCGCTGCGCCACGTGCTCTATGAGGTGGCGCGGCGCAATCGGGTGTGCGAGGGCCTGCTGTACATGCAGATCACGCGCGGCGTGGCGCGCCGCGACCACGCCTTTCCGTCAAAGCCGGTGCCGCCGTCGGTGGTGGTGACAATCCGCCGCATTCCGCCGTATCCGACCGATATTGCGACGTGGACGGCGAGCGCAGTCACCTATCCGGACCAGCGCTGGGCGCGCTGCGACATCAAGACCATCGCGCTGCTGCCAAATGTGCTGGCGCGCCAGGCCGCGAAGGAGAAGGGCGCGCTGGAGGCGATCCTGTTGGATGCCACCGGCATGGTGACGGAAGGCGCCGCAACGAGCTTCTGGATCGTGGACAAAAATGGTGTGCTTCGCACCCGGCATCTGGACCACGCTATCCTGCCTGGTTGCACGCGCGACGCATTGCTGGCGCTGATACGCGATGAGAACGTGGCGTTCTCGGAGACGCAATTCAGCGAACAGGACATGCGCGACGCGCGCGAGGCGTTCATCACCAGTGCGACCAGCTTCGTGAAGCCGATCGTGCGGATCGACGACAGGCCGGTCGGCAACGGCGATGTCGGTCCGGTGACGCGGCGTCTGTTCGATGCGTTCGCCCGTCACGTGAAGGGAGGATTGCGGAACGCGGCGTAGCGGCCGGGATTCAAAACAGCCGCTTGGTCGCGATCCTCGCACCTTCCGCCATCGCCGCCAGCTTCGCCCAGACCACATCTTCCGCGACGCGCCCACGCCCGGCTGACGTGTCGAAACCGCAGTCGGTGCCAGCCTGCACACGGCGCGGATCGCCCACCACGCGCACCACCTGCTCGATGCGGTCTGCCACCACTTCGGGATGCTCGACGAAATTGGTCAGCGGATCGACCACGCCGGCGACGATGACCTGGTCATCGGCGAGCGGCAGGTCCTTCAGGCAGCGATACTCGTGCGCGTGTCGCGGATTGGCGAAGGGCAACACGAAGCCACCCACCTTGGCCTGCCTGATCGCCGGCAGGATCTCCGGCAGCGCGACGTCGCAGTCGTGCGGACCCTCGTAGTTGCCCCAGCAGGCGTGCAGGCGCACGCGGTCGCGCGGGATATTTGTGAGCGCTCGGTTGATCGTTGCAACCACGCGCTCGACGAAATCGACGAACTCGGCGAGCGGCCGGTCCTGATAGGAGAGGTGCCGTTCCATCGCCAGGTCCGGCGCGTCGATCTGCAACAGGAAGCCGTGCGCCACGATCGTCTCGTACTCCACCTGCAACGCGCGTCCGAGCGCGTCCAGATAGGCATCCTCGGTGTCGTACCAGGCATTGCGCATCGCGGCGGCGATGATGCCGGGCGAGGGCGCGGTCATGAACGGTTCTGCGAAACCGCCCTGCGCGGCGTCCAGGGCGGCGCGGAAATCCGTGCATTCGGCTTCCACCATGGCGCGGTCCAGGTAGAGCACCTCGCCCACGGCCTCGGGCACGCCGCCGGTGTTGCTGACCGACTGATTGACAGCGTCATGCGCTGCCTTCCAGGCGCTGAATGCCGGGTAGTGCGCGACATCGGCGAACACCCGGCGCGCCCAACCGCCGCCGAACCCGCTCATGCGATGGCGGACATAGAGGAAAAAGGCCTCGCGCTGTTGCTCGCCGTTGTTGCCTAAGTCCACGCCGGCGGCGATCTGCTTCGCAACTACATTGCGCACCGCCGCTTTGCCAACAGTGTCCAGCAGCGCGGGATCGACGGGATCGCCGCGCGAACGTTGGACATAGAGCGCGGTCAGTTCGGCCGGCCGCGGCAGGCTGCCGGTATGCGTGGTCAGGATGCGGTCCTGGCTGGTGAGCATCGTCATTTCCCTCCCGGTTGCGCGACGGAAGCAAGCAAGGTTCCACACGGAGATCACCGAGAGTCCAGCAAGAGCCACCGAGGAGAATTACTGGCGCTTCGCGCAAAAGCGCACCCATTGTATCCTCGGTGGCCCTCGGTGTGCCTTCCTCGGTGGACTCGGTGTGGAACCTTCCTTGCTGTCGCCGGTCTAGCTTCCATTCGCCTGTTCAAACACGCCGGCGTAGCCGAACAGCCCAACCGCGCCGCCGGTGTGCAGGAACACCACCGTCTCGCCCTTGCGGATTTCGCGCTTGCGGATCAGATCGATCAGCCCGGCCATCGCCTTGCCGGAATACACCGGGTCGAGCAGCACGCCCTCCAGCCGCGCCAGCATCAGCACCGCCTCGATCATGCCCGGCGTCGGCTGGCCGTAACCAGGGCCGACGTAGTCGCAGTTCGCCGCGACCGCTGAGCGCGCAATCCCGCCCCGCATGCCCACATAGTCGGCGGTGGCTTCGGCCAGGCGGTGCACATTCGCCTCCTGTGGGTCCTTCGGCAGCCGGACGCCAATCCCGAGCACCGGAACCCCGGCGTTCGCGCCTTCGAGGCCCGCGACCAGGCCTGCCTGCGTCCCAGCGCTGCCGGTGGCGGTCACCACGCGGTCGATCGTCAGGCCCATCTCATCGACCTGCTGCATCAATTCCTGCGCGCACGAGACATAGCCCAGCGCGCCGACCCGGTTGGAGCCGCCGCCCGGAATTACATACGGCTTCTCGCCCGCTTCCCGCAGTGCCGCACCCTTCGCCTCGATCGCGGCATTCATGTCCGTCCCGCCGGGCCGGTACTCGATCGCCGTGTCGAACAGCCGATCGAGCAGTACGTTGCCGCTGTTCAGGTAGTCGCGGTCGTTGGTGTCGATCCGGTGTTCCAGCAATGCGGTGTATTTCATGCCGAACCGCCTCGCCACGGCGGCGGTCTGGCGCACGTGGTTGGACTGCACGGCGCCCTGCGTCACCAAGTGGTCGGCGCCCTGCGCCTTCGCCTCACCGACGAGGAACTCCAACTTCCGGACCTTGTTGCCCCCTGAGGCGACCACCGTGCAGTCGTCGCGCTTGATCCAGATTTCTGGTCCGCCGAGGTGGCTGGTCAGGTTCTCCAGTTTCTCCAGCGGCGTGGGGGTGGGGAACAGGCGGACACGGGGAAAACGGGCGAGATGCATGAAATCTCCTGCCAACAGCGCGGGTCGGCTGTAATGTCCTGCATCCAGCCGCGTCGGACAATGCACGGGGGCCGGGTCACGGTGACAAAGGGCACGGACAGCCCCAAATCAGTTTTGCTTGGGTTGGTGGAGAGATACATGCACATCCTGCGACGCCGTGGATGGGAATTGCCTGAGAGCCTGGTGACGCCGGAGGCGCTGGTGATGGGTCGCCGCGCCGTGTTGGCAGGCGCCGGCTCACTTGCCCTGGCCGCGACTGCGCTGGCGCAGCAGGATGGCCCGCCTGCGCGCAACCCCAAATACGAGCCCGGCCGCGACATCACGCCGGAGAAATATGCGACGACCTACAACAATTACTATGAATACAGCGATGGCAAGAACCTGTGGGAGGACGCTCAGACGCTGAAGCAGCGTCCGTGGACGATCAGCCTGGAGGGTCAGCTCAAGGAGCCGCGCACCATCGGCATCGATGACCTGCTGAAGCAGGTCCAACTCGAGGAGCGCGTCTATCGCCACCGCTGCGTCGAGGCCTGGGCGATGACGGTGCCGTGGACCGGATTCCCCCTCAGTCAGCTACTGAAGATCGCCGAACCGCTGGGGTCGGCGAAGTACGTCGTGTTCGAGACGGCGCAGGACAAGACGATGCCCGGCCTACGCTCGCCGTTCTATCCGTGGCCCTACATCGAGGGGCTGGCGATCGACGAGGCGGCGAATGACCTGGCATTCATTTCCACGGGACTCTACGGCAAGCTGCTTCCGCCGCAGAACGGTGGACCGATCCGCCTGACAACACCTTGGAAATACGGCTTCAAATCCGCCAAGGCGCTGGCGAAGATCAGCTTCACGGACAAGCGGCCGGTCAATTTCTGGCAGGCGATTCAGTCGTCGGAATATGGCTTCTGGGCCAACGTGAACCCGGCCGTGGCGCATCCGCGATGGAGCCAGGCACGCGAGCGGCTGCTCGGCAGCAACGAGATGGTGCCGACGCAGATTTACAATGGCTATGGTGAATTCGTGGCCTCATTGTATACCAACCGGACGAACGAGAAGCTGTTCATGTGATGGCCCAACGCATCCTTGCCGTGCTGGCTGCAATGCTGCTGGTCGGAGCGGTCGCCCTGGCGATGCTCGGTCCGCCATCGGTGCCGCTCGGCCAGGCGTTGTTCATGCTCGATCACGACCTGATGAACGTCTTGCACAGCAGCATCGAGCGGCATCTGTCGGCGTGGCTATGGAGCAATGTAGCCATGCCGCTGATGTTGCGCCCCGCCTGGCTGGTGCCCGCGGCCCTCGGGCTGATCTGCGGGGGCATTTCGCTGTCGCTTTCCACGCGCAAACCGGTCCACCGGTCGCACCGGCGGAGCTAGCGAGCAGCCGAGGGATAAGTGCTCCGATTGACGCGACCGTCGCGCCTTCGCCGACCATGACGGAAGGCGGCGGCATAAAGCGCTGAAAATCAACCAAAATCGGATCGGCCGCCTGACAATTGCAGGCCCGTGTTGATATAGTGCTTCAAATGGTGGCCATACTGCCTTATTTATGTTCAAGCGAAATAGGCAACTCGGGCTCGCGAAATGCAGGGTGACGGCGCCACCGGGTCAAGTGCTGACTTCAGGGCAATTGAAGCCGCTGCCGTGACGGCTGGGGTCGAAGCGTGTGCCGGAAGCGGCCAAGTAGCGGCCCAACCGCCGGAAGCGCTCTATCAGGCGCAGAAGATGGAGTCTCTGACGCGACTGACAGGAGGGTTGGCCCACGATTTGAACAATCTTCTTACCGTTGTAATTGGCAACGCCACTGCTCTGCGGCTGGACGCCGAAGCCCGCGGGGATACCAAAGGAGTTCGGCGCGCCGAGATGATCGAACGCGCGGCCGAGCGCGGCAGCAGAATGGCGGGCCAACTGCTCGCTTTTTCGCGGAACCAGATGCTGCGTCCCGAATCCCTTTCCGCTTACGGCGCCCTTTCAGCGATGCACGAGTTGCTGGGACAGGCGGCCGGGGAAGGTGTGCGGATCCACCTGGTGGCGGACAATGATTTGTGGAACTGCCGCGTGGACCCGGGGCAACTGGATTCAGCGGTTCTGAATCTGGTGTTGAATGCACGAGACGCGATGCCGATCGGCGGAAGCATAACGATAGCGTGCCATAATCAGACCGTGGACTTCAAACAGGAGCGCGAGTCGGCGAGATCATCCGGCGACTACGTCCGGATCGATGTCAAAGACACCGGAACCGGCATCCCACCGAACCTGCTCGAAAGCGTCTTTGAACCATTCTTCACGACCAAGCCAATCGGCAAAGGGAGTGGGCTCGGCCTCGCCCAGGTACATGGGTTTGCCGGTCAATCCGGCGGATGGGTTGACCTGGAGAGCCAGTTGGGGCGCGGCACGACGGTATCGCTGTTTCTACCCAGAGCCCGCGATCCGAAGTCGGATCCGATTGTGCCGGCGGAATGGCCGGCGCCGTGCGGGACCGGACCGACCGTATTGGTGGTGGAACCGGATGCCGACGTTCGTGCAACAATCTGCGAAATTCTGGACCTCTCCGGCTATCGTGCGCTCGCCGCGACGAATGCGTCGGGCGCACTGGCATATCTGATTTCCGATGAGCCGGTGCATGTCCTCTTTACCGAAGTTCGGCTGCCTGGCGGCGTGAGTGGCACATCGTTGGCCTCCGACGCGCGTCGCATGCGGCCGGATCTGCGCGCCTTGCTGACGTCCGGCTCCGCTGGCGAAACAACGCATGACTTGCACGGCGGCGACATAGGCGTTGAGTTTCTGATGAAGCCCTATCAGGCATCCGACCTTGTGCGCGTGTTGGGAGCACTTCTGAAGGGCGATAGCTTTTCTATCGAAACGGAACAGCTATTGTCGGAGGCTCGTGATATTGCGCCTCTGATGCGTCCGCTCAATGCGCCGCGTCCCGTCGAGGGGCTGTCCGACGCCAACCGACTCGTGGGCTCGCAGCAAATGCAATCGGCGGGAGCACGCAGAAACGCTATCCGCCTGGGCGTCATGCCATTCAAGACCGTCGGGCCAACGGACGAGAGCGGGCTTTCGTTGGGACTTGCCGAGGAAATCACTGGCGCATTTTCCCGGTTTCGCTGGATCACCTGCGTTGCGCCCGCGTCTGTTGCCACCGTCGCCAATGAGCCGCTGGGACAGACATCGCGATGGCAACAGCTTGATCTGGACTTCCTGGTCGAGGGCACTCTGCGTGCGCAAGGAAACGAGATTCGCATCCTGGCGCGGCTGCTGAACATGCGTGGTTCCGGCGAGATAATCTGGGCACGACGCTTCGACAGCAGCATGCCGGATATTCTCAACCTGGAAGACGAGATTGCATCCGAGACGGCCGCACAGGTCGCGCCGGAACTGCTTGTTTGGGAAGCGGAGAGGGCGGCTTCACGCCCACAGGTGAACCCAACCGCGTATGATCTGATGCTGCGCGCCATCCCAGCGATTTACCGCCTGGACCAGGCCGGCTTCCGAGCGGCTGGTTCGCTGCTGGAGCGGTCCCTGGAATTGGATCCATCCAGCGCCGCGTGCCATTCGTGGCTGGCCCACTGGTATCTGCTGTTGATTGGTCAGGGCTGGGCGACGGACGCAGCCGATGCAATCCAGCGTGCCGACCAACTCGCAAGACGCGCGGTCGTCCTTGATCCCGGTGACGCACGCGGCTTCACCGTTGCGGGACATGTTCGCGCGTTTCTGCATAGAGAGGCCGAGGAGGCGATCAGCCTGCATGAGCGTGCGATCGCGCTGAACCCCAATCTTGCTCTTGCCTGGTGTTATTCCGGTCTGGCCCATAGTTATCTGGGATTGCATACGGACGCTATTCGTCACATTCAGCACGCGCGGCGTCTCTCGCCGCATGATCCGCATGGATTTTTCTTCGACATGGCGTCGATGATGCCGTTCCTGCTGACCGGCGACTACGAGACCGCGGCGCAACTGGGCAGGCGAGCCCGTAATGCGCATCCCGGTTTTTCTTCGACCTATAAAGGATTGCTTGCAGCTCTTGGAAATCTTAGGTCGGCCAGTGAAACCGCCGAGCTGCGTCGGGAGTTGTTGGTGTTGGAGCCGCAATTTTCGGTTCAGGAAGCGATGGTGCGCTCGCCTTTATTGCGGGCGGAGGACCGGGATCGGTATGCCGAGGGACTTCGACTGGCAGGTATTCCCGAACGGTCCGGGCGGGTGCCCTGACGCATGCTACGGAATTCGATCAACTGTCGGCGTTGATCCTGCTGAACGGACAAACGGCGTGGCGGCGTCTTCGGGCGGCCACCGCATATGCGCCGAAGTCACGGTCAGGATCCTGGCTCGGCGTGACAATGGTCTCCTGGTATGCGTCCCAGTCATCGTCGCTCATGGCGGCCATGTTGGGCACGATGGATGTGGAGCTGAGGGTCTGTTCCGCATAGGCCTCGCGGGGCAGTGGCTGCACCTGGACCAATGGGAAGTCGGCCCTGAGCCGCACCGGCTTGTGTGTCTGGGTAAGGCGAAGGTTGGTGAACAAGGGACCGAACCAGCGATCAGTCTCAACGATTCCTTCGTAGAGACTGTAGCCGCCTGGGGTCGGGAGGTTGGCCGGCGCGCGTATCAGCAGGCTCCAGTCTTCGGCAGTGCGAGCCATGAGGCCAGTCCAGATCTGCAGGGCGCCGGGCTCCGGCAGAGCGGTCAGGAACGGAGGCGCGCAGCCCCGCAACGTCTCGGGTGCCACGTTGTCGAATGCCCCGGAAAAATCCGGAAACTGGGCGGATGGCGACAGGGGTATCCAATCAGGCGCTCCGTCGAAATGCCAAAATAGATCGTGCCCATCCCAGATCAATTGCAGGTCCATGGGTGGGAAAACCCACCAGCCGTAGCCAGCCGCGCTGGTAACCGCGTCGCAGTAACGGTATGCACGGGTGGGAAGCGTTCCGGCGGCGGCACGATCCGCGCGCTGCGGCGCACGGGCCTGCTCGATCAAGCGATGAAATTGCAACAGCGGTTCAGTCCGCTTCATGGCGGTCACGCCTTCAAAGTCTGGTGCGGATCATCGGGGGAAAATGGGTTCCCCCGATGATGCAGTCGTGGACTTCGGAAATGCCGGTCTATTTGCCGGGGCGGAGGCGGAATCCCGCACCGAAGCTGATGCGACCGCTATCCGCAACATTTGGCAGCGATGATCCGGGAGGCGGCAAATGGGTGGCGCCGTCAGCGTCGGAAACGAATGGAGTGCGCAACGGCTCGGGGTGAGGCAGTTCGGCAGTGTCGGTGCAGAGAAGTCGCTTTGGTGCACAAATTGAATTGGTCATGGACTGTCCCTTTCAGTAGCTGTGAAGTTCCAAGCCCGCGGGAGGCGGATGCTCCCGTTCGAAGTCTGGGAAGGAACTACCCCTAGCTAACTCACGGATTAGTGATATTGCAAGCGAAATATCACGTAGGCGTGATAATGGCGATATGGCGGCAAAGTGCGTGCTGATGCTTCATCGCAATGGCGGTCCTCGGACCTGATCCGGGGATCAGCCCAGCCATGACGATGGAGGTGAGGCCGATGCGCGATCTGGAGCACTTATTTCGCGACGAATCCTAGCGGGGTGTACTGTACCGCACGATCATTCCACCAACCGCTGCGCGATCGCGATCACCCGGTGCGCCTCGCTCCACAGGCCGTAGTCATCCAACGCATCCAGCGGCGCCCACACCGCCTCGGTCACGTCGGTGTCGGCAACCGGCTCGCCTGACACCCACCGCGCGGCGAAATCGATGATCGTGTAGTGGAAGCGCACTCGTCCCGCCTCGTCGTGACGGATGTTGTCCACGGTCGCGGCGAAATGCAGGTCGCCGACCTTGATGCCGGTTTCCTCGAGCAGTTCGCGACGCGCCGCATCTTCGGTGGTCTCGCCTAATTCCTGCGCGCCGCCCGGCAGCGTCCATGCGCCGATGTTCGGCGCCTTGCCGCGGCGAACCAGCAGGACGGTATTGCCCTTGATGACCACGATCCCGATCCCGACGATGGGCCGAGCGGGATACTCGCGATCGCTCATTTCGTTTCTTCGACGGGGGGGGCGGCACCCGGTGGCGTGACGATTGCCCCCGCCCCAGGATTTGATCCGGGCGGCTTTTCGGGTGTTGGCGCCTTTAGTTCGTCCAGCGACGGTACCAAAGCCTTCTGCTTCCAGGAACCAAGCTGATAAGTCCAGCCGGACAACCGCGCGTTCAGCTTGTCCGCCTCGTCCTTGGCCTTGTCCGCCGAGTCGCGCCCAGGGGCAGGCGCTGCCGCGAAGCGCGCCCAGATATCCTTCTCGCCTTTGAATACGGTCGCCGTCACCGCAAGTCCGTCAGCGGTGGTGTAAACCGACTGACCGACCTTGTCACCCACGGGATCCTTGTCGGCCTGTACGTCCTGAAACGTCAGCAGTTCCAGCCCGCGGTCGATATCGTCCACTTTGTAATCGTCGAGCGGCGGATGGTCGGTGGGCGACTTCAGCACCAGCTTCTGGCCGTCACGCGCGAATTCCAGTGTCTCGTCACCGTGCGTCACGGCCACTGTCGCAATGCGCATGTGGTCGATGTTCATGATATCGCGGTCGAGCCATTGCTGCGGATCGGCATCCACCTGAAGACTGCCCTCGGCCAGCCAGGTCTGGTTGTCGTCCGGCCGCCGGACGTAGACCTGCTCCGGCACGTTGCCCTGCGTCCGCACGCGGCGATGCCCGACGATCAGCACGACAATCGGCTTGCCGGATGCATCGAGCACGCGGAGCAGGTCAGATGTGCCGTCCTTGCCGGTCGGGTCTTCCAGGCCGAGCCGGGTGAACTGCGTGGGGTCGGTGGTGCGCGGTTCCACAAGCCTTAGTTCCGTCAGCGCCGTCAGCATGCCGCGCAGCTTGCTGGACTGCACCGGATAGCCGCCGCGATCCACCAGGCCCCACGCATCGCCATGTTTGGTGAGCGCCGTGGTCTTGTCCTGATGTGTAATCTCGATGCGCGCAGCGTCCTGCAGCCGAGACGCCAGGTCAGGAAACATCAGCCTGCCGGCACTGTAGGTCTGTTGTCCGCTGGGCTTTTCCGCCGTGCCGAAATACCAGCCGCCGGCGACCGCAAGGATGCCAACGACCACGAGCGCAAGGAGCGTGCGCGGTCTCATGCCCGTGCCCTCGCGCGACGGCGGCGGCGCACGATCCCGAGTGTGATCGCCAGGACGGCCAGCAACGCCGGCACCAGCACGATGTTGAACACGCGTAGCCAGGTTTCCAGCCGGGAGATGTTGCGGTTCAAATCGTACTGCACGGCTCGCAGCTGCTGCCGCGTATTCACGATGTCGGTGCGTGCGGCGTCGATCGCGGCACGCTGTTCCGGCGTGATGACGGCCTGAGCGCTGGTCTGCTCATTGCCTTCACCGCTGGGCCCCTGGCGCAGCGTGCGGAGTTGCTTCTCGGTGTCGTCAAGGTGCTTCTGCAACGATTGCTCGGTCTGGCGGAACTTCGCTTCGGCGTCGCTCTGCATCTCGTTCACCAGGATGAACGGATGATTGGTGTCGCCGCGCGAGCGCAGTCCGATCAGCGCGTCGCCGCCGGCCAGCGTGCCGATCAGGTTGGCAACAAATGGGCCGTTGTCGCTGAACGGCATGGCGGTCTGCTGTCCGAAGAAATCCGAGGTGCGCACCCAGAACCGGTCGGCCAGGATGTCGCTGTCGGACACCACAACAAGGTTCGCCGCACCGTCGGTCTGTGCCTTGTAGTCAGGAAAATTCTCCGGCCGCTTCTGATCCTTCGCCAGCTCCGGCGGGCCGGTGAACGCCGACTTCAGCGCGCCGTGAATCCGTGCCGCAAGCACACGCGGGCCGCCCTCCGGCTTGAAGTCGGCAAGGACCTTGCCAGGGTTCGGCATCTTCACCTGGTCCACCGGAATCTCGCCCGAGCGTGCGCTGCTGCTCAGCAGCGGCGTGAACTCAATCGAGGCATCCGGGGCCTTGCCGAGCGCGCCCGCGGACGCCACCGTGATCTGCTGCAGATCGGCCGTCGCCGGATCGTTGTGGTTGATGCCATCGCGGATGTTGAACCAGGCGACGTAGTCCACCGCCTGCCCCCGATCGTCGGGGCTGGCCCGCACCCGCCATGCGCCGGTGAGATCGCCGACCACCTTGGTCGGGTCGAACACGATGCCCCACGCATCGAACAGCTTCTTCAAATTGGAGCCGGTATCGGTGGGCGGCATGCCGGTGGGCGAGGGGGTGGCTGCCATCGCCTCGCTCCACGGATCGACCATCGCCATCAGCCGTCCGCCGCGCATGACGAACTGATCGATCGCATAGAGCGTCGCGTCCGACAGGTTCTGCGCCTCGGCCACAAGCAGCACCTGGATGTCCGGGTCGATCACCTGCGCATCGGTCGCGACCGTCTTCACCTGATTTGTCTGCCGCAGCAGCATCGCCGATGCATAGGGCTGCCCGCCAGCGGCCGGCTGCCCGCGCATGGCCATCATCATTGCGCGCGGATCGCCATCGAGCGGCAGTGACGACATCACGCCGATCACCGGGCGCTTTGGATTTGACAGGTCGTAGATCAGCTTGGTGAGGTCGTATTCAAGAAAGCGTTCGCGCTCCGGCTGGAAGAAGGCGATGGTGCGCTCGTCGTCTTCCAGATTGCTGGCGGCCAAGCCGAAATACACCTGGACGCCGCCCTGATCGAGCGGCACGCCTTGCAGACCGTAGGCGAGCGCGCGGTCCTCGGTGTCGCTGAACGGCTCCGGATCGTAGAATTCGAGCCTGATCTTGCCACCGGACACCGCGGCGTATTCGCCGAGCATTTCCCGAACGTGGTCGGCGTAGGCGCCGTAAACCGGCACGGTGCTGCCGAGGCGGCGGGAGTAGAACAGGCGCAGAGTCACGGGCTCCTTCAGGCCCGACAGGATCTGCCGCGTGCCGGGCGACAATGTGTAGATGTGGTTCTGCGTCAAATCGACGTGCTGGTTTGCCAGCCTCGCATCGGCGAACATGTTGATGCCGATGACGATGGCGGCAACCGCGATGACGCCGATGATGGAGAACCAGATCCGCCGGCGCATCGCTTCAGTCCGCCTTCCGCTGTTCGACAATGACAGTGTTCAGGAACAGCCAGAACCCGATGAAGGTGGCGAAGAAGATCAGATCGCGCAGGCTGACCACGCCACGGGTGAAGTCCTGAAACCGGTCGATCACAGCGATCCGTCGTGCGATCTCGGCGAGCGCCGGCGTGTTGCGCGACAGGAAGTCCGTCACCACCGGATAGGATGCGACGGCGAACACGAAGCACACCGCGACGGCAAGCACAAATGCGATCACCTGGTTCTTGGTGAGCGCCGACAGTGCCGATCCAACCGAGAGGAACGCTCCGGCGACCAGCAGCGAGCCGACGTAGCCCGACGCGATCACGCCGTTGTCCGGCCGGCCGAGAATGTTGACGGTGATGACGAACGGGAATGTCAGCAGCAGCGCGATGGCGCAGAACACCCAGGCGGCAAGGAATTTTCCCAACACTGCCTGGGTCTGGGTGATCGGCAGTGTCAGCAGCAGCTCGATCGTGCCGAGCCGACGTTCCTCGGCCCAAAGGCGCATGGTGATTGCGGGGACGAGCAGCAGGAAGACCCAGGGGATGAAGGTGAAGAACGGATTGAGGTCGGCCTGGCCGCGATCGAAGAAGCCGCCGAGGTTGAACGTCAGCGCGCCCTGCAGCACGAGGAAGATGACGATGAACACGGAAGCGACGGGCGTGGCGAAATAGGCGGCGAGTTCGCGTTCGGCGATGATCAGCACGTTGCGCATGCTCAGGCGGCTTCCATCGTCAGTTGCCGGAACACGTCGTCCAGCTTGCCCGACGGGTGCCGGCGCTGCAGGTCCGCCGGCGTCGCGTCCGCCACCACGCGGCCGGCGGCGATGATGATCGCACGCGAGCACACCGCATCGACCTCCTCCAGGATGTGCGTCGAGATCACGATCGCCTTCTCGGGCGCCATCTGTGCGATCAGTGTGCGCACCTCGTGCTTCTGGTTGGGATCGAGCCCGTCGGTCGGCTCATCCAGCACCAGCACCGGTGGATCGTGCAGCAGCGCCTGTGCCAGGCCCACCCGGCGCTTGAACCCCTTGGACAGCGTCTCCACCGGCTGCAGCAGCACGCCCTGGAGTCGCGTCAGCTCAACCGCATGGCCGACACGCTGTGCCAGATCGTTGCCCGAGTAGCCGCGCACCTTGGCGCAGAACGTCAGGAAGCCGGTGACGGTCATTTCCGGATAGGTCGGCGCGCCTTCCGGCAGGAACCCCAGCACCCGCCGCGCCGCGACCCCGTCGGTCTGCACGTCGTGGCCGCAGATGCGGGCGGTGCCAGCGGTCGGGATCATGAAGCCGGCCAACATGCGCATGGTGGTGGATTTGCCCGCGCCGTTCGGTCCCAGGAAGCCCAGCACCTCGCCGCGCGCCACGCTGAACGAGACGCTGTCCACCGCGGTGAAGCCGCCGAACCGCTTGGTCAGCCCGGCGATCTCGATCAGCACAGGTTGGCCATCGGCGGTCACGCTGCGACTCCCCCTCGGTTACCGTAGGGCGGCGGGGATACCGGAATTTCAGGGCAATGCAAGCCGCCGCTGTCCGGATGGAGAAGGCTTAACCTGGCGGTTGGCAACCTGTAGCATGGCCGGCGAACCGGACCGGGAGACTGTGACACATGCCGTTGGAATTGCTCGAAACGAAGGATCTGGCGCTCGCGGATGCCCAGTGGCGGGCGCGGGTGGACCTGGCGGCGGCACATCGGCTGGCGGTGATGCACGGCTTCCACGAGGGCATCTTCAACCATCTGACCTTGCGCGTGCCCGGCCGCGATGACCGCTACTACCAGATCCCGTTTGGCCTGCACTGGTCAGAGGTTACGGCGAGTTGCTTCATGGAGGTGGGCTACGACGGCGCGCTGCTGGCCGGCGAGGGAGAGATCGAGCAGTCCTGCTACTGCATCCATGCGCCGATGCATCGCCTGCTGCCGGGTGCGGCGGCGGTGCTGCACACGCACATGCCGTTCGCCAGCGCGCTCACGCGGCTGGAGGATCAGCGCATCCTGCCGATCGGACAGACCGAGCTCGCCATCATGGCGGAGACTGCGTACGACGACAGCTATGCCGGGCTGGCTTTCGATCCGGCCGAAGGCGAGCGCCTCGCGGGTGTGATCGGCGACAAGACCGTGCTGATGATGGCGAACCACGGTGTTGCCGTGGTCGGCGAGACGGTGGCCGAGGCGTATGACCGGCTGTACTACGTGGAGCGCGTGGCGCAGGTGCAGCTGTACGCCATGTCAAGCGGCCGGCAGTTGAAGTTCCTGCCGCAGGAGGTGATCGACGCCACGATCAAGGCGTATCGCCAGACTTCGCCGCGATACGGCAACAAGCCGGCGTGCGAATGGCACTTCGATGCGTTGAAGCGGATGCTCGACAAGCGCGAGCCTGATTACAAGGACTGATGGCTCAGCCCCTTGCCGTGACGGCAGGCGAAGCATGCGCCCCGGTGAAGGTCGGGGGCCCGCCGTCCATGGCTTTCATTGCACTGGCCGGGCTCGAGGAGGGCATCCGCGCTGTCGACTCCTGCCTCGCCGGTCTGGGAGGCTGCCCCTACACGCCCGGCGCGTCGGGCAATGTCGTTACCGAGGACCTTGTACTACTAACCTTCCAAATCACCGCAGCCCGCGATGATTTTCGGATAGACAGCCGATAACGCGCTGCGTCGCTTGCCAGTATCCTTCAAGGGTCATGGCACGCAGGCGATTGCACCGACGCAAGGCAAGAGGAACCGCAAATAACGCAAAAAACGCAAATGAAGGTTGCAGCGACATTGCCTCAAGTCTGGCCCCCTGGCCGGGCAAGCGCGCCATTTGCGTTATTTGCGTTATTTGCGGTTCCCCTTCCTGTTGCCTGATCCAGCCTAAAACCGACATGGCGAGGCACCGGTGTGACCCTCGCTTTGGTTTGGTTGCGGCCAACGGCTGCGCTGTGT
>Ga0210402_10001759_pt1 | contig 22021 bp, 18 predicted proteins | sample IncBWC7MmetaG_FD_161055 | JGI IMG/M metagenome (GOLD analysis project Ga0210402, IMG submission 161055) | Forest soil microbial communities from Barre Woods Harvard Forest LTER site, Petersham, Massachusetts, United States - Inc-BW-C-7-M | ecosystem: Environmental > Terrestrial > Soil >... | reverse complement strand
TGAGCAGGCCAGGCAGGCGGCGCAAAAAGGTTTGGAGGTCGTAAACTTGGAGAAGCCGGCCGAGCGGCCTTAGTCGTTGAGCAGCGGAACAGGGAAATCTTAGGGAGACCGAGCGGCTAAGCTTGAGCCTCAGACTCGAGCGATGACTCAATGAAGCAAACAGGAGGCAGGAAATGAAGGGGAAGTCGCAGAAATGGATACAAGCAGGGGCGATTGCGGGATTGCTCTTATGTGCATGCGACGTTGCAGCGGCCCAGAGCGCTCAGAGTAGTCAGAGCGGTCAGACCTCGCCGCCTGCTCAGCAGCAGACCGACAAGGACAAAGCGAACACGCTGACACTGGAAACGCCGGCGCCACCGGTGAATGCTGAAGAAGACGCGGCGTTCAAGGCGTTCGATACCATTCCGATGACGGACGGCAGCAAGAAAACGCAAGCGGGTGAAGATTTTGTGAAGAAGTATCCGCAGAGCCGCTATCTCGCGCCGGTGTACTCAAACCTCGTCAAACTGTATCTGGCAGCAAATGAAATACCGAAGATGCAGGATGCGGGCGAGAAAGCGGTTGTGCTGGCTCCGAACGATGTTCAAACGCTAGCGATTCTCGGGCAAACGCTTCCTCGAGCCTGGAACGCAAGCATGCCCAATGCCGCGGTGCAGCTGGATAAAGCTGAAAAATTCTCAAAGTCCGCGATTGAAATCACTCCAACGATCCCCAAGCCTGACGGCATGACAGACGCACAATTCACTCTGGCCAAAAATCAGACGCTGGCGATGGCCCATAGCGGGCTGGGCCTTGTCTATTTCCGGCGTGGCAAGTATGACGCAGCGATTCCGGAATTTGAGGAGGCTACGAAGGTCGATCCTAATCCGGAGGTCGATCCGGTGAACTTCTACGTCCTTGGGATTGCGGACGAGAAGACCTCACACTTTGATGCCGCTGTGGCGGCGTTTACCAAGTGCGCCGCAGTGCCCGGCAGCTTGCAGCCGACTTGCAAGAACGGGGCGGAAGAGGCGAAGAAGTTGGGCGCCACACAATTGAGCGCACCGAAATAAACGCCGCAAGGACTGGGCGCGCACAGCCTAAGGAAATGGAACAAGGTGGCGCAGAGAAACTCGAGGAGCGTCTGGGGTATCGGTTCAAAAGACCGGAACTCCTCGAGCGAGCTTTGACGCACAGCTCCGCGGTTCCGGAGCTGAGGGCAGATCGCACGGAAGAATCCTCCGAAGGCGCAGCCATGCAAGACAATGAGCGGCTGGAGTTCCTCGGGGATGCCGTGCTTGAGTTGTTGGCAAGAGAATATTTGCTTGAGTCCTTTCCCGGATGGAGCGAAGGGCAACTGTCGAAGAGCCGGGCCCGGCTTGTGAATGCTCACTCTCTCGAAGATGCGGCCAGACGAATAAGGCTCGGCGATCACTTGCGGCTGGGGCGCGGGGAAGAAAAGACGGGCGGCCGGGAGAAACCTACGCTATTGGCGGATGCCTTCGAAGCCGTCGTCGCTGCGGTTTACGTCGACGCCGGGCTGGACCCCACACGCGAGATGCTCAAGCGGTTGCTATTCGAGCAAACACTTGAAGAGCGCGGCGAGAGAATCGCGGACTCCGACCGCAAGTCCGCGCTGCAGGAATTCTTGCAAGGGCGTGGAAAACCGCCCGCCGAATACCGCCTATCGGGCGAGAGCGGGCCGGATCACCAGAAAGTGTTCCAGGTGGAGGTTTGGATCAACGGAGAATGCCTGGCCAGCGGCGAAGGCAGCACAAAAAAAGAAGCGGAACAGCGAGCGGCGCTGACCGCAATGGAACTCCTGGAACGGACGTGACGAGCCGGTGGAACGGAAAGGCTGAGAACGAATGACGGAAGAGACAGCTCTGAAGGTCGAAGAGCCGGTAGATCCGGTTGCGCCGGCGGAGCCGAAGAAAGAGGAGCACCACGACGATCCGACTACGCTTTCCGAATATCTGGAATCGTTGCTGGTGACCGTGCTTCTCGCGCTGTTCGGAACCAGCTTCGTCGTACAGGCCTTCAAAATACCGTCTGCTTCGATGGAAGGCACCCTGCTCATTGGCGATCATCTGCTCGTCAATAAGTTCATCTTCGGCGGGAGCGGAGCCTGGTATGAGAAGGTGCTTCCCTACCGCCCGCTGGAGCGCGGCGATATTATCGTCTTCAAGTATCCTTACGCGGACCATCAACATTTTGTGAAACGCGTGATTGGCTTGCCGGGTGACCGGCTGAAGCTGATGGACCAGCAGATGTACCTCAACGGCAAGCCGCTGAACGAGTCCTACGTCGTGCACGACCCAACGGCCCCGTACGACAACTTCAACTATTCCTTCCCACCTACAAAGGGCCAGTTGATTTCCCCTCAGGTGGTGTTCGAATCCGGGTGGAGAGAAACGCTTCGTAAATACGTGCAAGGCGACGAACTCGTAGTGCCTCCCGGGAAAATATTTGCTATGGGAGACAACCGGGACCGCAGCTCGGACAGCCGCTACTGGGGATTTGTGGATCGCAGCGCCATCATGGGGCGCCCTTTTCTAATTTATTGGTCGGTGGACGCAAACAGCAACGACTACACGCAAACCACTTTTTGGCAGCGATTGGTGGGCGTATTCGACACGCTTGCTCACCTTCCCGCCCGGACACGCTGGGGCCGGATGCTGCACACGGTGCACTGAAATTTGTAGATTCTCTCGATTCCACACTAGGACGACTGGCCTTTGAAACGCGGCAGGAGCGACGCGAATCGGTTCGTGCATTAGCTTTTCATTTGCGGGCCAGTCTGCGAAACTTTCGACACTATGAAGACGCTGCGTAAGTGGTGGAAACTGGCGCTTACGATTGTGGCGCTGTTCATCGCCGTGCAGATTTGCGTGTCGGTGCTCGTTCGCACTCGCCGCATGCACATATACCTTACCCAACAGCTCGAAAGAGCATTTGGACGGCCGGTCGAAGTGGGCCACTTTGCCGTACAGCTTTTGCCGGCCCGCTTTTACGCGGAGCAAGTGACCGTCGGCGAAGACCCCGCATTCGGGAGCGAATATTTTTTGCGTGCGGACAACTTGTCCGCGAGCTTGCGGTGGACTGGATTGCTGCTTGGGCATTTTGAGTTCGGAACTCTGTCGTTGAGCCGGCCGAGTTTGATTCTTGTGCGCAACAGCCAGGGCAGATGGAACCTGGAGCGGTGGCTGCCACCGGCCAAAGCCACGGCAGAAGCGGCCGCACGCGTCTACGGACCGCCTGCAGCGATCGCGCCAGTGAACCGGCTCTTGAAAATCGAGTTCGATGAGGGGCGGGTCAATTTCAAAAATATGGACGAAAAGCTCCCGTTTGCGCTAACAAGTGTCTCCGGAAGCGTGGACCAGGTTGCGCCGGGGCGCTGGCAACTTCGTCTGGAGGCGGAACCGTGGCGAAGCGGCGTGGTGCTGCAGTCGGCGGGAACCGTCAGTGTACAAGGTGATATCGCAGGAACTTCGGCGCGCCTGCAGCCTGCGCAATTTTCTGTGCATTGGGAAGCCGTTTCGCTTGCGGACTTGTTCCGGCTGCTGCGCGGAACCGATTACGGCATGCGCGGCGTGTTTGTGCTGGACGCGTCGCTCAAGAGCGGCATGTCCGGCCCTGGATCCATTGCTGAAACCCAACCAGGCCAATGGAGTTTTTCCATGGAAGCCCGCGCGGCGCAAATTCATCGCTGGGACTTGATCGAACGGAGCGACAATCCCCAGCTGCGAGTAGCCGTCAACGGACATTGGAATGTTGGTCTGGGAAGCGTTAGCGCGGAAGAAATAACGGTTGAAGGCCCGTCTTCGAATTTGCGAGGAACCGCAAATTATGGAACCGGGCCGGCGCCGGGCTTCGAATTGCATCTCGACTCGTCGGGTATACAGGCCGCGGACTTGCTGGCGTGGTACAGAGCCTTTCACCCCGGCGCAGACAGCGGAATTTCGGCCGAGCAGTTTTTCACGGGTGCGATGACGCTGCGCGGCTGGCCTCTTGAGCTCGAAGGGGCCGCGTTCTCGAGCAATGGCGGTGTCGTGCGAGTGCCAGGGTTAAAGGCGCCCGTGCGGATCGGCCCCGTCCGCATTGGAAGGGAGCGGAACCTGCTGGTGTCCGAACCGGTTCGCATTGCTCTTGGCGGTGATGCTCGCGACGTCTTCGCGCCCAAGAAGCGGCGCATGGCGGCGCTTATGGATAATGCCGCCGACATTACTCTTCATCATGACCTTGACGCGCGTTCGGGCAGCATCAGCATCGAAGGGCATGTGCAAAAAGTCGAAGACGTGTTGAAAGCCGCCGCCGCATTTGGGCAGCCGCTCAATCACGGATGGGAACTCGCCGGAGATGCGCTCGCGGTGACGCGATGGGAATGGCAGGGAGCTGGCAGCGGCCATTGGAACGGCAGGATAATTCTTAGCAAGGCGAAACTTGCCGTTGCAGGGCTGAACCAGCCTCTCGCGGTGCAAGAGAGCACTTTGAATTGGAAAGATGGGCTGCGTTTCGTCGATGTAACGAAGGTGAATGGTTTCGGCGGCACTTGGTCGGGCTCCATCGCGGAAAGAAAAATTGCTGACGGGATGGATGGCCCGCGATGGAATTTCAATCTAACCGCGGATAGTATGAATGCCGCTCAGCTCGATCGTTGGGTCGGCCCACGCGCACGGCCCAACTGGCTGCAGCGTTTGCTCTCGTCTCTTCTCGGCGGGTCAACGCCCAGCCCAGCCGCCAGCGATCTAGTACGCCAGATGAACGCCCAAGGGGAGCTAAGCATCGGCGAGCTGACTATCGAAAAACTGAAACTGAGAAATGTACACACGGAGGGCGTTTTACACGACCTAAAACTCGATGTGCACGAAGCCGATGCGCAGTGGGCCGGCGGCACAGTGCACGCACAGCTGCATGCCATATTCGCCCCTCGGCCGAAATACGACGTGACCGCCAAGCTCGATAGGGTGAACCTGGCGGAGGTCCCCGCGTCGGGGCCATTCACGGAACGCGTGGCAGGTCTAGCTTCAGGCACGGTGCACCTGGTGACGGAAGGCGTCGGGCGCGAAGAACTCTTGCAGAAACTCGCGGGCGGGGGCGAAGTTCAGCTCAAGAACGTGGAATTACGGGGATGGGACGTGAGCGCCAGCGTTGCGGACGGCGCGCCCCGCACGGGCACATCGCGGTGGACAACCGGCGAAGGGACGTTTACGATGCGCAACCGCGGAGTCACCGTCGAGTATCTGACGCTGGAATCCGGCCGGGAGCAGACTCAACTTCAGGGCACGGTGAGCTTCGCGCGTGACGCGGATCTGACGCTTGAGACTTCCAGCACGGGAAGAGGGCGCGGCCGGACCATGGGCGTCAACGAAGCCGGCCGCGTGTTGAAAATATCCGGGCCGCTGGACGGGCCCCGTGTCTCGGTCGAAAGGGCGGTCGCGCGCCAGCCCGCGGATTGAGATATCAAGAAAATGAATGTGGTGTGAAAATTCTACGACCCTCGGAGGCTGTTGATGAAACGCATTGTGCCCCTAGTGATCCTTGCTGCGCTCTTGATTTGCCCTGCGGCGAACGCGCAAAAATCGCCGGCGCTTGAACAGTTTTTGAGCGCGCCGTTTCCGACGGAATTAACGGCCGCCCCCGCAAAGGGTCGCGTCGCGTGGGTTTTCAATGCCGAGGGGGTACGCAATCTTTGGATTGCGGAACCGGCGGCTGCTGGCTACAAGTCGCGCCAAATCACATCGTACAAGGGCGACGACGGCCAGGACCTCGGCGAAATCAGTTGGGCGCCTGATGCCGAAACAATTGTCTACACCCGCGGCGGCGATCTCGAATTTCCCAATTCCACGTATCCCAATCCCCAAAGTTCGCCGCAAGGCGTCGAGCAGGATATTTGGTCAGTTTCTTTGAGCGGCGGCGCGCCCAAGAAACTTGGTGAGGGCCACTCGCCCGCGGTGTCGCCAAAGGGAGGCAACGTCGCTTTTCTCTTCAAGACGCAAGTGTGGCTCGCAAAACTCGACGGCGGCGAAAAAGCCGAACAGTTGATTCACGCGAATGGTAGCGCGAGCGAGCTGCGATGGTCGCCCGATGGCTCAAAGCTTGCTTTTGTGAGCCGGCGTGGAGATCACGGCTTCCTCGGTGTGTACGACCTCGCGGCCAAGTCGCTGATCTATCTCGATCCCAGCGTGGACACGGACATCGAGGCCGCCTGGTCGCCGGACAGCCGGCGAATCGCGTTCGTTCGAATCGCCGTCGCGAAAGGAAATCTTCCCTTCAGCCCGCGGCGCGAAGGACAGCCCTGGTCCATTCGAATCGCCGACGCCTCGACAGGAAATGGCCAGGAAGTGTGGCACGCCGATTCTGGCACAGGCAGCGTCTTTCATGAAGTTGTCGCGAGTAATCAGTTGATTTGGGCTGCCGGCGACCGCATCGTTTTTCCGTGGGAACGCAGCGGTTGGATTCACTTGTACTCGGTTCCTACAAGCGGCGGCGCGGCGAAGCTTCTCACTCCCGGAAACTTCGAAGTGGAGTACGTCTCGGCCAGCGCGAATGGGCAGGAAATCGTTTATTCCTCGAATCAGGATGACATTGACCGGCGCCATGTCTGGAAGGTTTCGCCGAACGGCGACCATCCCGAGGCCGTGACCAGCGGCGCTGGAATCGAAACTGTCCCGGTGATCGCAAGCGACAATAAGACAATTCTGGTCTTGCGTTCCGACGCGCACACCACGATGCGCCCGGCCCTTGCTGCCGGCAAGAGCGAACTCCGCGACCTCGCTCCTGAATCGCTTCCCCCGGATTTCCCCGCGAGCGCCATGGTCACGCCGCAACAAGTGATTCTGTCTTCGGTCGATGGCATGCAGATTCATGGCCAGCTCTTTTTGCCGCGCAATGCCGGCGATGGCGCGCGTCATCCTGCCGTCGTCTTTTTCCACGGGGGATCCCGGCGCCAGATGCTGCTCGGCTGGCATTACATGCTCTACTACAGCAACGCCTACGCCATGAATCAGTACCTGGCGAGCCGTGGCTACATCGTTCTGGCCGTGAACTATCGCAGCGGCATCGGTTACGGGCTCAATTTTCGCGAGGCGCTCAACTACGGCGCGGCGGGCGCGAGTGAGTTCAACGATGTAGAAGGCGCTGGACTTTATCTCCGCTCGCGCGCCGACGTGGATCCCGCCCGCGTCGGATTGTGGGGCGGCAGCTACGGCGGCTACTTGACGGCCCTCGGGCTCGCACGCGCTTCCGATCTCTTTGCAGCTGGAGTCGACATGCACGGCGTACACGACTGGAACACGGAGATTCCCACATTTGCTTCTTCCTACAAGCCTGGCGAACGGGCTGATTTTGCAAGACGGGCGTGGGAATCTTCGCCGCTTTCCTCCATCAGCACTTGGCGCTCTCCGGTTCTCTTGATCCAGGGCGACGACGACCGCAACGTTCCGTTCGCGGAAACAGTCGATTTGGCCGAGGCCCTCCGCAAACAGGGCGTCTCCTTCGAACAGTTGGTCTTCCCTGATGAGATACATGATTTCCTTTTGCATCGAAACTGGCTCGCCGCTTATCACGCCTCGAGCGATTTTTTCGACAAGCATTTCAAGATGCCGGAGAAATGACGCCCGGCTACTTCCCCGCCATGAACAATTCTTTGCGATTCCTCGGCTGCTGCCTGATGTTGATGGCGGTTGCGGGCGAAGCGCGCGATAAGGCCGACCGCGTCATCTTGTTTCCCAAATTGCGCGTCGGGCAGACTTTGCGCTACCAGATTGGTTATCGCGCGGCAACCAACACGACTACGGAGAGCACAGTTGCCGCGCCCATGGCGCCGGCCGGTGGCCAAATCAATGTAAATATTCTTTTGCAGGTCGAAGTGGAAGATTTGCGCATTGATGCCGGCAAGTCCTTGACGCGGCTGCGCACGCGCATCGTCGAGCCAGATGCCGCCACGCCTGCCGCCCTTGCGCCGGCTTCGACCGCGGCGGCAAACGCCGCGCAGGAGCCGAACGATACGGGGAAATCCGGCGAACGCAACAGAACCGTCGAATTCACGCTTCATGCGGATGGTCAGGTCACCGACGTCGAGGGACTCGACAAACTTTCCGCCGGCGAGCAAGCCGCGTGGCAAGAATGGGTGGCGCGATTTGGAAGCGGCGCGGCATTTCCAGAGAGAGGCGTGAAAGCCGGAGAAAAATGGAAGGCCGAAGAGCCAATTACCAATGCCTTGTTGACTGGACTCTCTTGGGAAAAAGAATCAGAGTACGTGAACAATGGTCCCTGCAGCGCCATGAAGCTGACGGCTCAGGGCGAGCCAGCCGCAGGACGCCAACCGCAGGAAACCTGTGCAGTAATACTGACAACCGCGATTCTCAAGCAGAAATCATCCCCAAAGGACGCCACACCGGAGGACTACAAGTTGCACGATTTGCGCACCATGGGGGCAGCCAGGGGCAAGAACCAGATTATTAGCTACTGCTCGCTTAAAACTGGACTCGTGGTGCGCGCCACTGAAGATGCGAATCAATCGATGAGCGTGATCGTCGCCAAAACGGATGGTTCGAATCGAGTTCATTACACAATCGACGCCGAGAGCCACGCGCAAGTGTTGCTTCTTGCGGATGCGCCCGCCAACCATCCTTGATTTCTCGCGAGGTCACGACAGCCGCGCCGATTTGCATCCTGGAGTATAATGAAGGTTTCGGCAGTGGCCGGAATTCGTGCCGGGAGACCCCTTCCATGAACTTCAAGCTGCGCAGCAATTATCAGCCACGCGGTGACCAGCCCGCGGCCATCGAACAGCTTTCTCGTGGCATTGAAGGCGGCGAGAAGCACCAGGTGCTACTCGGCGTCACCGGTTCCGGCAAGACATTCACGGTGGCCAAGCTGATCGAAGCTTTCAATCGGCCCGCCCTGGTGCTGGCACACAACAAAACACTCGCCGCGCAGCTTTATCACGAATTCAAATCGTTTTTCCCGGAAAACGCGGTCGAGTATTTCGTCAGCTACTACGATTTTTACCAGCCCGAAGCCTACGTTCCCTCGGCCGATATTTACATCGACAAAGAAGCGACCATCAACGACGAGTTGGACAAGCTGCGCATGAGCGCTACGCGCTCGTTGTTCGAACGCCGCGACGTCATCATCGTTGCCTCCGTCTCCTGCATCTATGGCTTGGGCTCGCCGGAAGCCTACTACGGCATGCTCGTGATGCTCGAAAAAGGGCAGCACACCTCACGAGAAGCGCTTCTGCGCCGCCTCGTGGACATTCAGTTCGAACGTGGCGAGGATTTGCGCCGCGGCACCTTTCGCGTCCGTGGCGATATGATCGAAATTTATCCGACGTACGACGACTATGCCTACCGTATCGAAATGTGGGGCGAGACAATCGACAAGTTGCGGCAAATCGATCCGCTAACGGGCGAGGTCCGCGCGGGAGCGGAAGATCTGATGCGCGTGCCCATCTATCCAAAGAATCATTATGTAATGCCCCAGGAACAGAGAGACCGCGCCATCGTCACCATTCAGGAAGAGCTGTGGTGGTGGAAAAAAGAGCTCGAGAAACAGGGGAAATTTGTCGAAGCGCAGCGCGTCGTGCAACGCACCATGTTCGACATCGAGATGATGCGCACCATCGGCTACTGCCACGGTGTCGAGAATTATTCGCGGCACCTCAGCGGGCGTTTGCCGGGTGAAGCGCCGCCGACACTTCTCGATTACGTCCCGCAGGATTTCCTGATGTTCATCGATGAATCGCACCAAACGGTCGGCCAGGTGCGCGGCATGTTCAATGGAGACCGCGCTCGCAAGCAGACTCTGGTCGATTACGGATTCCGCATGCCTTCGGCGCTGGACAACCGGCCGCTTACGTTCGAAGAGTTCGAACATCGCTTAAATCAAGTTATCTATGTATCCGCGACGCCAGGACCTTACGAACTGACGAAATCTGGCGGAGTCGTGGTCGAACAAGTCATCCGCCCGACTGGACTCGTCGACCCGCAAGTGGAGATTCGTCCGGTGAAGGGCCAGGTGGACGATCTGCTGGAAGAAATTCGCATCCGCGCGGAGAAGAACGAGCGCGTCCTCGTGACCACGCTTACCAAGCGCATGGCGGAAGATTTGTCCGAGTATTTCACGGAAGTCGGCGTGCGCTGCCGCTATCTCCATTCCGAAGTGGAGACGCTCGACCGCATTAAGATTTTGCGCGATTTGCGGCGTGGAGAATTTGACGTCCTCATTGGCATCAACTTGTTGCGCGAAGGTTTGGATTTGCCGGAAGTGTCGATGGTGGCAATTTTGGATGCGGATAAAGAAGGCTATCTGCGAAGCAGCACGGCGTTGATCCAAACCATGGGCCGTTGCGCGCGGCACGTCGAAGGCCGCGCCATTTTGTATGCCGATCGCCGCACAGGATCGATGAATCAGGCCATTGACGAAACGAACCGGCGCCGCACCAAGCAACTCGAGTACAACCAGGAGAACAACATCACCCCGATGTCCATTATCAAGTCCGTGGACATGGACCTGGCGCGTATTGTCGAGGCCGATTATGTGAGCATCCCGGCGGACGACGCCGAGATGGATGCTGCCACCGCGAACATCAAGAATGAAAAGCAGCTTGCCGAAATGTTGCAGCAACTCGAGACACAAATGCGCGAAGCGGCAAAAAAGTTCGAATTCGAGCGCGCCGCGCAGTTGCGCGACCGTATCCGTTCACTAAAACAAAAAGACATGGCGGGATTATTTGCAATCGAGGTCGTACCCACCGCCGAACCAGCCACTTAGATGGCGGCGCCCGTCGACGCCATTGAACGCGGCCGCTAAACAACGCCGCGCTTCAATTCCCTTAGTGGATAAAATGTGCCGCGCCACGTAACCCCGCCTTGCCACAGCGTCACGACTACCGAGCGCACGATCATGTAGCAAAACACAATGGCCCCGATAGGATGAGTTAGTGCATACAGCGGCGAAACCCTGTTCACGACGTCTACGCTTCCATGCATGCACAGAGCCACAACCACGGCGATGGCTGAACAAATGCGAATCCATCCGTGTCCGGCGAAAACGGCAAAAAAGGGGACTACATTGAGCAGAAGCACTCCAGCGAGGGAGGCCACAGCGAACGCCATGTTGTATCCCAAAGCCGCGAACAGGTTTTTTGTCACGCCGCGAATGACATTCCTTGCTCCCGCATGCCAGCGTACTGAAACAAACTCCTGAGCGATCGCGACGCACGAGCGAAAGCCGGATTGCTTCACGAGTTTCCCGAGCTTCATGTCGTCAACTACTTCCATTGCCAAACGCCGGTGCGAGCCGATCGTCTCGTAAGCGGTTCGCCGCAATAGTTGAAATGCTCCTATGCCCACGTACGCGCGTGAATTTGGATTGCTCACGCTATTGGCGTCTGTCGACAGATGAAATGCCAGACCGAAAAATGTAAGCAGCGTTTTTTCCCAGAAGCCGTGCATTTCCACGTTGCAGATCAGGGTGAGGTGATCGAGTTTGTGCTTTTCCGCCAGTGCCACCGCGCGGCGAAGAACATCCTGCTTAAACCGCACATCTGCGTCCGTAAAAAGAAGCCATTCGGCACGGGAAGCCTCATACGCTTTTTGCAGCGCGTGCGGTTTGCCGAGCCAGGCGCTCGGGAGTTCCGCAACGTGGACAGCGCGAAAACGCGGATGCGTTGCGGCGAAGTCGTCGAGAATGCAGCCCGTTGCGTCTTGCGAGCGGTCGTCGACGCCAATTATTTCCAGATGTGGATAGTCGAGTGCAGCGAGAGTCGCGAGCGCCGCGGGGAGTTTTTCTTCTTCATCTCGCGCCGCAAAGATAAGCGAAATGCTGGGACATTCCGCGTCCTGAGCCGGTTCGAAATATTTGAGCCAGGGGAGTTTTGTTGCGCCATAGGCGACGCGGATGCCATGGAACACCCAGAAGGCAGCAATCGCAGAGAAAAGAACCAATCCAATAGTGTGCATCAAAATTGGTATCGAGCGAGGCGCTCAGGTTATCCTAACATGTAATGCCGGGTAGCCTTTCGATCATCGGGGCAGGACGCGTAGGACGCGCGCTGGGACGGCGCTTGCGCGAGTTGGGATGGAAGATCGGCGCCGTGGTGACGCGCAATGAGGCAAGTGCGCGGAAGGCCGTGCGCTACATCGGAGCGGGGCACGCCCATGCTTTCATGACGCGTCGAGTGCTCGCGGCCCAGGTCATTTTGATCACAACGCCGGACCATGGCGTCGCGGAGGTTGCCGAAGAGTTGGCGCGTATCGGCGCGGAAGAGCTGCGCGGGAAAATTGTGTTGCATACGAGCGGAGCACTCAGCTCGAGCGTCCTCGATCCGGTGAGACGGTGCGGGGCTTCCGTTGGATCGATGCATCCGTTGCAGACGTTCAGTGGAGTGGGAGTGCCTCCACTGGAGGGCAAAGTTTTTGCGATCGAGGGCGAACTGCACGCCGTGAGAATGGCCCGGCAAATTTCGCGCGCGCTCGGCGCGGTTCCCGTGCACGTCGAGGGCGGGAAGAAGCCTCTTTATCACGCGGCTGGAGCTCTGGCGGCCGGGAGTGTCCTTGCCCTGATGGAAGCGTCCACCCGGCTTATGACAGCGGCCGGGATGAAGCGGCGCGAAGCGGTGAGGGCGCTTCTGCCGCTGACTCGGCAAGTACTCGAAAATTATGAACGGCTGGGGCCGCGCGCGGCGTGGACCGGACCGCTTTCACGCGGAGATTATGGCGTGGTGGCGGCGCACGCGGAAGCAATGAAAGGTTTACCCGCGGAATTCGTGCAGACTTACGAGGCAGTGAATCGCCTGGCCGCGCTGGTTCTGGCGCAAGATTCCGCGGCCATGCTGGAAGAACTGGAGAAAGTCGCCGTGAACAAGAAATCAAAAGCAAGAGCGACAGGGGGACAAGCGTGAAGCGACTGCACATTGCCATTGAGAGCACGACGCTGGCCAACGGACTGAAAGTGGTCATCGCGCCGGACACGACGGCGCCGGTGGTAACAGTGGGCGTGTACTACAAGATTGGATTCCGACTGGAGCCGCGCGGACGCAGCGGCTTCGCGCACCTCTTCGAGCACATGATGTTTCAAGGCTCCGCGAACGCCCCGAAAATGCAACACATCAAACTCATCAATTCGAGCGGGGGCGTGCTCAACGGGTCGACGCACTACGACGTGACGAATTATTACGAGGCCGTGCCGTCGAACGCGCTTGAAAGAGTGTTGTGGCTCGAAGCAGACCGCATGAGAGCGCTGAAAGTGGACGACGAAAACTTGCGCAACCAGCGCGACGTGGTGAAAGAAGAAGTCCGCGTGAACGTTCTAAACCAGCCGTACGGCGGATTTCCCTGGCTGGATTTGCCGCCCGTGGCGTTTCGGAACTGGGCGAACTCACACAATTTTTACGGCGATTTTGCGGATCTCGACGCCGCCGACCTCGCCGACGTGCAAGCGTTTTTCAAGACCTACTATGTGCCGAACAACGCGGTTTTGCTCATGCTCGGCGACGTAAAACCCGAAGAAGGATTTGCGCTGGCGAAGAAATTGTTTGCAGACATTCCCGCCGGAGCTGCGCCACCGTTTGCGGATCCAACCGAACCGGAGCAGGCTGAAGAGCGCCGCGGGGAAGTGGAAGAGAAATTCGGAACGCTGCCTGCGATGGCCATCGGATATGTTGTGCCGAAGCGGCGGACCACCGATTGGTGCGCGATGGCGCTGCTCGATCAAGCACTGCATGGCGGGCGCGCTGGGAAACTCTATCGCGAACTCGTTCTCGAAAAACAAGTGGCCGTGGAACTCGACGGCGGTATCGATGATATTTTCGGATACAACGGGCCCACGCAGATGGTGACGCGCATTTTGCATAAGCCCGAGTATTCGAGCGAACAGGCGCTCGCGGCCTTTGACGCGGTGATTCACGAAATGCAAGAAAAAGGCATCAGCGAGGACGAACTCGCACAATTGAAAGTGAAATGGCAATCGGACTATTTCTCGCTCCTCGAGGGCGGCCACGGCGGCATGCCGCGTTATGGCTTGATGCATCTTTTGGCGTGCTTCACCCTGTTTGATGGCGAACCTCAACTGGTGAACACCGTGCTCGATGGTTTTCTCTCCGTGACACGAGAGGAAGTTCACGCGGCAGCGAAGAAATATTTGCGCAATGAAATGCGCGCCATCGTTTTTCGCCGTCCGGTCCTAGCCGGCGTGCCCGCATCCGCGGGCAGGAAAGAGGCTGCGTAATGGCTACGCGCGCTGTCGAAGTAAATAACGCAGTGCCGGCGTTGGCTCCCGAACGCCAAGTGACCTGGCCGAACCGGAAGCGGGCGCGGCTCTCAAACGGTCTGGAAGTGATCCTCGTGGAATCGCATACGATTCCAAAGTTTCATGGCGAACTGTTATTCCGCTCGGGCAATGCCGCGGCGATCGATCGTGGCCCAGGACTCGCGGAAATGACGGCCACCGTGGTGCGAACCGGAACCTCGAAGCGCGCGAGCAGGCAGATCGAAGAGGATCTACGGCGGATTGGCGCGGATCTTGCTTCGAGCGCTGGTTCGGACACAAGCGCGATTTCGTTTGCCGGACTCTCGGAATTCGCCGAGCCGCTTCTTGGCATGGTCGACGAATTGGCCCGAGAAGCCGCGTTTCCGGAGGCCGAATTTGAGCGCGAGAGACGGCAAAAACTCGAAGAGGTCAAACTGGAGCGGACCCAACCGGGATTCCTGGCTGGCGAGCGGCTTCGCAAAGTGTTGTTTGGCGCTCACCCGTATGGTCAGGTGTCGCCGAGCGAAGAACAGGTGGCAGCCTATAAGCGCGACGATTTGATGGGCGTGTACCGCGATTTTTACACACCGGAAAATGGTTTGCTGCTGCTCGTCGGCGATTTTCAGCCAGACGCGATGCTGAAAAGCGTTGAAAAAGTATTCGGCGCGTGGCAAGGCAAGAAGCCGGAGACAAAGCCGTCGGCTGCGCCGGCAAATCCGCGCGGGCGTCGCGTGTATCTGGTGCATTTGCCCGGCGCGGTGCAGACGCAAATTCTTGCGGGATGCCACGCGATCACAAGGAAGCATCCAGACTGGGTGAAGCTGGGCTTGACGAATAGCTTGTACGGCGGAGCGTTCAATTCGCGTTTGGTGATGAACATTCGCGAAGACAAGGGATATACGTATAGTCCGCGAAGCGGCGTCAACGCCTTCCGGCAGCATGGCTACTTTTCGGTATCGGCGGCGGTGCGAAATGATGTGGTTGCAGCGTCGCTCACGGAAATCTTCTACGAGATGGACAAGCTGCGTTCCGTGCCGGTTCCCGACCCCGAACTGGCGGATGCACAGAATTATTTGAGCGGCGTATTTTCCATGGGACTCGCGACGCAAAACGGGGTATTGTCGCAAATCGCCGTGGTGGCGCTGAACGAATTGCCGGAAGACTATCTCGAGACGTATCGCCAGAAAGTGCGCGCACTGACGCCTAGCGATTTACTGGAGACCGCGCGCAAATATTTCGATTCCGCCAACATGCAAATGGTTGTGGTCGGCGACCGCGCGCAAATCAAATCGCAGGCCGCGCTATTCGGTGAACTCGAAGTCTTCGACGCCCAAGGCAAGCGTCTCGACTAGGAACGGTTGTGATTGCCCGATAGTCATCGTTCTGGCTTCACTTAGTTGGAATTTGCGTTTGCTCCTGCGGTGGCAAATCGTAAAGACCGTAGTCGACCCGCATAAGCGGTATGCCACCAGTCTTGTCCTCCCGTGGGCCTTTCCCGCCGGGCAGCTCGAATTCAAAAGGAATTTCGACATGCCAGTGCTTGCCAAGATGATTGACGGGCATGCTGAAAAGAATCTGTTCTCCTGGACGGATGCTGATGAATGAAGCCACATCCACCAAATCATTTCTTGGCATCGCAGCAGTCTGCTCATCTGAATCTGACCAATCGTTGGCTTTGTGATCTTCAGATTTTTCTCCAGAGGCATCGCGGTAGATAACTCTGGGCAATCCATACACCGGAGGGTTTGCGACGATCCGGTAACGCAGTCCAACCTCTTCCTTGGGGCTCTTATCTGGCACGCCATTGGCGGTTACCACGATTGGAACACGGCAATTGTTTACCAGGCGCAGCCAGATTCGTGTAGCTGGCTCGTCCTCGTCCCTGGGAATGCCCGGGCCAGTGTGATCAAAGCGGACGTACACAAACGGCTTGTTCTCGTCGATCACAAATCCCTTGTTGGCCTTCGTCGTCTGCGAGAAGAGCGCAGCGGCCGGCAGGGTGAAGACGGGCAGCAGAAAGAGTAGGGTTCGGGCATGAGTTCTCGTCATGGAACCACCTTCAAGTCAATAAGCCACCCGTTCGGCAGCGTTGTCCTTTATTATTGATTTATTACTATTGTTCATGCATTATTCTCGGCACCATGGCGTGGCGGTCTGTATTTCGCATTGGCCTTCTAGTGGCGGTGATTCTTTCCATCGCTACAACTTTGCCGGCCAAGAAGAAGCCACCGGCTGCGCCCGTTAACTTGAATACGGCGACGTCGGAAGAACTGCAATTGGTGCCGGGAATCGGCCCGGTGACAGCTGAAAAAATCTTGCAAATGCGCAAGTCGTACGGTGCGTTCAAGAGTGTCGACGACCTGAGCGCCATCCGCGGCATCGGGCCGAAGCGGCTTGAGAAAATGCGCAAGTACCTGACCGTTGGCAAGGCGACGTCCTCGACCAAACCCGCCAATACTCCAAAGCCCGCAACTCCCCCAAAGCCCTCCACAGTTCCCGCTGACCCACCAAACCCATCGCTGTAATTCGCGGCATGCCCATCGCCGGGAGCAAAAAGCAGATTCTTCGCTACGCTCGGAATGACAATTCTTCTCGGCGTTCGCCTCGCTCCCGCGGCTGGCTTGAATGGAGCGCGGGCGGGGCAAGCCCCGCCCCTACCGGTAGGAGGAAGAGGGCAGAGTTTGCGCTTCACCCCCATTGATTTTCTTAAGATGCGCCAAGAAGTCGTCATTAAAGCACTTGGTGAGTTGGGCGTGGCGGTGCTTCGATGCGCAGCGGGACTTGGTCGGCGATGCGGATGCCGTAGCCTTCGAGGGCGACGACTTTTTTGGGGTGATTGGTCAGGACGCGAATATCTTTCAGGCCGAGGTCGATCAGAATTTGCGCGCCGATACCGCTCTCGTGCTGCACCATGCGCTGGCGGGCGGGCTCACGGTCGAGCTGGCCGCGTTTGTGAACATGGATTTGGGGCAACACGCCGGCTGCGTCCGGCGTATCGACACTGAAACCGCGGCCGGTGTGGTGGAGATAGAGGAAGACGCCGCGGTCCTCCTTAGCGATTGTCGCGAGCGACTGGGAAACCAGCTCGTTGCAATCGCAGGTGGTCGAGCCGAAGACGTCGCCGGTCAGGCAGTGCGAGTGCACGCGAACGAGAGCAGGTGTTTCGCCTTCGAGACTGCCGCGCACGAGAGCGATGTGCTGATCGTGGTCGACGTCGCTGGCGTAGGCGATCATTCGGAAGTCGCCGTAGCGCGTGGGGAGAACGGCTTCCGCGACCCGGCGGACGTAACGTTCATGCTGCATGCGATAGCGGATGAGGTCCGCGACGGTCAGCATTTTCAAATTGTGCTGCTTGCAGAATTCGTGGAGCTGCGGCACGCGAGACATGGTGCCGTCTTCGTTCATGATTTCGCAGATTACGCCGGAGGCGTTGAGACCCGCGATGCGGGACAAGTCGACGCTGGCTTCGGTCTGACCGGCACGCACGAGAACGCCGCCATTGCGTGCGCGAAGCGGGAAGATGTGGCCGGGGCGGGCGAGGTCCTGCGGCCTGGTCTTCTCGTCGATGGCAGTCAGGATGGTGATGGCGCGGTCAGACGCGCTGATCCCCGTGGTGACGCCGAGGCGGCCGTCGATAGCTTCGCAGAAGGCGGTGCCGTGTACGGACGTATTGATAGGCGACATCAGCGGAAGGTGGAGATCCTCGCAGCGCTGCTCGGTGAGCGCGAGGCAGATGAGGCCGCGGCCGAATTTGGCCATGAAATTAATGGCTTCGGGGGTGATTTTCTCGGCGGCCATGGTGAGGTCGCCCTCGTTTTCGCGGTCTTCATCGTCCACCAGGACGATCATGCGGCCCTGGCGGATTTCTTCGACGGCTTCTTCGACGGTGGCAAATGGGGATGTGGTGTGGTTCACCGGGCACCTACGTGGATTAGTTTACCGAATTTGATGAATCTAAAGCCATTAAAGTCGCAGGGCGTGACTTGCGCCTCGTGACTTGTGAAGCCTCTTGTGGGCGGGAATAAGGGGCAGGGCTTACGGCACCCCCCACCCCTGTTTTTCTGTAAGTGTTCATTCTAAAGGGTTTTAAGTCCTGTGTTTTGGAAGTGTTGATTCTAGGAGAGTTAGTGGCGCTTTTTGCGGAAGTGCGGATTCTAAATGGGTTAGGGGCCGAGGAAGGCACGTGAATGGCTACGTTGTAGGGCAGCAGAAAGCAAAAACGCCAGCGAGACGCTGGCGCTACGGCGACAAGGCGCAATGTTATCCACAAACCACTATACGCTGGGAGTAACCAATTGTCAAGCAAGAAATGGAACGGCGGTTAACCCGTCTGCTTTTAACAGGTTGGCGAGAAAAGCCCGAGAGGCTAGACAGCTCCAGCGGGAACGGGCAGTTCGCTCTTCTGATTGTCAGGGAGGAGTGACTTCACGATATCCTCCAGCTCGTGAGAACTGCGCACGTGCTCCGGGTAATTGTGGACGGATATTTCAAATGTGAGGCCGTGCGTGGCCTTAACCGCCCTCAGTTCTTCCTGGAGACGGACAGCCACCTGCTTTGCGTTAAGGGTGTCTGATTCTGGCAGGACCACGGCGAAAATGTCTGGCGAGAGATTGTAAATTGAATCCGTGGGCCGCAGTTTGCGAGACATGGCTTTGGCGGCATCGCCCGCCGCAGCGGTCCTTTGTTCGGTGGTTCCCGGGCCTGAGCTGCGCTTGGACTGGACAAGTAATAGAGAAAGGGTCTTATGCATGGTCATGGCCCTCCGGTGTTCCATCGCCAGACGATCCCAGAAGTGGTCTTGCCCCGGCATCGACTGCAGGATGTCAACGCTGGCCTGCTGGCGAAGTTGGACGTTACGTTCCAACTGCTCGAGCAAATTTTGCTTCAGTTTGCGGACCAGGCGCTGACGATCCAGCAGGTAGCCAACAAAAAGCAGAGTCAAAACGCAAAAGCCAAAATAAGCCACGCGCAGCGTCCATTTGTTTCCCTCATCGGCGCGCACGAAGACAAGGGGGTACATGAGAACAGCCAGCCCTGCCGCTTGCACCAGAACGAACACCGCAGAAAGTATGGTGAGCTGCAATTCGCGCCGCTCGAGGTGCTCTAAATCCTTACGATTCAGCATGGACATGGCTCAGTCTTCCGGTTCTCGTCGAGTTCGGCTGTTTACGCAAGCCGTACAAAGCTGTCTGGTGTCATTCTAGGATGTGCAGGTAAGCTGCGGCGTGCAATAGACTGGGAGTACCGTGTTGCGGAATGGATACTGTCCTTTTGTCCGGACTTCCGAATTGGCTATCGGGAACTGGGGCGGCATAACAAAAGGAATGGCGAGCTGGGACTTGGCGCGCCAGGTGTAGTTCTGTCTAGCGGCATTGACCAGATCAGTTGCCGGCCGGGGCTTGAAGCCACGTAATGACTCGACGCCAGGGGGATACCTGTGCGCTGCTCATTGGCGCATTCAGCCAGAGGACAACTTTGTGGCAAACAACGGCGAATAGACTCGGGCCGCTCTCTACGGGCTCCGGCACGCTGGCTGGCGGGACTTCCGAAGGTACCAGCCAATACGGGCTTGCATCCGCGAGCGAACGCTTGGCACCAGCGGCCGAAGAATCTCGCTCGCCAGCCACACCTGTTATGGAAAGCTTTAGCAGCGCCCCGAACTGTTCCTGGGATGCTCTCATTCCTCTTAGCAGATTGCGAGCAAACCACACGCCTGCGAGTAAGAATGCAAGCTGAATCAGCAGGCTTGCCGCGGCATACCAATTAGATTGGATCAAATCGTTAAAAGCGCTCATGTCCTCACCTTGGACTGGGGCAGCTTAAAATTACAGCTGGACGTGGGCGGAGGAAACTGGCACGAAGTCCAATTAATGGGCAGGTGTTGCTGCTTGCCCTGGCGGCCTATCCAGGCGCAAGCCTCGACTCCATGTTCAAGCGGTTCCGGGCAAGGCCTGGTTTTCTCAGACTGAGGCGTGACCCATAAAACGTGACGCATGTGGCGACGTGGAAGGTCGCCGTGGGTTCCCCCGCTTCCGCTCGATGGAACCGGGGGCAATGCTGAGGCGGAGATGGAGTTTCTTATAACTTCCGCAACGGCGCGGGCAGAATGCTGGCGAGAGAATACTTGCCCGGCCCCGCCAGCAACAAACCTAGGGAGAGCAGCATTTCCGTCAGCGCGTATTCCAAGCCCCCGCGGCCAATATCGTAACCGTGCGGGAGATGGACCAGGAAGATGGCGCCGACCATGACGATAATCACGGAGACGGCTCCAACACGGAGCAGCGCTCCGAGGAGGATCGCGAGGCCACCGGCGAACTGCGCCAATCCCACGAGATAGCCGATGATCACTGGCACTTTCATGAAGGCCGCAAAGCCCTGGGGGCCCGGGCCGCCAAACGCGCCAAACAAAATAGCGCTACCGTGATAGAGAAAGGGCAGCGAGCAGGCCAGGCGCATGATCAGGAGCTCGAGATCGAGTTCCCGGGAGAGGTCGCGTCCGAATGAGTTAGCTGTGCTCATGTAACCTCCTGCGTGTTTGACTGTGTATCAAAAGACGGATGGAAAAGCCAACAGAATTTCTGGAGGACAGCGGCCATTACGGGCCCCTGAAAGTAACGCGCCCCATGAACGACGGCGGCGAGATGACCAACTGAGTAATTCAGGAGGTTATCGAAGGAGGGGCGCAAGAAGATGAAACAGAGCGGCGCCGATGAAGGCGGCACCGGGAATGGTGAGGACCCAAGCCCAGACGATGCGGCGCGTGACACCCCAGCGGACGGCGGAGAGGCGGCGGGAGGCTCCCACGCCAACGATGGCTCCGGTGATGGTGTGGGTGGTGCTGACGGGAATGCCGAAGTGTGCGGTGCCGAAGAGGGTAAGCGCGCCGGCTGTTTCGGCTGCGAAGCCGCCGAAGGGGGTGAGCTTGGTGATGCGCTGGCCCATGGTTTTGATAATGCGCCAGCCGCCCGCCATGGTGCCGCCGCCCATGGCCAGGTGACAGCAGATGATGACCCAGTACGGAACGTGGTTTCCGCGGAGAAATCCACCGACGACGAGCGCTGCCGTAATGATGCCCATGCCTTTCTGAGCGTCATTCGTGCCATGGCCGAGGCTGTAGCCCGCCGCCGATAGAAGCTGCAAACGGCGAAACCATTTATCTACTTTTTGTGGCCGCTGCTTGCGCACAATCCAGCTGGTGATAATGGTGACTAAGATGGAGACGAGCATGCCGATGATGGGAGAGAGAAAGATGAAAAGAACGGGTTTGGTCCAACCGCCGGGAACGAGGACCTTGAATCCCGCATGAGCCACGGCTGCGCCGCCATAGCCTCCCATCAAGGCATGGGACGAGCTGGTGGGCAGACCGAGAATGAGGGTGATGAGATTCCAACTGATGGCCCCAAGGAGCCCCGCCAAAAGGACTGTTTGGTTGACCATTTCAATGTGGACCATGCCTCTGCCAATGGTGCCGGCGACGGCGGTGCCGAAGACGAAGGCGGCGACGAAATTCCAGAATGCGGCCCAGGCGACCGCACGAAAGGGTGTGAGAACGCGCGTCGAGACGACAGTGGCGATGGAGTTGGCGGCATCGTGCCAGCCGTTCGAAAATTCGAAAGCGAGTGTGACGGCTATAACGACGACAAGGAGGTAGAAACTATCCACGGGAGGCGGCCCCGCGAGAAAAGGCTGAGATGGAATTGGAAGCGGTAGAAGAAGTACGGAAAACAGACGTGGCTAAGGAGGGCCGCGCGACGAGGGGAGATGCCTCGTTATGGTCAAGAAGACG
>Ga0210402_10001758_pt1 | contig 22024 bp, 21 predicted proteins | sample IncBWC7MmetaG_FD_161055 | JGI IMG/M metagenome (GOLD analysis project Ga0210402, IMG submission 161055) | Forest soil microbial communities from Barre Woods Harvard Forest LTER site, Petersham, Massachusetts, United States - Inc-BW-C-7-M | ecosystem: Environmental > Terrestrial > Soil >... | reverse complement strand
TCTTAAACCTTGTACTTTTGTACCTTTATGAACGCTGAGGCTGCAACTAACCGATGCTCGCGCTGCACGCATGCTAAAATAATGACCACGACATGCGCTGCAACAACATCCTGGAAGCCATCGGCGACACTCCGCTGGTACGCCTCAATCGCATCAATCACGGCCTCAAGCCGCAGATGTACGTCAAAGCCGATTACACCAATCCGGGCGGCTCGGTGAAAGACCGCATCGGCGTCACCATGATTGACGACGCGGAAAAGCGCGGCCTGCTCAAACCCGGCGGCACCATCATCGAAGGCACTTCTGGTAACACCGGCATGGGACTTGCTCTCGTTGCCGCGGTGCGCGGCTACAAAATGGTTTTCACCATCACCGACAAACAGTCCAAAGAAAAAGTGGACCTGCTCAAGGCGCTCGGTGCAGAAGTGATTGTCTGTCCCACCGCCGTCGAACCTGCCGACCCGCGCAGCTATTACTCGGTGGCAAAAAAGCTGGCCCGCGAAATCCCGAATTCTTTTTATCCGAATCAGTATGACAACCCGATGAATCCCGCCGCGCATTACCAGACCACCGGCCCGGAAATTTGGGAAGACAGCGAAGGCAAAATCACCCACTTCGTCTGCGGCATGGGCACCGGCGGCACCATCAGCGGTGTTGGAAAATATCTCAAGGAAAAAAATCCCGCGATCCAGATTGTCGGCGTCGATCCCGAAGGTTCGCTCTACTACGAATTTCACAAAACTGGCCAGGTAGGCAAAGCACGCACGTATGTCGTCGAAGGCATCGGCGAAGATTTTTTCCCTTCGACCATGGACATGAAGATTCTCGACGACGTGATTCAGGTCAACGATGAAGAGTGCTTCGTCGTCGCGCGGCGTCTAGTCAAACAAGAAGGCATTTTCACCGGGGGAAGCGGCGGCGGCTGTCTTTCCGCGGCGCTGCGCCTCGCGAAAAACCTCGACGAAAAATCCTACATCGTCGCCTTCATGCCGGACACCGGAATGCGCTACCTCAGCAAGGTTTACAACGAAGAGTGGATGCGCGAGCGCGGCTACGTCGATTCCGCTGTTGCCATCACCGCCGGAGAAGTGGTCAACGCCAAGCACCAGACCGGCAAGGTCCGCGACCTGGTCATCGTCCGCCCCTATCAAACTGTTTTTCACGCGCTCAAGACCATGCAGGAGCAGGACATTTCGCAAATTCCAGTCTTCGAGGAAACTCTCCCCATCGGAACAGTTTACGAAGATCAGATTCTGACCCTCGCATTGCAAGGCAAAGATCTGCGTAAACTCGTGATTCGCGAAGTCATGAGCAAATCGCTACCGAAAATTCCAAAATCCGCTCCGGTCGAACGCGTCACGCATATTCTGAGCCACGAAAGTCCCGCGGTCTTCGTCGAAATGGACGACACTCATTTCGAAATCCTGACCAAGTACGATCTGATGAGCACCGTAGCGTCGCTTATGGAACAGAAACGATAGGCATGGGCGGATACTTTCCAGGGCCGGTTGGGATTGCTACATTCGGAGCGATCAAGTTTGCGGGATACAGTCTCGCCGCACTTGCGCTCAAGAAGGTCCAACCTGATATCACTGCGTCGATTGTGAAGATTGCGGGCGCGCGAACCGGGCTCGGAATCATTCTGGGAATACCCGCAACAGTTGTCGGAGCGCTGCTCGTGGGAACCGCCGCGCCGAAAGCCACCGACGCCCAACTCTATCCCGTACTTGCGTTGGTTCGAGTCTTCGTTTGGGCTCTGCTACTTTTTCTGCTGACACGGAACTCGCCGCTGACTCGCTCGCGTTTATGGCTATACGCTATTATCGGAGGTCTTTGGTCATGCCTTCTGGATTGGCCTGGCTTCCATCTGATGATGCTGGCTCCGGGCCAGATCCCAGTGTGCTGAGAGACTGACCGCGGGAGCCCATGAAAATCCAGGATTTCGACGAACGTCTCAAGGACTCTATTCTCATCGCCGACGGCGCGATGGGCTCGATGCTGCACGAAGCCGTCGGCGCGCAGCGCTGTTTCGACGAACTTAACTCCACGGAACCCGAAGCCGTTTTCCGCGTGCACCAGGCTTATATCGAAGCCGGCGCACAAATCATAGAAACCAATACCTTCGGCGCAAACCGCTTCAAGCTTGAACATCTTGGCCTCGGCGAGGAAGTCCACCGCCTCAATTCCCGCGGCGTCAAGATCGCTCGCGAAGCCCGCGAAGCCGCTGCCCGTGAAATATTGATCGCCGGCTCCATCGGCCCGCTCGGTCTCGGCGTTCAGGCCCGCCATCCCGAACCCGAACAAATCATTTCGTTTTTCCTCGAACAGGCCCAGGCCCTCGAAGAACGCGGCGTAGATCTTTTCATCCTTGAAACCTTCACTTATATCGAAGAAATTCTTCTCGCCGTTGACGCCATCCGTTCTTTCTCGGCGCTGCCGATCATTGCTCAGCTCACCTACGCCGAGGACGGCAAAGCCTATGGCGATCTCCGTCCCGCCGAGGCCGCCGCGCAGCTCAAAAACAAAAACGTGCAGGTCGTCGGCGCGAATTGCACTCTCGGCCCGCAAGCCCTGCTCCCGATTCTGCAGGAACTCACCTCCATCGACGATCTCCGTGTCAGCGGAATGCCCAATGCCGGTTTTCCCAAGCGCGAAGGTGACCGTATCGTCTATCCAAAGTCTTCGCCGGAATATTTCGCGCTGTTCGCCCGTGAAGCCGCGGCGGCCGGTGTCCGCATTCTCGGCGGCTGCTGCGGCACTACCCCCGCCCACATTCGTGCCATGGCCGAAGCCGTCAAATCTTTGCGCCCATCAAAAGCACACGCGTCCGGTGCCACCGTCGAAGCCGCGGCCAAACCCGCGCCGCACATCGACCGCGCTCCGGAAAGCAAGCTCTGGAAAAATATCCAAGCCGGAAAATTTCAGGTCAGCGTCGAAATCGATCCGCCAAAAGGCATCGCGCTCGATCGTGTCTACGAACAAGTCGATAAAATCATGGCCTCTGGCAAAGTCGATGCCATCGACATCAACTCCGGCGCCATGGCCCGCGTCGGAATGGACGCCTTGATTGTTGCTGGCGCTCTCGAAGCTCGCGGCGTCGAAACCATCCCGCACCTCACCACTCGCGATCAAAATATTATCGGCCTGCAAGCCGCGTTGCTCGGAGCGTGGACCGTTGGCGGCGTTCGCAACGTTCTCGCCATCACCGGTGATCCGCCCTCCGTCGGCGACTATCCCGAAACCAGCGGCGTGTACGAAGTCGATTCCGTTGGCCTGGTCAAAATTCTCCATCGCCTCAATCAGGGCACCGACTGGTCCGGCAAAACGCTGGGCGGCGCGACTAATTTCACTATCGGCGTTGCCGTAAATCCCGTCGCCGATAATCTCGACGAAGAAATTGCTCGCTTCCACGCAAAAATCGAAGCTGGCGCGCACTTTGCCATGACCCAGCCGCTCTTCGATCCCGAACACTGGCTGGCTTTCGTCAAAAAACTTAGCGGCAAATCGCCCATTCCCGTGCTGATCGGCATCTGGCCGCTCAACAGCTACAAACAGGCGCTGCGCCTGAATAACGAAGTTCCCGGCATTGTCATTCCCGAATCACTTTTGAAATCGCTCGAATCCGCCGGAACCGCTGCGCGCGATCGTGGCTTCCAGGTTGCGCGCGAAATGCTCGTCTGGTCTCGCACTGAGCTCGCTGGCGCTTATTTAATTCCGCCCTTCAAACGGACCGAAGAAATTCTCGACCTCCTATAGGCAGTTCTGGTGTCGATAAACCCATGAAGAAAAGACCAAAAGCTACGAAGAAGACCGAAACGTTTGCTTGTTGTATTTGTGGAAAATCAATACTCCCTGCGACTGAACCGTGCTGCACTCTCTTGATAGAGCGAGGTCTTCCCGGAGCAAAGCAGCTCCCAACGTATGACCAATCGATTTGGACACACGGCGTATGCCTAAAAAGGCTTATTCCGATAACTGAATACAGTTTTCCAGAGTTGGACTAACCGTATCCCATGATTGTCCGCTGGCGGCCGGCTCAGAGGTCACAACGCAAATTTCAAGAGAAGACTTATTCGTGCCGAAATAAAAAAGGGCGCCCAAGAAATATTGGGCGCCCTTCAGAACTTCGAAACCTGGAAATTAAGCCGCTTTGCGGCGCCGCAGTCCGGCAAGTGCGAAACCACCAAAACTCAGAAGCAAAAGGGATGCGGGTTCCGGTGCGGCCACCGTTGCATTGGGGCCGGGAGGGTCGACCGCAGTCAGTGTGTAGTCATACGTGCTGCCACCTTGAAAAAGGTGATAGTCGCCCAGCGCAAAAGTGCCGCTGTTCAAAGTGACCGTGCCGTCTGGATTAATCGTGAAAAGCCCCGGAGCAACCAACTCGACGAAGTGCGTCTGGCTCCCGAAAGCCCAGTAGTTTGTAACGCCACCAACGCCAGAGTTGGCGATATCTACCGTCGCATAGGTGTAGGCGCCAGTGCCCATCAGCGTTCCTGTGATGTTCTGGAATACCGCGATGGTGCTGGACAAACTGGAAGGCGTCAGAGTCTGCGGCAAGCTGAACGTAACGTTCAAGCCGTGCCCCGTCAACTGGTAGTCAACGATGTTATCTGCTTTGGCGGGCTGAACATGTAGCAGGGCGGCAACGAGCAACAACCCAAAAACCGTGACAATCTTCCGCATAGTAGTCCCCTAGCTTCGTCTCTCGGCCAGCCTGCGGAGTCATCCGGGCGATGAGAACGGTACAAAAGTACATAACAAGAATGTGCACGTAAGCTGCCATATTCCCGATTCGGAACTCTCTTTTTTTCAATCACTTACGGGTAGGCACAAAATGCTTCAGGCAAGGATTTTCCGAGTTCGGCCCTTGTTTTGCCCACCGAATTTGCCACTAACTTACTTATATTCATCGGCTTACTGACCTTTTGACCCAAAGATTACGGTGTCAGCTTCTGTGCACTGGTGTGATCATGGATAATTCGCCAGCCAGCGGGAAGTCGTCGAAAAATCAATGTAAAAACCCCTCCGGCGTCCCCGTTCTTGTGGATCAGGTGCCAATGCCCGAGCACCAGTGCCGAATCCGGGCCTAACATACGAATCTCCAGCCCCGAAAACTCCAGTTCACCCATTGAATCCTTGTCTGGATATGCTTTTTGGTACCTCTCAAGAACGCCGCCGTACCCTCGTACAATCCCGTTGCTTCCGGAAAAGGTCAAATCTGGAGAGTTCCAGTAGCCTTCGAGGAACGTCGGGATGTCTCCCCGGTTCCAGGCCGCCTGCTGCGTGCTCAGGACCGCCTTGATCGCTTCTGACGCGTCATTTGGCTTGCCAGGCGCGGCTTGTCGTGCATGAGTAAGTCTGATTCCCCAACCAAGCGCGACGAAGAGCGCCACTACCAGCACCGCGAACCTAGCTCGCATTCTCTTCCCCTCGCCGCCAAGCCCAAGGCCTAGCGGCTTTTGTTCTCAATTGATTACAACCACTAGCACCAGTCAGATAGTACTCCCGAGCTATAGCGCGATACAGCCGATTTCGGGAAAATGTCTCCTGAGGTTATAGATGTTCTCCGCCATGCTACTTGCGATCTCGATTGTCGCCCTCGGCCAGTTTGCGGTCTTCTACTGGCGAGCGGTTGTCGCCGGAATAGCGGCGCAGCCGGTCTCGGAGCAGGTGTTGGCGGCCGCCAGGGTGGAATCCGACGCGATTCGTGGCGATGACTTTCGGTCCTTTGCGAAGCTGCATGACCTGACTCCCGACCTTTCGCCTCGTCCAGGAGGGCTCGGTTTCGTTCCGGTCTATTTCAAGTTTATCCATGCCATTGGGATACTTGCGGCAGGACGCGTATCCGCCGTTGCGAATTGGGCCGAGAGCGAACGAGCATTGTGCGCGCGATACGCCGCAGTCCAGATTGACCGCCGCCTGCAGTCGAATATGGCGCTGGCCGCTGCCATGCGCTCCTGCTAGATAGCGTTACCCCCGTCTCCTTCTTTCCGGCCGAATTCAAGTGCTTAGCAACCTGCCATCTTAGATTGCTACAGAAGCTATGGCAGATAGCAACCAAAGGCCGCCGGTGGCTATGGCTACGAAAATACCCGCGAACCGTCTGCAGCCGGTCGCCATGGAGGCTGCTACGAAAGCGCCTGCCGACAAAAGGAGCCCCACCAAGATGCCGTAAGTGTCCACTGGATTGCCAGGATAGGAATGCATCCATTTAAATTGCCACGCGACCGCAAACGCGAGGTAGAGAATCTGGCTACTGCACGCTAACCCAAGTCCCAAGTTGCCGTACAAAATCGTCTCGCTGGAAGGATGCTCCTGCGAAGCTGACGGCTCGTTCTCGGGACGTATGAATGTCGCTGTTACAAGAACTATGTTCCCAATCGAAAGTAGCACCAACACCCAAATGCCGAAGTCGAGATGGAGTTCTTTTCCCATCCAAGGTTTCCTCTGCCCGCTTTCGTACGGGGAGCAAGATTAAGGTTAATAAGCCCAGCGCATGAGGACGCTTCCGGTGGTGTATCCGGCGCCGACCGCCATCAGCAACGCCAGGTCACCTTTTTTCAACTTCTTTTGGTCCACCGCGTCGCGCAAGCCGAGCGGAATGGTGCCGCCGGTGGTGTTGCCGTAGCGGTCTATATTGACCATGACGCGGTCGTCGGGGAGGCCGAGGCGCTCCTGCATGGCGCGGATGATGCGCAGATTGGCCTGATGCGGGACGACCAGCGCGATGTCTTCGCTCTTGAGGCCGTTGCGTTCCACCATGTGTGCCGCTTGTTCGGCCATGCGGCGGACCGCGTACTTGAAGACTGCCGAGCCTTCCTGGTGAACGTAATGCATTTTCTTGTCAACGGTCTCGTGCGTCGGCGGATTGAGCGATCCGCCTCCCGGCATATAGAGATATTGACCGCCGGAGCCGTCCACATCGTGCTCAAAGTCCAGAATGCCTTCGCCGTCCGCCGCCGGTTCCAGCAACACCGCGCCGGCACCGTCGCCAAACAGCACGCAAGTAGCGCGATCCTGGTAATTGAGGATAGTGGTCATGGCGTCGCTGCCGATGGCCAGCACTTTCTTGTGTGCACCCGAACCGACAAACTGGGCGCCAACCGTCAGCGCGTAAACAAATCCGGAACACGCCGCCGAGAGATCGAAGCCCCACGCTTTCTTTGCGCCAATGCGATCCTGCACCAGGCACGCGGTCGCCGGAAATAGCATGTCCGGCGTCACGCTCGCTACGATGATGAGGTCGATTTCAGCCGGGTCGGTGTTGGTGTTCGCCAGCAATTGTTTCGCCGCTTCGGTGGCCATGTGTGAGGAGGCCATACCCTTGTCTACAACGTGCCGTTCGCGGATGCCGGTGCGCGTGCGGATCCATTCGTCGTTGGTGTCAACGATTTTCTCGAGGTCGGCGTTGGTCATCACTCTGGGCGGCAGATAGCCGGCCACGCCGGTAATTTTTGCTGCGATCCGATGCGACATGATGCTCCTTGCGCGAATACTCTCTCGGGAGAAAGAAAAGGAAGTTTATGCGATGCCGCGCACCGCGCACAAGTTATGTCGCGTTTGAGCCCGCGCGCGAATTCTGTTTCACGAAGGTCGCTGGATTAGTCTTTTGGCGGGAGTATTTCGTAACGCCAAGTCAGTTCCGCGCTCTTTTTCAAGGTGGCGGAAACCGAGCAGTATTTTTCTTCGCTTAGCTGAATCGCCTGCTTGACTCCGCCGTCTTCCAGCCTGCCGCGAAGGCGGAATAAAATGTCCAGCTTGGTCCACACGCGGGGATGTTCAGCCGCACGCTCGCCCGAACAAATTACTTCAAGCGAATCGAGGCGCTGCCGTTTTTTCTCCAGAATGATCACGATGTCGGCTGCGGTGCACGCACCCAGCGCCATCAACAGCAACTCCATCGGGCTGGGCGCGGTGTTCGTCTGGTGGTCGGCATCCAACGCCAGGGCGTGTCCGGAGGGGCTCACCGCCACAAATTTTTGTTCACCAATCCATTGCACTTTCGCGGTTTGCATTGTGCTGCTCCTGTGGGTTCAGGATAGCAGTGTCTGGTCTGCGCAGGTGAGAGCAACGATTCGACTTGGTTTAGCTGTGTGGCGCTTGGGTCAGCGATGCCACTTCGATAATCGGATTGGCTTGTTGCTTCATTACTCGAACGAAGGCTTCCACGATGCGAGCGTCAAACTGCGCGTTTGCGCAGCGTTCCAATTCGGCCAGCGCATCCTCGGCGGTGCGCCCCTTCTTATAAGTGCGGTCGCTGGTGATGGTGTCGTAGGCATCGGCCACCGCGATGACCCGTGCGCCGAGCGGAATATCCTCTCCCCGCAACGCGTGGGGATAGCCTGAGCCGTCAAAATATTCGTGGTGGTGATGAACCATATCCCGGACCCGCGCCAGCGGCGTCAGCGGCTCCAGAATTTTCGCGCCAAACACCACGTGCGACTTCATGGTCTCCCACTCATCGGGATTCAGCGGGCCGGACTTATTCAGGATCTGCTCCGGAATTCCGACTTTGCCGATATCGTGCAGTACCGCGCCCAGACGAATTTCTTCAATTTCCGCCTCGCTCATTTCCATCGCTTCGCCAATCAGCGCCGCGTACGCAGAAACTTTCTGCGAATGGCCCTGGGTGTAATGATCCTTGGCGTCGATGGCGAACGCCAGCGAGGTCACCGTATCCAAGACCGCTTGCGGCAATGCCTGCGGTCCAACGCCCTCAGGAATTTCCGGAGCCAGCGTCACGCCGTTGCCCGCTTCGGTCGCCGCCAGCGATTCGGTGAACTGTTTCAGCCGCTGGTAAATCTCTTCGAACGCCTCCGGGCCGGTGGAGAACAACCGCTTCAGCGTCACGCCCAGATAAGCTTCCAAAACGTCTTTCTTCCACTTTTTTGCTTCGCCTGGATCGAAATGGTCGGCAGTGGAAACGGCATTTCCGCCCTGATGTTTCGATAGATACATCGAGGCGTCCGCAACCTGGATCAATTCTTGTGGCGACGACCCATGCAACGGATAACACGCAATGCCGAAGCTTGCAGAGACGTTCTTCTCTCTCAGCAAAGTATCCGCGCAAACCCAGCTGCGCAGTTTCGAAGCCAGTTGCCGTGCCTGCTCCATCGAAGTTTCCGGCATCAGAATCACAAATTCATCGCCGCCATAGCGCGCAACCACGTCCGAGCGCCGGCAATTTGCTTCCAGGATGTGGCCAACGCGCTGCAACACCATGTCGCCTTCGAGGTGCCCGTAAAAATCGTTGACGAATTTAAAGCGATCCAAATCCATCAGCACCAGCGCAAACGCCCGCCCGGCGCGAGTAGAACGCTTCCACTCCGCGGACAGCGCTTCCATGAAGAAACGATGGGTCTTTACGCCAGTCAAACCGTCGGTGATCGCCTGCTCCTGCGCCTTCTGGAAGCTCAACGCATTGTGCAGCGCTCCAGCAATCAAATCGGCCAGCGTTCCCAACAGCAGCATTTCTTCTTCCGAGAATTCGACCAGCTCGGTGGACTCGACATACAAAACGCCGTGCAATTGTTCCGCGAAAAAAATCGGCAGTCCGACAGCCGAAACAGTGTCGGCCATCATCGGTTTCATCGCTGCATCGTGCGCATGTGCGGACCGAAAAGACGCCATGTTGCCGTTGCGCGCCACATTTCCGACCAGCCCGATCCCCAGCGGAATACGCTGTCCCAGCGCCCCGCGCCGCTTCCCGGCCTCCGCCTGAATCACAATTTCGCGCGTCGCGTAATCGAGCACTCCCACACCAATGTGATCGTAGGTCAGCCCGTTTTCCAGCTCTTCGGTCATCTTCGCCAGCATCTCGTCCGGATTCAGGGTTCCGATCGCGTGCCGCGAAATGGTATTCAGCAGCGTCAGGTGCCGCGCCTTGGTGCGCTCCTCTTGAAATAGCCGTGCGTTTTCGATGGCGATACTGGCCTCGCTGGCCAGCACGCGCAGCAACTCCAAATGCCCTTCGTCGAACGCTTTCTCCTGATCGGAATACACCGCCATCGCACCGATGGCACGGTCATAAGCCACCAGCGGCACGCAACAGAAGCACCCTTGCGTGCGGATCGGATCCACTCCAAGCTTGCGCACTTCTTCGACAAAATTTTCCCGGATCAACACCGGTTGCCGCGAGCGAATCACATATTCCGTCAGGAAGTTTCCCGCCGGCCGCGCCCGATTTGGCAGGCGAACGCCGTCTACGATTTCCAGGTCGAACTGCATTTCGTCGCGAACCGTGTCCATCGAACCGATATAGAAATTCTCCACGTCGAATAGCCTTCGCAGCTCTTCCCAAATTTTGCGAAGCAGGTCTTCCTTGTTCAGCGTCGAGCTGAGCGCGCGCCCGATCTCATTCAACACGTGCAGCTCTTCCGAGCGCCGTGAAGTCTGCTGGATCAGCAGGCTGTTTTCCACCGCCATGCCAATCTGGTGGCCCAGCGCCAGCAGCAGCCGCAACTCCGCCGGAGTAAATCGCCGCGGGTCGGGCGAACCAAGCAGCAACACGCCAAAAGCCTGCTCCTTGGCCTGCAAACTTATGGCGACCACGCTGCGCAGCTGGTGATCCAGCGCCAGCTTACGGAATCGCTTGATCTGCTCCTCTTTTTCCAATGCCATCAGCGAATCGTCCCGCAAATCGCGGAAACCCATCAGGCCGCCGAGGCGAGACACCAGCGTCACCAGGTAGTCGTCCAGGCCCTCTTCCTGCGCCACCTTGCAGAAATCGTCTTTTAGTCCGACCGCCACCACCGAAGTCGGCCCTTGCGGATCGCCGTGATTCAGAAACAACGCGCCAGCCGGCAAACGAACCACGCCCAACACCCGGTCCAGCGCTTGCGACAACATGCGGTGAATTTCCCCGCCCGCAAAACTCGACGCCGCAAGATTCAGGTTTGACAGCGCCAACATGTTCCGCTCGATACGCCGTTTTTCTTCTTCATACAGCGCCATCACCATCAGCATCGCCGCGAATGTAGCGGGAAGCGCCGAAAGCGGTTCGATGGTGATATTGAGATTGGTCAACGACCGTTGAAAAAAATAGAAAATCAGTCCCAGAGCGCCCCAGCCGAAAAACACGATCGCCAGCAGCCAGTCCGCCAGCGTCTCCTGCACTCTGCTTTCCACCCAGAATTCCACGCCCACCGCGCCATAAATCACCGTGCTGGCCAGCAGCACCGGCACCGGGAGAATTCCAATTGCGTTTGCAATCGTCCACATCAGAACGAACGCGGCCACGCCGATCGTTACGCCAATTCGCAGCGGCCGGTGCGTGTACTGCCGCGCTCCCAGAAAAAAGAAAATTCCCGCTCCGGCAAACAGTCCTTGTCCGAACGCCGCTTGCACCGAAAGCGTTCCCACTCCGCTGCTCAGCCCCGCGCCCAAATAATGCAGCGCCAAAAAGCTCCAGCCAGCCGTCCAATAGATGAGGTACGACTGCCGCTTCAAATCAAATATGTAGGCGAAATACCCGGCCACAAGGGCAGTCGCCACCAGCAGCGCCAGCGAAATGAAACTCGGATTGATCAACGACCTATCGCCTCTCCGTCTGTTTTGCAGACGGCCGCGCTAGATCCGCGAACATCACGAATCAGCGTGTGCGGTCGGGGGCAAATGGCCACTCGCGAGGACTTGGGTGAACCTTCGCCTAACCCAGAACTGCACAAAACAAAGTACTTGCGATTATGAGTCACGCAATTTTAACAGTGCAAGCGTACTAGCGTACTGGTTACGTAAGCGATAGCAGGGCTTCCCCGTGCCCGCGTTAGCCGCCTTTCTCGGAAGCCGTTGACACGGTGAGGTATAGCCCGGTTGGACGCTCCTACGCGCTTCCATTACACTGTCCTATTGCACTTGTGGAAAAGGTCTAGAAATCGCACATGTCCGAACAGACAGGCAATTCGCACCCCGCAATTCGCGTACGATTCGCCCCTTCGCCCACCGGTTATCTGCACGTCGGCGGCGCCCGTACCGCTCTATTTAACTGGCTCTACGCCCGCGGCCGCGGCGGCACCATGATTCTGCGCATCGAGGATACCGACGCCGAGCGCAACAAGCCCGAGCTGGTCGAAGGCATCCTCGACGGCCTTAAGTGGCTCGGCGTCGATTGGGACGAAGGCCCTTTTTACCAGTCCCAGCGAACCGCGTTATACCTCGCAGCCGCGAAAAAGTGCCTGGCCAACGGCTCCGCCTTCCTCTGCTATTGCGCGGCGGAAAAATATGTCGGCGGCGACCACGCTGAAGAAGGCGCCGAAACTCAAAAAGTTCGCCGCGTCACTCGCTGTTCCTGCCGCGACGGCAAGCCTTCCAATCCTGACGTCAAACCCGCCGTGCGCTTCAAAGTTCCGGTCGGCGGCACCACCAAATTTCTCGATGCAGTTTTTGGCGAACGCGAATTCTCCAACGACGAAATCGAGGACTTTGTATTGGTGCGTTCCGGCAAAGGTGACGACGAGTTCGGCCAGGCCATGTACCAGATGAGCGTGGTGGTCGACGACATCGACATGCGCATCACCCACGTGATTCGCGGCGCCGACCATATTTCAAATACGCCCAAGCAAGTGCTGCTGTACCGCGCGCTGGGAGCCGAAATTCCCATCTTCGCCCACGTCCCGCTGATTCTTGGCGCCGATAAATCGCGTCTCTCCAAGCGCCACGGCGCCACCGACGTCAACATGTACCGCACCGAAGGCTTTCTGCCCGAGGCGTTTCGCAATTTTTTGGCGCTGCTCGGCTGGGCTCCCGGCGGCGACGAAGAATTTCTCCGCACTAGCCAGCTGATCGAAAAGTTTTCGCTGGAAGGCGTCAGCCGCACCAACGGCGTTTTCGATCGTCCCAAGCTCGAGTGGTTCAACACCCAATATCTCCAGAAGCTGCCGATTGAAGAACTATTGCCGCAAGTGGAAGCGCAGCTCGAAACCAGCGGCTTGTGGAAAGAAGAGTGGGCTGCCGGCGCAGGGCACGAGTGGTTTTCCAAAACCGTGGACCTGTTGCGCCCGCGCGTTCGTCTGCTTCCCGATTTTGCTTCCTGGTCCCGCGCATTCTTCACCGACGACTTTGTCCGCGATCCCGCCGCCAAGGAAAAATTCTGGAAAGAGCCGGCCAAAATCAAAGATCTCCTCGCGAAAACTGCGGACGAGCTTGCCGCTCTCACCGAATGGAATCACGACGCCTGCGATCATGCTTCTCGCGCGGTCGCCGAAGCCGCCGGCGTCAAAGCCGGTCTGCTCATCAACGCCATTCGCGTGGCCATCGTCGGCCAGGCCGTCGCCCCGCCGCTCTTCGACACCATGGTCGCTCTCGGCCAGCAGCGCGTGGTGCGCCGCCTTCGCGACGCCGTCGTCGAACTCGGATAGTCTGATTCCGTAACGGAGGCTTGCGTGGCGGCTTCGCGACGAAAATTCCTGGGAACGCTGTTCACCGCTCCGCTGGCGGCTGCCGCCAACGCAAAATTCAAGGCAATCAAATTCTTAAGCGCCGCCGACGACCTGCAGTCCCGCCTCGCCGCCGATCCACTCCGCCCGCAATTCCACTTGCTCCCCGCAAAAAATTGGATGAACGATCCAAACGGCCCCATTTTCTGGAACGGCCGCTACCACATGTTTTTCCAGTACAACCCCAACGCCGCCGTCTGGGGCGACATGCACTGGGCCCACGCCGTCAGCCCGGACATGATTCATTGGAAGCATCTGCCAATCGCGCTCGCTCCCACTCCCGGCGGGGATGACGCTGACGGCTGCTTCACCGGAAGCGCGGTCAACGATCACGGCGTCGCAACGTTTCTCTACACCGCAGTGAAAAAGAGCACGCCCGAAATGGCCACGCTCCGCGATGGTCACAGCAATCTCCGCGAAGTTCAGTGCCTCGCCACTTCCACCGATTCTAATCTGCGCACCTGGACCAAATGGAAAACGCCGGTCATCGAGCCGCCCGCCGATCCGCTGCTCACCGGTTTCCGCGATCCCTTTCTCTGGCGCGATGGCGACTTGTGGTATCTCGGCGTCGGCTCCGGCATTCGCAAGCAGGGCGGACGCGTTCTTCTCTACCGTTCGACCGACTTGCGGCAGTGGGAATATTTGCATCCGCTGGCATCGGGTAAATGGACCGAGCGCGAAAATATTAATCCTGTGGATTCCGGCGAAATGTGGGAGTGCCCCGATTTCTTTCCGCTCGGTTCGAAGCACGTGCTCCTTTACTCCACCGCCGGAAAAGTCGCCTGGGAAACCGGCGAACTCGATCCAAAGGAACTGGTCTTTCATTCGCAGCGCAGCGGCGTGCTCGATCACGGCGCCTACTACGCCCAAAAAACGCAAATCGACGCCCACGGCAATCGCATCTTGTGGGGCTGGATCCCGGAAAAACGTCCGGATTCAGAGTTAGTCGCCGCCGGTTGGGCCGGTTGCATGGCTCTGCCACGGGTTCTTTCGCTGAACGCACAAGCCGATCTGGAGATGCGAGTTGCCCGGCAGGCACACTCGCTTCGCCCCGAAAAAAAATTCGCCTCCGCGTCGAAGTCTTCAAGCGAAGAACGTTTGCTCGCGCTGCGCTCCTTGGAAATCAAAGACCTGTGCGCGGAATTGCGCTGGACCGCCGCCGGCCCTTTTTCCCTGATTCTCGAAGATTCCGCCGGACCCTGGTGGCCACTCAGTCTGACGCCGGCAGCCGATGGCCTTGCGATGCAGATAAACGATCAGTCGATCCAACTTCCATCGCAGCCAGCCGCTGCCTGGCATTTCCATCTCTTCCTCGATGGTTCCGTGGCGGAATTATTCTGCAACAATCTCCACGTCGTCACTTCCAGAATTTACCGCAATCCTGCCGGCCCGCTTCGCGTTCGAACCGCCGCCCTCGACCTAAAATCACTCGGCGACTTCGAAGCATGGCAATTGCGTCCCATCTCCTCCAACCGCCTAACCACCTGACCACCGCCGCGCTGACCGCACTCGATCGAGAGCAACTAGTCCCACAATCCTGTCGCGAAGGATCTCAACCGATCAATCTGCTGGATCAAATCCGACGCCCACTGGGATACTCGCGGCTCGTCCTCACTTACTGCCCGAAGTCTGCATCCCCATCGTTTTCTCGAATTTCTTGTGCAACGCCGTCACTCCAAACACCGGATTCTCTTGCGTCCCAGTAATGGAAATCGGCAATTCCGTGCCCGCCCCGTTTTTCGCAAACAACGGGTCAATCGCCTTCATGAAAAATGATTTCGCCCCGGTCATGGTCTGTGAAAGCTTCGCCTGCATTTTCAAATGCCCTTGCATCTCGATCTTCTGCGTCTCAATTTCATAAGTTCCCGCGAGCTCCACTCGCGCTCCCGGCACCGAAAACGACAGCTCGGAAAAACGCAGCACGCTCCCCTGCAGGACAAATTTCCCCTGCAGATTGGTCACCGCGCTGCCCGCATCTTCATCGCCAGGCTGGCCCTGTGCTCGCGCGCTGAAGCTTTCCAACTTCTCCCGCATTTCCGAACTGCTCCAGCGTGCGTCGGTTACCGCAAAACTTCCGGTAAGTCCGAGTCTGTTAAGCGTATTTTCTTTGCCTGGCGGCAACGTCAGTTTTGCATTGATCAGCACCGGCCCGCGCAAGAACGGTTTTTCCGAATTTATGGCCAGTTGCAAAATATCTTCGATCCGCGCTTTCGGCGTGGTCACATCCAGCGTGATCTGATGGCCCTTTCCCGGCACGTCGGTCACCCCGCCATTCGTCACAATCACCGACTGCCCAAGCACCGCCCGCACCGGATGCAACAGCGTGTCGCCGTTGGTCCCATCCACCGTCGCGGAAAAATCCGTGTGCAACGGCACCGGCTTTCCAATTTTGTCCAAGGAAAAATTCGGCGTGGTCGTTTCTCCATTTACTTCCAACTCGTCCAATTGACCATCGAATTTGCCTCGCGATGACAGCATTCCCGCAATCCCCGGAAACGGCCCTAGGTCTGCCTGCGCAAATCCGTAACTCCCGGAAATCGGCGTGGCTCCGGGATCGTTAAGGTTCCAGGGTCCAAACTGCCCTTGCGTCGCGATTTCACCCTTTGGCTTGGCGTTGGTCAGCGTTCCGTGAAAGCGGAAGGGCTTGTACATTTCAACATCCGTCAGCACCAGGTCGTGAATCTGCCAATCCAGAGTCGCCGCGCCGGGCTTGGCCGGAATGATCAGCAGTTCGGCGTCGTCGCATTCGATTTCCGAAGCCGTCATTGCCGGCAACTCCTTTACCGAGATCGCGCTCGGGGGGATCGCCTGTTTCGGCGGAACCGTGATCACCATCCGCTGCACGTGTATATAGCGAATGCGGTGCGGCCTCTTGAAAATGCTCCACCATCCCAATCCGAAAGAAAACTTCTTCACCTGGATCATCGGCGCAACGTCCGGCCTGCCGCGGTAGCGAATCGTCAGCCCTTCTCCGCTCACTTCCATGTTCGGGAAAGCGCTCACATGGAAGTCTTTCAATTCAACCTCGCTCTGGAATCTTTGCTCCAGCACCTTCACGATCCAGTCCCGCGTTTTCAATTCGGCTTCGCGTTTCTGCGAGTATGCCGCGCTCAGCAACACCAATGCGCATAACGTTGTCGCGGCCAGAATGATGCCGGCGATTGTTTTGATTCTCGCGGAGTGTTGCGCAAACCATCGCATCGCGAAATTTTCGCAGAGGATTTGCGGAAGGCGCTACTGTTTTGCGAACAATTCGGGGTGGCTAAGGTGAGATTCCTGAGCGGATACATGAATCACTGCATCCACCGGCAGCGTTACCGGCGGCAAACAGACGTCGGTACTGCACGCCTGATAATGCAGCTTCAATGCGATGTGTTGTTCGCCGAGCGGTGCGTTCGCATCCACGCTGACCGGAAGCCGCAAAATCACCGTGTCGGTGTAAACATTCAGCGGTTTGTCTTTCGTGAAATTGAATTTGTGCAGCGTCCCTTTCGGATAGCTCACAGCGCCTGTCTTGAATCCGGTCGCAGCTTCCGCTTTCAAATCAGTGGGAATCAAATAATCGAAAGTCGTTTCCCGCGCGTTCACGTGGTAGCCGTCGCGAATCTTCATCACTACCGCGATTTCCATCTGCTTGCCGCGCGCCACCGGTTCGAATGACGCAAATGCCGTTGGTTTCACCACATCGCGCGCCGCAGGTATTTGCGCGCGCGAAACAAACGCACAACCCAGCGCAGCAACCGCGAGGGCTGCTATGCGCACGACGCGCAAACTCATACTTTCACCTCGCTGCCCAATTGCTGCGAAATTACCCGGCTCATCACCTCAAAAATATTCTCCCCAGTTTTTTCCAGCACAAACGCGTGTTTCGCTTCCGACCACCCCAGCTTGAAACTGGTCGACAGCGCGGAAATCCATATCTCCCGCACCGGCGTATTCGGCGAAATCACAAACTTGGCCGCCTCCGGCTCATCAAAAATCACTTCAAGTTTCCCGCTCTCGCCTTCCACATCAAAGCCATGCTCATCGCCGGCATCCAGCATCCGCCGTTTCAATTCCGCAAACGCCGCGTCGCTCTTCTTCTGAAAATCCCGCTCGTCCAGCAAGGCCATCAGCTCAGAGTGCTCCCTCAACCAGTTTGGAAATTTCTTCCTCGTTGATGATTCCCGTGACCCGCTTGATCTGCTTGCCATCCTTCGAAATCAAGATGCTAGTCGGATACCCGAGCAGGCCGCCGAACTTCTCCGCGACACTGTCACTCCCAATCACGATCGGATAATTCATCGGCAGCTTCTGGCCGTCCACGTCGTAGCGTTCTTTGGCCACGAACGGCGCGACCACCGGCTTGCCATCTTCATCCATCGCGATTCCCAGCACCGTGAATCCCTTGGCCCGGTACTTATCCTGCATTTCAATCAGCCACGGTATTTCCACTCGGCATGGATCGCACCACGTCGCCCAGAAATTCACCAGCACCACTTTGCCTTTGTAGTCCGCCAGCGTGACGTCCTTGTCTTCCAAATCCTTTACTTTGATTTCTGGCGCTGCGTCTCCTGCCTTCATCACCACCGGGCGCCCGGCTGCGGTTGTGATGTGCACGCGTGTCGCTTTGTCCGCCCAATACACAGCGGCCGTGGCCGCAATCACCGCCAACAAAATTAGTATCGTCCTCTTCATTGCCTGCCTCGAATTCCAATCATTTCAAGCAACTTCAATCTCTTCTAAGTATACTCGTCGCGCTGAATTTCCACGCGCCGCCAGAGCTACCTTCCGCCGGTCAGCGCCTTCTCCAGCCATAACGCAATGCTGTTCAGGAAACTCAATTTTTGTACCAGCCAGGTCAGCTTGTTCAAAAATACCAGCCCGCCTACAAACAGCAGCAAAATCCCGCTGAATAGTTCGACGGCGTGCAAATACTTTCGGAAGCGCTGGTAAAACTTTAAGAATTGCACGATGCCCAGAGCCGCCAGCAAAAAGGGAATCGCCAGCCCCGCCGAATACACCGCTAGCAGCAGCACGCCTCGCCAGATCGTGTCGCTGTTCGCCGCCAGCGCCAGCACCGTGGTCAAAATCGGTCCGATGCACGGCGTCCATCCAAACGCGAAAGCAAAGCCCAGAAAAAACCCGCTCCAGATGCCCGGTTGAGTGCTGGTGTTCCGCAAATGCACATCTCGATTCAGAAACCGGGCCAGCGCCGGCCCGAAAAATCCAATGATCGAAAGCGAAAAAAAGTGCACCGCGCCAAGTCCGGCGAATAGCGGCGCGTGATGCACCAGCGCCGCAATTCCCAACGCCACCAGAACGCCGCCCAGAATAATTCCGGAGCGCAGATTCAACTTGATCAGCGCTCCGATCAGATGCAGCCCAAACAAAATAATCAGCGCGCCCGCAATCGGCGCAAGCGTGTATCTGTTTTGTTGGAGGAAGGAACCAACCGCGCTGGCAGACGCCCCAAACGCAATAAACACCACAGAAAAACCCAGCACGAAAGAAAGCGCCGAAGCGAACAGCCCTCCGCGCGGCTGCTGGCCCTGCCGCAACTGCTCCATCCCGATTCCACTGAGCATGGAAATGTAGCCCGGCACCAACGGCAAAACGCACGGCGAGAGGAACGATACGAGGCCAGCGAGAAACGCGGCGGCAAGCGAGACGTCAGTGTTCATGCGTTGAATGACTCCGAATGAAGTTCGATGCTGGCGGTTGCGGGAAGTGTCATCGATTTATCTGCAGGTGCGCGGGAATCATTGTAAGTATTCTTACATAGTTCGCCCTTTGATCGTTCGAAGGAGCGCGCTCTTGCCGACACCTGCAATCCGTATTTGGCAGCTTTCTGAGCGACAACTTCCCGCTGACTATATAACTCCTATCTATTCAATAGTTTACTGCCGCACCCGATGGCCGACAGATTGCTCCTTCCGGTCCGAGGCTTTTTGCGCAATGCATTGGACGCCCAACAAAGTGACCGCGCTTCGGGTGGTGGTGGGGTTTGTGGCGGTGGCGCTGTTTGGCCACGGCACCTGGGCTAACCTCGCTGCGGTGGTGCTGACAGTTGCTTCGATCGCACTCGATGCGTTGGATGGACACCTCGCGCGCAAAAAGCAGATGGCTACTCCGCTTGGCGCACAGGTCGATATTCTGGGCGATCGCATGATCGAGAACATGTTTTTCACATATTTCGCGGTAGTGGGAATGGTCTCATTGTGGCTTCCCGTTTTGTTTTTTGCACGCGGCGCGGCTACGGATTTCTTGCGCGGGCTGGCGCTCAAAGCCGGACACTCCGGATGGGGAGCGAACGCCATGCTGCAGACCTGGTGGGGACGAGCCTTGGTGGCTTCGCGCTGGAGTCGCGGACTTTACGCCGCGCTGAAGTGCGCGTGTTTCTGTTATTTGGGATTGGAATTGGCGCTGACGCGCGGGCCGGTTGCGCTGCTCGGGACCATCGCCAGCGAAACACATCTGACGATTCGCGCCATCGCGCAGATTCTGACTTGGGCCACAGCGGCATTTTGTTTGTTGCGCGGATTGCCTGTGCTGATTGAGGGATGGAAATTTTTCGCTCGCGAAGCGGTTGCGGTGCGCACGAGGAAAACTTCGGCGGCGGCGTGAGAGACGTAAGAAAAGATGAAGTAAGGAAGTAACGAGGTAACGAAGGAGCGGAATCGAGTGGGCGCAGCTTTTTTCGATATTGATGGAACTTTGCTGGCGAAGCCTTCGCTGGAACGGAGATACTTTCGGGAGCTTTGCCGGCAAGGAAAAATTCCGGCGCGGAATTGTTTCGTCTGGCTGCGGGAGGCGATGCGAATTGGGTTTCGCGACATGCGCGTGGCGACGCACACAAACAAAATGTATTTGCGCGGCGTGACTGCGGAAGCGTTTTCCTCGCGCTCAGCAAATGGCACCAGTAGCTCCCTCGAAAATGTCGCGCCGGAGTTTTTTCCGGCAGCGGTGCAGCGAGTGTGGTGGCATGCGTTGCGCGCGGATTCGATTGTGCTGGTCAGCGGAACGCTGGCGCCGCTTGCGGAAATTATGAAGTACGCGCTGGAGCGCGAACTGTTGTGGCGCGGCGTGGAAACGAAAATTTCGGTGCTGGCGACGCAGCTTGAAATTTGCGAAGGGCGCTGGACCGGACGGGTGGCCGGCGCAGCGATGTTCGGCGAAGAAAAAGCGCGTGCTGCACGCGAATTTGCTAGCTCGCGAAATATTTCACTGGCGCAGTGCAGCGCGTACGGCGATTCCTCGCTGGATCGCTGGATGCTCGCCGCTGTTGGCCATCCCTTTGCCGTGAATTCCACAAGCCGGCTGCGGCGAATCGCGTGCCTGCGCGGCTGGCAAATGCTGGAGTGGACGCATTGTCCAGTGCGAACGGCGGGAGAGCAACGAGCTTTGAAATTCAAGGATGAGGCGGCACGATGAAAGAGAGAGTACGGCTGAATCAAGGCGTTGGATTGGCGCTGCGAGCGAATGCGGGGGAAGAATCCTCGAGCGACGCGGGCGCCATCACAGCTGCAGGAGGATTTCCGGAATTGGCTTTGGCGGCACAACGAGAAACTGCGCTGGAAGCGAGCGCGCGCGGCGAACTGGCGCGGGTCTGGGCGTCGTGCGGCGCGTTCGAGTGGGTGGCTTTCGGGTATCTGGCTTTTTCCAGCACGATGATTTTCGCGCTCTCGAAAAATCTGCCGCACCCATTGCGATTGATTGGCGCGCAGGCGATTGTGGCCACACTGATTTTGATTTTGTGTTCGGTCACCGGGCGCGCCGAACTTCGCGCGCGGCGGGAAGGCGTGACGCTGGCGACGCGGTTCTGGCATTTCTGGCGGCACTGGTATCCGCATCTTTTTTTCCTGTTCTGCTTCGAGGAACTCGCTTACCTGGTTCATCTGGTCAATCCGGTGTGGCAGGACGCGAAACTGATTGCGTTCGATCACTGGATGTTCGGCGTGCATCCGTCGGTGTGGCTGGAACAATTTGCTTCGCCGCTGCTCAACGATTTTATTCAGCTGGCTTACCTGACTTATTTCGTCTACCTCGTGGTGCTCGGCAGCATTCTCTATCACCGCAAAGAGTGGGACGCGTACTGGTCGGTGATGACCTATTCCGCGGTGGGCTATGCAATCGGCTACGCGATCGCGGTGCTTTTTCCAATCGAGAGTCCGTGGTTCGCGATGGCTGGAATGTGGCAGGGCGATTTGCATGGCGGACCATTCACCGCGACGATTAATTTTATCGAGCACTATGGCCGGGTGCGCGGCGCGGCTTTTCCTTCGGAGCACGTTGCGGGCTCGGTTGCAGTGGTGTGGGGAGCGTGGCGCTTCCGGCGCTGGCTCTTCTGGGTGATGCTGCCGCTGGTGGCCGCGATGTGCTTCTCGACGATCTGGGGCCGCTATCATTATGTTGCGGACATTTTTGGCGGCATCGTGACCGGAACGCTGGGCTACCTGATCGGCAGCTGGATCATGCGGAAGAATGGAGCGGTTTCGCCGAGCGCGAATGCCTCGCGGCGGTTTGTGCGGCGACGGGCCTAAGTTTGTCGTTGGCTGTTTGTGGTTTGTCGTTTTCGGAAGAGACGGACACCACAGAGTCACAGAGGCACC
>Ga0210402_10001757_pt1 | contig 22024 bp, 21 predicted proteins | sample IncBWC7MmetaG_FD_161055 | JGI IMG/M metagenome (GOLD analysis project Ga0210402, IMG submission 161055) | Forest soil microbial communities from Barre Woods Harvard Forest LTER site, Petersham, Massachusetts, United States - Inc-BW-C-7-M | ecosystem: Environmental > Terrestrial > Soil >... | reverse complement strand
GCCTCCTACGACGACCGCGACGGCGGGCGCTTCGCCGCGCCCTTCTATAATTTCCAGACCGCGCCGTCGTCTGCCGGCTCGAATCCGCCGGCTCAGGTCTATGCCACCGGTGGCCCGGCGCGCAGTCCGTACGAGCGCTTCATAGACGGTGACGACCGAGACGCCGGCATGTACGACGCGATGGATCGTCACCGCCCCTTCCCGGTCACGCATAGCTGGCACCGGATGCCGAACACCGGCCGCTCCCTCAAGGAGGCCGGACGTCGACTGATGAACGTCGACACCTCCCTTGAACCGGAGGATCTCGCGCGCATAGTCCGTGGGGCTGCCGACTTCCTGCCGGACGCCACTCGCTTCACGAGGCAGATGGGCCCCGTCGGCGCTCCGCTCGATGTCGCCAACGTTGTCACGTCCGCGAGCGGCAAGCTTCCGGCTCTGGCGATACAGGGCGGCCTCGGTGTCTGGGACGCATTGACGTCTCCGTCCGAGGACACCGTGACGCCCCAGGAGCTTCCACCCGAAGTTGGGATGCGCGGATACGCCGACGGCGGCAAGGTCGCGAAGGCCATCCGCACGATCCGCAATTCCTTCGGCTCCCTCCAGGGCGCACGAATGGAGCAGGCCGCCGACTTGGCGAACCTCGACCGCTACTCGACGAAGGGGCTGCTCGATACCTTCAATCCGATGTCGGGCAAGGGCGAGTACCGCAACAGCCTGTTTACGACGCTACCACCGTACGCCTTCGAGGATTACGCACTTCCCCTTCCAGAGTCGGCGTCACGCGCAGTTCCGTATCCTCGCTTCCAGTCCATGCCCCGCAGCGCTGGCCGCATGCCGTCGCGTCAGGACCAGACGCAGGAGGCGTACCTTGATCGACTCGCCAGTCATATCCAGAGCAAAGGAATGGACAGGCCGCCCGAATTGTGGATGTACAAGACGCCAGAGAGCTATGGGGAGGAATCACCACAAGGTAGCCTGTTTTCAAATACGCCTTTGATAGGTAGTCCGCGCCCCACAGGCATGACTGGAATTGAAGGTCACGAGGGTCGCCACCGGATGCGTGCGATGGAGAACATGGGCGACGACGTCGCACTCGTGCGACTCAACAACGTGAATCCAAAAGAGTTCGGACGTGACCCGGTGGAGGAGGCTGTCCAGCGTATGCAGGATAAGTTTTTGCCGCAGGGCGCCGACACTCCAATAATTCCTCAGCACTTCATACCTCAACCACCGCTCCGTCTAGGCAGCGAGGCCTTCGCGCGTGGTGGCGGCGTCGAGTACCACGCCGACCTAGGACCCGTCGGCAAGGGACTGACGACCATCCTTCGCGAGGCCGCCGGCAAGCCCAGCACCGTTAAGCTCCCGGGCGGATTCCAGATGCCGGCGCACCCCATCAAGGAGTTCGAGGACGTCGCACACAAGTTCGCGACGCGCTACGGCACCGACTACCCCATCACGTCGTACCCCAAGCTCGACGAGGACCGCGCCCGAAAGATCGCGCAGGGCTACGAGGACATGAAGCACGACCCGTCGGACCCGCGCGTGAAGCGCGCATACGACGCGCTGATCGACGAGACGATGGACCAGTACCGCGCCCTCGAAGGCACCGGCGCGAAGTTCGAGTTTCTGAAGCATGGAGAGGGAGACCCCTACGCGGCGTCGCCGTCACTAGGCTATCGCGACCTCGTACAGAATGGCCGACTCAAGGTTTTCCCAACGGAGCAAGGCTATGGAACACAGACTGATATCGGCGATAATCCGCTCCTCAAGAGAGTTGGCAGAGTTGGAGACTTGGATAACGCGACTGCCAACGACGCATTTCGTGTTGTACACGATGCGCTCGGACACTTCGGGCCCGGTAATCCATTTTTCCGCGCACCCGGTGAAGAGCGGGCGTGGCTCAACCACATGCGCTCGTACTCTTCGGATGCCATACCCGCCGCTACCTCGGAAACTCGCGGACAGAACTCCTGGGTGAATTTCGGGCCGCAGTCCGCCGCCAACAAGGGCGCGAGCGGCGCCGACACCGTCTACGCCGACCAGAAGGCCGGCCTGCTCCCTGAGTGGATGTGGCAGCAGGACGACGTCGAGCACCACAAGGACCTGGGCCCCGTCGGGCAAGCGATCGGTCGCGCCGCGAAATACCTGATCGACCCTGCACGCGAGTCCTTCCCTGGAATCTATAAGCCCGCACCGGAGCTAGTGTCCGATGCGAGGTCTCGCCTGATCGCCGACCCCGGCCAGGAGGGCAACATGTACAAGCTCTTCGGCCATACCCGCAACTCCCTCGACGAGTTGTCGCAGGGCAACCGAGACCTCGACAGCATCCGTCCGTTTTTGCAGTCGCCACCCTTCAATCTCAGTGGCACCGCCAAGACCAGTCCTCGCGTCCTTACGAATACTAACGCCGCTCGCCTTCGCGGCGCCCTATCGGCCGGCCTGTCAGATCCAGACATCAAGCTGACGCGCTCGTGGTACGAGATGTCTCCTCTGTGGGATCGCATGCGAGAGCTGGGCACCGGCGACCGCGCCATGACGGACCTCAACAACCGCACCGCCGTCATGTCGGCCGGCAGCGACCCCAAGACCGAGATAAATCGCGGCTTCTATGCTAATTGGCTTGCCAAACAGGGACGCCTGGACGATTTCTTGAGGTATCATGTAATCCCAGAGGAAGAGAGATCTGCAGATTTTCCCGATGAACTGCGCGGCCTGAAAGGTCACTCTTATGGAAGAACAGCGCAGGCTCCTAATCTCCTAGACTACGAAGAGACAGGTCGCTTGTGGCCCGCCAGCCATAAGGTTCCCACCTACGCTGCCGCGACTGACCCGCGCTTCCCGTACTCGGATCGACCCGTCGCGGATAGTCACTTCAATCGCATCTTGGGCTACCCAGACGTGTCCACTGCGGACACTGCTGCCGTGAGAAATGGCGTGATGTCTAATACGGAATACAGCGATACCGTTCCGTGGTTCAATGACAAGGTCGCTGGTCGCCTTGGTATGAGGCCCCGCGACGCCCAGGCGCTGCTGTGGAATCTAGGCGGCCCCCAGACCGGTGTCCGCTACATAGGGCCCTCTAAGCTTGAAATGATCGCGAACCACATGGCCGACGTAGCCGAGAGGCGCGGAATTCATCCAGAGGAGGCTCGCGACCTTCTGCTGTCCGGCGAGATCGGTGGCAGCTCTGGCGGGACACGCATGCCTCCTCGTGGTGCGGCGATGTCGGTGCCTGACATGTCCGGAATCCACGACGCCCCCTACGACTTCAACCATATCCCGGAGCCTAACGCCCGCGGCGGGAGGGTCGACGACGATATGTTAGGCTGGAAGAGTATGTTCTTCGACTCGCATGGCGGCGAGATCGGTCACGGCTACTTCGGGAGCAAAATCTAGATGGCTGAGGATATTCGAGGCGGCCGCGCAGTGGACCTCATGCGCGAGACCCTCAGCGACCCCGCCTCAACACTAAAGCCCACGAAGCCCGCCGGCAGCGAGATCACGCTGAACGACGACGGCACCGCAGACATAGACCTCGGCGAAGGGACGTCGGATAGCGACAAGGCCCACTTCGACAACCTCGCCGACGGGATGGACGCCCGCGACCTCTCCGACATCGCGATGGACCTACTGGATTCGATCGAGGTCGACAAGGACGCACGACAGAAGCGCGACGCCCAACAGGAAGAGGGCCTCCGCCGCACCGGACTCGGTAACGATGCCCCCGGCGGCGCCCCTTTCCCTGGCGCATCTCGCGTCGTACACCCCATGATGACGGAGGCCGTCGTCGACTACTCGGCGCGCGTCACTGGAGAATTGCTGCCTCCCGAGGGCCCAGTCAAGGGCCAGACGTACGGCATCCCCACGAACGACAAGAACGACCGCGCCGACCGCACGTCGCGCCACATGAACTACCAGCTGACGGAGGAGATGCCTTCGTTCTACAGTGAGCTTGAGGCCGGCTTCACTCAGCAGGGCATCGGCGGCGCCTTCTACACGAAGATGACCCCCGTCGACGGCCGCCCCGACGCTATCGTAGTCTACATCGATAAGGTCCACCGCCCCTGGTCAGATGGCGACTTCTACTCCCAGCAGCGCATCACGCACGAGATGGACGTCGACCGGCAGACCTTCGAGGCGAACGTCGAGGCCGGACTTTGGCTAGACGAGATCGACCCCGCGACGTCCAGCGACAACGTAGAGCAGACGCTGTCCTCGCGCTCGAACGACAAGATCATCGGCCGCGACTTGCCGACGGAGAACATCGACGACGTCCGCGTCGTGTACGAGTGCTCGACGTTCCTGAAGCTTGACGGCGACGAGCGACCGCTGCCGTACCTCGTCACGGTCGATGAGCAGACCCGCAAGGTGCTATCGATCTACCGCAACTGGAAGCCGAACGACCCCAACAAGTTCCGCCTGGACTTCCTCATCGAGTGGCCGTTCTGGCCGTGGCGCGGCGGTTATCCGGTGGGCTTCACGCACATGATCGGTGGCCTCTCGGCGGCCGCGACCGGCGCGCTTCGTGCGCTCATGGACGCCGCCCTACTCAACAGCACGCAGACGGGTGTCAAGCTCAAGGGCGGCGCCACCGCCGGCGGCCAGAAGATCGCCCCGAACGTCGGCTCCGTCACCGAGATGCAAGGCACGCTCGCGATGGACGACATCCGCAAGACGTACATGCCGCTCGTGTTCCCGCAGCCCTCCCCGACGCTGTTCCAGCTCCTGGGCTTCCTCGTCGACGGCGGCCGCGGCGTGATCCGCACGACCTTCGACGAGTTCAACAAGATGAACGGCGAGACGCCGGTCGGCACCGCCAACATGATGGTGGAGCAGGGCCTCAAGTCCTTCGGTGCCGTCTTCGCGCGCCAGCACCGCTCGATGCGCCGCTTCCTGAAGCAGCTCTGGGACTACAACCAGCAGACCGTCGAGAACGCGCAGATCGTAGACCAATTTGGTGAAGTCCTCGTGACGAAGGAAGACTACCAGGGACCGATGGTCGTTCGCCCCGTCAGCGACCCCCGCATCTTCAGCGACACGCAGCGTCAGGCCTCCGCGATGATGCTGTCGCAGTCCGCGATCGCGCTACCCCAGGTCTACAAGATCCGAGAAGTCGAACTGAACAAGCTACGTTCCATGAAGGTCCCGGAGCCTGAGCAGTTCCTGATCGACGCACCGATGCCGCAGGAGCTGAACGCCGCCGCCGAGAATGTCGCGGCCTCTCAGGGACTGCCGCTCAAGGCCTACCCGGGCCAGGACCACGAGAGCCACATTGCGCAGCACGCCGCCTACATGGACAGCCCTCTATTCGGCTCGAACCCCATCCTGGCTATGAAGTTCCTGCCGACGATGCTCAACCACTTCGGCGAGCACTTGGCTCTCTGGTACGCCGACGCGATGCTCGTCGCCACGAATCACGTACTGCGAGAGACCTTCAAGGACCAGCGCATCACGCTAGACGCCCTCGAACAGGTCAAGGGACTTGAAGTGCAGCTCGACCGCCTGATGGCGGAGCTGACGCCGGAAGTCATGCAGCACGCCCAGCAGGAGCTGGCGTCCGTGATGCCGCTCATTCAGAAGGCGCAGGCCCTCATCAAGCAGATGCAGCCGCCGACGCCGATGGACCCCAGCGTCGTCGCGCAGCAGGACGTCCAGCGCCAGACCGAGGCCGACAAGGCCAAGGCCGCGAACGATCAGGCCGCCCTCCAGGTCAAGGCCAAGGAAGTCGACTCTAAGGCTCAGATCGAGAGCCAGAAGGTCAACGCGCAGCAGAACGCCGACAACCTCAAGGCGCAGACCGAGGCCACGAAGACTCAGGCCGACACCGACCGCGCGAACCAGCAGGCTCAGGCCGACCAGGACAACGCCGAGAAGAAGCACCTCGTCGACGCCGCAAACATCAAGGTTGCCGACGATCGTAATACCGTCGCCGCCCAGGCCACGCAGACGCAGGCCGACACCAACATCAAGACGACTGAGATGGACAACGAGACGGCCATCGAGATCGAGCAGATGGCCATCAAGGCCGGGAAGCATAAGCCCGCGATCAGCAACGGCAAGGGCGTCGGCGGTAAGAAGTGATATGCTATCGTAGATCAGACCTTCAACTTTATCTAGGATAATAGATCAATGGCCAAAGGCGCATTCGGCGGCAAGGGCCGCCCCCCGGCTCCGACTTCAGCTTTCGGCAAGGCTCGTCCGCGCAAGCCTGCGATGGGCGCCGCCCTCGGCGCGCTCCCCGCGGGCGCCTCCGGCCCGATGCCGGGCAGCCTCCCTGTCGGGCCTCCGGGCGCCGGCATTGGTCCGGGCGCTCCCGGGGCGGCCTTCTCGCACGGCGGCGGAGTCCAGGGCGGCTCGATGCGCGGCTACAAGACCACGGCCTCGGCTCACGACTGCCCAGCCATCGGCGCGGCCTCGAAGCACGCGACCACGGTTGCGCTGTGCCGCGGCGGCAAGTCCTAGGCTTGATTTTGAGCGCAGCAATTATGTTACGCTCGAAGTAGAGGTCCTCTGTGGGACGCACTGATTCTGCCGTGCTCGACTATGTCCAGCACTTCAAGATTGGCCGGATCGTTGTTGTGCCTATCGCGGTCCTTGTGATGAACTTGTTCGTGCGTGAGTAGTTTACGGCCTAGTTGTTTCTCCATAACGTGTCGATGCTCCAAGACTCGGATTCCATCGACAGTGACGCGCTTGTAGCGCTTCAGCGGAAGTGGGTTGCTTTTCTGGGCCTGGGTGTAGCAGTTTTGGCTGCAGTAGTGTTTTGATTCTAGACGTGATGGCGAAAGCCTGAATATCTTAGAGCACTGCAGGCACGACTTAGTCATACCCTGGTTGTTGTGGGCGATCTTGCCTCGTATGGCTTTGAGCCTGTGGGGCTCTCGTTTGGAGACGGTGCCCAGGGCCCCGCATCTGCGAGAACAGAAGGTTGCAGAGTGTTTTCGATACGGTCGGACCATGAAGGTTCCGCCGCACTGACGACAGACTATGGAGATCATTCGTGCCTCTTAAAAAAGGTTCGAGTAGGAAGACGGTATCTAGTAACATCTCAGAACTAGTTAGGTCTGGGCGCAAGCAAAATCAAGCGGTCGCAATCGCACTTAGCGAAGCGCGCCGCAGTTCCGGCAAGAAGAAGGGCAAGTGAATGGCGAACGAGACCCGTATCACGAAGTCAGGCAAGTCGACGCTGACGAAGTTCCCGATGAAGGGGCCGCTGCCCCTTCACAAGTCGATCGCGACTGGCGAATCGCTCTCCTCGGCGCAGTCCGAAGGGCGCGTCGGCGGCTCGAAGAGCGACAAGAGCAACAAGACCAACAAGTAAGTGATCCCGCTAGAGTCGATTCTCGCGCTGCTCGAAGAGCTGCGTGGCGAATCCATCGCCGGGGTTGAGAACGCCTCCGAGGGGACGGCGTTCAGCTTCGGTCAGATCAACGGACAGCTTCGCGCCTACGGTCTGGTGCGAGAGCGCCTGAACGAAATCATCGAAAACGCTAACCGCTCCGAGGATGAATAAATGACGACGTTTTCTCCGGTCAAGACAGTCGCAGAACTAATCGGCAATCGATACGCTGCTGAATACCAGGAGGCCTTCCCCGACGTACTGCCGCCCTTCGGCGTCCCGTTCGGCAGTCTCGCGCTTCTGCAACTTCGTACGCCCAAGGCGCGCGTGGGTACCATCATTATGTCAGACGAGACTAAAGACACTGAACGATATCGGGTACAGGTCGCCCTCGTGCGCGCTGTAGGCCCTATGGCCTTCCATGACCGCAAGACACTGCAGCCGTGGCCAGAAGGTGCGTGGTACGAGGCGGGCGACTTCATCCGCGGCCCGATGTACGGCGGCGACCGATTCGACGTGAAGGCCCCGAACGGCGCCCTCGTGTCGTTCATATTGATCGAGCCCAGCGACGCGCTGGCGCCCATCACCGGTGACCCCCTCACCGTCACCACCTCGTAGGAGTAGATAATGGCCCGCCCCGCCCGTGAGCGAGACGTAGATGCTGACGACGAAGACGTCGTCGTGGAAGATAAGGTAGTCGACGAGAAGAAGGGCGGACTCCTCGACGACACCGACCTCGACGACGAGGACGACGGCCCGGATAACGCCGAGGCCCGCCGGCAGCAGGCGCGCGACGAGCGCCGCAAGGCCGCACGCGAACGTGCCGAGGACGAGGAAGACGAGCGCCTCGGCCACGGTGACGAGGACGACGAGGACGACGAGCGCCCATCTCGCCGGAAGCGTCGCAACCGCGCACGCCGCGACCGCGATCGCCGCAACCAGCAGATCATCGAGCAGATGGCCCAGGAGATCCAGTCTCTTAAGGGCGTTGTCTCCAAGGTCACCACGGATCAGGTCCACCTCGCCGCCGGCGACATCGACGGCCACATCCGGTATACGCAGGGACAGCTCGAAGAGATCGACGCCGCCATATCGCGCGCCGTCACAGAATCCAACGGCGAGCTGCACGCGAAGGCCCTCCGTCTTCGCGACGAGGCGAACCGAAGGCTCGATCAGCTCGTGTACGACAAGCGCCGCCTCGCGGCCTCCGTCGACCCGCGCACCGTGCCGCCGCAGCAGATCCAGCAGCCGCAGCCGGTCAGGCAGGCCGACCCTAACGCCGCCCGCTACGCCGAGGAGTTCCTCGACGACTTCCCATCGTTCGATGCGAACGGCACTGACCAGTTCTCTCTGGCCGTTCGCGCGATCGACGTCGCCGTGGACCTGGAAGGCAAGTACAAGCCGAACCAGAAGGCCTACTGGAAAGAGGTCCGGGCCCGCATGAAGAACCAGAACCTACGTGACCCCGCAGGAGACGACGACGTGGATGACGACGTGGATGACGACTACGAGGCTCCCGCGCCGAAGCGCCGCGAGCGCAACGACGGCGGGATGCCGCCCCGCGCTGGCCGCGGCGGCAGCGCCCGTGCCTCGGGCACGAGCTATCGCCTCAGCATCCAGGAGCGCGAGACGCTCGACGAGATGAACCTGCTAGACGTCAAGGGCCTCAGCGAGGACCAAGTCAAGTACCGCAACCGCCTGATCGGCAAGTGGAAGGCCGGCTTCGAAGCCGCGAAGAAGAAGTAATGGCTAAGATCAACGAACCCAAGGAAGAGGCCGACGAGCCCCGCCTGAGCCGCCAGGATAACCGAGGCGACCGCGAGTTCACGAACCGTGACTGGGCCGCCGCGAACGCCCCGACCGACCCGGAGCGCCGCCGGCGTCTCCGCGAGCGCCTTGAGCAGACACACCTGCCGAACCTGCCCCGCAAGGAGGGCTGGCACCGCTGCTGGGTCTCGACGTCCCACTCGACCGACACCGTCGCGACCCGCATCAATTTCGGGTACCGGACGCTGAAGAAGTCGGACATGGAGAACGCCAACTGGCTGCCCCAGGATAACTCCGTCAAGGACGGCTCGAACCTGGACGACACCGTTCGCTGGCGCGAGATGATTGGTATGGAGCTGCCGGAGGAGCTGTATCAGGAGCTGATGCGAGAGCTGCATCATGACCTCCCGGCCGACCGCGCCCGCTCGATCTACGACCCCCTCGCCGAGATCGAGGAGCGCATCAAGGAGCAGGGCGGCAAGATGGAGCTGGGCGACGGCTTCCGAGAGATGGCCCGATTCGTCAGGTCCCCCAAGCAGTTCGAGTAGGAGTAGGGCCCCCAGATCGGGGGCTTTACTTTGACAGAATAATTTATGTTATGATCAAGATAGAGACACGTAAGAGATTCGCGATAGACAGTTAGAGCTGTCGGCCCCTCCGGGTGGCTGGTGATCTTCTGAATCGCTGGAGTCGGAACAGTCTGGTCGAGTGAACGGCTGCGCTTGCGCGGTAGATCACGCGATTGAACCCATCCGCATTTCAGTTTCAGGAGTTCTCCTCATGGTCGCTACCAGCAATCCCTTCGGCTTCCAGGCCGCCGCGCACCTCTCGGGCGGCGTGATCCGCCAGAAGTACCGCCAGAACGGCATCGCCTCGGGCTTCGCCACCGCCATCTTCACTGGCACCCCTATCAAGAACACGGCGACCGACGGCACGCTCATCCCGTGCACGACCGGCGCGGACACCGCCCTCGGCGTCTTCCAGGGCTGCGAGTTCACTGACACCGCTGGTGTGTTCCACATCAGCCCCTTCTGGCCCGCCTCGCAGGCCTACCAGACGACTCTGCAGAACGGCGCCGGCGTGGCGAACATGCAGGTCTACTACACCGACGACCCGAACATCCTGTACGACGTCCAGGCGAACGGCTCCGTGCCGCAGTCGGGCATCGGTCAGGCCGCGAACCTCGCGAACACCTCGCAGGGCTCGACCTTCACCGGTATCAGCACTCAGGCGCTCAATGCGACCCTGACGGGCGCGACGCCCGGCCTGTGCCGCATCATCGACATCCCGGAAGGCTCGTACTTCTCGGGTGGCGTGAATGCCGCCGGCGACGCCTTCACGATCGTCCGCGTTCAGTTCACCTACCAGCCTGTGGTTGCTTAATCCACTTTAGCCTCAACTTAGAAGAAGGACACGTACTATGGCTGCACCAATGAATTCAACTCAGTTCCGCATCATCGTGGAGCCGATTTTGAATGACCACTTCGACGGCGTCTACGACATCCGCAAGGACGAGTACAAGCAGGTGTTCCGGGTCAAGCCGGGCATCAAGCGCGCCTACCACGACGAGCCGGTGCTCTACGGCCTGGGCGCTGCCCCGGCCATGGGCGACGGCGGGCCTGTCACCTACAAGTCGGGTGGCGTCCTGTTCGACAAGCGCTACGTGTTCCGCCAGTACGGCGCCGCCTTCGCTCTGACGAAGGTCCTCGTCGAGGACGGGGATCATATCAATTTGGGCAAGATCTACTCTGAGCAGCTCGCTCAGGCGATGATCGAGACCGAAGAGACTGCCGCGGCGAACGTGTTGAACAACTCGTTCAGCGGCTCGTTCGTCGGCGGCGACGGCGTCTCGCTCGTCAACAGCGCGCACCCCATCGCCTTCGGCACGCAGTCGAACGTCCTGGCCACCCCGGCCGCGATGTCTCAGACCTCGGTCGAGAACCTCCTCATCCAGATCCGCAAGGCTCAGGACAACGACACGAAGAAGGTTCGCATCACGCCGCAAGGCCTCGTGGTTAGCCCCGACAACGAATTCCAAGCCGAAGTGATCACGAAGAGTGCACTGAGGACTGGTCAAGCGAACAACGACATCAACCCGGTGATGAGCACGAAGATTCTGCCGAAGGGCTACGTCGTGATCACTAGGTTGACCTCGCCGACCGCTTGGTGGATCTCCACCGACGAGCGCATGGGCCTCCAGTTCATTACTCGCCGCATGGCCGAGAAGAGCATGGAAGGTGACTTCGAGACTGACTCCATGCGCTACAAGGTTACGAGCCGCTGGGATGTGGGCTGGACAAACTGGAGAACGGTGTACGGCACCCCCGGCGCCTAAAGACTTCGAGATGCGGTGCCGAGTAATTGGCATCGTGCGGGGCGGCGGTCCCGGTGGTCGCGGAGCCCGCCGCCCGCCGTCCCCGCCTCTACTCTGACAAGGAACTAAGATGGTATTCCCAACCACGACGAACTTCCCGGGCTCCGGCCCCCTCGGCAACGCCCCGCAGGACGCGCTCACCGCCGCCGGCACCACTCAGGCCACAGGTCTGCAGCTGACTGGCTCGATGTGTACGATTACCTCGGCTGCGGCCGGCACCGGCGTCAACCTCCCGCCCGGATCGGCCGGCGCGGAAGTGACCGTCGTCAATAACGGCGCGAACGCCATCCTCGTGTACGCGACGCAGGGCAACTCGGTCGATACCATCAACGGCATCGCCGGATCGCAGGGCGTCCTACTCCTCCCGAACTCCGTCGGCTACTTCCTCTGCACGACTCCGGTCACGGGCCCGACGGGTCTGCATGCCTGGACGTGCTCGGTCACCTCTCCTGTGGCTGCGGCCTACAACACGAACAATTCGGCCGTCAGCTTCACGGCGACCGCCGCGAACCTCAGCGGCTCCTCGGCTGATGTAGTTCTCGACCTCACCGGCAACCCGGCCGGCGCCGCCAACGTGACGCTGCCGACGGTGGCCGCGCTGCAGGCCGCGCTGCACGGCGCCGCCCCGAATTCCACGTACTGGCTGCGCATCAAGAACAGCGCGAACACTGGCACCTGGACCGTCGTGACGAACACCGGCTGGACCCTCACGGGCACCATGACGATCGCCACCACGACGTACCGCGACTTCATCGTCACCTTCACCTCACTGACGACTGCCGTACTGCAGAACGTCGGGGGCGGCACGGCCTAGTAGAGAGGTTCAGATATGCGTCCGCAAATCACGACAGCCGGCCCGCTGGCTGCGGGAAACGCGACCGCTATCAGGACTGCCTCTGGCGCGACCGCTGGCCAGCTCGTCCTCAACGGGACGCTGGCTAACGCGGCCGGCACCGTGGCGACGATGGACAACCCGCGTCGCGTCCTGATCACGTTCGCCGCCAACGAGACCGGCCACAACTACTTCCTCACCGGCACCGGCCCCGGCGGCTCTGCTATCAAGGAGACCATCGCAGGCACCGGCGCGGGCACCGTACAGTCCGTCCTGGACTACAAGACTGTCAGCGTCTCTACCGACTCGACCTCGACCGGCAACATATCGGTCGGCACGAACGGCGTCGGCGGCAGCGGCTGGCTCGTGTTCGACCGGTGGCTCTCGGACGGCGTCGTCGCCTTCCAGGTCACCGTGCAGGGCACCGTGAACTACACCGTCCAGCAGACGCTAGACGACTGCAACGCCCTCGACATGAACGGCAACGTCATCCTGCCGCCCAACGCCGTGACGTGGGTCAACTGCAGCGACACGAACGAAGTCAACGCGACCGTGACGACGCAGTCCAACTACAACTTCGCGCCCTCCATGATGCGTATCATCCTGAACAGCGAGACCGCCGGCGCGGGCAACTCAGTCACGCTGACGGCGATCCAGCACGGCGGGAGCTAGCATGGCTCTCACCGTACAGCCCGGCCTCACCGCCGTACCCGGACAGGGCTCCTTCCTCGGCAACGACTCCGGCGCCGCCGACGCGATGGTGGTCACGCCCACGCAGCCTCTGTCCTCGTACGCCTCGGTAACCGGCAACCTGCTCGTCGTCAAGGCGAACGCCACGAACGCCACCACGACCCCGACCATCAACGTCAGCGGCCTGGGCGCCATCACGATCGTGAAGCGCGCGAATACCGCCCTCGCGGCCGGCGACATCCTGGCGGGAATGATGTGCCTGTTCGTGTTCGACGGGACGCACTTCCAGCTCACCAACCCGGTCGTGAACTAAGAGGGCCCCTCGTCTCCTAGCTTCACCTAGATATGAGATACTAGGAGTACTATGTCACTCTCGGGAACGTCCACAGGCGCACTACTCCCCTACACTGCTCAGGATATGCTTGAGGAGGCCACGTCGCGCGCTGGTATTCCACCGGAGGGCATCACCGGCGAGCACGTCTATCAGTTCCTACGGCAGCTCAATCTCGTCTTCACGTCACTCGTGAACCAGGGCGTCCAGCTCTGGAAGAGACAGTACGCGATCCTGCCGTGTTATCTAGGCATCGACCAGATTCCGACGCCACCCGGGACGAATGACGTCGTGACACTTAACCGCAGATCGCTGTTTCGGCAGCTGGGCACCTCCAGCTTCAGTGACAGCGGCGGCGTACCCGGGAACGCATTCGACGACAACTTCGCCACCGTCTGCCTGCAGACCTCGCCCAACGGCTCCGTCGGTCAGGGATTTCCGACTGCGACGATCGTGACTAACGTAGGCGTCCTCAGCGGCACGACCGGAGAGTTCGCCCTATTCTTCGAGTACTCGAACGACGGCGTGACGTACACGCCGGTGGACGCGATCGACGTCCAATGGAACGAGGTCGGTCAGTGGACGTGGTTCGACCTCCTCGGCTCTCCCGTCGCGGGCGCCCTATTCTGGCGCGTCCGCAGCGTAGGCGCCGTCCCGTTCGGCGCGACAGAGATCTTCTTCGGCAACACCCCGCAGGAGATCAACCTCGGCCGCTGGAACCTTGAGAACTTCTCGCAGATGCCGAACAAGGCTCAGGGCGGTCAGGTCGTCAACTGGTACGTGAACCGCGACCTCAGCGGACCCACGCTGTATGTGTGGCCGACGCCCGACACGACCGCGAAGTACGACACACTGACGTGCTGGGTCAATCAGAACCTGGACCCCGTAAGTCAGATCACGCAGGCACTAGACTTGCCGGCGCGCTGGTACGACGCCATCACGGCGCGGATGGCGCGACGCATCTGCCGCACCTTCAAGGAGGCCGACCTCAAGCGATACCAGACTCTTCAGCAGGAGGAGATGGAGGCGATCGCTCTCGCTGTTGCCGAGGAGCGCGACAATTCACCGACCGAGTACGACCTCGGCCTACAGAACTACACCGCATAGGGGACACCATGACCGACTACGCAATCATCAAGTCCGGCTCCCTGTACTCCGTCGTGCGCAACGGTACCGACCTGATGGCGTCGTACACCTACAGCGGCACCGACACCTTCATCGTGTACGACTGGACAGCCAACGCCTCTATCGCGAGTTGGCCCGGCGCCGCCCCCGGCCCAACGGTCGCGACCTTCAGCACCTCCGACAGCGGCAACTTCGGCCTCTTCGACAGCACTCTCCAGTCGCAGTTCGCCTCCTGGACCGGCACCGACAGCGGGACGCCATACTCACCGCCCGCACCTCCTGCCGGCAACGGCCTGCCGCGTCCCGCTAATCAGGCGGAGCTTCAGGCACTCATCAACGCCGTCGACGGCGTGAAGGTATTCGGTCTGGTACTGGACCCCTCCACTCCCCCGATTGCGATCACGAGCACGCTGAACATCAACGTGACGGACGTCGGCGACAGCGGTCTCTTCTTCGACTTCTCTCGCGTACCCTTGCAGGCCACGATCACTGACGGCGTGACGCCGATGGTCGTGCTGTCCGGCTCCGTCAAGCACATGATTTTCCAGAATCTGGTCCTGTTCGGTAACGCCTTCTCTACGGCTGGCTGCGGCGACGGCCTAGTTATCCGCTCAAACGGCGGCCCCATCCTGCTGTCGCAGTTCAACAACATATCGTCCTCATGGTGCGGCGGTAACGGTATATCGGTGCAGGGTGACGTATACGAGAACGACGGCTACGGCTGGGACTGCAAGAACAACAAGCAGAACGGCGCGCTGTTCTCTACTCCCAACGGCGGCGTCATCTCTGATTTCATTCTTCACGGACCCAGTCTGTCGCGTAACAACCTGAGCGGCGCTCAGACGATCGACGGCGTGCAGTCTATCGATATGATCGGCGGCAAGTTCATCAACAACCTCCAGGGCGGCTGGAACGGCGCGATACGCAGCGCCTCCTTCGTCAACTTCGAGAACACCGGCGCCTGGGGCTTCAACTTCTCCGACACCGGCCTGCCGTTCATAGCGACCATCGTGGGCTGCAACCTGACGAGCGACGGAGGCGGCACAGGCGTCGCCGCTACGTCTCTTATCAAGTACAGCGGCACCGCCAACCTGCAGCAGACCCTCAACTACTGTACCGCCGAGGGCGCCCTGCATACTCCACCCCCTGTCCTGGCCCCGTAGCATGCCCGAACGCATATCACCCAAGCCGCACGCGGGAGGCAATACCGACAGGCCCGCCTCTAAGTTCCTCGACACGCGCGGCAACCCGTCGCTGGGAATTGGAATTTGTCAGAGATGTCAATTCAAGTTTCCGCTGCATATGCTGCAGACGGACCCGAACATCCCTGGCTTCATGGTGTGCGCCGCCGACCGCGACGACTTCGATCCCTACCGGATGGCGCCGCGCAGCGCCGACAAGCTGACGCTGCCGTACGTGCGTCCCGACGTCCCGATGAACCAGCCGGCGGTGCAGCCTGACTGGCTGACGCCCAATGACCCCGTAGAGCCGTTCCCTAACGACCAGCCCGGCGGAAACACGAAGGCACACTAATGAGCGGCGCAACCGGAATGACGTTCACCTCGCTCTCGCAGAGCCTCGACGACTACGTAGAGCAGGGCACGAGGAACAACGCCGCCTACCAGAGGCAGAAGCCGCAGATCATCAATCAGGCGGAGCGGTCTCTGGCCGACCGACTGAAGATTCAGGGGTACCGTGATGTAATGACGGGCACCCTGAGTCCCCAGAACCCGACGCTGCCGAAGCCGACCGGCTGGCGCAACACCGTGACGTTCTCGATCGGGACCGGCCCAGGCTTCGTGCAGAAGCGCCTCCTGCGCGCCCGCAGCTTTGAGTACATCGCTCAGGTCTTTCCGGACCCGACGTCCTTCGACACGCCCACGCTGTACACCGACTACGACTTCAACAACTGGATCATCGGCGCCGTACCGGATCAGGCGTACCCGTTCGAGATCATCGTCTACCGCCTCCCGGACCTCCTGAGCAGCGACAACCAACAGAACTACCTGACGAACCTCGTGCCGAACCTTCTGCTATTCCAGTGCCTGACCAACCTGGAGCCGTTCCTAAAGAACGACCCACGTATGGTAACCTGGAAGTCGATGCTCAAGGACGAGCTAGCGGCCGTCAACGCCCAGGAGATCGCCAAGGTCGTCGACCGAACCCTATCGAGGACTAGCCAGTAATGACCGCATTCACCCGCACCTTCGGCGGTCAGGTCGTCAACCCGACGTCCGTGTCGTACGCTACCTATTCCGTCGTCTCCAATCTCGTGCTGCAGTGGCCGTTTCAGGACCCCGTATCGGGCAACGTCCTGGCGTGGCAGAACGACATCACGACCGGACTCGCGAACCTGACGGTCACGTTCCCTGACGCGACGCTCGTGTCCGTCGGATCGTCGGCCCTCATCAACAACACCGGCGCCCAGTCCTTCACTATTCTGGCGAACGACGGCCTAACGGTGATCGGCACCGTCGCCTCCGGTCAGCAGTGGTACTTCTACCTCGTCGGCAACTCCAACAACGCCGGCCAGTGGCGCGGCGTGCAGTTCGGTACCGGCACCTCCAGCGCCAGTGCCGCCTCCCTCGCGGGCGCAGGCCTAGTTGCTGCCGTCACGAAGCTCAACCAGAACCTCGTCATCCAGCCAAAGGTCGGCAACTACTCGCCACTCGTCAGCGACTTGGCGACGGTGCTCCAGAGCCTCGGCGGCACTGTGGTCTGGACGCCCGGCAGCGCCTCCACCTTCGGGAACGGCTGGTTCGTGTACGTCATCAACGACGGCACCGGCACCCTGACGTGGACGCCCTCCGGTGGGCAGCTCATCGACAACGCCGCCACGAAGGTCTTTCAGCCGACCGAGTCGGCCGTGATATTCAGCGACGGCGCGAACTTCTGGTCCCTCGGGTACGGCCGCTCGATCAGCTCCACCGTAACGGCCGTCAACATCCCCGTGACCTCGACGGCGTTCACACTGACCGGCAGTCAGGCCGCCGCACAGGTTCAGGACTACAGCGGCGTCCTCAGTGGCCCGACGGTCGTGCAGTATGGCACCGGCCCCGGCTTCTGGTTTGTGCGCAACAACACTACCGGTGCATTCACGCTGACGCTGGAAGTTAACGGCGCAGACACCGGTGTCGTGATCCCGCAGGGCTCGTTCTCCATCATCCGCTCGAACGGCAGCAACATGTCGGTCGCCTTCACGGCGACCTCCGGCACCGTGACCAGCGTCGCCACGACCTCCAATCTCACCGGCGGCCCCATCACCACGACCGGCACGCTGGACCTATCCTCGACCGGCGTCACCGCCGCCGTATACGGATCTGCCGCCGCCGTCCCTGTCCTGATGATCGACGTCAAGGGCCGCATCGTGAACGCCACGACGGCCCCCCTCGGCACATCGGCTGCGATCAACAAGTCCGCCGCCGCGGGCCTGCCCGACGCTAACCTGATGCTGCAGCTCGATACGAATGGCCTCGTGCCGTCCGTTAACGGCGGATTCCAGACCGGCGACGTCGTTATGAGTCTCGCCACCGCGAAGGCGGGCTTCGTGTTCGCCTCCGGCCAATCCATAGGTTCGCCGACATCCGGCGCTACGCAGCGCGCGAATGCCGACACACAGAACCTCTACACGCTTCTATGGAACAACTGCTCTAACACCGTCTGTCCCGTAGTCGGCGGACGCGGCGCGACCGCGGCGGCTGACTTCGCCGCCAACAAGGCACTAAGCGTCCCCGACATGCGCGGCACCGTCGCGGCCGGCATGGACGTGATTAACGGCTCCACGAACGCGGGCCGACTGAGTGCCGCCCTGTCGTCCAGCTCGATGGGCGCCTCTAACAGCAACGCTGGCTTAAACACCGCAACTACAACGATCAACTCAGGCGGCGCAAATAGTATCAACTTCGGCAACGTCGGATTTAATCAGACAAGCGGCCAGATCACCAGCAACAGCCTCGGCATCGGGTCTCCGGGCGCGATCATATTCGCGTCTCAGGCAGGCGATAGCGTGTCAGTTGGTGGCTTCACCGCCGTCAACGGCTCGTTTGGCATCAACGTCAGCGGCACCGGAACGTCGTCGTCCTTTAACATCGTCCAGTCGACGATGGTGATGAACGCCTTCATTAAGCTGTAGTCCGATGCCCAGCCCCCAGGATCAGGCACAGCAAGACGCACAGGACGCGGCACTGGCTCAGGCCATCAGCCAGATGCCGACGCCGATTCCGCTCGCGCTGCTGTCCTCGCCGGGCTGCACACGAGACGGCTCGCGCTTCTCCGTCACGACGTATATTGATATGCAGTGGTGCCGCTTCTACCAGGGCAAGCCATGGAAGATGCTGGGCTACCGTGAGCAGGTCCGCGACATACAGGGCGTCGCCAACAACATCGACATATTCGAGGCGGCAGGCTTCGCGTACGTTCACACCGGCACGCCCTCCGCTTATCAGCGGTACGCCATCAACCTAGTCGACGGCACGAACACCGGCACGATCGTCCGCACCCCATCGGGCTTCGTCGCTAACCCGCTGAACATCTGGCAGGACGACGCGATCTTCCAGGTATCTGGCGGAGTGGTGCAGCTGTTCGCGGTCGCTACGCCGGCGCTGGCTAACATCGCGGACGAGACGGTCAGTCAGGTCTACGTCGGCCCCGTCACGGCGACGACGCCACTGATACCGGCGGTCCAGATCATCACGGCCGTGAGCGGCGCGGTGGCGTTCCCGCAGACTATCTCGGGCGCCGGCTTCCTGATCCTGAACGTCAACGCCCCCATCCCCGTCGGCGCCGGACACCTCTCCGTCACCACGAACGGCAACCTCGCGGCCGTGAACATCACCGTGACGGGCACAGACGTGAACGGTAACCCCCTGACTGTGGGACCGACGGCTCTTCCCAACAACACCACGCTGGACCTGGGCTCGACCTTCGGCACAGTGAGCAGCGTCGCCATATCTGGATCATCGGGCGGCCTCACGATTGCGGTCGGATACCTCGCGGGCAGCAACAACCTCACCACGACCGGCGGCCTCTGCGTCATCGGGCCGTACCTGTTCCTGTACGGCGCCGGCGGCGTCCTCAGCTGGTCCGTCCCGGGCGTCCCGCTCAACTTCAACGACGTCGGCTCCGGCAACAGCCGTCCGGTGTCGGACAAGATAGTCCGCGGTATTCCCATACGCGGTCAGGCCGCGCCGGCCGGAATCTTCTGGTCGCTGTCGTCCGTCATCATCGGTCAGTTCGTTGGCGGCGTCACCTTCTGGAACTTCAACACCGTCAGCACCAACTCCTCGATCATGAGTCAGAACGCCGTGATCGAGAACAACGGAATCTACTACTGGGCCTCGACGTCTGGCTTCCAGCAGTTCTCTGGCGTCGTGCAAGACATCCCGAACCAGTACAACAAGCAGTACTTCCTGAAGAACCTCAACTTCGCGCAGCGCCAGAAGGTGTTCGCGTATAAGGTGCCGCGCTGGAATGAGATCTGGTGGTGCTTCCCGTTCGGTCCGACGGCGACGCAGTGCAACCACGCCGTCATCTACAAGTACGACACCGGAGAGTGGTACGACACGCCGCTGCCGAATAGCGGCCGCAGCGCAGGCCACTACGACGTGACGTACAACTTCCCCATCCTGGCCGGCGTCGACGTCAACTCCGACACCGGCGGCACGAGCATCTGGCAGCACGAGACCGGACTCGACGAGGTGAGCGGACGACAGCAGACCGCGAAGGCGATCAACTCGTTCTTCCAGACGCAGGAGTTCGCTAACCTTCCGCGGTCGCCCGGGCAGCCCGGTGACCCGCGCAGCACGTCGTACTCCGTCCTGGAGCCGGACTTCAACCAGACCGGAAACATGACGATGGAGGTCTTCTCGCGCCAGAACGCGAACGCCCCCATCCAGACGCCGACGGACGAGACCGGCACGCCTGACCAGTTCTATCCGTACACCATCTTTGCGAACCCGCCGACTCAGGCCGACGAGCTGGTGGAGTTCAAGTGGACCGGCAGGCTCACGTCGTTCAAGTTCACCTCGAACGTCGCCGGTGGAAACTACGAGGGCGGCGTGCCGCTCATGTGGAGCAAGCCGGACCAGGGCCGGAGGACAGGATAGTGGCCCTCACCACGGTCCCTGACCCCACGTACCTGACTTGGGAGAAGTGGCAGGAGACCGTCGTCGGGTTCAATCCGGAGCTGGGCAACCAGCTCTTCTGGCAGGGCATGAGATGGGACGAGTTCGCGAGGCGGTTGTCTCTGATCGAGCCCAAGACGCCACGCCCGGAGTTCTTCAAGAATGACTGGCGTAAGTGGGCGGCCGCCGTCAAGCTGGTGTTCGCCGTATAGTCAATATGCTACGCTGAGAATAGCACTGGTAGGTCACGAGGGGGTATCCGGCCCCTTGGCGGCTTTGCGCTCTAAGGCAGTTCTTTAGGAGCGTTCTTCGTATGGCCGGATTCTTCGACCAAGGCTACAACTCCCCCGACCCCGGGCTGGGAACTGGCAACAACGCCGCGAACGACTTCGCGGCGCTCAACGCCGCGAACCCCGGCCAGTTCGAGAGCCCCTTCAAGAAGAAGTCCCGCAAGGACACGATCGACGCCACCGAGGTCAACCCGAACCCGCCACCGGCTCCGGCCGTCGTGACGGCGCAGGACCGCCCGCCACCGGCGATATCGAGCGCCCCCGCCCTCGTGGCGCGCATCACCCGTAACAGCAACCCCTCGACTGCCCTCGTACCCGGCACGCAGATGACGGCCTCGGAATTCGCGCTCGCCGCCATCAAGGCCGCCCAGCCGCCGCCGGCCCCGCCGCCGATGCCCACACCCCCGCCGATGCCGACTCCCCCTCCGATGCAGCCCAGGCCCCCGATGCCGCAGATGAGCGCGATGGGTCCGCCTCCGCAGGCGATGCAGACTGTCCCCGGCTCGCCGCCTCCGACGCCTCTCGGCGGTAACCGCTTCGGCGGCAACCAGTTCGGCGGCGCCCAGTTCGGCGGTAACCGCTTCGGCGGCAACCAGTTCGGGGCCTCCGCGCCGCAGCCTACCCTCCCAGGCCAAGTCCTGCCTAACGCCGGCTACTTCTCGGGCGGCCCCATCCGCATGATGCACGGCGGCTACCCACAACTCGCCGGACTCAGCGGGATGCCGGAGCGACACTTCGCCAGCGGTGGACCGGACGGCAACTTCGTTCCGGGCGACGGCAAGGGCGACGGCCGCAGCGACCACGTCAAGGCGATGCTGTCGCCCGGCGAGTTCGTGATGGACGCCGAGTCGACGGCCCTCCTCGGCAACGGCGACAGCGACGCCGGCGCCCGCGGCATGGAGGCCATCCGCAGAGAGATCCGCGAGCACAAGGGCGCCGCCCTGGCGAAGGGGAAGTTCTCGCCTGACGCGCCGTCGCCGAAGAAGCTCGCGCGCATCGGCATGAAGGCGGCCGCCTAAATGGGAGAGCTAGTTCTCGTTCCGCATGAGGTCACGCTCGCGGAGATACAGACCAAACTTCTGCCGTCCACGCCCGAGTCGATCGCCAAGGTCGACCGGCTGACGACGGAGATGCGGAAGCGTCAGCAGCTGCAC
>Ga0210402_10001756_pt1 | contig 22026 bp, 25 predicted proteins | sample IncBWC7MmetaG_FD_161055 | JGI IMG/M metagenome (GOLD analysis project Ga0210402, IMG submission 161055) | Forest soil microbial communities from Barre Woods Harvard Forest LTER site, Petersham, Massachusetts, United States - Inc-BW-C-7-M | ecosystem: Environmental > Terrestrial > Soil >... | reverse complement strand
TATGTAATCTTCCTATTACATAGTGTATATACACATAAGTACTTAGTTTTTCGTAAATATTTAAATAAAAACAAGGTTTATACAAGAAATGCATAAGCATTTATTTACAGAAATTTCAAGTCCTCTGGATCAATTTGAAATAAGAAATTTATTAAGTCTAGATGCACCAATTTTAGCTAATATACACATATCTTTAACTAATATAAGCTTATATCTTATAGTAGGAATGTTATTGATATTATCTTTAAATATCTTAGCTACAAATTATAATAAAATAGTAAGTAATAAATGATCAATAAGTCAAGAATCGATATATGTTACTATACACAGTATAGTAGTAAACCAAATAAATGCAAGGAGTGGACAAATATATTTTCCTTTTATTTACACTTTATTTATTTTTATTTTAATTAATAATCTAATAGGTATGGTTCCTTATAGCTTTGCATCTACTAGTCATTTTATTTTAACATTTGCTCTTAGTTTTACTGTAGTTTTAGGTGCAACTATCTTAGGTTTCCAAAGGCATGGCTTAGAATTTTTTTCTTTATTAGTACCAGCGGGTTGTCCTTTAGGATTATTACCTTTATTAGTCTTAATAGAATTCATATCATATTTAGCTAGAAATATTTCTTTGGGACTAAGATTAGCGGCTAATATATTATCAGGACATATGTTATTAAATATACTAGCAGGTTTTACATATAACATTATGACTTCTGGGTTTATCTTCTTTTTCTTAGGTCTAATACCTTTAGCTTTCATTATAGCTTTTAGTGGGCTAGAATTAGGTATTGCTTTTATACAAGCTCAAGTTTTTGTAGTATTAACTAGTTCCTATATAAAAGATGGTTTAGACTTACATTAATGGCATATATATAATTATTAAACTATTTTACTAAATATATAGAAGGAAATAATAAAATAACCTATTTCTTAAATAACTTTTTATTAAGAGTTTGCTTAAAAACAAAGTATAAATATATTTTATATACTTTTATATTTTATACAAAATTAAAAAGGTGATGTGGGTTGTGGTATTAAGAGCATATGCGCTATAAAATATGTATAGCACAGGAAAGTCAGGAGTTTATTAGACTTGCACAGCTATGATTTTAAGTGTTAGAGCTAAAGCTTTGGTATTTTAGAGAAAATAATTTATAAGTAACTAAGTTTTTACTAATGATTAAGAAATTATGCAGTTAAAACATATATTATTATGATAAATAATTATATAGTGAAATATAATAATGAACATACAAGCCCAAGTTAAGCCTTTGTTTAGACTAATAACTTTAACAAGAACCAGCTTATTTATAACCAATCCTATCACATAGGTATGAAAACAAAAAATTGTTTTATTTCTATATAATCATATACCTCTTTTGATAAAAAAAGAATTAACTTATAATAGTAGTGGTAATCAAAAACTTTTTCACTATTTCTTTTTTGTGAAAGAAAGAGTGTTTCAATTTATTTTTTATCGCCACTATATATTTGATAAAATAAAGTCTTTTTCTTGAGTTTGATGATGGCTCTGAATGAACGCTATTCAAGTGCTTGACACATGCTAATCGTACGTCTAATTTAATTTTTTAGTATAAACTATAATTTTAATTAGAAGTGGTGTACAGGTGAGTATATGATATTTTGGCTGCCTTAAAGTAAGAAAAAAAAATTTCTTATATGGAAAGGAGGATAAGTATAAATCTTCCGCTTTTAGATGACAATAAATATCTCGGATAAGTAGTAGTTAAGGTAATGGCTTAACTAGCTAAAAATTCCGTAATCGAGACTGAGAGGTCAATCGATCACATTGGGTCTGAAAAAACCCCAATACGTATAGTACAGCAGTGAGGAATATTGGTCAATAGCCCAATGGCTGAACCAGCAACTTGAAAGAATGTATAGCTTTTGCTAATCAACATTTGACAAGATCAGATTTGATATTGACTACGTCAAATAAAGTTCTGGGTAGAAAACTGATTATGACAACTTTCTACTTATGTGTCTTGACCAAATTACGTGCCAGCAGTCGCGGTAATACGTAAAAGACTAGTGTTATTCATCTTTATTGGGTTTAAAGGGTACCTAAACTGCATTATTAGCCCATATTAGGGTACGATATTGCTAGAGTTTTATATGAGAAGGGGAGTATTTATGGAGTAGAGATAAAATTTTTTGATACCATGACGACTGACAACAGCGAAAGCAACCTTCTATCTGATAACTGACGTTGAGGGACGAAGGCTTGGGTAGCAAACAGGATTAGATACCCTAGTAGTCCAAGCAGAAAATTATGAATGCCATAGACTAGGTTTAATTTGGTCTATAAATGAAAGTGTAAGCATTTCACCTTAAGAGTAATGCGGCAACGCAGGAACTGAAATCATTAGACCGTTTCTGAAACCAGTAGTGAAGTATGTTATTTAATTCGATGATCCTCGAAAAACCTTACCACAATTTGAATATTACTTTTATAGGGTATTACAAGTGTTGCACGGCTGTCTTCAGTTAATGTCGTGAGATTTTGGTTAGTTCCATAAAATTAACGAAAACCCTTGCTCTATTTATATAAATTTATATAGGGCTGTTCACCACTAGATTGGATATGATAACAGGGACCAAGACAAGTCATCATGGCCTAAATATTGTGGGCTATAGACGTGCCACATATTCCTAAACAAATAGATGCAAAAATGTGAATAGAAACTAATCTATAAAAATAGGATATAATATGAATTGTAGTCTGAAACTCGACTGCATGAATAAGGAATTACTAGTAATCGTGAATCACCATGTCACGGTGAATTTAATCTCAGATGGGTACTAACCACTCGTCAGGCGCCGAAAGAAGTATGTGCAATAAGTTTGGTGATCCATTGTTTTTGTTTCTAAGTAATAAGATTTAGATACTAGAGTGGTGAGTCTTCGTATGCGTGACTTTGATTGGTGTTAAGTCGAAATACGGTTCATGTAGGGGAACTTGCATGGGATTTATTAATATTAACAATAAGCTGTATGTAGAAATACATACATAGTCTATAAGTGTAGAACACTTAATTGATATATTATTATATATCTTTAATTTTGGTTTGAATCCGAATGTGGACTTATAAAAAACACAATAACTAATTGAATGAAAAAATAAGAAATAACCTCTCTTAAAGTTTACGCAAATTTACCCCTAGAGGTAAAAATAATTTTTAAAGAAAACAAAGGTAAGGTGGGCATATATCGTTGGAATAATTTGATTACAGGGGCCTCATACATAGGAAGTGCTATAGATTTAACTCGCATATTACGTGATTACTTTAGTGCTAATTTTCTTAATAAGGAAATATTAGTTAATAATAGTATAATATAGAGAGCTTTATTAAAATATGGTTATAATAACTTTAGCTTAGAAATATTGAAATATTGTGATAAAAAGTCTGTTATTGAGAGAGAACAGTATTATATTGACTTGTTTAAGCCATATTATAATATTTGTCCTATAGCTGGTAGTAGTCTAGGTCGTGTTATTAACCCAGAAACTCGAATTATATTGCGTAATGCTTCGTTACGTAGGTTATTTAATAAAAGCAATTATACTTCATTAAGAGAGTTCACAATAAAAAGTATTGAAAATAAATTACTCATCAATAAATTTAAAATAAAAAGGTTAAACGGCCGATTTCTTATTTTGCTTGACAGCATTAATAATGTAAAAGAAAGTAAAGTGTCATTAGATACTCGTATGAAAATACTGGTAAGTACTAAGAGAAAGCAAACGGTTTTAGTTACAGATACTCACACGAGTATAACAACCACGTATCTTAGTTCAAGACGTGCAGCCTTTGCTCTTAATGCAAGTAATTTCATAATACGTAATAGATTAAATGGACTTACTACTAAGTTATACAAAAAGAGATATTTTATTAAAGGATTGATTAATAAATAGAATACAACGATTATCTAGTAAAGCCCAAATAAGTGAAGTGTAATTTATATTTATAAAAAATTATTTATTTTTTTTAATTTGTAAAATAAGGAAACTCCCATTATTGGTAAGATGGGTTGAGCTGTAAACTCAATAGTATTATACTTTTAAGAGTTCGAATCTCTTGTTTCCTAGATAATATTATTTATTGTTTTATATTATTATTACTAGTAATAATAATATTTTTTTTATATTAAATAAAATATGTTATAAATTAAATTTGTTTAATCTAATTACTTTTTCATAAATTTTAAGTTTTTAATAAAACATAGTACTTATACACTATTAATAATAATTGTAATATATTAGACTGTAGTTAATTATAAATTATAACCTAAAGCCTTTATAGCTCAATGGTAGAGCGAGATACTGTTAATATTTTTATAGATGTTCGATTCATCTTAAGGGCTTGTAGGATAAAATTTACAAGTAAAGATTTAAAGATAGGCGTGTTAGCTTAATTGGTGAAGTGTTGTGCTACGGACACAAAGATTATAGGTTCGACTCTTATACACGCTTTATATAGTACCTTATGTTTAATTATAATATTCTCATTACACAAACAAACCAAGATAAAAAAAATTGTTTTTTCAAATCTTTATCCTAGTATATATAATTAAATATATTATTTTTATTTTTTCAGTCTGAAAAAATAAATGAGATAAAATTATGGCATATTCTATGAATAGTGTATTCATTATTAGTGAAACTTTTACTAATGGCTATAGAGTTGAAATATTGGATATTATTTCAATTATTTCTATAATATCGGGTATATTTGTTATTATTAGTAAGAATCCTATAGTGTCTGTATTGTTTTTAATTGGTTTGTTTTTAAGCATATCAAGTTATCTAATAATATTAGGTATAAACTTTATAGGTCTATCTTATTTGTTGGTTTATGTTGGAGCTGTATCTATATTATTTTTATTTATATTAATGTTAATAAATGTTAGAATAAGTGAGCTACTTAGTAACACTAGTAATAGTATTCCATTAGCTGTATTAATTACTATTGCATTTAATTTTCCTATATATAAAGTATTACCTTATAGCATTGTAGCTTTTAACAATTATACTATTGATTTAAATAATACTTTAAATAATATATTTTACAATGATTATGTTGATTTGTTTAACAAAGTTCCTTATTTAAATAATAATAATTATAAAATTAATAATAGTGAAATATTATTTGTAACAAGTAAGATATGAGATGGTAACTTAGCAGAAATTAGCCATATTACTACTATAGGTAATATAATGTATACTAGCTATAGTATATGACTTATATTAACTTCTATTATATTATTATTAGCGATGACAGGAGCTATAGTTATAACAATAAAACAGGAAAAACATAGGATTTAATGATTCTTTTAATAATACAAATAATAAATTATGATAAATAACAAAGATGAACTAAAACTATTTAAGACAGGACTTGTCTTAAATAATATTGGCTTAGATCCAATGTGGGTTACAGGATTCTCAGATGGAGAATCTTATTTTTCTGTAAGTGTTAGTCGAAATAAGTTTAGTAAGTGTGGTATTAAATTCATACCTGCTTTTGCTATAGAATTACACGATAAAGATTTTAATTTACTGTATATTATACAGTAAATTTTTTCAAGGTGTAGGAAAAATATATATAATTAAGAGTAAGGGTCATGCAGTATATGTGGTAAGCTCTATTCATGAACTAGAGTCTGTAATTATACATCATTTTCTTAAATACCCTATCTTAACTATAAAAATAATAAACTTTTTAATATTTAAATAAATAATTTATTTAATGCACAATAAAAGTCATTTAAGTTTATAGGGTGTACAAGCTATTATAAACATAAGAGCTTTTATGAATAAGGGAGTGTATAGAGAATTTTTAGATAATTTTTCTAATACTATACCGGTTATCTTGTCTAAAGTAAGGTCTTTAACAGTTAATGTTATAAATAACCAATTATTTGCAGGGTTCACAGATGCTGAAGGTTGCTTTTATCTAAATATCCGTTTTAATAGAAATAAGACAGGTTACTGAGTAGCAGCTGTCTTTAGTCTTGTTCAACATAGTAGAGACACTTTCCTTTTTAAACTATTAAAAGAGTTCCTAGACGGGGGCTTTATTATAGAGGAGGCTAATAAACCAGTAGTAAGGTATAAAACAGAGAATTTGTCTTTTATTCTAAAGATTATTATTATTCCACTATTTAATAGTAATACCTTGCAAAGCCATAAGATTAAAATCTTTATTATTTTTTATAAGGCTTGTGAGTTAATAAAAGATAAAGCACATTTAACTGAAGAAGGCATAAAAATAATAAAATATATTAAAAGCAAGATGAATACGGTAATAAGGGATTCTAAATTAATAGAAACCCTTTACTTATCTTTTACAATAAAAGATAAGAAATTAGCTCAAAGGCAGAGCGACTATTTTACACGTAGTAGGTTAGGCGTTCAAATCGCTTATTTCTTAAAATATAAAAATATTGTTTAATGTAATATTTTATATATTCAATTATATATCTTTAAGGTATGGATATTAATATAAACTTAGTTTAAGCTAATAAGAAATTGGATCTAACTATAAGATTTTATAGTTAATAATACAAAAATACAAATTAAAAGAAAATGACAAATTTAATTAGAAGTACTTTTCAAGCACATCCTTTTCATTTAGTAAGTCCTTCACCTTGACCTATATATAGTAGTATCTCCCTATTAACCTTAACTACCAGCGGTGTATTGTCAATGCATGGCTTTAGCCATGCAGAATATTTCCTGACATTAGCCTTTATATTGGTAATTTCCTCAATGTCATTTTGGTTTAGAGATGTTATAAGTGAGGCTACCTATATTGGAAATCACACCTTAGCAGTACAGAGAGGATTAAATATGGGTGTTGCTCTCTTTATAGTATCCGAAGCTTTATTCTTTCTAGCTATATTTTGAGCATTTTTTCACAGTGCTCTAAGTCCCACTATAGAGCTTGGGGCTCAGTGACCTCCTATGGGTATAGAAGCAATAAACCCTTTTGAATTACCCCTGCTTAATACAGTTATACTGTTAAGTAGCGGGGTTACTGTTACATACGCCCATCACTCTCTTATACAGGGGAATAGAAAAGGTGCCCTGTACGGTCTAGTATATACAGTGCTTTTAGCAATAGTGTTCACCGCTCTTCAAGGTATAGAATATACAGTTTCTTCTTTTACTATAAGTGATGGAGCCTTTGGATCTTGTTTCTACTTCGCTACAGGGTTTCATGGTCTACATGTAATGATTGGTACTGCTTTTATAGTAGTGGGCTTATGACGAGTACTTGCTTATCATTCAACCTCTATGCATCATCTTGGTTTAGAGTCAGGAATACTTTATTGACATTTTGTTGATATTATATGACTCTTTTTGTTTATCTCAATATATTACTGAGGTTCATAAATAACAATAAATACATGATTAAAAACAATAACAATTTAAGTAATTTAACTTTAAAGTTAGATCCTGATTTTATCACAGGTTTAACGGATAGTGAAGGATCTTTTTCGGTGTTTCTACGTAAAGATGATAAAGCAAAATTTAAAAGAAATGTTGGCTTAAGGTATAAAATTACTATGTTAGAAAATGAACTTGAGTTACTTAAAATGGTAAAATCTTTTTTTGGTTGTGGTGTTTTATCACAAGACAAAAATGGGGTAATAAGTTATGGAATACAAGATTTTGCTTCTATAAAAATTAAAGTCTTACCTCATTTTCTACAATATCCTTTAAGAGGAACTAAACATTTAGATTTCTTATCTTTTAAGGAAGCGTTTGACATAATTAATAGTAAAGAACACTTACTTGAAGAAGGTTTACTTAAACTAGATATAATAAAGAAATCCATGAATAGCTATAGGGAATTTTCATTAACTAATTATTATTCTCCAAGCCATACTATTTTAAATAACCCTAATTTTATAGCTATAAGTGGTAACTATATAAATGGCTTTATTGCCGGGGATGGTTGTTTAGCTTTAAATTTAAGCGATAAGAACTTTTGTAGAATGTCTTTACAAATAAGTCAACATATTAACAATAAACTTTTATTGCTTGATATAGCCAACTATTTTAAAAGCCCCTCAAAAGTTTATAAACATGATATTAATTCATTGCAAGTTACTTTAAGTGGGTTTAAATTGTGACAAAATGTTATCTTCAAACATTTTTCTCTTTATCCTTTACATGGGAGTAAAATATTAAGGTTAAGTAAATTATTTATTATTAGAGAACTATTAATAGATAACAAACATTTGATACAAGTAGGGAGATATAGAGAATGAAAAGCCGATTATAAATTACGAATAAAAGATATTTGAAAAAAAGAATAGATATGTTAAATAAAAGAACAAACAAGAGATTCGTTGCAGGAACACCCATTTTAGTATTAGATGTAAAAACCAATAAAAGTATTGAGTTCTTATCTTTTAGTGAAGCAGCAAGGTATTTTGATACTTACCCAAAGACTATATGAAGAATAGTTTATAATGACAAGTTATATCTTAATCGCTATAAAATAAAGGTTATAAACAATAATCAAGCAAACCGGGAAATAATTAATAAAGTTTCATTTGGCCAAACCTTTATTGTTTATTTCAAATATGCATATAAATGAATTTTAGAGAATTGTTCTCTAATTTCTTACGTCTTATTGTCAATTATGTTTACAACTATTTTTCTCGTGTTAATTACTTATATTATATTAGCGTTTAAAGATATATATAGTGATTATATTTCAACTATACATAACATAAAAATTAATAATTTTAACCCTGCGTTACATTGTAATTTTAATACAAATAGTGATTTAGTATATAATTACAGATTAAATAACCCTAAAGGCAAAACTAGCGAATTTATTGAAGTAAATAGAGAGTGATTTATAAGTGCTAAGCTTAGCATTTATCAACCTATAATGGATGAGGCTAACTTAGATTTTAGTTCTCAAGGTAATATTTTAATAATGAATTCTATTCATTCAGTAAATTCTATCCATAGTCCTATCATGGAAAGAATTGATCTTAATAGTGTATTTAATAATATGGTTATAAATACAGCTCCCATTGTTGAAGCTATGGATAGTAACACTTTAAGTATCAATAGTAATAGAAATAGTCTTACATTGAATACTTCTATTGATTTACTTAGGGGTCATCCTCGAAATAAAGAGCTATTAAACTATCAATCAAACATATTATATCTTTTAATAAATAATTTGTCACCAAGTATATATTAACTTATAATAGTAATGAGTGATTACTCATTTATAAAAATAATGAGGGATCACCCATAATAATTTGTTGTTTTCATGTTTTATTTATTTTTAATTAACCTTTTACTTATATTAAAAATAGATTTATACACATATTTGTATAAAGAGATCTTAATTTAAAGTAAAATACGAGACTTTTAATCTTTGTTATGGGGGTTCAAGTCCCTCAGATCTTATATGGAAGATAGTAGACCAGCCATTAGCCTATATTTTTACTTATGACATATATAATTATATCTATATGTCATAAGTAATTATTACTAGTAATGGTTAAAACCATCCATTCATCTCAGAGAGTTGTGTTATGTACTTACTTTGCAATTCAAAGTAAGGCAAGCCCAATGTCTCTTTTTATAAATTAAGAAAAATAATGAATATGAATAATATTAATAACAATGATTACGATTATACTACAGATAAAACTTTAAGTATATTAAGAAAATATGCACCTGAAAATTTTGAATTTCCTATAGATTTTAGTGATAGTATTTTTACTTTGACCATTAATCCTAGCAATTATAAAGAAAATGTGGGCAATTTAATAAGTAAAATGGTAGTTATTAGTGAAGAACGATTAATTAGCTTGCATGATCTAAGTAAGGTGTTGGCTTATATGAATATAAAGGAATTAAATATTTTTTCTATAGATAATAATAATTTATCAGACACTATTAACATAACTGAAGTTAATAATGGATGTAAAATAAATTATACGGAAGTTAAACCAGATGTTTTTACTAGACTTTTGAATTACAATGGAAATAATTTCTTAGAGTACAATAAATACAGTTTATATGTTCTAAGAGAGGGTAATTATGTTGGGATAAAGAATTTATTCTCTTCTATAAATCATAGTAGTGCAAATTTAGGTCGATGGAGGGGGTCAGAAAGCTCATATTTTGAGTCCCCTAGATCTTAGATTAAGTTCATATATAATGGCTATGTTTAACTTCAATTATAAACTATTAAGTTCATTAAATTCATTTAATCAACTGGAGAAAGATAGATATTTAAGTTATATGGATAAAACCCCTAAACGAATTACAGGTAATAAATCTTCTCTTTCGTTTACAGTGTTAAAAGATTTTTCTTTTTCACCTAATAAGAAGCAATAGAAACATTTGCTTACACAATTATATTAATCTTCCTAATATATAGGTATGTTAGAATATATTATATTTATTTACAAATAAATATAAACAGCCGTAAGTTAATTGGTAAGCTCGTCGTTTACCACACGATAATTGTCGGTTCAAATCCGATCGACTGTATTTAGAGAATTAGTGTCTCTTTTTTAATTTGATTTTAATCAAAATAAGTGTTAAAAATTTTTGAATATTCTACCGATAGTAATAATTCTAAACTTAATCCTGATTTTGTAACGGGTTTAACCGATGCTGAGGGGTGTTTTTCGGTAAATGTTTACTCTAGTAAAACAGCAAAATTCAAGAGACGAGTAGAATTGGGATTTACTATAAAAATGTTAGATAACGAAACTGAATTACTTAAGATGGTTGAAACATTTTTTAATTGTGGTAATCTGTGACATTATCCTAAAGATGATACTATTAGATTTAGGATAGTCGATAAATCCTCTATTAAAAATAAATTAATACCTCACTTTTTAAAGTATCCTTTAAGGGGAACTAAACATTTAGATTTCTTATCTTTTAAAGAGGCATTCCAAATAATTGAAAGTAAAGAACATTTAACAGAATGAGGTTTACATCATCTTTGTCTTTTAAGTAAAAGTATGAATACAGGTAGAGAATTTCCTATAGATTATTGTAATCCAAATTATATTAAGGAAAATAATTTGGACTATATACCTATAAATGGACATTATGTGAATGGCTTTATTGCAGGAGATGGTTGTTTAACTATGGAAACGGGTAAGAATTTTGGTTGTATGCGTTTGTCTATCAGTCAGCATATTAATAATAAACTTCTAATGGAAAGTATAGCAAAATATTTTAAATCACCATCAAAAGTTTACCCACGTCGCTCTAAAGGTTTAGAAATTAGTTTAGGAGGTACTTTATTATGAGAAAATGTCATATTCAAACACTTTGAACAGTATCCCATGTATGGGACTAAAAAGCTTAAATTAGATAACATGTTTAAGACAAGAGAATTAAAAAGAAACAATGAACATTTAATACAAATAAGAAATTATAAACAGTGAAAACCTGACTATAAATTACGTATAAAGGATATTTGAAACAAATAATTATTAATTTAATGTGTTCTTAATATTGGAAATTTATTGAAACCCCCTGACTGTATTTAGAGAACTTTATCTCTTTTTGTTATCTAAAATAGAGAAAATTTATGAATAAAATCTATACTTTTAAGCAAATAGAAGATATAACACTAGAAAGTTTTACTTCTATTATTCATAAGGAAATTGACCTATATAGGACTTATACTTTGAAAATTTTTCTTATATATGGAAACTCAGGGTTTGAAGTGGCTATCCCTAAAAACATTAAAATTAAACTACGAGATTACAACGTTAAGACCTGTGAGAAGATTTTTATTTTTGTTTTTTCTACAATACACCGTTATCACCGCTATAATATTATAGATAAAATTTCCATTAGGCTAGAGATAACCTTTTAAAATTAGAAGTGACCTAATTACAGGCTATAAGGTGTAATTAGAAAACTCTGTCTCTTTTTATTAATATATTAAAACATAACTATGTTATCTTTCAACTATAACAAATGATTTGCCTTACAAGATAGAAAAGAGAGGTCTTTCCTAGAAGTTAGCTTAAGTTTTATTTTACTAACTTCTTTAGGTTTAACTTTACTTATGGTTTATTTACTTTATTCTAATTCAATTATCTTATGTGATGGAGAAACATTAAATCAGTTAAAAGATAACTTATCTAATGAAATTTATTGTTATAAAGACGCTTATCATTGACATGAATTTTGAAGAGATAAACTTAGTAGTGCTATTAGAGAACCAGGATCTACTAATTATAAATTGTGAGAATTTCTTAGCGATAATTCTACTGATAGCTTAAGATATAGTCATAAACTTTTAAAAAATATTCGTTCAATTGAACGATCTATTAAAAATATAGATCCTAATTTTAACAAATGTCTTGAAGAACAACCTTGTGAAAAAATCGGGTTTACTTATACTGATTATCAAGATTAATTCGGTATACATTTACTATAGAATCTATAATATTGCAGGAATAATACTAGAGAATTATGTCTCTTTTAACAAAAAATCTTTAATAAATATGAATAAAATATACTACAAATCATATAATGTTGTTTGTCTATTAATCTTGTCGTTTTTTATTTCACTTATCTTTTATCAATATTTATTTACTGGTATTATATATTGTGATGATAACACAAATGGCTTTGCAGTATTTGAACCCCTTACTTGAGATTATCCAAGTGAAGAAAGTCTACCTAAAAATAATACACAAACCAATACAAATGTTTTAACTGTTTATACTCCTTTACCAAATCAATATATAAATATTTATAGCTTTAAAGCTTATACTAAATATAAAGAGATAGGTATGCGTAAGCTATACTGATATAGTTGTATAAAGAGTAAAGGAGCTTTTGATACTTATGGGGATTTTAAGAAATCCTGGGACCCTAACACTAAGGTATTATTTGAAATTAAAAAAGAGCTGGGAAAAGAAATGAAAGAAGAGTTACATAAAGTAAATGTAATTAAGAATACATTTACTTGAATATTCTTACCTAGTACTAGAGGTAGTAGAAAGGGAAAAGATTAATAATTTGTCTTTTCTATTTTTCCTAAGAGGAATCTTGCCTCTTTTATAAACAATATACATAAAATAAATAGATGTTAGAAAAAAAATTAATTGTTTTATACAAGTATAAACTTATAATTTATCTAGGCCTTCAGGCTATAAAAATACAATTATACAGATTATATAAACCTGATTTACTGGCCAAAATATTTACTAGAAGTAACCTCAGTAAAGTTATTATTCTATTCACAATTGGTCTCATAAGTAGGATTTTAATTGGTTTTTATTACGATGTAAATGTCTTTAGAGAATACTATGAAAGTATAAGTCTTACTTACTATAGTATAATGGCGATTTTTATAGTAATTTTAGGCGAATTGTTCACTTATTTTAACTTAAATATAATACCTTCTTTTATATTTGATTATTCTACTCTAACAAGTGGATATATTTCTCGCTTATTAAGCAATATGAGAGGTATTTACATCTCTTTAAAAGAAGTAAATAAGAATATTAGTCTTTTAAAGAGTAGTGATTTTACATTAAAGTCTATTATTTCTTATTTGTCTTGGTTAAGTAAAGAAGTAAATAGTATTTTTACTAAGGATGATAATAAATTAATCTTGGGTAAAATAGAAGGAGAGGATAATCTTGATTGCTTAAATAAAGACAATATACCTAAATTAAGTAGTATATTGCATAAAAGTAAAGATAAACATCTTTTGCCTAAAACTACTTATAAGCCTGGTAGTATTTCTGCGGCTACACCCATACAGGAAGCTAGTGGAGCTAGTACTCCAGTAGGAAGTGGTCAAACCTTACCATTTATACTCTTAAGTGATGATAGTCATCTAAGAGAGAACAATAGATTATCTAGTTCTAATATAAGAGATCAATTGCATAGTTCTAGTCTTTATTCTGATAACTTATTAAGAGAGAGTAATACACCTAACATAAATTATGGCCAGGATAATTTTCCCTTATATCAAGAAAGTATGAATAGTGATTTTGCTACACCTGAAACTATGACTCCCTTATTTGGAAATTCATCAAGAGGTAATTCTTTAAGAGCATCTATTAAAAGTAATGGAAGTAATTATCCAGCTCCTTTAACTTTATCGTATGATAAATCTGATGATAGGGTTAATATTAGATTTAATAGAAATTCTAGATTAGCTACTCCTAGTTTTGATAGTTCATCTACTTATAGTAGGAGTATTTCAGCGGTTAACAATAAGCCATATGGTTTAAGTAGGAATGGTGTATTGCCAAACGTTGCTTTTAGTCATGTAAACAATGGAAATAACCCTATCCCTTTAGATGGTAGAGCTTATAATAACCATACTTTACCGATCATACCTCGTAATTATGATAATAATTTAGATGGTGTAGGTCTTAATACAGATGTAAACGATCCATGTTCTGTTAACTATATAAGTAGACATCGAAATCTATCTTCAATGCATATAAATAGGTATAGAAATCAAGAGATAGCTGTTAAAAAGCCAGGTTTAGTAGGTAAGGTAAAATTAGGATTTAAATCACTAGGTGGTAAATTTAGCGATGGATTTAATAAGATAGAAAGTGTTTATATTAAATATGAAACTGTAGGTAAACGTCATATCATTTGAAACCTCTTTGAAGAAAACAATGGTTCATACGAATCATATGAAGATTTTAAAAAAAGTTGAGATTCAAAGACCAGTCTTTGAAAAGAAATAAAGGATAGAACTAAAAAAGATCTTAAAATGGAGATTGAAAGTTTATTAGGTATTAGAGGTAATAAACCTGCTATTGGATCTAGTATGAATAGAGAAATAGAAGATATATTACACACTAGACGTCCTTTTGCTAGACCGGCTAATAATACGACAGTTTATGAAAACAATCCTAATAATATTAATACTCAAGAGGAATCTGATAACATTCCAAATAAGAATAAAGGAAAAGGTAAACATATAGATAAAGATGGTCACCATCATCATCACCATTCCAAATCTCATTCTCATGGACATAGTCATCATCGTTCTCATAAACATGGTCATCATCGTTCTAAAAAAACTTAGTTTATTTTATTAATCTAAATTATTTAGAGGATAAGCCTCATTTTTTTTTACTTATTAAAAAGACTGAAATATGAATTTAATGCATAATGAAAGATTATTTCTTACTACTTCGATCATGTATATTATCATTACAATAATTTGTTTATTGTTATTTACTTATTTTGCGGATATTTCCTATTGTGATTATATTAGTTTAGAAGAATTAAAAGCTAATATCTTGGCCGAAAGTGAAAAATACTATAAAGCCCTTGATGAGTATAAAGATTCTGATGATCTTTTACGTCAGGCTAAACTACGTCCTGAGAAAAATGAAGATATAATTCGATTTCTAACTGGTAAGACAAATGATAAGTATTCAGTTTATAATAATCATTTGTCTTACATTTTAAGTATTAGTAATAATATTAGAAAAATAGATCCTTATTACATGTTTACCATAAAAAAATATTATCTCTCTGAAATACATCATTAACAGATATATTACTATAAGAGGTATGGCCTCATTTTTAATCCATTTTTATTAAAATTAAATGAAACAACTCAATAAATTAAATATTAATAGTTTAATATTTAAATTACACCCTGTATTAATATATTCGATCATAATGGTAATTTACTTATTACTCTTTTTTTACTTTATGGATCCTATTTTATGTGAAGGTGATGAAACAATTTATGATTTAAAAGCTAATCTAATAACCGAAACCCATAAATATCGTGTTCATACAATTAATTATGAATTAGTGATGGATACTTATAATTTAATGATTAAACGTCCTATGAGTGAAAGAAATTATGATGCAGAATTACAATTCCTTCGTTCAGCTCGTGAAGTAACAACTACTTTAGGTGAAACATTTGGCAGAATTAATTATTTAGTAACAAGAATTCAAAGCATAGAGCCTACTTTCCAATCACCCATTCAAGCTTTAGATTACTTGCGCATTACAAGATCTTAAATATAGATAGAATCTTATAATAGAGGGTGGTGAAACCTAAGCCTCATTTTTAACTTAAAAGAATTCAATTAAATGAAGATAAGAATTATGTTAAATAAAACAAATAATAATATATTTTATTATGCCTTTTTACTTACATCGCACTCTATACTATTATACTTAATAATAATGATAATCTATTTAATACTCTTTATTTACTTTTTTGCGGATCCTATATTATGTCAAGCTGATGAAATGCCTGAGGTAAAAGAATTAATGGATAGTACTGTGTCTAGTAAGTCGGGTACTTCGGAACCAGTTGCTAATAATTTAGAGGGTGATGACTCAGAGGTCTCTGATAAGAGTTCAGTAACGTCTGTTAATGAGAGATTGCTTGAGTTAAATACTCTTTTAGAAAGGGATAGGAAAGAGTGTCAGGTTGCTCATTATGAATTTCATTATTGAAAAAACTCATTAACTAGAGCAAGACAACGCTCTGAATTTGAGAGGAACTTTGAACTTGAAAAAATTTTATGTGATAATTTAGATCGTAGCTTACTTAAAGGTAGACATTTTGTAAGTAAAATTCGTATCACGGAAGCAGGCTTAAAAGTATTATATCCAAGTTATATGAGTAAGATGCCAAAGCAATGATTTGAGTAATAATATATAAGGTTTACTTGGTTTAAGGTTTATGGTTTATGGTTTAAGGTTTATGGTTTATGGTTAATAAGTTTATCTAGTGCCTTTTACTAGTATTGAGTAATTTTTTATTGATATGAAAACTAATGAAGTTAAATAATGAAGAAAATTTCTTGGGAGATGTTTTCACTTATACTAATGAGGATTAGCCTCATTTTTTAATAAAAAAAAAGAATTATGAATTATAATTTTTATAGAAATACTTTTTATCTTTATTTCTTACTTTTATTCTTATGAATATTATTGTTATTTTATTTAAGTGAACCTTGTTTATGTCAAAGTGAAACTACTGAAGTTATAGGAGCTTTTTTTAATGAGCCTGTGCAAGAGACTATTGAAAGTTTAAAAACTTCTTTACAATCTCATACTGCTAATTTTAATAAAGTTTATCGTCAATATATTAATTGTTATTCTTTATACAATGAGGGCTTGAAACGAACTGATATTGATTTTGATATTATGAATGGGCTTGATAATAGAGGGTGGTATAACCTCAGCCTCATTTTAAACTATAGAGATTAAAAATTATATGAGATTAAATAATTCAAATGATAATATAAAGCCTGTGAATTCAAGTAAATTATGTTTTGCTAAAGAGAATATAATAATATTCTTCTATTTAGTCTTGTTTACTGCTATAAGTATGGTACTAATTTCCTTTTGTTCTGATATACTCATTAATAGTTTTAGTCAAGGTGATGGAGAAAATTCTTTATTAAAGGAAGAGAATATTTGTCTCATAGCCCCTGAAACTATACCTTGTCTTTCTATGAAACGAGATTTAGGTAAGAATGGCTTATCTATATTTGATACTTTTATAGATTTATTTAACAAAAACCATCCAGGATATAGATATTTTCCTAGTTATTTTCAACCATTTACTACTAATCATACGGATAGTATTTTAAGTAATAAACCTATTACTTTACTTTGTATTAATGAAACTGAGGGAAATCTGCGAAATTTAGCTATAGCTAAAGAAGTTATAAGTTATAATGAATACTTACTATTAGAACACCATAATAATCATCTAAATGCTATATTAAATGATTTATGCAAAATACTCTTAGAGTATAGACAAAGTAACAGTTTATAAATATGTATAGTCACAATAAATCCTTAGAGAAATTAAATTTGTTTCATTTTAAACCTAATTAAATATAATTAACATGAAAAATTTTAAACCTGATTTACTATCTAATTTATTAGGCAATTTGTTACCTAAGGAAAATAGTAGAAATTCCTTATCTAAGGAAAATAATAAAAACGATTTATACAACAGTGGTCTTGTTGAGGATTACTTTTATCTTAGGGTCAAAGCTTGTGATTATAAAGATAAAGACAATGATTTTGAACCATTGTCATATTATGATGATGAATATTCTGAAGATATTGACTATCCTCAAGATATTCATCATTCTGAAGATTATTCATTACAAATTGATAAGGATAATAATATGATTAATTCATTGTATTTTTATCGTCTTATTATTAGATATCTCGACTTTGGTTTTACTTATAGTTTTATTATTAGTTATGAAGATAAACCTCTTACTCGGGGTGATATTATTTTTGGTTCTATAATATATACTTTACCAAAAATATCTTTTAAAAACGCTAAGTTTATTGATGACAATAAGGCTATTAACCTTAAACTAATCGATTTTAATAGAGATTTTATCTTTAGGCTTCCTAAGCGATATAGAGATCTTGATATAAACAATGAGGATCTTGAATCTTATATTTCTTATAAAATGCTCTTGAGGTATGAAATCCTTAAATTACAATGAGAATTTACTAATATGATCAAAAATTGTGATGTAGTGAGATTAAAGAAAATAAATGCATATGAAGATCTGGATTTTAAGGTAAAGTATTGTAAAATGATTACGTAATAATATATTACTTATCTTTATTATAATGAAAGTGCAAATATTAAGGGTAATAAACCCTCTTTTATACAAAATTACAACAGTAAAATAAGAGATCGTGTCTCTTTTCGATATTTAAAAATTTTTTCTAAACCATGTATAACAAATTAAAATTTTATTTCACATATGCCCATGTAAAGGACTTAAACTTAACTTTCTTTAAAAAAGAAATCATCAGTCTATTCAAAAACGATGACCCCCTATGTAATTATGATTTTAAATTAAATAATGTTTATTACATACACTTATTTCTACCAAGTGGTAAAATTATTGGTAAATTACCATTTAAATTGTTAAGTTTAGAAGATAAAGAGGATCTTATTGAAGATATATATATCTACTTATACCCTTTTATAGATGAATATTTAAAAAGTGTACAATATGGAGATTTATATATGAATTTAGCTCCATACAAATTCATATTCTTACTTGACCTGTTCTATATTCCACAATATTTTAAATTTACTGAATTTCCTTCTTATGTGGGTTTATACATATCTTTACAAGAGGAATGTAAAATAGACACTAAAGATCTTTCATGGAGTAAAAATTTTTATAAAAAATAAAGCTTATTTCTTGTAAAATATTAATGTATAAAAAATTATTAGTAATGACTTGTAAGTCACACTACTAATAATTCTATTAATATACCAGGGTTAGTAACTTAATAGGTAAAGAGTTTCCTTGTCAAGGAAAAAGATGCCGGATCGAGGCCGGTTTAACCCGAGCAAAATAGAAATACCATTTACAAGTGTAGATTTGAAGAAGGTTAATAAATATTACTTGCATAAGAAACCATAGTTTCTTTTTATACATAATATACATATAGAAATGATAAACTTAAAAGAAATGAAAGACAAATTTAATCTTTTATATTATGCTTTGAAGCATAAGCGATATTTACCCCTATCCATTTTCAAACCCATGTTGTTATATTTAATACTTGCATTAGTTTATTTAATTATGCTTTCTTGTTTAAGCGATACTTTACTATGTGATGGCGATAGTTTAGAAGAATTAAAAAATCAATTGACTTCTTACATTAAAGAATATTATGAATATAATCAAGAATATGAACATTATAGGAATTTACTTGAACAAGCAGAAAATAGACCAGAAAAAGATAATGGTATAGAGAGATATCTTAGTATTAAAAAGAATAGTAAAGCTATTGATATAGCCTGCTCCTTGGCTAAAGTTCGTGTTTTGGAAACAAGTATTAAGAATAAAGATTCAAGCTTTAAGTCAAGTATTATAAAGCAATGGTTTGAATAATTTTTAAAAATTCATTTAATATACAGCATCTATAATACTGAATAAAAATTCACTGTAAGGCCATATATACTCTTAAAAGCGAAGTATATTAGGTAGAAAAATTATAACTTAAGTTATAGGCAGGGCCTTTTTAATATACTAATGTAATAGACATATATGAATATATTTCTAAATAAGATAAGTAGATATACATTTCTCTTTATTTCCCGTCCATTATTAATACATATATTTGTCTTTATAATTTATATTTTCCTGTGTAGTTACTTCAGCAACCCTATATTATGTGATGATACATTGAGTTCAGAAGTAAGTTCTAGTACAGAGGAAATAGTACAAGAACAGAGGTTTTTACAATTAAAAGCTACGGTAACATCTGAATTAAATAAATGGAATGAAATTTATACTAATTGTAAATCTTATAATAATATGCTGGAAGAAGCAGAAAGACGGCCAGAAAGACATGTTGACTTAATAAATTTTCTTAAGGCTAAAGAGGCTTATTGACATTATAAAGCTAAGAGTTGTCTAGTTAAGGTCTATAACACTGAATTACTTATTCAAAATACAAAGCCGGATTATGTTTTAACGTTTAAAAAGGATTTAGTAGATAAATTCTAATGTTTTTGTATTAACTCCTCTTATTAAGTTTATATGCCGTATATGAAGTAGGTTTATTAAAACGTACTTTTAATAAGCTTAATCTAGTATGTAGAGGATTACATTTTCGCTTCTTACCCTGCAGATAGAGTAAACCTCTTTTTAAAAAGAATAAAATAGAAATGACTTATATTAAAACACTACAAACAAAATTGTTTAATGCATTTCATGCTTTTATAAAAATTGAAATAAGAAATATTGATATATTTTATTTCTTATTAACAATCTTTACTTTACTATATCTTTATTACTCATTTTTCGATAGTGTTTTATATTGTGATTATGATATTCAGGAACTTATAGATAATATACAAGGAGATCTAAGTAATTTAAAAGAGGCTTGTCATGATTATGAAACACTTAGTCATATGCATAATATACAAAAGTTAAGAATACTTTATAGTGGTAATAGTCTAAGCTATTCAAATATAAATTTAGAAATAATAGCTAGAGCTTTGAGAAGGAAGAGTGAAGCTCATGCTATTATAAAAAACATTAGGCGTAATGCAACTATTATTAGAATAACAGAGTCGGGTTTCAAACCACCTCTTGAACATATTATTCTAAGATATGAAATAACACTTAATTCAAGGGAATATATTTCAAGATATAATATTTTGCTTACTATATAAATTCACTCTTTCAGCTTAGCCTTTTAGAGGGTTTGCCCTCTTTTTCTTACAAAGTACTAAATTAATAATGAAAATACCCGTTACACTTAAAAATATAAATAATAGAATATCTTATTATTTCATTGTCTTAAGCATACATCCCTTACTCTTAATGTCATTATTTACAATAAGATATATCACAATATCTATTTATTTCCTTATAGATCCTATATTTTGTCAAGGAGAAAATGTATAATCAGAAGCCTCTGAACTTCCTACGGAAGATAGAGGTAATGATTCGCATATTGAGAAATCAAATGACTTAAGAGATAACCTAGAACGATTAAATGAAGAAACTATTAAATACAATGAAGCCTTTAAAGAGCTTGATGATCTTATAAAGAAATGTAATGAATCTGATCAAGATAAATACTTTGACTTAGCTTTTCATTATGAATTAGAAAGCGAATGAAAGGCAGATGATATTTGTGAAATTTTTTATAAAATCAAGGACATTGAAGAAAATATTAAGACTTTAGATAAGAATTTTCAATCTTCAATAAAAGAACCAGATTTCTTATAATTATTTGGCTTTTAGAGGTTTTTACCTCTTTTTTAAAATACTAATAAGAAACAAAATTTATGATAAGCAACAAAAAATTAAATAGAATAACATATACTAATCTTATAATTATTAATAATGCTATTAATTTTTATTTAACTATTAATAGCATCAAGAGTTTTCATACCACTAGTAAGACATCATTAAATCCTTTTAACTGGGTAATATATTTAG
>Ga0210402_10001755_pt1 | contig 22033 bp, 7 predicted proteins | sample IncBWC7MmetaG_FD_161055 | JGI IMG/M metagenome (GOLD analysis project Ga0210402, IMG submission 161055) | Forest soil microbial communities from Barre Woods Harvard Forest LTER site, Petersham, Massachusetts, United States - Inc-BW-C-7-M | ecosystem: Environmental > Terrestrial > Soil >... | reverse complement strand
CGTCCCTGGGTGATATCCGATTGGACGTTAGCGGCTATCGCTTGCACCGATCTTCAGTTATAGAAAAGATTTCGGAGGCCCTCACCCGCTCTCGATTCGTACAAATCACGGGGGAACCGGGCACAGGAAAATCAGCGGTGTTGCGGTCAATAGCTGAGGGTGAGGAGCGTAACGGGTTCATCTTCGTCCTGTCTGAGAAGCGTATTGAAGGTAGCGGATGGGTCGGATTTGCTGCGGCAAACGGACTGACGTCTCCGTCAGCCGCAGTATTGCTTGCGGAGATTGGGGCATCGGCAAACCCAATCCTGTTTATCGATGGAATAGATCGGATCGTTCTGAGGTCGGCGCAACAAGTCGTTGCCGATATCTTGAGGGCCATCGCAACAGAGCCAAGCTGCGCAAAATGGCGAGTCGTCGCGAGCGTGCGCGATGAAAACATCGAGCATGTTCGCACCTGGATTCCCGCCGAATTCCTTAGTCAGACCGGAGTAGCCTCCATAGAAGTGGGTCTTTTCAATGACGACGAAGCTGCGCAGATCGGCAGAGCTCTTCCTGCTCTTGCTCCTCTGCTGAACGCGGTTGGTCCCGTGAAGGAGATCGCGCGAAGGCCGTTTTTCCTACGAGTTCTTGCCGAGGGAATTGGCCGACAGGGCGGCGGCGCTCCTCAATCTGAGATAGAACTCATTGATGCGTGGTGGTCCAGGGGCGGTTACGATGCAGCTCGCGCCGATGCTCGCCGGCGTCAACAAGCCTTGCTGACGGGCGCGGAGAAGGGTGTTCTTTCGTTTGGAAGAAAAATCAACGCAGCGGATTTAGACGCGGACGCGGTTCAGGATTTGGTGGAGGACAGTGTCATCCGGGATGTGGAGCCCGGTATTACGATCGGCTTTACGCATGATGTGTTCTTTGAATGGTCTCTGTTTCAATTGGCTCGGAGTAGGGACAATCTCTGGCTTGACCTGGTGAAAGGTGCTGGCGAGCCACCATTCTTTGGTCGCATCGTTAGCCTGCTTTCTCAGCGAGCGTTTGAACGTGACGAAGGCTGGCAGAAGGGACTGGAAGAACTGGAGACATCCAGCGCTCGGTCGCAATGGAGGCGGGCGTGGCTGATTGCTCCTTTTGCGTCGCCTCTATTCTCGACCTACCGTGCCCGAGTTGACGGCGCGTTCCAAGAAAATCCGAATCGACTCCGGCGGTTGCTGCTCGGATTCCAAGCAGAGAAAACGCAACCGAACCCGCTGGTGTTGGGAGGGTTCGCCGGAAAAGATTTGGATCGCCTTGCGCGATTGCGCCTTGCCGATCAATTGTCGTGGCCGTCTGACGTCCTTGCATGGTGGCGATTCTTGGAGTGGTTCTTGCCCCGATGTGGAGCGCTCCCACCTGCGTTGGTGTCTGACGCATTGCCAGCGTTTGAGGCTTGGATTACCGCGTTTGCGCAAAACGGCGCGGCCATACCAATAGCCATTAAACAAGCAATCGCAGACTGGCTCAAGGCGATTGAGGCCCATCGCCATCCCGAGGACGTTCGAGATATTTTGAGGCGGGACTATCAGAAGGGCTGGGGAGCAATTTCAGATGACGAGCTGCAGGAGGTAGAACGATCCCTCCGCTTCCAATTCTTCGTCTCCACGAAGACTGACCCGGAACTACAGGAAGCATACTTTCAACACCTTTCCGACATGAGTGCCCGGATACGAGAGGGTGCCGCGTTCATCGTCGAATATGCTCCCCTGATTCATGTGGAGGCGGTTCCTAGGGCGGTAGACGTCTGCATCGAAGCATTCCTTGATGAGTTGCCGGAGGACGAAGAGCGAAATCGCCGCCCATTCGAAGGCGGCCGAGGCATTCGCGATTGGGACGAACTATCTCTTGGAGAGGGCGGAGCCAGTTTTTTTCCCCCGTCACCAGCGCGCGAACCATTCAAGACGTTTTTTCAAACGGCACCGCAAGAGGCGCTCCGGCTGACACGCGCGATATGCAATCACGCGACGGAGGCATGGAGGCAGTTAAACGCGCTGGACGTACAATTTGGACGCACGCCGCGCGCCTTGGCTATCAAGTTTCCTTGGGGCGAGCAAGAGTTTTGGGGCAACATGCGCGTGTATGGCTACTATCGCGGAATCAATGGACCTCATCTTTTGGACAGCGCGCTTATGGCACTCGAAGAATGGGCGTTTTCTGAGTTGGACAACGGAAGAAGCGCTGATGACATTATTTTCGATGTTGTGAAAGAGAACAAATGTTGCGCCGTTCTCGGAATAGCGCTCGAAATCGCAATTCAAAGTAACTTAACGACCAATGTTTCCTTGGCCCTCTTAGGATCGTCCCATCTTTGGTTCTGGGACATCGCTCGTGCGAAAGCCGATTTAGTCAACCTGACACAGAATGAGTTTGGCTTCACACTTGGCTCTCACAATCAGGCACAGCATGAGGCCTTGAAAAAGGCCAATGCACGGGCAGTTCGGCGACAAGATATCCAGACCCTTGCGATGATCTTTGTGGTCGGCCAAAACGCAGAGCTAAGGGAAGCGGCTAAGTCTGCGATTATGAACCTGCCAGACGCTCTTCCGTATGAATCTGAGGAGGATGCAAAGTCAGCAAAGGCCACCGCTTACTTGGCTGAAGAAGCAAAATCGTGGACGCTGTTGGCCGATTCCTCGCACTATCGTCTCTATAAAACAGATGAACCCGACAAAATTGCAATTGGCTTTGAAAACCCGGAAGCAAGCCGCCCTGAGAAGGTCGCGCGTGCGAAAGAGGCCCACGAGGCACTTTCCTGGTTTGGGGTGGCTCACAATGTTCAAGAGATTATGGAAGGCAAAGAACAGCCGGCAGACTTTTCGTTGTCGGAAGCGATTGCAAAGGCTCAAGAAGAAAACACGAAAGCTCTGTTGAAATCAGAGTCTGACGACCCTCTCGTGGCGGTTAAACAAGGGGCGGTCGTCGGAGTAGCCGCAGTTTTGGCGAAAAATAGTGTGAGCGCCAAAGCAGAAGACATTGAATGGGCGAAGAAGATCTTGCAGGAAGGAGCGACAAGGCGTTATCGGCGAGATGAGAAACTACCTCCCGGATCGGTCCTCTCGCACCACCCGGGGCGCGCGGCAGCAAAGGGTCTCTCCTATTTGATCCAGAGTGGGATCGACGAGCTGTGGGCCAAGGAAACGCTCTTGCGGATGATGCTCCATCCAATGGAAGCGGTGTACGAGAGCGTAGTTGCTTCGTGTATGGCCTGCTGGGCATACGATTCTCGATTTAGCTGGATTGCATTCTGCCTAGGTCTTGGTCTTGCGGATCAAGACAGTGGTCCCGAGGATTGGAAAAATCCAGAGGCGACGGCCACACGACGAAATACCGACCGCCAGAAAAAATTGGACCGCGCTTTGGCTGCGCTAAAGGAAAAAACATCGCCGTGGATGGACGCTCCGGTTCCGGCCGTGTTGCCTCCTGAACCAGAGGATGAGGCGGATCGATGGCGAAACTCCAGAGCGGTGCGACCGCTATTTCGTTACGATCTTGCAGGGCGTGTCATCAGGCACACGCCGATTGAAGCAATCGTCCAGTCGCGGGAGGGTATGGAGCCTCTTTTGAAGCTTGCAGACGGGTTGCTTGCATGGACCATTAACGCACATCCGCCGGAACGAACGGAACGAGGGCGACGGACGTCGAGGTCCACGCCTCCCTATGAATGGTCCCACTTATTTATGGTGTGGTTCGCGTATCTTTGTTCGGTTCTGCCGTCGGATTTAGCACTCACGCGTTACGTCAATGTGATTCTTGCAATCCATGACGACGACAGCTGTTTTGAGCTGTTGGACTCTTTTGTTGACCATTTTGTTTGTCGGCAGATACATGATGCAGAAACACTGTTGCCAGGCACATTCGTAATTGTGAAGGCGATCGCCGATCGTGTTGCGCGAGCCGATTGGCGTTGGGACGCAACTAGAGTTAACGGTAATTTAACAAGACAAAAACACACCATCCTAAAGGCGTTGTTCCTGGTGAACGTTGCTCAGGCGCCCGGAGCACGTCGCTTCGCAAATGGGGATTGGTCGGACATCGCCGTTGTAATTCCGACTCTCGATAAACTTCTTGAAAGCATTGCCGGTGTTACGGGAGGGCTGCTTTATTTCCTGAACCTAGCAGAGCGAAGTATTGATCACTATCCGGCAGACGCCCTGGCAGAGACACTTACGAACTTTCTAAAGGCGCAGGAGCAGAAGCCAGCGGCATTGCGGTCGATTTCTGCTCCCGAACGGATGGCAGCCCTTGTTCAAACCCTTGCATCTCGTGAGCACCCACTATCAGAGAATCTCCGTGCAAAACTGCTCAATCTCCTGGATACGCTCGTCGAACTCGGCGACCGAAGGAGTGCCGCACTCCTGGGGAGTGAGTGGTTTAAGACTGCACGACGAAATTCCGTGAGCAATGGTGACTAGCGAGGAGATATGGAGTGCGGCGCGATGATTTGGTCGAGATTTGGGTGGGGTGCTGCCGTTTCAGAATGGGGAAAATTCGGAGCCGGACGTTCTCCTGGTTTCGATTTCGACTGTCTAGTACGGTACTAGGCGTCCCCAAAACGGTGAGCCTCACTTGAGGCCGTCGCCTCACGGGTGGTGGGGTGCTTGTTTACTTCCCTTCTTGTCCCGACTCATATGGGCCCCGAGTAAACCTGTAAGCCGGAATCTTCGGGCAGTCTTTGCTTTCAATAAGTTGCATAGAATCAACAAACCCGCTCCGTCAGTATGGTCAGCTTCGACAGCAAGAACAGGTTTCGTGTCACAGTTATGGCACAGTTTTTCGTCGTATCCGTTTTGAAGACTAGCCGGTTCTGTAAATTCTCCTACATAGCGCAAGGCTCACCGACGCCATCCGACGACGCAAAACTGGCCGCTGTACCTGGCGGCGGTCTGCTAATTCACCCTGACCTGTTCGCGCCGACCGATTTTCATTTGTTTTGTTAGCGTTATGAAGTTCTCAGTTGCACCAAACCATCCCATTTGCGATCTGTTGTTCAGCAAATGTTCAGCACTTTTCGCTCAACCTTGCCCGTTAACAATCTTGAAAGCAGACCAATCGGTGCGCGCATTGTGTGCCTGAGACTTGTGCGTACTTTTTAGTATTGCTGTTAACAGCGGGATTGTGATTCCCAGCGGCAAAGCGGCGCGGGCAAAACCGTCGGGCGAAGCATCCCCGCGATTGCGAATTTCTCCCGGACCGGTGAAATTAGAAGCGGGCGTAAGTCTTATCCGAGGCCCGAATCAAGGAGGCGCATCAGCCCGTCGTGAAAATGTGGACGGCTTACGTGCTCACGCTCATTTTCTTCACATCTTGCCGAGCAGATCCGCGATGAAATGAAGCAGCAAACGTTGGCCAAGCCTTCCTTCCCGAGCGGCAACGTGTTCTCTTCGCTCGTGCTGTCGCTCAAGACGTTGGGCGCGGGATTTTGATGCGTCCCCTCGGCACCATAGTCCCGGGTGCGTATACGGATCGTCATGGGCGCCGTGCCGGCCTATTGCTCACTCTCACGCTGATGTCCGTCGGCATCTTCTCTATCGCGTTCATGCCTGGCTACGCGACGATTGGTGTACTGGCGCCTATCTTCGTACTGCCCGGGCGGCTGCTGCAGGGATTTTCAGCAGGCATGAAACTTGGCGGAGTCTCCGCGAATCCGGCGGAGATCGCGACGCCGGGACACAAAGGTTTCTACGTGAGCTGGCAATCGGGGAGCCAGCAAACCGCGGTCATGTTCGCAGCTTCCATCGGCGTATTTCATTTTGTGGACCGCGCGCGGCAAATCGGCGGCTTCTACTAAGAGCTGCTACGCCTGACTGACCGCGACAAGGTGGAGGTTCCTCGAATCACTGCTTGACTACCTGAATTCAAATGTGAGCGGAACGCTGTTGGTAGTCCACTGATCGATGAGGAGCGCGACCGCTGCACTGCCAGCATCCGCACCGTGGCTTCTCCCGCGCCGCTTCCACCACACAACCACGCAGCCCAATGAAGTCGCGCGCTTGTCTGGAGAAAACTCAGTCGGTCTCGGTGAGGGCCGAGCGTCGGTACTGGCCCTCACTGGACCGGTGCCGCAATTTAGCGAGACTTCACTGTTAGATCTACTTCAGCCTTGACAGACTGATAGTTGGCCGTATCGGTCGGCGTAAACGTTAGCCTGAGGTCGTAGGTGCCGGAGCGCAGGATTGTGCCTGCCGCCGGCGTGTAGACGAAAGCGCCCGGAACATTGGCCGTGGCGTTCAATTGAGTGGAGCTGAGCGGCGTGCCGGCAACGATAGACGCCGGATGCAGCCAGGTGACTTTGGGTGTGGCCTTGAAGACTTCCAACGTCGCCTGGACGTTGACCGCTTGGTAGTCGACTGAATCCGCGGGTGTGAAGACTGCGGACAGCTTTTGGTCGCCGGCTGCTAACACCGTGCCCGCCGGCGGATTGTACACGAACGTTCCCGCGAGACGGTTGAGTGTGCCGGGCGCGAAGGCGAAAGCGTCCAACTGCAATGGGCCCAGCGGCGTCCCATAAACTATGGGAACAGGCAGCCAGAGTACGGCCGGCTTGGCTTGATTTACTAGGAGCACGACGGTCGCCGTGACGGTGTTGTACGCCGAAGTGTTGGTTGGCGAAAAGGTGAGCGTCAAAGCCTGTGATCCCGCGGTGAGAATCGCTCCCGCGGCGGGAGAATAAGCGAAGGTTCCTGCGACGTTGGCTGTGGCATTGAGCTGGGTGCTGCTGAGCGGGGTACCGTAGGTAATCGGCCCGGGAACCGGCCAAGTGATGACCGGATTGGTCTTGCCAGCGCCGGTCACGAGGAGCACGACGCTAGCGGATGCAGTCTTGTAGTCGGCTGCGTCGCTGGGCGAGAACGTGACCGACAGCGTGTCGTTCCCGACAGCAGGAACGGTGCCTGCGGCTGGACTGTATAGGAAGGTTCCGGGGACGCTGGCTGTGGCGTTGAGTTGAGCCGCGGTCAAAGCCGTGCCGAACGTGATCGGCGCCGGAGTCGCCCAAGTGATTGTCGGTGTGGCCTTATTCACTAGCAGACTTGCGGATCCGGATGCGGACGTGTAGTCCGCTGCGTCGGTTGGGCTAAAACTGACGGAGAGAGTCTGCAATCCTGCGCCAAGGATAGTTCCCGATGGCGGCGTGTAGACGAAGGTGCCGGGTACGCTGGCGGTGGCATTCAATTGAGCCGCGGACAAGGCGGTGCCAAACGTGATGGCAGCGGGCGTCGCCCAGGTGATTACCGGCGCGGCTTTGTTCACCACAAGAGTGACTTGCGCCGAGGCCGGCGCGTAGTCGACCGCATCAGTCGGAGTGAAACTTACGGAAAGCGTTTGGCTTCCGGCACCTGGTATGGCTCCCGCCGCCGGGGTATAGGCAAAGATTCCGGCGACATTGGCAGTGGCGTTGAGTTGCGTGGCGCTCAAAGCACTGCCAAAGGTGATCGCTGGCGGGTTGGTCCAGGTGATTACTGGCGCGGCTTTGTTCACCACAAGAGTGACTTGCGTTGAGGCCGGCGCGTAGTCGACCGCATCAGTCGGAGTGAAACTTACGGAAAGCGTTTGGCTTCCGGCGCCGAGCACGGTTCCTGTCGCGGGCGTATAGACGAAAGTGCCGGGGACGTTGGCCGTGGCGTTCAACTGCGTGGCGCTGAGTGGAGTCCCGAAAGTGATCGAAGCCGGCGCTGCCCAGGTGATCGCAGGCGTAGCTTTGTTCACCACTAGCGTGACTTGGGCGGTGGCGGGCGCGTAATCGGCAGTGTCAGTTGGAGTGAAACTTACAGAAAGCGTTTGGCTTCCGGCACCTGGTATTGCTCCCGCCGCCGGGGTATAGGCGAAGGTTCCGGCGACATTGGCAGTGGCGTTCAACTGCGCGGCGCTCAAGGCGGTTCCGAAGGAGATGGCTGCGGGCGTCGGCCAGGTGATCACCGGCGTGCCTTGGTTCACAACCAGCGTGACCTGCGCTGAGGCAGGCGCGTAATCGACTGCATCAGTTGGAGTGAAACTCACAGAAAGTGTTTGGCTTCCGGCACCTGGTATGGCTCCCGCGGCAGGACTGTACACGAAGGTTCCCGCGACATTAGCCGTGGCATTGAGTTGCGTGGCACTCAAGGCAGTGCCAAAGGTGACCGCTGCCGGAGTCGGCCAAGTGATGACTGGCGCGGCTTTGTTCACGATAAGGGTGACCTGCGCACTTGCTGTCGTGAAGTTGGTGGTATCCGTCGGCGTGAAGGTCAGCGCGAGTGTTTGGCTTCCCGCGAGCGGCACGGTGCCAGCCACCGGAGTGTAGGCAAACGTTCCGGGCGTGTTCGCGGTAGCGTTCAATTGCGTGGCGCTCAAGGCGATGCCGAAGGTGATGGGCGCCGGAGTGGGCCAAGTGATGACCGGGGTGGTTTGCGAGGCGGTGACGGTAAGAGCAGCCTGCGCGGTTTTCGTGCTGTCGGTGCTGGTCACGGTGTGGAGCCCGGCTACGGTCGCGGTGCAAATGGCGCCGAGGCAAGAGCCGTCCGGAGCGATGGTGAACGTGGCCGCGGAAGTTACGTCGCCAAGGCTGTTGTTGAAAGCATCGAAGCCCGTTGCGGTGTACGGCTGGCTGCCGCCGGCAGCGATCGAGGCGCTCGCCGGGCTGAGCGTCAGGTGATCCAGAGCGCCCGGGGATGTCCAGGTGATTTGTGCGGTATTCGACTGGAGAGTGCCGATACTGGCCTGGATCGTATCTGTACCCGGCGTCCCAAGTATGTCGGTGTAAGGTAAGGTGGCGACACCGTTGGAGTCCGTGCCAACGGGAGCGCTGTATCCGGCGTGCGGACCGGAGGTGATCGTAAAGCGGACGAAGCTGTTGGGAAGGACTGCGCCCCCAGTGGTTGTGACGGTTGCGGTGAAGTTGGCGGCGCTGCCAATTGGGTTGGTGGACGAAGCGGGAGAAAGCACGATGCTGACTGGCGCGGGAGGGAGAACAACGGCGGCGGGGCCGGCGATTCCCGAAATGGGCAGGCCGGTACTAAAATCTGTGAAGAGATTCACGTCCGGCTTCAGGGTGCTAAGAAAGTCGGCGATACCCTGTCCGACTTGGCCGGCGGACCCAGCTCCACTGGAAGCGGCGGAGACGTCGAAGAGTAGGGTGAAGGTGCCTCCATTCGGAATGGTGAAGCCGTCATTCGTCGCGATCGAGAGCGAGACGGCGCCATTGGGAAGGAACTCGACGGGTATTGGACCCGAGGTGTCCAGCAGAGCGGAGGGCGGGAAGAGTGCCGCGAGATTGGGAAGGCTGTCCGCACCCGAGCCGGCGGTTAGCGCACTTCCTCCAAGGAGGAACTGTCCGGCGGTCTGACCGAAATTGTTCATGGCGTTGTTGATGACGTTGGAGAACTGCGTGGTGTCGAACACATAGACGTTGGCCGCAGCATGAACGCGCGCCGATTCGCCGGAGGCGAAGAACAAGGAGCCCTCGAGAATGGCGTTGACCTGCACGTTTTGGCTCTTACCCGTGTTGTTCACATAGGTGGCAAAGGCGACGCCGCGGGCTCCGCCGCTGGCGGTCGACCCTGTCCCGGAGTACGCACCGGCAGTCAGAAAATTGCCGTTGGCAGCGGGATTGGCAAGAATGGCGCCATCGGCGCTGCTGGCCCCGGCCGGTCCGACGATGTTCCACTGCAATGTTCCCGGGTGACCGACATCGCCTGTGATGGCGTCTTGGGTAGTGAATGGCAGGCCGAAGACGGAGCCCTGTAAGATGGTGCGGGCGGCCGTGCCAAAAGCGATTCCTGGAAAGGTGGCTCCGACGATGCGAATTCCATATGCAGGATTCGGGGGATCTTGTTGCGACGACACCCAGGTTACGCCGGTATTCAGGCTGTTATAGGCGGCGTAGTTCCCGAGCGGATTCGGAGCACCCGTTGGAAAGATGTAGCTGAGGCCGGAACCAACCACGGGCTCGAATGACAACCAATAGGTGCCGGGAGCCAGGATCACGTTGTAACCGGCAAAGGGAACCCATTGACCCGGGCTGTTGGCTATCGAAGGTAGCGTATATGTTTGCGACCATATCGCCGTGCCCGGCAGACCGTTTCTGTCGACGCGAACGATCAAGGCGAGTTTGCCGCCCCGGCCCTGACCGCTGGTTCCCGCGAACCAGCCCTGTACCGAGCTAATCGCCGCTGATTGCGCGAGCGTGAACTGCCCGGCGATATTCTGAAATTGGTCCGTCGGGCTGCAGGGGGCGCACAGGATAATTGCCTGGGAGTTTGTCCCAGCCCCTGTATCGACCAGGAATGTCTGAGCTTCAGATCTTGCGGCAAGAAACAAAATCGCTAAAACCAGAGACAGGATAGAGAAATAGCGAGGAAAGTGCTTCGTCACGGTGCCCTCCTGGGATGAGTCACATGCAGCGCTGAACCCGCTGAGTTGCGGGTCTTCGGCTTCTGGTATTCACTACACAATGCGCGAACGAGAACGGAAAACCGTCACTCGGACGAAAAAAGACTGAGAATTCTGGGACGAACCTACAGAAGGCTTGGCCAAACCATGGCAATCGCGGGACTGTTGCGATTAAGGCTGAATCTAGAATCGCGAACGCTTCCAGCTGAACGAGATATCCAGCGCGGTTTGCCGCCTGGTTCGGCAATTTGTGTCTGATGGCGTATGCTGCCATCTGGGGCTCGGTTGCATGCCCGGGATGGCAGTGATAGTCTTCGCGGACGGGAAGCCCACCGCCCCTGAACACCCGCTCGGGGGAGTTTCGAAGCAGCTGGCTATCTGGCATTGCGCACAATCGAAAGTAAAACCGTCATGAAGGCCAAGGTTTCTCGATCGGGGAGCGGGTCCGGGGCAGCACAAGTTGCATCTTCCGCCAAGGACAGGCAAGCACTAGACCACCTCTTCAGTGTGGCGTACGAAGAACTGCGGCGACTGGCCTCGAGTGTCCGCCGGAGTGACCCCAGTATTACGCTGAGCCCGACTGCCCTGGTCAACGAGGCTTGGCTAAAGCTGGCTAAGTCACCCGAAATTGCCGCGACCTCGAGGCTTCACTTCAAACGCATCGCTGCCCGCGCCATGCGCCAGCTCTTGGTGGAGGCGGCCCGGCGACGGAACTCCGGAAAACGGGGCGGTGGCGCGGAATTTACTGTTGCCTTTGATGAGGCGTTTCAGAAGAAGCCTTCGGGAGGACAGGAGCTCCTGGCACTGAACACCGCACTCAATTCACTCGCGCAGATGAATCCGCGGCAAGCCGCGATGGTGGAAAGCCGATTCTTCGCAGGGCTCGACGTCTCGGAAACCGCGGCGCTGCTTAATATTTCTGAAGCCACTGTTTTGCGGGACTGGCGAGCGGCCAAAGCATGGCTTTCTCATGAACTTCGCCACGCAGGGTAGCAGTGAGCGGTGATCTGTTTCGTTCGGGCCGGAAAGCGATTTCGGAGCGTGACTATGGAAGGTACCCGCTGGCTAAGGATTCAAGCTCTTTTTCATCAAGCCGCGGAATTGCCGGAGATCGAGCAGCGCCGTTTCCTTGAAACAGAATGTCGCGACGACGTGACGCTCGTCAGCGAGGTCTTGAGTCTTCTCACGGAAGATGCTCGAGGCGGGTCGCTGCTCGATCGCGATGTCGCCGAAGTCGCGCACCAAGTGCTCGAGAGTTCATCGTTGGAGTCACCTATCCCCAAAGAATTCGGACCCTACCGAATCCAGAAAGTACTCGGTGAAGGTGGCATGGGCGTTGTGTATCTTGCAGAACGTGAGGATCTGGGCAGTCAGGTCGCTATCAAAGTCTTGCGAGACGCATGGCTCTCTCCAGCCCGTCGTGATCGTTTCGCCATCGAGCAGCGGACGCTGGCGCAACTCAATCATCCTTACATCGCGCGAATCTACGATGCGAACACTTCGGACGACGGGACTCCCTTTTTTGTCATGGAGTATGTCGAAGGCGCTCCCCTAACCGACTTTTGCAAGAAGCGGAGTTGCTCCATTCCGGAACGCCTGCGGTTATTTCGTGCGGTTTGCGAAGCGGTGCTTTATGCCCACCAGCACGCGGTCATCCATCGGGACCTGAAACCCTCCAACATCTTCGTGAAAGAGGACGGAACCGTTCGGCTACTGGACTTCGGCATTGCCAAGCAGCTCGAGAACCTTGGCGATACTCCGGATCAGACCAGAACGGCACTACGATTGATGACGCCCGCCTACGCGTCTCCAGAACAAGTCCACGGCCAACCAGTTGGCATACAAAGCGACGTTTACTCGCTTGGCGTCGTGCTGTACGAGTTACTCGCGGGCGTGCTTCCGTTTGATCTGTCCGGCCTCAACCCCGCGCAAGCGGAGGGGGTTTTGACCGACCAGGAGATCAAAAAACCATCAGAAGCCGCCAGCAGCGTTTCCGCTTTGCCGAGGACCGGAGCCGCACTGTCCGCAAGCAAGTCGGCGTGGGCAGATTTGGACGTTCTTTGTCTCAAGGCGATGCACAGAGACATTCAGCAGCGCTATCAGTCGGTTGAGGCGCTGATCAGGGACATCGATCACTACTTGAACGGTGAACCGTTGGAGGCACGGCCGGACAGCCTGCGCTATCGCGCGGGAAAGTTTGTCGCGCGCAACCGCAACGCGGTAATTGCGTCAGCCGCTGTTTTCGCGACGGTTGCGGGCCTGGTCATCATCTTCACCCTGCGCCTGGCCAAGGAACGCGACACTGCGAATCGCCAGACCGCTTTGGCCACTGCCATCAATCAATTCCTCTCTGACGATCTCCTTGGCCGCGGCAATCCCTTCCAAAGCGGCAAAGCTACGGAGACACTTCTTGATGCCATCAATCTCGCCTCCCCCAGCATTGATCGCAAATTCGCGAGTCAACCCCAAGTCGCTGCTCATCTGCATTTAACAATTGCCGAAGCTTTGGACAGCCGAACGAACTTTCCGGAAGCTCGGGCGGAGTACGAGCGGGCACATCAACTCTTCTTGCAAACCGACGGAGCGTTGTCCCAGGACGCCATCATAGTGCAACTGCAACGCGCTTCCATGGAGGCCAGAAGTTACCGTTCCGGGGGCTTGCCCGTAGCCAAATCGCTGTTGGCCGAACAAGAAGGTTTAATATCCAAACTCGCCAAACCGCGGAGGGATTTGCCCGTCTGGTTGTTCTCGGCAAAAGGCATGATTGCCCTGATCGAAAATGATGCGAAGTCATCCAACCAGGATTTCAACGCTGCCTCGGAAGCGGCGGCAATTCTCCCCGATTTCGATCAAAACGCGCGATTCAATCTGAGGCAACGCCTTGCTTTCACATATATTCGCCTCGGTGATGGAGTCACGGCAGAGCGTCTCGCTCGCGAACTCATCGATTCCTACTCCGCTCTAAATGGCGCGGACAGTCCTTATGTTCTACGCGTGCGCCTGAATCTGGCCCAGGCCTACATGATCCAGGGAAAACATCAGGACGCTATCCGCGAATCAACCAGCATCTATCCGGATTTCTTGCTTAAGTTTGGCCCGGATCACGAGTTGACCATGCAGTTGCTGGCCACGCGCGGGCAATCCGAAGGAAGTCTTGGCTTGTTCGATGAAACAGTTCGAGATGATCTGGCTATCTATAAGGTCGCCTTACAAAAACAAGGACCTTCTTCGTTCTATGCGATTGCCACTCTTTCCGACGCATCCACGGCACAGTGCCGCGCCAACCATCTTGCCGAAGGCGAAGTGAACTCCCGGAAGGCGTATGACGCCTCCGTAAAAGCCTTTGGGCTTAACGCAGGAATCTCCGAAGGCATCGCTCTGTCACTCGCAAATTGCCTGATCGGTTTGGGAAGATTGCCGGAAGCCACCAAGCTCATTGACGGAATCGACCCTAAAATCGTCTCCCAACTCACCGGAGATCCCAATATCGGCGCCGAAGTAACTCTTGCCCGTGCAGAAATCGCCTTACGGCAAGGCAATTATGCGGAAGCTCAGAAATACGTTGAGGCGGCCCGTCCAGCTCTCTCGCAACCTGACGCCGAAACCTACCAGAAGCAAAAATTAGACACCTTGCGAAAAGAGATAGAAGAACATCTTCGCTGAATGAAGGATTCGGCAAACTGTGCCGGCCGCCGAAAACAGGACGCCCATGAACGAGAGGGCTGCATTGTGCCTTTCCCAAAATAGTTCATTGTTGGCAAGCGCCGCTCACAGTTGTGGGCAACCAAGATTCAGAGACTTACGTGATCTTCGGATCCAGGGTTTTGGGGATGGGCTAGTTTGTGGGCAGGCTACCGGGAACTCTTTGCGCCGTGCCCTTGCGGAGGCCTCTCTTTGCTACCTTCGCAGAATCAGGCGACGCTAGTTTGGAAAGTTGAGCTTTCGCTCTAGATCGATGAAGCGGGGATTGCTACGCAGTGGGTCAAGTTCCGGTTCGACTTTCAGAAAGACCAGGCCATTGGAGCGATCGGCAAGAGCCTTTTCCAGCCAATCCATCGCCAAGTCGTTCTTTCCCAAGGCTAGAAAAACCGTAGCAATGTAGTAGGGAGAAACGTATTGCTTTTTGGATTGCGCTTGAAGTTGTGCCAAGAGCTTTTGCGCTTCGGGCTGATTTCCGGAGAGAGCATAGGCGTGAGCGAGCGCGGAAATCATTAGTGGCGTTCCGTGAGAGAGTTCGACGGCTTTGCGCAGTTCGACGAGGGCGGAGCTAAAGTCCCCTTTTTGTTCCAGAGCCTGGCCGAGAATCAGGTGCGCCCATTCGTAGGACGGATCCATTTCCAAGGTGTCTTTGAGCTGAGCGATGGAGCGGTCATACTGCCGTGCCAAATAGAGGCGCCATCCAAAGCTGGAATTTATGCTAATGGAGAGCGGATCAAGGTCCCGTGATTTCCTGATCTGTTCAAAGCTCTCGTCAAAGCGTCCCATAGCAATTAGATACAGCGAATACCGCTGGTAGGCAGTGGCGTATCTCGGGTCCAGATGAATGGCGCGCTTGAATCCTTCGGCCGCACCTGCCCAATCCCAGTCATAGTTGAATTTTGCGGTAGCGAGAGAGGTCTCCGCCTCGGCGAGGGAAGGATCGATTTCCAGCGCGCGAATGGCCGCTGCTTTGGCCTTGGGTGCCGCTTCGGCGGCGGGGACGCTTCCATAAATCGTGGCACCGATGATGCCGTAGCAATCCGCCAAGCCGGCATAAGCCAAAGCGTATTGCGGATCCCGGCGAGTCGCGGACTCGAAATATCCGATCGCTTTCGCAAAGCCCTCGTCGGAGCGCTTGTTCCAATAATAGCGGCCCTTCAAATACTCTTCGTACGCTTCGGGGCTGACCGCGGGACTCTTGGCGAGGCGTTCTTTGTCTTCCTTGGTGAGGTTGATGCGAATCTCGTCAACGATCGCGGAGGAGACACGGTTCTGTAAAGAGAGGATGTCGCCAAGTTGACTCTCATAGGTGTCGGCCCACAGATGGTGGTCGGTGGAAACTTGCACGAGTTCGGCGGTAATTCGCACGCGATTTCCGGCCCGCAACACGGTTCCTTCGACGACAGCGTCGACATGCAACTCTCGGGCGATTTCGGAGAGCGGCTTGTGAGTGCCTTTGTAAGCCATGGCGGTGGAGCGAGAAATAACCCGCAGCGAGCGAATCTTGGCTAGATTCGCCGTGAGGTCATCGGTCATTCCGTCGGCAAAGTAGTCCTGCTCCTTGTCGCCGGACAAGTTCTCGAGCGGAAGCACGACGAGGGACATATTGCGACCGGAATTCGCCTTGGCTGATTCCATTCCCCTGACGTAGTGAACGGCGATACCGGAAAAAACGGCGAAAGCCAACGCGACTGCGGACGATAAGGCAATGCGGGGAAAAGTCAGCCAGCGTTCCCCATTTCCACTGATAAGGGAGCGGCCCTCCACCGTGGGCTGAACGCCGGCGACGTCAGAAAGAAGGGCGATGGATGTGGGTGAACTGTCTGGCACGTTGGCGATGCGCGCACTTTGCCCAGGCGCATTTAGTTCTTCTATCGGAGCTATGAATCTATAGCCACGCCGAGGCAGAGTTTCGATGAAGCGGGGGCTATCCGAGGAATCGCCGAGTACTTCGCGCAGGCGCATAACCGCATTGTTCAGCCCGTGATCGAAGTCAACAAAGGTATCACCGGGCCACAGGCGATTCCTGAGTTCCTCGCGAGTAACAACGTCTCCAGGCTTCTCCAGGAGAATGGCCAGAATTTGACATGGTTGCTCGGACAGTCTGAGACGCACACCATGCTTGCGAAGTTCAAACGTTTTGAGATCAAGCTCGAAAACGCCGAATCGGAGGACCCTCAGCGACGGGTTATTGGAGAACTCCATAGTCGATTTATTTAGGATGCCAGGAAGTATAGCGCCGGGCGAGTAACGGGGTCAAAGAGACTTGTGACTTCGGAAGTTAAGGCCAGACTTATCAAGCACAAAGCCCGAGATGTAGAAATGGCTTCGATTGGATGCATCACGGATTGCGCTAAGTACGGAGTGCGTACAGATTGGCGCCACCTTAGCGTGGCTAGTCCTGCGTAAAGCGACCGGAAAGTGTGGGCAGCAGGATCGCCGCGGATGCAGCACATGCAGCAGGGGAAAATAGGAGGGGTTGATGCGCGTTGAACAGAGTGTCCGGACGACAAAAGTGTTGCTGCTGCTGATTGGGTTCGTTGTCGTGTTGGTGGCGGGGATCTGGGCGATACCGGCAGAGGCGCAGGTAGCGGGGGCGACGCTGTCGGGTCTGGTAACCGATGAGCAGGGCGGGCCAGTTGCGGGCGCCACAGTCAGTGCAAAGAACGTGGGCACGGGCGTGGTGCGGGAGATAGCCACGAACGCGGACGGCTTTTATTCTTTGCCGAACTTGTTGCCGGGCAGCTATGAGGTGAATATCACCGCCAAAGGATTCCAGACATTGGTTCAGAAGGGAATCACGCTGACGGTTGGAGGGCAGCAGGCACTCAACGCCAGCCTCAAAATAGGCCAGCTCAACCAGACTGTGGAAGTAAACGCCGCGCCTCCGGATATTCAGACGACATCGTCAACGGTGGGCTCGACGGTGGACTCGACGACGGTGCGCGAACTGCCTCTGAATGGCCGCGATTGGACTTCCTTGGCAACCCTTGAGCCTGGTGTATCCAGCATCCCCAATCAAGTCGGCACCGGGTTCAGCGCGAACAAGGGGAACCGCGGTTTCGGAAATCAATTGAGCAACGGTGGTCATCGCGCCAATGAGAATACGTATCGGGTAAACGGAGTCAGCATCAACGACTATTCGAACGGGTCTCCCGGAGGCGCTTCCGGATTGAATTTGGGAGTCGACGGAATTCAGGAGTTTTCTGTTCTCACGAGCAACTACACCGCGGAATACGGACGGACCTCCGGGGCGGTGATCAATGCCATTACCAAGAGTGGCGTTAACGATTTGCATGGCACTGCCTTCATCTTTGATCGCGACAAAATCTTTGACGCGAAGAATTACTTCGATCCCGCCGGCCCGATTCCGCCGTTCCGGCGTGTCCAGTTTGGTGGCTCGGGTGGCACCGCCATCGTGAAAGACAAGACATTTGTGTACGGAACTTACGAAGGCGTCCGGCAGAACAAGCCTGGCTCACAATCCATTCATGTGCCGACGGATGCGGAGCGCGCTCTGGCCGTGGCCGCCGTAGCGCCCTATTTGAAGCTGTGGCCCGAGGCCCCAGCGGGCACGCCGGTCGACAGCAACGGAGTCACGCAGACCTTCAACGTGGCGCTACCTACTATCTCCAACGAGAATTACGTCACCGCCCGAGTTGACCAGAAGTTTTCTGAAAGGGATTCTCTGGGAATCAGTTATTTTTTTGATTCCGGACCGCAGTCCCAACCGGACCCGCTTCTGAACGCCATCCATCAGGTTTTTTCTCGACGACAGATGGCCAGCGCCGAAGAAACGCACATTTTCAGCCCGGCGTTGGTTAACACCTTGCGTCTCGGACTCAGTCGCGTCCGCGGCGATATTAACCAGCCTGTCTCTGGCGACAGCGTGGCGACGGACGCGGCTCTCGCCGTGGCGCCGGGCGCGATTGGACCTCCGCAGATCGGTGTGCCGGGCGTGTTGACGACGGCAATCGGATTGGGAGGACTGAACCGCTTCCTGCATCGTTGGACCTCCGGTCAACTCTACGACGACTCTTTCGTTACTCGCGGCACCCATTCCATCAAGGTTGGCTTCGCGTTTGAGCGCATGCTCTACAACATTACCGAACAACTGAGTCCGAACGGGCGTTTCAACAACTATCCAACCCTTGCAGCGCTGCTGAACAATGCTCCGAACAGGCTAAATGCCTTGGCGCCGGGCGGGTCGAATGAGGTGGCGATTCGCGAGAATCTTTTCGCCGGATATATTCAAGATGACTGGCGTTGGAAACCTAATTTTACCGTCAACCTGGGAGTGCGCTACGAATTTACGACGCTTCCCAAAGACGCCAACAATCGCATCCAGGAAATCACCACGATCGTCAATTGCGCTACTCCAGGCATCGTACCCGGACCCAACAGTCCGTGCGGGCCGGTGCACGTCAACAGCTTCATCGCCAACAACCCCACGACGAAAAACTTCGAGCCGCGCATTGGTTTTGCGTGGGACCCCTTCAAGAACGGAAAAACTGCCGTGCGTGGCGGGTTTGGGGTCTTTGATGTCCTACCACTGCCCTATGAGTTTGGCCTCAACACAGCGGCGACCGCCCCATTTCAGATCATTGGGTTCGATCCCGCTGGAACCTTGGGAAGTGGTGTTGACCCGAACATCAGTTTCAATCCCAACAACATCCGAAATCGGTACATCGACCAAAATCCGAAGCGCGCCGACGTCTTGAACTGGAATCTCAACGTTCAGCACGAGGTGGCGCCTGGCTGGACCGCCCTGGTCGCCTACGTCGGCTCGCGCTCGGTGCATTTGTCAGTCTCCGCCGATGACATCAACCTCGTTCCGCCAGTCCAAACGTCAGCAGGCGTTGTAATTCCCTCCAACACCTATCAGCTCGATCCGAATTGGGGCGGAGCGAATGGCGGCGTCACTCCCGGAGGTCCGGGCGGCGCGGGGATCCGGCCTGTACTTTTTGACGGCGAGTCCACCTACCATGGCTTTCAGGCGCAAATCAAGAAGGCGATGAGCCGCGGATTTCAAGGTCAGGTGTCGTATACGCTTGGTCGTTGCCGAGATACCAGCTCAGCGCCCGTCACTGGCGATACTTATGTCAATTCCGTTGCAGTGCCCCTGCTGCTCAGCAAGCAGTACAGAGTTGGGGCATGCGACTTCGACCTTCGGCACACTCTCGTGGGAACTTTTATCTATGACCTTCCCGGACCCAAGTCCGGTGTTATGTCGTACGTTGCCGGAGGTTGGGAACTGGGCACGATTGTCACGGCGACGAGCGGTTCGCCGTTCACAGTCACGGTTGGCGGAGGAGGCGATCCTCTTAACACCGGGTTCAACGGAGACTTTTCCATGGACTACGCCGATCTAGTCTCCGGATGCAACGCGACACCTGGGGTCACAACCAATGCGCAGGGTAAACTGTTGGCCTTCAATCCAAGTTGCTTCGCAGCGGCGCCGGCAGTGGTTGGAGGAGTTCTCGTTGGCAATTCGGGCCGCAATCGATTCTATGGGCCGGGATTGACGACCGTAGATTTTTCCACCTTCAAGAATTTCACGTTCGCGGAAAAACTTAGGCTGCAGTTCAGGGCGGAGTTCTTCAACTTGCTAAATCACCCGAACTTTGCTGCCCCTAATTTCTTGAATGATTCCAATAACTCGATCGGCGCCTCGAACACTGGTGTCATCGGCACAACATCTACCGCGTCCCGCCTAATTCAACTGGGGTTGAAACTGGTCTGGTAAATTCGAGCTCAAGGGAGCGAGTCTGGGCCCTTGTGGCCCAGACTCGCTCATTTCTCTCGTCCCGACTGCGATTCGTAGGGCGCAGAGAGAAAGTTCGGTTAAACTGACAGGCCCCAATGATTAATTCATCCGAACGTAGATCCAAGATGTGGTCCGTCGTGCGTGTCTCCAGCGGCAATTTTCTGGAGATGTACGATTTCATGGTGTTTGGATACTACGCCGCCGCGATTGGGAAGGCTTTTTTCCCAAGCGGCAGCGCATTCGTTTCGTTGATGTTGTCTTTGATGACCTTTGGTGCTGGGTTCCTGATGCGTCCTCTTGGAGCCCTGGTGCTCGGAGCCTACACCGACCGGCACGGGCGGCGTGCAGGCTTGCTCCTGACACTGAGCCTAATGTCCATTGGGATAATTTCCATCGCGTGTGTTCCCGGCTACGCCACGATCGGCTTGCTCGCACCGATCCTTGTAGTTACCGGGCGTCTCTTGCAAGGTTTTTCAGCCGGCATGGAACTAGGCGGCGTATCGGTTTACTTGTCGGAGATTGCTACTCCCGGACACAAGGGCTTCTATGTCAGCTGGCAATCGGGCAGCCAGCAAGTGGCGGTGATGTTTGCGGCTTCTATCGGCGTGGTGCTGAACTCGATGCTGCCACCGGAAAAGATGCAGCAGTGGGGTTGGCGAGTTCCTTTGCTTCTAGGCTGCCTCATCATTCCGTTTTTGTTTCGACTGAGAAAGTCTTTGGCGGAGACCGATGAATTTGTGGCGCGCAAGCATCGACCAAGCACGGGAGAGATCTTGCGTTCACTGCGAAACAACTGGGGCATCGTGCTCGTAGGAGCCTTCATGGTCACGATGACTACGGTCTCGTTCTATATGATCACGGCTTATACACCGACGTTTGGCAGTTCGGTGCTGCATTTGGCGAGCATCGATAGCCTGATCGTGACTCTTTGCGTAGGCGCATCGAATCTCTTCTGGTTGCCCATCATGGGTTCGCTTTCGGACCGTATCGGACGGCGCCCGCTTCTCTTCGGCTGCACGTTGTTAATGTTGATTACCGCTTACCCAGCGATGCTGTGGCTAATCCACGAGCCCTCCTTCGGCCGATTGTTGACCGTGGAACTCTGGCTATCCTTTATTTATGGCAGCTACAACGGTGCCATGGTCGTTTTTCTCACGGAAATCATGCCTGCTGATGTGCGAACATCCGGTTTCGCGCTTGCGTACAGTCTGGCTACTGCGATCTTCGGAGGATTTACGCCCGCGCTTTGCACATATCTGATACAGACCTCAGGAAACCGAGCGATCCCGGGATTGTGGTTGTCTTTTGCGGCCGCCTGCGGGTTTGTGGCGACACTGTTTGCCAAGCCCCAGCTTGGCGCGGTTGCTTCGATGCCGGCTTCAACCAGCCCGGTCAGTTAGTTGGTCTCACCACTCTCTTACTCCTTTGGGATGCAAGGTGCGCTCCGGTTCGGTGAGTGAGTTCACGGCACGACGAGAGTGTTGATCCGCTTGGGAACTTCGCCAACGGAGACTACGGCGACGGACTTGAGCGTCTTTGCGTCGATGACAGAAATGGAGCGGGCGGCGGAATTCGAGAGATAGACGCGCTGGCTGTCCGGCGTGAAGGTGATCCATTCGGGCACGGCTCCTGAAACAGCGCGATTGAGGGGATGGATAAGGGGCAGCGACGAAAAGCCGACCAGGTTGAGATCGGGCAGCGAGTATTTGAAGACGGCGTTGGCGATGGTGCTGCCAATCCACAGTGATTTTCCGTCGGGCGCGACGCCAATGCCGTGCGAAGGTGTGCTGAGGCGCTCTTCCGCGGTGCCGAAGCCGCCGGGCTGGTCGGGTAACACGATTCGTGCGACCTCCAGGCGCTTGGCAAAATCGACGACGGCAAACCCGTTGAGCCCGCTTAGCTGCACGAAGATCCGGCGCGCAGAGCCGTCCTGGTTCGTTTCGAATGCCATGGGCCGGACACCGCGGTCGAATTGGACGCCCCAGGCGACCTGCCCGGTCAGCAGATCCACGATGGTTGCGGCTTTGTTTTCGATCGAGCCGCTGACGGCGTACTTGCCGTCCGGAGTTACGTAGATGTTGTGAACGCTACCGTTGACCGGAATAGTCTTTGAACGCTCGAGGGATATTGGATTGATGACGTCTACAGCGCCGGGATCGGCTCGTATGCCAACGAGGATGC
>Ga0210402_10001754_pt1 | contig 22043 bp, 26 predicted proteins | sample IncBWC7MmetaG_FD_161055 | JGI IMG/M metagenome (GOLD analysis project Ga0210402, IMG submission 161055) | Forest soil microbial communities from Barre Woods Harvard Forest LTER site, Petersham, Massachusetts, United States - Inc-BW-C-7-M | ecosystem: Environmental > Terrestrial > Soil >... | reverse complement strand
CGCCCACGGTTCTGAAATTATTTGGCTTGCCCCTTCCGGGACACTTGGACGGCAAACCCTGGTCCGTTGCGACATCGACCGCGTCTTAAGCATCACATGCATTTGCGCGCGGCACGATTCACGACACATTGTTATTCCCACCACATTATTATGGTTGAGACGTGATCACGATTGTTTCAGGCCTGCCGCGCTCCGGCACATCGCTGATGATGCAGATGTTGGCGGCCGGCGGCATGCCGCTGCTCACCGATCTCGAACGCACGCCCGATATCGACAATCCCCGCGGCTATTGCGAATGGGGGCCCGCCAAGCTCCTGCCCAGGGAGCCGAGTCGCATTGACGAGGCCGAAGGAAAGGCCGTGAAAGTTATTTCTCAACTACTTCTTTCCCTTCCCCATGGGCGGGATTACAAGCTGATCTTTATGGAGCGCCCACTCCCCGAAGTCCTCGCCTCACAGGATGAGATGCTCAAGCGCCGTGGATCCATCCAGTCTGTCGATCCCGCGCGGCTGATCTCCGCGTTCCGCGATCACATGAAAGAAGTCGTCGCCTGGCTCGAAGACAGGACGGACATCCCTGTGTGCCGTATGGGATACCGAAAAGTCCTAGGAGATCCAGCCGGCTCCGCAAGGGCGGTTCGTGATTTCCTGAATATCAGCTTACGTGTCGAATCAATGGCCCTCGCCGTCGATCCTTCGCTGTATCGCAATCGGCGCTCCTGAGCCATGCTGCGCTACAGACATAGGTTGGGGAGAATTGCACTCCCGGGCAGGCGGTTGTTCGGATACGATCCTCAAGGGCGATAATCCGCTTGACAGCCTCTTGCCACTTTGATCAAATCTCTCGAAGATGGGTTGAAAATCCCCCGAGCCCAATGAGATTTTTCTGATCAGGCGCCCCTCGATAGGCTTTCACAGCGGTCCCCCCTCATTTTGCAATGACGTTTCCTCTGCTCCAACACGAATGGTGGTTTTGCCAGGACCCGGACTGCCGCAAGTCGGATCGTGTCTACGGTCTGCAGGCCCAAGCGATGGCTCAGATGTGGCTCCAGGAGCTGAAAGACGACCCCTTCAGAATGCATATGCTGGGGGACCTGGTGCGCAACGACATCTCGATGCCTCTGTTTCGCGTCGGCGACTCTTCGCTCGCTAGCCGAGTGGAGGAGTTGTTGATGTCGGGCCGCCTGCATCTCCACAAAATAGAGAGAGAAGTTAAGTGGGCACGCCAGGAACAACCAGTACCGTTTCCGCTTTCGGATCGTCAACCTCGTCTCGCGTCTCCGCCCCCGCCGGTAATCGATCCGCCGAGCTTCTCGCCGAAGGTCAACCTCGCAGCGCAGGCCGCGGCTTTGGTGGCCGCCGCGGCCAGCGGGGCGCCTTTTTGCCTGGAGTGAATGCACAAATAACGGCGGCGGTCGCCGCCTTGGCTGAGTCGGTATGACGGATCAGTTGCTAGCTCGGATTGAAGAGACCCTGTGGCCCGACGGGCCCCGTCAGGATGTATGGATGATCCTCGATGGCGCCCGCAGTATCGACGTCTTCCGCATGGTCATCGAGTGTCACCTCGAATATTCATGCTTGTACAGCGGGCCGCTGACCCCCGACATGGAGATCGCGGCGCCATATCTGGTCCAGCTCGATCACGGCTATCGCGACACACACCGGTTGATTCGGCGCGCCTGGGGCAACAGTATGGGAGTTTTCCTTAAGAGTGATACGTCGCTCAAGAAGCTGAGACGGCATTTAAGGGAATTCCTGGTGGTGCGAGACACCAAAGGCAACCGCATGGTTTTCCGTTACTACGATCCGCGTGTACTGAGGGTTTACCTGCCAACCTGTGTCAAGTCGGAGTTGCGGACCGTTTTTGGCCCGATCGAATCGTTCTGGACGGAGGGTGAAAATCCAGAGAAAATGCTGGAGTTCCACTTCCGCGAACGGGGGTTGGAAGAACGGACCTTGGCGCTTGGAACGAGTGGAGCTTGAGATCAGAACTGCTAGGCCAGGCAGAACACCGTCACATCTCCCATGGCTCTTTCGTCCGTTCTATAGTCTTCGAGCAAAACGGGGACTTTCTTCGAGCCTATGTGTAGGTTTGGAATTTCAGCCAAGCCCCGTCCGCCGTTACTGTTCACCGCGGGCCCAGTTGCACCGCGCTCTTAGCCAAGTCGATCATCGCGGTACGCACCTCTCTCTCGCTCCCGGTATGTAGATTGAGTTGTGCAGTGTAGAGAATACCCTCGTACTTCCACTCGATCGCCGCCGATGAACACGATCCGCCGCAACTCGTCGGCTTGAACCTGCCGTTCGCGGTTCCTCCCAGTTTCACTACCTCCGGCAACGAAAACTTTCCCCCACGCTTGGCTCGGAGCATTCCCAGGAAGCAAGCATTGGCTCCATCGCAATCGGGGTCGGACTCGATGCGAACCGTGTAACCCTCAGCGTCTCCCTTGGGATGCGCATAATAAGTCTCATCGGCAAGAGCGGGGAGTCGTTGCGGTAACAGGATAGGAACGCTGGTCTGCGATTTCAACTCAGGAATGACTGAAGCCAGAGCGTCATTCCCCGAGGCCGCTTGTTGCGCCGCCAAGACAGACACGGCAACCCAGCAGATCAGCGTCCATGCGGCAGCACTGCGCACACGGGGCATCCTCGCTGCGCCACCCTTTGCGTGCTTGCCAGGACTACAAAAGAAGATCATTCAGCGCTCAAGCAAGACGCGAAGTCGTTGGCGTTGGTCCAGTTGCCTTGGTTGGGAAGTCTCCTACTTTGTTTATCAGCAACGGTTTAAATCGGCCGGCTTTCGCCAGCACGTCCTTGGAATAGTCCTGGCCTGTTGTGCCCCGATCTACGTCGTTCCCCTTGGAGAAGTGATAGTAGGCCCACATCCCGCAATTGTAGGCTGCAATCGTGACTCGCAATAAATCGCCGCCCGAAATTGGCTTGCCCTCAAACTCATAAGAGTCTCCCGCGAGCGTCTTCACGGTCAATTTTTCGCCCACTGAGTCCTGAATCTCGCTTCGCTTGGATGCAAGCACTTCCGCGCCCTTATCGATGCACGATTCCGCTTTCTTCCACGCGCCCGAGTTTACCCATTCCGGAAAGGAACGGTTATCGATTTGCATAAGTCCATAGCCGTGTCCGTTATCGCCGGGCACCTTCAGATATTTAGGATTCAATGTCGTTTCCCGATATCCGATCGCCATCAGCAACTCGGGCGTAAAGTCGTTGCTCTCAGCTGCATCGCGAAAGTAAGGAATCCAGCCGAGTTCGTCAGCGCGGTCAAATGCGATTTGAATTGGATCGATTTTGGCTGGGATCGGCTTTGGTTTTGTCGGCGCGAGGTTGTGGCCTCCCGTCATTCCCAGCAGGCACCCTCCGGGACTCCCGTCGTTCAGGCCCCACGGCCCCGGAGTAGGACCTGGTAGTCCAGCAAAGGGACTTCCTGCATCGTTACTGCCCCAGGAACCAGGGGTCCACGGGGACGTTTGCCAAGGATCAACTCCCAGAGATTTGCGTAGCATGGATTCACCCCGCAATGATTCGTCCGGAGCACATTTCCGGAGACAAGCTTAGCACCGACACATCACGTCGACCAATACGGGACGGATGAAGTCATGACCGGGTGTTTGATCCCCAGTAACCTTGGAGACTGTTTGACCACTCCGCGCATCCTCGGCGACAATCCTAGCTCGATCCGGTAGATTTCTGGATGACTAGGAGTGCTCATGAATCATGATGCGGCCGTCTCGAAAGCCCATGAGATTGCCAGTCGCGTGCTGGCGCCCTCCGCAGGGCAAAACGACAAGGCGGGACGATTCTCTAACGAGGCTGTCGTGTCGCTTGGTGAGTCCGGACTGCTTGGGCTTCTGCTGCCCCTGGGTGTCGGGGGTTCAGGGTTAGGTCCCCGCACGTTTGCGGCTGTAATCGCAACGCTCGCCGAGGCCGATGCTTCGGTTGCCATGGTTTATCTTATGCATATCCTGGGAGCTGCGACGATGGCGGCGGCGCGTCCCGGCGCGGCTCAGGCGGTCACGCCCATACTGAAAGAGATCTCTGCGGGTCGACACTTATCCACTCTGGCTTTCAGTGAGGCCGGCTCGCGCAGCCATTTCTGGGCGCCGACATCACGTGCGCATCGGAATGGTAACGGCGTGCGCATCAGCGCCAAGAAATCGTGGGTCACCAGCGCGGGTCAGGCCCAAAGCTATGTCGTCTCTGCGCTTGCTCCGGAGGGAAAGGGGCCCACCGATTCAACCCTCTATCTTGTTCCCGCGCAGACACGCGGCGTTACAGTTGCAGGGCCTTGGGACGGTTTGGGTCTTCGGGCCAACGCTTCGTCGCCCGTTACCCTGGACGACTGCGTAGTGCCGTCCTCCCTTCAACTCACTGAGGATGGCGCCGGGTTTCCCGCCATGCTCAACGTGGTCCTGCCGCTGTTTAATTTAGGGACGGCATCGGTGGCCCTGGGGTTGTGCCGAGCGGCAGTTGCCGGAACTGCGTCTCACCTTAAGAGCGCGAGATTCGAGCATCTCGGCCAGAGCCTCGGCGAGAGCCTGCCTACGCTGCGCGCGCAACTCGCAACGATGCAGATTGATGCCGACGGTCTTTCTGCGCGCATCGACGATCTGGTTGACCATCTTGAGAAGCCCCGCGAGACGACCATGCTGCGCGTGCTGGAGACTAAGGCCGCCGCAGGCGACGTCGCGATCAGCGTTACCTCAGCCGCCATGCGCATTTGCGGCGGTGCCGCGTTCTCCAAGCATCTAAACATCGAACGCCTGTTCCGCGACGCGCACGCGGGCGCGGTCATGGCACCGACGGGCGACGTCCTGCGCGAGTTTATTGGAAAGTCATTGTTGGGAATACCGCTCTTCTAGGCTCGCAATGACTAGCCCACCCGACGTGGTTTTCGCAGGGTGGGCGTCCTGAAGTCTCGTCAAACACGGCTGAAACGCGAATCGTGGAGAATTTATGAGCAAAACAATCTGGCTGGGAGCCGTCGCCTACACTCCAAAAGTTGTAACCATCTGGGAAGGCATGCGGAGCTACTTTCGCGAAGAGGCGCACCTACCGGTTGAGATTGTTCTATTTCAGAGCTACGAGGCGCAGGTCGCCGCGCTCCTCGCGCAACCCGGCGAGGCCATGCCGCGAATCGATATTGCCTGGAACACAAACCTCGCCTACCTGCAAGCGGATGAATGGAGCCGCCATGCCTGCCGTGCGATCGCCATGCGCGACACCGATCTTGGCTGGATGACCAAGATCGTCGCAGTCAGCGGAGGCCCCGTTTCTTCGCTTGCCGACCTGAAAAATCGGACGCTCGCGCTGGGCAGCCGCGACAGCGGACACGCAGCCATTCTTCCCGTCCACTTTTTACAGCAACAGGGCTTGCGCGAGGGAAGCGATTACCGCGCGCTGCGCTTCAACAGCGACTTAGGCAAACATGGCGATACCGGGACCAGCGAAGTGGAAGTGGTGCGCGCTGTCCTCGACGGGCGCGCCGACGCCGGCGCCATCGGCAGTCCCTTCTGGAACACCATTCAAAGCGAGCGCCTCACGCCCGAAGGCGGCCTTCGTGAGATATGGTCCTCTCCACCCTACAACCATTGCATGTTCACGGCGCGGCCCGATCTCGACCCGGAGCAGGAGCGCCGGTTCGTGGATGCGCTATTAGCAATGAGCTACGACAACCCGGTTCATCGCCCGATCCTCGAGGCCGAAGGACTAAAGCGCTGGCTGCCGCCTCACGTGGATGGCTACTTCGAATTGCGGGAGGCAGCTGCTCAACAGGGATTTTTCCACGGACTAGCCAAGTCAGCGTAGAAATCTAGATATGACGAATATCAGCACAGTTCCGAGCATCGATGAATATTTGCGCGAACGGTTGATGCCGGTGGAGGGCGCGATTCCGCACATTCCGGGCATCGAGATGTTCGGAAACTCGATTCCCGCTGGCACGGTTGGCGGTGACCTGTTTGAATACATCAATTTTCAGCAGCGCTATGACATCGACGCACGCATTCAGCAAGCTCAGCGCCTGTCGAAGGAGTTTCTCGAACCGCTGCCTCCAGGAACCGCTGTCCGCAATTCGGTCGACGATCACGTGCAATGGATGAGAGGAACCCAGGGCTATACGCTGAAGATGGAGGCGGATTATCGATTCGCGCGAAGTTCTGAGCAGATACGTGTCGCAGAAGATTTGCGGGACCTTTATTCGACGGCCGGGGTTCTGGTGGTGGACGCCCAGGGCCACGGAGTCATCTCGGCAAAGATTGCATCCACGGTTCATGACACATTCCATGCTTTGATGCTCACTGAACTGGATCGATACGGGAAGACAACGCCGATGCTGCTCGAAAATATCAACCTGCGGCTGGCCCAGTCTGTTACCGCCCGGAACGCACTGGGGATAACCGAGAAAGAAGGCGCGCGAGAGATCGCGACGATGCTGTACGGCGAAGTAGATCCTCTTGGCCATTTTCGTTTTGCAAATTTTGGGCACCCTCCCCCACTGGTATTCTCGGCGGAATATCGCAAGTTCATGAAGATAGACGATGACCACATGGTGCAATTCCTTGCGCTTGGGCTACAGCTACCGGCACACCACCCCGATCTTAAGAAATACTATTCCCTGAATGTAAGGCAAACAGAATTCCATACCGCCGATCTATCCGAGATCACGCTCATGAGTCCAGGAGATATTCTTGTCCTCTATACCGATGGAGTTTACGATGGCAGCGACCAGCAAGGACGCGAGCAACTTGAGGCGGTCATGCGCGAACATTACCGGCAACCCGCCAAAGAAATCTGCAACGCGTTGCTGAATTACGCGACGAAGCAGGATGACATTTTTCGTGAGAATGGCGATGAGGCCCTGATCGACGACAAAACCGTGTTTATCGTCAAACGAACGTGAAAACTTTCTGTCGGGGTGAGCACTCAATCCCGCCTTTAGCTTGAGCGCGAAATTACTCTGCGTCAATGTCGGGAAAAAGCTGTGCGACCGTCTTCATAGGTAGAAAGAGCCGATTCGGGCGATTCGGAACATCGATGAAGCCATAGCGCCTGTAGAAGGCACGCGCGTGTTCGTCAATGGCGTCCACCACCACGGCCACAGAAGCGATGTTCCTACTGTGCTCCAACGCTCTTTTCAGAGCGCCCATGAGCAGGAGTTCTCCAAGGCCACGTCCCTTGAGCTCCTTGCTTCTGGCCAATCGCCCGAGCAATGTCGCGGGCAGGTTATCGTACTTGGGAAGGTGTAACAGTTGAACCAAGTCAGGAGGCAAGTCACCGGTTTTGATGGTGTACTGCGAGAGCGTGTAATAACCTGCGATCGTCTTGCCGTCAGGGGTCAAGACATAGACGGCTGCAACTCGCTTCTTGATTTCCTGAGTCGCGCGCTCTTTCAGGTATCTGTCAAGCGACTCCTGCTCGCAGGAAAAAGCCGCTCGATCATGTCGTTTCTTGTCGAGCGGCTCGAATCGGAGTCTAGGTTTTTCCTGAACGGGGCGATCTGCCAACTACGCCATCTCCTCTTTCAACCTTCGGGCCGCCGCAATCGCCTTCTCGTTTGGCTCGGGCGGATTCAACAGTGCTTCGACGAACACTCGTTTGGCCTCTTCGTTCAGCGTCAGCACTTCGTGCTCACGAATCGTGTTCAGGGCGGCCTGTCTGGTTGCCATTCGAATAAAATCTGAAGCGGAGGTGCCGCTTAAGCTCGCTGCAGTCTCGATCATTTCCTTCTCTTCCCGCGTGACCCGAGCATCCAAACGCTCATCCCGCGCGGCAGTTGCAGTCGCCATGATCCACCCCGCCTCTCAATGTACGACAGTTTGCCACACATGTCAAGCGCGCTCTATCAAACACTCTATTATTCAATAAGTTACAAAGATTTGTTTTGCAGTGAAGATCGCCGACTCTCGCAACGTGAAGACTATTCAAGCGCAGTTAAAGATCCTGGCCAGCTTATGGGCATGCTCGCGTTCGCGGTCGAAGGCGCGGTGGACCGCGGCGAAGGACTCGGCGAGAGGAAAAATGTCGCGCGTGACCAGCAGGTCTGCATCCTCCGCACCAACCGGATGCCAGTACACGCCATCGGCGGTAATGGTGACTTCCGGCATTAGATCGGCTCGACTCAGTGCGACACCTTCGCTGGCAGCGCCACGCAACGCAATCCGGCGGATTACCCGGTCTTCCGCCGTAATCTTTTCCTCATCGAGGAATTGTCGAAACGCTTCAGCCTCGGCATTGGTCGAAACGGTCGCCGCCAGCCGTACCCGAAAGCCCAGCGCACGAGCGCTCTGGATACCTGCGCGTGTGCGCGCCCAAGTGCCGGGGCCGCGATGCAGGTCGTGCAGCACCGGCGTAGCGCTGTCCAAGCTGATTTGCAGGACAACCCGATCGCGGGGCAGCGCTCGCAGGCTATCTATGCGGCGACCCGGGAACAACATTCCGTTGGTCAGCACGGTAGTCGGGGCAACTGCAGCGCAAGCAAGCAGAATGCCGCCGATGTCTTCCAGAAGAAACGGCTCGCCCCCGGTCACGAAGATTTCTTTGACGCCAAGCCCCGCCGCTTCACGAGCGATCCGCTGCACGCGTGCGAGCCCTAGTTCGCGTCGCGAAACAGTCGGCGAAGAACGCACGCAGCAGTAGTCGCAATGCAGGTTACAGTCGAAATTCGTGTAGAGCCAAAGCCGCGAACCGAGCGGCCGATTCTCTTCTACCGGTACCCCGGCAGGTACCGCAACGGCTCCGCAGCGGAAGACCCACCGTGGGCGGCCATGTTCGACGGTGGTTTCAAGCAGTGGATTCCCGGTGAACCTGCACCACGTTTCCAACTCAGGGCCGACGCCCTCTTCGTCACCGACGACCGCGACCAGATCGCCCGGGCGGCCGCGACGCAGAGCAGCGATCAACTCCGGCAAGAGGCCGGAGTTGAAAGTCTTTCTCCCGATATCCAGATCGACGTCAGCCCTCATCGGAATGCCTGCATTTTACAGTTCCGAGGATACCGGTGAACACTGTCGCATTACCCGACTTATTGCGCGGGCACCCATTTGTCCGAGCCTGTCAGCTTGACTGCAATATCAGAAATGAAGATGTGCAGCGGCTTGCCGTCGGCGCTGCCCATATGCTCGGTTGAGAACAGAATTGGACCTGCCTTTTTGTAACCGGCCCACGTTGCCAGCACGCGGCTCGGCGGCTTGGCTCCGCCACGGTGGTAGACAAAGTACACCACGCGGTTGTCTTTACCCACATAGAGGTCCCAGGTGTCGCCGGGCGTGTAACCGCCATCTGCGGGATACTTCACCGGGACCAACTCGGCCATGCCGGCGCCGACGGGAAGATTAAACTTGCCCTGATCGATGACGGTGGCGCTCTTGTCCCAATAAGCGTGGAAAGGAAACAGCGTCCAATAGTTATCGTTGATGAAACTGGGGTCGACTTCGTTCTTCACTGCGTCGGTTTGGGTACTGGGGTCGGTGCGCACGTAGGAAACTTTGACTGGCTTGCCATCTTTGCCCACACCTTCAAAGGTGACCTTGTTGGTCTTGGGCTCCCATTCCCACTTGTGAGCAGCTTTGAAGAGCCCGGTAATTTCTCCGTTCCAGGTGTAACGGATGGCATCGACTTTGTCCCATGAATCGACACCGTAGGTCTTGGCGATTTGTTCGAGAATGGGCGCTCGCTCTTGCGCCCATGAGCTTGGCGCAAGAGTCAGCACTCCACAAACCAGAAGACCCATCATGATCAAACAACGGAAATTTCTCATAGAGTTGCTCCTCGGATGAGTTGAACGGATGCTGTGTAGGATGACCGCGTGAGGCTCCCGGATACAATTATGATTCTTAGCGCGCTGTCCCTGGCAATTTCTTCTCTGTCGAAGATTCCTTGGGCGATCGAGAAATCGGGCGCAAAGCGACAATCGCCGCGACCGCTGCCACACATCCGTATTCCAGAAGCACTATCCAGCCCGGCAGCGCGCCCCAAGGACGTCCCAGTGCGCGCAAGTGCCATTGGACATATGTGGCGAGAATGCTCACGCTCCAGACGATGATCACCACCGTCGAGGCCGACGTCAGAAACGGCAGCAGCCAGAGAAGATACCAGGGGAATACGGCGGGGGCGCACAAAAGAGATGCTGCCATGGGCCAGGCAAACTGGTCCGGAGACCACTCAGGCCGTGCGCTTCTCAACCAGATTGCGGTCACCAATCCGACGAGCACTGCCAACCCAGCCAGCACCTGCGGAGGCGCCACCCGATCAAGCGCTGCAAACACCGGACCATTAAAACGGAAAGTCCGCACATACGTGCCCAGCGAGCCGATCGGAAGGCGGCTGTGACTGAGAAATGGCGCGTAAAGGAGTCCAACTACGCCGGCCGCCAGCGCCGCGTCACGAATGCGAACCCGCTTCCAATAGAGGGGCAGAAGTACGACCGGCAGAAATTTCACTGCTATAGCGAGCCCAAGTGCGACGGCCGCCGTCGCTCGCCATCGTCGCACCAGTGCAGCGGCAGACACCACCAACAATAGTGCACCACCAATATCGATGTGACCGCTTCCCGCCACCTCAACGGCCAACAATGGGTTCCAGGCAAACGCCAGAACCAGGTGTGCTGCCTGCCTGGTAGAGCGCAAGACATCGAGCAACAGAAAAACAATGACGGACTCGCAGACCACAAATGCTACTTTGAATGCAAAGGTGGACTCCTCAATCGCGGTTACAGCGCGAAAAAAAAGCAGCGCCCCTGGCGGATATGGGCTCGGTAGATCCGGGTTATTCAAGTTGCGGGTTTCCGGTGTGTGCAACGCCGCGAACGCAGGATCGCTGGGGACAACAAGATAGGGGTTGTAGCCGAGCCTTTGCAGGCGGCCATCCCAAACATAGCGATGAATATCGTCATCGGGGCCCGCGGGCAGGCGAAGAAATGCAATGTGCCAAACCGCAGCCAGGACCAGCCCAATGACGACCACGCGTCGAGAAAATATCGGTCCGGCGAAGAACTCACGGACCGCTAAGAGGTACACGATTCCCGCCGCCGTCAAAGATGCCATGAAGTACGGTCCACCCCGATCGCCGAAGTTGCGTGAGCAAATGGTCAGCGCCCCGCACAACGTGGCGCCGAGTAGGTAGACTCTCCACGCCGGGGTGATCTTCACAATTCTCCAGTGCCCATCCGTGATTGCGCTGCCGCAAGCTCCCACTCTCTGAGCCACGCCGCAGTGCGCGGTGCCTTTGCCGGAGCCAAGCGCAACTCCTCTGCTAGGCGAGTAAGGTCGTCAGCTACATCGATGTCGTAAAAGGAAGCTGCGAGACCTACCGAAAGCTTCACAGCTCCTGCGCGCGATAAGAGTCTCTCCAGCGCACTGCTGGTACCCATTCCCTCGCGCGCAAAAAGCGTAGGATGAGCAGCCTTTGCCCCTACGAGATAGTAGCCTCCGTCGTAAGTTGGTCCCACGACCACGTCATGTGCCACCAGCATTTCAAACGCATCTTCGAGAACAGACCCCGGCAGGTGCGGGCTGTCGCTGTTGAAAGCAATGGTGCGTCGTTGATGGTCGGTCCGATGATCTCGTGCGAAGTGCGCAAACACCGACGTAAGTCCCGCGGCAAGACCTTCACCTTTCTGCGCAACCACGCTCACGTCATGGCCTGCCAGCCGCGCCAGTTCATTTACATCCGAATCCGGGCACATGATGGCAACTTCCACGCCGCGCAATGAGCGCGCCAGCGCCAGCGTGTCGTCTAGAAGACAGCAATAGAAAGCAGTAACAGCCGTGGTAGAGAGGCTGGCCGCCAGGCGGGTTTTGACCGCGCCCGGCCTGGGCGCCTTTGCCATAACAACGAGCGTTCTGCCCTCGTTGCGCGAGTGGGCTTTAATCTCGCTGGAGGATTCCATAGCTGATGGCTCTTCGGTGGAATTCGATCAACTCAAAGCGCGTTCTTAGTTGTTAATCCGCGTCTTACGCTGCCGAAGGATATAGGAACCTTCACAGTTGAGTAATAATCTCATGGATTTTTAGAAGCTACGCAAGAGGAAGTCACGTGCGCTCGCGAGCACTCTCGCTCGTGCCGCCTGGTCGGGTAGGATTCGGGCGATTGCGACCGCGCCAATCATCGTTGAAAAGATCGCAGAGAATGCGCGCTCTTTGTCAGCAGCCCGTCGGCCCGGCATCAAGGGAAGCATTCGCCTCTTGTATTTGATCATCTCCCTACGGATGGGGGCCTGCATTGCATGGTCGGCCCGCGCCAACTCGGGCGCAAGTGCCGCCAACGGGCACCCGGACTCAACATGATTACAGTGTTCCGGGCTCAGGTAAGCCTTCACAATCGCCTTCCACGCCATCCCAGGTTTGGACTTTCCGGCAACTTGAGTCAGGCGGTCGGCCATTTCTCGGAACGCCTCGCTGAGCGATTCCGTAAGCAGGTCATCCTTGCTACCGAAGTGCTTGTAAAAACCCCCGTTGGTCAGGCCGGAGTCTCGCATCACGGACGAAACCGCGGCGCCGGCAATGCCTTCAGCGCGAACACGCCGAGCGGCGCCTTTAAGAATCTTCCGATGAACTTCGACTTTGTGCTGAGGCCGGTAACGCATGACTGATTATAGGATGGCGGCGATCATCTCACCGGTCCAATTATTTTGCCCGGGGACCGGCTAAGAAATTCTGAATCTATAGGATTATGCATGTAATCCTATGCAGAAGGAGGACAAATGTCAACGCAAACCATTTTTCAAATGCACCTCGTTTTAGGCTATGTCGCGTGGCTGCTTTGCTTCAGTGTGTACATCCTGCCCTGGCTCAAGTCGATGGACCGTTTCGAGGCTTATCGCGCAATCGCTACTCTGCACAGCTTCCGCTTCTTCGGACTGGTCTTCATCCTTCCAGGCGTCGTCGGGACTAATCTGCCGGCGAGCTTTGCCACGTTCGCCGCCTACTGGGACCTGGCAACGGGGGTGCTAGCCATGCTGGCGCTTCTGACGGTAAGAATACGCCCGCTCTTTTGGCTGTTAGTGGCCGCCTTCAACCTCGTAGGGACGGCGGACCTAATCCTCGACTATTACCACGCCGTCCGGGTCGGGCTTCCAGCTACAGCGGGACAGATGGGAGCAGCGTACGTGATCCCAATCATCTACGTGCCCATCCTGATGATCACGCACGTTGTCGCGCTCTATTGGCTGGTGCGCCCTCAGCCCAAGGCGGCTCGGGTCGTCCTCACCCGCAATGCGGCTGCTGCGTAGATGGGATGAGCCGCCCCACTGTCTTGCCCGGAGAACATTTATGACCGATGCCACCGCAGACGAGCACCGCTTGCTCGGCCTGGACTCAGGGGAGGGGTGTTCCGTCTTTTCGCCTTCGGAAAGAATACCGCACGATCAAGCTGAGAATGAACCAGCCGGCGCCGACCGTACCCTTCAGCGTGCCGCTGATCTTCGATTTTCCGATACGCGGGTAATAGCTCACTGGAACTTCCACCACGCGGAATCCAGCCAGCGCGCCTTTGAGGATCATCTCAACTGCCCAGCCATAGGTGGTCTCTTCCAGCGCGAGCGCGCGCAGCACATCGGCGCGAGCAGCGCGGAACGGGCCGAGGTCACTGATCTCCAAGCCGTACAAAAGCCGGATCAGGCCGGCGGCGAGACGGTTGCCAAACACCTGATGCCAAGGCAACGCCCCAGCAGCGTTCCGCCCCTGCAGGCGGGAACCGAGCGTAATGTCGGCACGCCCCTCCGCAGGTCCGTAAATGATTGGCGCTAGGAGAAGCGGCAGTTCGGACGGTCGATCGCTGTAGTCGCCATCGAGGAACACAACCACGTCAGGCGAATCTGCCGCGGCTAGACCGGTGAGGCACGCTCGCCCGTAGCCGCGGCGCGCTTCCTGAATGACGCGGGCTCCCATTCGTGCGGCGATCTCGGGTGTCCCGTCGTTCGAGTTGCTGTCGACGACGATGACCTCCGTCGTAAGATCAGCTGGCAGGTCAGCCAAAACGCGCTCAATCGCCCGCGCTTCATTATGGGTGGGGATGATGACGGACACACGCACGTGATCGTGATTCAAGTGATCTTCTATTCAGGTGGCGCAAGCTCCATCACCACCAGAGAGAGGAGGGCCACCGTTGCGACAGCCACGCATCAACGCCCCATCTCCGCCCAGCGCATCCGATCGCGACACCGAGCGATGCGAGCACCGGAACCAGCAGTTCCCAGATCCACGAGGTGCCCCACTCCGAAATCCAAAGGCTGCCGAGATACAGAAACGCCACAAATGCGGCCGGACGCGTAAGCAGACCGATGACGAGCATAATACCCAGAGAGATCTCGGTCATGGCCTGCATAGGAGCTGCCATCGCGGCGTGGCTTGCCGCCAGTCCCATCACCGCCTTCCACGCGGCCGGGCAGTGGCTCGCTTTGATGTAATAGTTGATCAGACCTGCATAGCCTGCCGGCGTGTAGAGACCCTTCCCCAGATTCTCAAAAAACACCCACACTAACATTGCCCCAATCGTCACGCGTACAAGCGCCAGCCCATTTGCCGCGGCTAGTGGTTTGGAGACTTGACTTGGTGCCGGGTTTGCGTTCGTCATCATCGTGAACTCCTACCCAACGGCTGCCGCGCCAATGTGCGCCAGCAAGAGATGCACGGGACATCTTAAGCGGTTCTTCCCACTCTTGCTAGGGGAGCTCCCGAGGTCATGGACTTTCCGCGAGACGCAAGGCGTAGGCTCGATGCGAGCGTCGAGATCGCCAACGATGACTTCGATCTGTTGTGGCAGCTGGGCCTCGAACGCATTCCCTCCTCGACCAGTTCGCCGACGTTCTCCGTATCTGCGGCTTCGAGGATGGACAAGTCTTGTAGATCTGAAGAAACGAAGAGTGGGTTCCTGCCGCCGCAGAACCGTCACCGGCGAAAGGCAACTGCAGAGGCTCAGGTAAGTTTCATATGAGGCGCCTATTTCCGCGCTGCTTCAGGCGAATGCGCCTAGCCTAGATCATCTGTGACACAATTTGTGACAGATAAGCCACGTCTCGGCCAGGGGCTGGCCCGGCATCGGGTCATCTGGCCCGACCGTATTTCGGCAGCACGATCAATTACCTCAACTCGCCTCAATTCGGACAGGCCGCGATGATGCTAAGGCACTATCTCGGCAGCGGCGGCCAGAGCGGCGGTCTGAATCCGCTCTATCAAATCGGCGGACCGCGGTCGATCCAACTGGCACTCAAACTTCAATTCTGACCGAACTGACGGAAGCAAGGGAGCCGAATGTCATTTCTTATCGTCCCCTTAAAACGTCCCCTGATCTAGAGCTCCCAAATTCCGTGAGCACAAACGAAAGCCCTACGTGAACCTTGGCTTCGGCGGCGAACACACTGATTCGAACCAGCGACTGATGTAGACCTCCGCATGAGCTTCACCGCAGTAATGCCGGGCTCCGGGCGCGTTGGCAGTTTCAGAATTCCACCGGTACACAGTAAGATCGGAATCTCCACATCGAATCACGAACCAGTGAATGGGGTTGGTGGTGACGAGTCCACAGACTTCACATCTAAATTCCTGCAGAGATGTCATGCGCGTCGTTCCGTATATTAGTGGTGTGTCGTCGTCGCTCCGCGATCGAAGCCGGTCGCAGATTTGCTGTCAGAATCGTCAACTCGCCGACGCGCCCCTTCCTCACATACGTCCGCCGGGGTTTGCGATACCGACTGCAATATTCCTACGCGCGGTGCGTGCGAGCGCGACCCCAATTCTACCCGAACCGACAATTGCGTACTTCATATAATTCTCCAGCCTCTCAACGGGTGCTGAGCATCGTTGAGGGGTCAGCAATTCAAGATCGATCGGGTACGAATTGCCGCGAGTACTACGACGCCATTCATGGATGCGTCGCAGGCTTCGCGCTGAAGATGCCCTTGAAGCTTTCGCGGTACTGAAGGAAGACCAGTACCCACAGTACACAGGCCACCAGGGCCGGAGGAATGCTCGAAGGCGCAAGCGTCAGGTGAAACGCAAGGATGTTGTAAAGCTCCGCCGCCAAGATTGTAAGTGCGAGTGGCACGAAGTAGCCCGAAAGCAACAGCAGCCCACCGAGCAATTGCATCGCGAAGAAGAACGCGGCAAAATGCGATTCGCTGACGGAGACAAGAAACTGAATCGCGACCGGATTCGGCGGTGGCGTCTGGGGGATGAAGTTGAGAAATCCGTTCAATCCAAAGACCGTAAACATAAGGCCGAGTAGATAGCGAGCAACAATTGAAGTAGTTTTCATGTGTGTCCTCTCTCTAGAAAGTCTGCGCGTGCGTCTGCACGGTCTGAAGGTGCGGCGCAAGAAACGCGTTCCGGGTCATGCCGTCGATAACTGAGAACTCCTCCTACGCGACATATGATTAGTAATCGACATATGTCGATTCAGAAAATAAACAAGTGTCGTTTAGTCGGCAAGGAGTATCCTTAATACTGGGAATGGTGCAGCTTCTCCAACCTGAGACCGGCACGACCGATCCGCGCATTCTGCGCAGCCGTCGAATGCTCATGGATTCACTAGCCAAGCTACTGATAGAAAAGGCTTTTGAAGACATCTCTGTGCAGGAGATCGCCGACGAGGCGACCCTGAACCGCGCCACCTTTTACCTGCACTATCCAGACAAGAATGCGCTGTTGCAGGCCATGACAGAATCCCGCTTTCGCGACCTAATAGAGCGCCGCAGCATCACTTTTTCCGACTGCCATGGAGCACTGCGCGCTATTGCACTCGGTGTCTGTGACTATCTCGTCGAGAGCACTGGGTGTCCCACGCAGTTGGCTCGGATATCTCTCGAAGGCTCCATCATTCCCGTCGTCGAGGATATGTTCAAGGAAGGCCTTGCCCTTCATGGGATTGCACCCGGTGTCGATGCGGCACTGCTGGCGACCACTGCGGCCTGGGCCGTTTTTGGGGCCGCGCGCCGCTGGTTTCAGACCCTCAACCGCATCCCCGCCGAGGAGATGGCAGCCAGGATTGAAGCCATGGTGAATCCGGTTCTTTTCGGCGCCTCTCAATAGCTGAAGAGTGCGGTGACCTCCCTCAAGAGTTGCCGTTCTCAGATTTCCGAGCTGCAGTGCGCTTGGCCGAGTCCCCAGGGCTACCTCTCGGGAAGCAAGTTTCGTGCCGGCAAAAAAGAGGTCATCCGGGATCCCAGTCGCGGTCTGAAGTTCGTGGGTTGTCGGTCGACCGAAGTTGGCCCCAAACCGCCAGGGGAAATTCAAGCGGAATTTCCGCAGTCATCAGAAACGTTTTAGCGTGGCCGTTCCGAGACATAGGTTACAGAACGTTCCGGAGACATGGGTTACACTTTTCGGCCCGAAGGGGACGGAGAGGAGGTGCCATGGAAGGAGCGTTCTGAGATGGACAAACGTATGCGGTTTGTGATCCGGCTCAAGGACGGCGAGACGATGGCTTCGCTGTGACCGAGCGTACCGGCCCTCACACTATGTCAACCAGTTACCCGAGCAAGTAGAGTCGGCCATGGCATCTGGCTGGTCAGTTTATGGATTACGATCTCGGCTATATTGATCTGGAGGAAAAAACCTTGCAGCCCCTGCAGACCCCTTCGGGCCGCAAGTGTAACCTATGTCTCCGGAACGGACAATTGAGGTAATTGGTCGGGGAGAGAGGATTTGAACCTCCGACCCCCTGGTCCCGAACCAGGTGCTCTACCAGGCTGAGCCACTCCCCGACGCAAGCAGGGCGCTGGAGGAACTTCTGGGCGCCCCGGCAGAAATTGCTGCACTACCTGCAAATTATAACACTCTCGGTGCGGCGTTTGACTGCCGTCACCACGCACGGAGCGGATCGGGTGCCGCATTCTCTCAAGCCCTTTCCACTGGCACTGCTCGCGCGTGTTGTCTGAAAGCTGGCTAACGGCTACGATAGGTTTTCTGCGCGCACTCTCGCGCACTTCTTATGAAAACCGCATTCACCGCTTGCCGCCTATTCACTCCGGTCGAGGAGATTCTGAACCCTCTGCTCCTGGTGGAAGACGGAAGGATCGCCGAGGTTTCCTCGCGCGCGGCAAAAGAAGTCCCCGGCAACACTTCACTGCTCGACTTCGGCGATGCGGTGCTCGCGCCGGGGTTTGTTGATATCCACATGCATGGTGGAGCGGGGCTGGATCTCATGCGGGCCTTGCCGTCAGAGTTGCCGCGACTGGGTACGTTTCTTACGACTCACGGCGTGACCGGATATTTTGCGACTACGGTCGCCGCGCCACTTGATGCGACCTGTACTGCGTTGGGACGATTGGCCGACGCCATCGAGGCAGCCGCCATTACCGATGCCAAGAACGGAGACGCAGTACAAGCCCGGCCGCTGGGCATTCACCTCGAAGGGCCTTTTCTCAGCCACAAGCGCCGGGGAGTGCACCCTCCGGAGAATCTGGTCGCGCCTACGCTTGCCGTCTTCGAGCGTCTTTGGCAGGCGGCTCGCGGGCACGTTCGGATGTTGACGATCGCGCCCGAAATTCCCGGCGCCATGGAAGTAATCGCAGAGGCAGCGCGGCGCAAGGTCTGCGTCAGCATCGGGCATTCGGACGCTGAGATGCCGGTTGCACAGGATGCAGTGAAGGCTGGAGCCCGACACGCGACGCACACGTTCAATGCCATGCGTCCGCTGGACCACCGCGAACCCGGGATCATCGGCGAAGTACTCGAGGACGACCGGTTGAGCGCCGACATCATCGTCGATGGAATTCATGTGGCACCCGTGGTCGTAAAGCTCTTCCTGCAGGCGAAGGGACGCGAGCGAGCTGTGCTCATCACCGACGCGATTTCCGCCACTGGCATGCCGGATGGCCGCTACCACCTGGGGCCGATCGAGGTCGATGTGAAAGATGGAAAGTGCACGTCAAACGGCAGTCTCGCGGGAAGCGTGCTCACCATGGATCGCGCTGTCCGCAATGTGATGCAGTTTTCGCACTGGAGCCTGCGGGATGCGGTGCAAGCCGCGACGCTCAATCCAGCGCGGGCCGTGGGGTTGTCCGGAACGCACGGAGTTCTGGTTCAAGGAGCGGACGCGGATTTCACGGTGCTGAGCCCGACCGGCGGAGTGGTCAAGACGATTGTTCGCGGACGGGGCTTCTAGATCTGGGAGCTAGCAGTGATCAGTGATCTGCAAGATGCAGAAGCTGTGTTTTTGCGAATGGGGGAAGCCTCTAGTTAGGCTTGCGGCGTCGGGCGTCGGCCAGATGATGGAGCAGCATGAGCTCGTCGGCGTGGGAGAGTTGATCCAGGAATGAACTCCCGGATTTGGGCGCTTCATCGGTTGCGGTCTTCGCCGAACTAGCCTGTCGCAATTTGTCGCCCAGTTCCGGTTCGTTGCTCATCACCTGCGAATAAAACCACAGGAAATGACGCATCTGGTCGAGAGCCGAGCGCAGCGTCTCGATGGGTTCCGTTTCCGCGAGCGAGTTCAGCGACTCCATCAGTTCCGGGTCGCTCGGTGCCTGCATGGCGGCGCAGTTCAGCTCCTGCTGGATGGTCCGCAGGTCGTCGGTAACGCGCGCGATTCGCAGATGAAGGTCGTCCATGTTGTCGATGGCCATTCCGTTTGCCCTTCAAACATCTCATCGGCAACGCGCAGCGAATAGATGTCCCACGGGCATGCGCCTTTCGTAATTCTGGCGTTACTTTGGAGCGGGAAAAGGTCACCGCGCCGAAAAGCCACGATTGGCGCGCCTTTTCAGGCGAGGGTTGGGCTCCGCCGAAGCGCGGTTGGCGGAGATCTTCAGCGAGGAACGATCTTTCAAGGTCGCCGATAGTGCATTGATCCCCTGTCCAAAGTCACCAGCAAGAAGAGCAGAGACCAAAAAGATCATGTGGCGACGGCCGCCTCGACCGTCCAAGACTGGGCGAAGCCCGGCGCCCCAACGCAACTGCCGGCCTTAGCCCTGCCCATTCTGTGATAAAACCACGCGATGCCAGAAACGCTCCCACCAGGCTCTCCCGGCAAACAACTGGTACGCGCCATCGGCCGCTGGAGCCTGACGGCGCTGGTGGTGAACTCTGTGATCGGCAGCGGCGTCTTCGGACTCCCCTCCGTCGTCGCCGGGCTGCTCGGCCGGTTTAGCCCTCTGGCCGTGCTTCTGGCGGGCGTTGGAATGGCTGTGATCTTCGCGTGCTTTGCCGAAGTGGCTTCGCAATTTCAGCAGGCGGGTGGGCCCTACCTTTACGCTCGCGCCGCCTTCGGACGCGGTATGGGCATACAGATGGCATGGATGCTCTTTCTAGGACAAGTCGCTGCCCCCGCCGCCAACGCCAATTTGTTTGTGATTTACCTCGGCGAGTTTTGGCCGCATGCCCGGGACCCGTTGCCGCGCGCGCTCATCCTCACGATACTGGTCGGAGTGCTCGCGCTCATCAATGTGCGTGGCGTGCGGGCAGGGACGCAGGTCAGCAACCTGTTCACGGCAGCGAAGCTGATCCCATTATTTGCAGTGATCGGCATGGGTCTGTTCGTGCTGCACGCTCATCCCGCCGGGACTTCGGCGAGTCCACTTTCTGCGATTACAACCCGCCAGTGGTTGAAGGCGGTTCTTCTGCTCGTCTTCGCCTATGGAGGATTTGAAACCGCGCTCGCGCCCATGGGCGAGGCCAAGGATCCCCGCCGCGACGCACCCTTCGCGTTGTTCACAGCCCTTGTGGTCTGCACGGTGATCTATGCGCTCATCCAGTGGGTTGTGGTCGGCGTTCTTCCCGACGCGGCGCACAGCCAACGTCCACTGGCCGACGTGGCTCGAATCGCGGTCGGTTCTCTCGGAGCCGCCCTGGTCGCGGTCGGCGCGCTGATCGCTTTCTATGGATATCTCAGCGCGAAAGTTCTGGCCATGCCGCGCGTGACATTTGCGCTGGCCGAGCAGGGAGACTTCCCCAAAGCCTTCGCCGCGATCCATCCGCGATTCCAAACCCCGTACGTTTCGATTCTGGTGTTTGCGGCCTTGGTGTGGGCTTTTGCGCTCAGCGGCGAATTCAAATGGAATATCACTCTCTCCGCCGTCGCCCGCTTGGTTTATTACGGCGTATGCTGCGCGGCACTTCCGGTCCTTCGGCGAAGACAGCCGCGGACGGAGCGTTTCAGACTCCCTGGTGGAAATCTCTTGGCGGTGCTTGGCGTCCTTATCTGCGCGGTGCTGCTCATGCAGGTTGACTTTGGCCAATCCTTGATTGTCGCCGCTACCATCCTCCTGGGTTTGCTGAACTGGTTGTTGGTGAGAAACCGTTAACCCGAGACTTAATTCGAGTAGACGCGCACGTAATCCACCAGCATCTCCGACGGAAATGGTGTAGACGAATCCGGCGGCCCAGGATAATCGCCGCCGATCGCGAGATTCAGAAGAATGAAATTACTTTGCCCCCCGTCGAATGGCCACACCGCCCCAGGGAGACCGCTAATGCTCGCTGTAGTGAACGTGGCATAAGCGATATCGTCGACGTAATACGTCACTTTACCCTGCGACCAAGCCATGCCGTAGGTATGCCACTGGGCTGCGGTCTGCCCGCTGGGAAAGTCGTAGGTCGTTCCCAGCCCGGTACCACCAGTGAATCCCGTCCCGTGGATTGAGCCCGCATTCCAATCCGGCGTGGTTGCCGCGTTAACTCGCTCCAGCACGTCCATTTCGCCGCAGGCTGGCCAGTTCACGGTCGCGATATTGTTGCCCATAAGCCATGCTGCCGGCCAAAATCCTTGCGCCTCCGGCACCAGGGTCCGCACCTCGAGCCGGCCATACTGAAAGCTGAACAGGCCCTGCGTCTTCAACCGCGCCGAGGTGTAGACCCCGGGCGACGGTTGCTGTGCCACGATATGCAGATACCCGTCAGTTCCGACGAACTCGCTGGGATTCGTCGTGCTGCACGGCGACGTAGACGATCCCCAGGCACAGTAGTCCTCTAGTTCGTTGTTGCCAAAGCCGCTGTTCCCCGTGTCGTAGGTCCACACGGTTGGATCGGGCTGCGCAGGGGCTCCGGTAGAGTTGTCGAACTCGTCGCTCCACACCAGCGTGTTCGAAGGAATGTT